>ENA-UOOA01006261-UOOA01006261.1-human-gut-metagenome-genome-assembly--contig:-P61old-NODE-6261-length-11626-cov-6.417682_pt1 | contig 11626 bp, 13 predicted proteins | sample MGYA00242467_ERZ724014 | MGnify/ENA metagenome assembly ERZ724014
CTGCCATAGTATTTGTTTCCAGAAACCTGTTTTATGGACAACTACTCGGATGAGGTTTTTTATTGGCAGAGCAGCAAGAAACCGACGCTTCGCCCATACCCCCGGATCAAACGCACAAAGTGCCATTGTCAAATGGTTCTTCAATTTATTCGTTAAAGCGTGGTCATGAACCTTTTTGTGACACAAATTTTTCTTGGCGTTTTTGCAAGCATAGTAGTGGTAGCCTTGCCGGTGCCGCCGTAGCCGATCATCAGTTCTTTGCAGTAGCCACAGAATAATTTGGTGGTGAGTAAGTATTCTTCTTTGCCACGGGAACGGGCAGGAGCTTTCTTGTTACGGTCAAGCATACGCTGTACCCGTTCAAAAAGCTCATCATCAATGATACGGGGCATACCGCCGGGAGTTTCAGCATCTTTGTAGATGTAATAGCCGATATACCGTTTGTTCCTCAAAAAACGGTGCAGGCTCTTCTTGTTGAACGCCTTACCAAGAGAGAAGAGAGGTTTTGATTTGCCGTGCGTTTAGATCCGTAATGATCTCCGTAACGGTTTTACCGCTGGCGTATTGCTCAAATATCTCACGAACGATAGGAGCAGTTTCGGGATTGATATGGAATTTGCGATCCTTGTCACGGTATAACCAAGACCGGGATTACTGCCATTACTCAAACGCTTTTCAGCGTTGATATCCATACCACGGCAAATCTTTTGAGAAAGCTCAGCAGAGAAATATTCAGGCATACTTTCCAGTACACCCTCTACGAGAATTCCGCTTGCATCATCGGAGATATTTTCCCTTGCGGAAAGAACACGGACACCATTCTTTTTGAATACGGCTTTGTTTACTGCACTATCATAGCGGTTACGAGCGAATCGGTCAAGCTGATACACAAGAACACCGTCAAAGGTATGCTTACTGCTGTCGGCAATCATACGCTGAAATTCAGCACGGTTATCCGTTGTGCCGCTTTACGCTCGGTCAATATATTCACCAATTACCGTATAACCATTGTTTTTGGCATACTCGTAGCAAACCTCAATAATACGTGGTGTGTAGTTTGGATGTTTGATGATATTAAAATATCTTTTATCCTTTTGAATCTCAGCAAAATAAGCTTTGTCCATACCGTTAAATACGATGTGGTTATAAAATATTTTTGCCTTTTCTACATCATCCATTGCAGTCATATCTAAAATGTAGACTTTGCATTGTTTTCCTTCAAAACATTTTACTAATTCTGGTTTTTGCTCCTTTGCTTCCTTTAGTATCGTAATTCTTGAGTTTAATATTAGCAATTTGTTCGCAGAGGAATTAACATAGTTTATCAAAGAAAGAATCTCTGCGTTTTGGCTTTCTTTCATTTTGAAATAGGCTTGTCCAAAACAATCATCAACTAGAATTATTTCTTTCACTTCAGGATTTCGAGACAATGATTTTTTTAGTTCATCCAAGTCGGACACATTGGTTGAGAACCTAACTCGATATCCGATCGCCGCATAATATAAAACCAGCATTTTTGAAGTAATTGTTTTACCAACGCCGGGGTTGCCTGTGATAAATAATGTTTTGTTATCTTCTAAACACTTTAATGCATTAGTAAATGCAGATGTTTTTACAAATAGGTTTTCCTCGTTTTTTATATTTGCAAGGAGTGATTCGCAATCAATGAAAATATTTGTATTGCTGATATCTTGCAAAATTCTAGTTGATTCAATCCACAATTTGAAATGCTTTTTAAGGATCTCGATATTAGTAGGAGCGTTCAAAAAATTATCGATCTCGTTAAGCGTAATTATATTAGAGGGGGATTTCATATAGTCTGAAAACAAATTGTAAATTTCCTCAACTTTTTGTGGAGAAAGTTCTTTAGAACAGCAAATATAATAATGTTTTGGAGATAATTTTTTGACTTTAGTGACTTCATTTTCGAGCGAAGCGATTAATTGGTCAACAGAAGAACGCATATAGTGTTTTACTTGAACGATAATATTTTTTGTGTGCACATTATCTGCAAGATCGATACCACCGTCTTTACCTCTAGCGAATTTATGCAAAACGGTATTAAGTTTGCTTTGCATAATGTCTTGACACAGATATTCAAATTCAACGTCATTTAAATTTCCGTAATTAAGCATTTATATCACCACCAGTAATTACTCATCCGCTTTACCACTATTTACCCACGCATCAATTTCGGAAAGTTTGAACTTCCACTTCTTACCGACTTTGTGTGCGGGCATACCCTTGTTTGCGATCCATTTAAGTGCCGAATCACGGCTAATACCAAGATACTTGCATATCTCAGGCATCGAATAATATCTATCTTCAAAACCGGTCATAATTTCACACTCCTTGTCGGATTAAATATATTATACCATAAATTGAATCCGAAGCAAAGATAATTGTCGATTATTGTATGATATTCAGATGAAAACAAATTTACTTGCCAAACTAAACCTCCTTACTATACTGCTTGATGAACTCTGTTAAAAACAGTAGTGTAAAATATTGAGCAGTATATAAGGAGGGCTTCGTTATGAGCAGAATAATAACCTTTCCTTGCCTTTCGAATTTTGACGATTACTTGGAAGGAAAGCTTTTGCCGGAATGTGGCGATTCTCCGGTAAGACCTACCTATAAATTATGAGTTGCGAAATAACACTATCAAATCCAAACTAAATTACTTGCTTTTTGAAGGTACGCCTGCAATATTGTAGGCGTACTTTTTATATAAACCAAGGAGGAAGAGCAAATATATGCAAACTGAAAATAAAGAAGAATAGCAAAAACGAGAGCCAAGGCATTAAAACCTTGACTCTCGTTTTTCGTTATGACATTACAGGAACTCTTCTATGGCGAAACCGCCTTTAAAGTAGTAGGTGTTCGTGCAATGTCCATTTGGTGGAGGCGGCGGGAATCGAACCCGCGTCCGAAAACCACTTGATACAGCTTTCTCCGAGTGCAGCCGATCTTTTCGGATTCCCCTCACGCATCGCCGTTCGGCAGGCTATGCGCTACGGTAGCCACTACGCCGTGACGCCGGGGGTGGCACCCCGCCGTTCACGTTCACCGCTCATCGACGCCTCGCTCCCGGCCGCGGTGCTCCGGGGCAAGACGGGCAGCCTAATTAGGCCGCCAACGCAACAGTGTTGTTGTCGTTTAATTTTAAGATTGCAGGTTTTATAGCGGGCCCGCACCGCTACTCGCTTACCGTACCTCACGATCCCCGTCGAAACCTTTACGCCCCCGTATCGGTTGGCCGGAGCACTTGCTATTATAGGCTTTTTCCCGCATTCTGTCAAGCGATACGCCGAAATGATTTACCGACCGCAGTTATTTCCCGGCTGCCCCGAAAGGGGCTTGTTTTATGCTCTTTTGTTCAGGCTGCCCGTAAACGGGACTACCAACTCTTTCCTCCTGATCTGGTCTGTGACCTGACCCGCCGTAAGCTGATCCCGGCTGTATTCCTGCGCCTGCTTTTTACTCCTCCTCGGTATTTTCGTTGTGTGGCCGGTGAACCACTGCTATTGTATCCGGGTGTTTTTATACTGCCCACCACAATACACCGGTTTCACCAAGAAAACAATCAATATCCACCGATCCGTACCTTCGGCTACCATTTTCCGCCCGACCACCGGCCGGACTTGACAAGCGGCCGCTTTTGCGGTAAACTGACCGGGTGAGTGAGCTGAGCAGCCGCGTGCGCACCGCGCATGAGGAAAGTCCGAGCATCGCAGAGCAGGATAACGGCTAACGGCCGCCGGGGGTGACCCCAGGGATAGTGCAACAGAAATATACCGCCGCGAGAGCCCGCCCATGGCGGGAGCGCGCTTCGGCGCCGCCCCTCGCGGTAAGGGTGGAAAGGCGAGGTAAGAGCTCCCCGGCGTGCTGGAGACAGCACGGCCCTGTAAACCCTATCCGATGCAACGCCGACCGAAGCGATACATTGGCTCGATGTGCTTCAACGGGCGGCTTGAGCCGGCTGGCAACAGCCGGTCGAGATAGATGGCTGCTTTCAACAGAACTCGGCTTACAGGCTCACTCACCCCTTGCAGTGCAAAGGGGCTGCCACCGTCGGCGGCAGCCCCTTTTTTGCGGTATATCCCTTGACACGGCCGCCTGCCATGGTATATAGTAATAGGGAATATACTATATGCGTATAATGCAGCAAACAGGCGACGAAAGGTTGTGAATACCCATGGAAGAAAAAGGCGTGTTCCGTTCCGCCCTCGGCGGCTTCAATAAGCAGGATGTGCTGCAATACATTGATCAGATCACCGGCGAATGGAATGAGGAACGGCAGGAACTGCTGAACCAGGCTGTGGCCGAGCGTGAGCAGGCGCAGCAGCAGGGTGCAGCAGCAGCCGAGGCGGCGGCTGCCCTGGCCGAAGCCCAGCAACAGCTGGAGACGCTGCGCGGTGAGCTGGCCAAAGTACAGGCGGTAGCCGACCGGCTGCCGGCTCTGCAGGAGCAGCTGCAGACGCTGACCGCACAGGCGCAGCAAACCGCACAGACACTGCAGGAGACTGCCGCCGCGCGGGATGCGCTGGCTGAGCAGAAGCCGGCACTGGAAAAGGCGCTGGCTGAACAGGAGGAGAAGACCCGCTCTGCCACGCAGGAAATGATGGCCGCCGAGGAGCGGCTGCACACCCGTGAACAGGAGCTGCACGCTGCACAGCAGCGCCTGCAGGAGCAGGAAGACGCTGTGGCCCGCTATGAGGCCGTGCTGGGCAAATGCGAGGATATCCGCGGCCACGTGGATGGCATTGTTCGTCCTTTTATGGAGGATGCCAACCGTCAGGCGGCCGACACGCTGACCGATGTGCGCAGCGCACTGGACGCCCTGCTTGGGCAGCTGACCGAGCTGCGGGACGGGGTGGATGAGCGCCAGCAGACGCTGGCCCAGCAGAAGCAGAGGCAGGATGACGCCCTGCGGGAGACCCTGGAGGATTGGGCAGAAAAGGCCCGCTGTGCCGCGCGGGATGCCGCCGGCCGGCTGACCCGCTTTTTTCGCTGACCCGCCCGCCTGCCGCGCCGCCGGGCGCTGGCAGGAAACCGAGGGCGGCGGTCACATCCCCATCCCCATAAAACCGGCGGCAAAGGCCGCACCGGTACAGCCCACACAAAGGCTATCCCAGCCACACCGAACGCGCCGGCCGCAAAAACGGGCGGGACTGCTCGACCGGGTGGAGGCCTGGCTGCGCGGCTGACACACACAAGTGCCCCTGGGCTGGCAAAGCCCTAAAATCTATATCCGATAAGGAAAGACAGGAGAATTTGACCTATGGCAGAGCTGAAGTATGAAATTGTAAAAGAATGTGGCGTGCTGTCGCAGTCCCCCACCGGCTGGACAAAGGAGCTGAACCTGGTGAGTTGGAACGACCGCGCACCGAAATACGACCTGCGCGACTGGGCGCCCGACCACGCCAAGATGGGCAAGGGCGTGACCATTTCCCCGGACGAGATCATTCTGCTGCGTGACCTGCTCAACGAGCTGGATCTGTAAGGAGGGGGGTTACCCATGTTTTTTATTGAAATACTGAAGGCCATCGTCCAGGGCATTGTACAGGGGATCACCGAGTGGCTGCCGATCAGCAGCACCGGCCACATCCTGCTGCTGGACGCTGTGTGGAAAATGCAGACCGATAACCCCAACTTTATGGATGTGTTCAAGGTCATCATCCAGCTTGGCTCCATCATGGCGGTGGTGGTGCTGTATTTCCATAAGCTGAACCCCTTTTCCCCGAAAAAGAGCGCGGCAGAAAAGAGCGACACCTGGAAGCTGTGGCTGAAAGTGCTGGTGGCCAGCATCCCCACCGCCATCGTGGGGCTGCTGCTCAATGATATCGTCGACCAGTACCTCTCGGTGCCGGCAGTAATTGCCGCGGCGCTGATCATCTATGGCATTGCGTTTATCTGGATGGAGAACCGCCGCCATGCTGACCATGCCGACACGGTCAGCAGCCTGCAGGATATCAGCTACAAGCGGGCGCTGGGCATCGGCGCCTTTCAGACGCTGGCACTGATCCCCGGCACCTCCCGCTCCGGCTCCACCATTCTCGGCGCCACCCTGCTGGGCACCTCCCGCGCCGTTGCGGCGGAGTTCTCGTTCTTCATGGCCATTCCGGTTATGCTGGGCGCCAGCGGGCTGAAGTTCGTCAAGTATTTTCTGCTGGACGGCTACACCTTCTCCAAGGAGGAGTGGATCCTGCTGCTGGTTGCCACCGTGGTGGCTTTCCTCGTTTCGCTGGTGGTCATCCGGTTCCTGATGGCCTTTATCAAGAAGCACAGCTTCGCCGTTTTTGGCTGGTACCGCATTGCGCTGGGCATTATCGTGCTGCTGGTGCTGTGGCTGGCCCCCGGCGTGCTGAAATAATCGACATTTTTCACTTTTCTTCTTGCCAACGAACAACAAGTATGCTACACTGTAGATAACACCAATTTAGGGAGGGCGTTTTCTATGTACTGTAAAAATTGCGGGCAGCAAATGGATCCCAATGCCGCGGTCTGTGTCCACTGCGGTTTCCAGAAGGGACAGGGCAACAATTTCTGCAGCAACTGCGGCACACAGCTGGCCCCCGGCGCGGCTGTATGCACCAGCTGCGGCTGTGCGCAGGGTCCCCAGTTTACGGCTGATCAGCAGAAATCCAAGCTGACCGCCGGCCTGCTGGGCATCTTTCTCGGCGGCCTTGGTATCCACAATTTCTATCTGGGCTACACCGGCAAGGGCATTGCCCAGATCTGCCTGAGCCTCTGCTTTGGCGTTGGCGCCATCTGGGGCCTGATCGAGGGTATTATGATCCTCACCGGCAGCATCAATAAGGATGCCAATGGCATTCCGCTCAAGGACTAAGCCTTGAAAAACCGCGCGAACCATTTTAGCCCGGCCGGGTTGCTGCTCCTGATAGGTATGGCAGCGGCGGCCGGGCTGCTGTATATCAGCGGCATTGGCTGTGTATGGAACCGGCTATTCGGTATCACCTGCCCCGGCTGCGGGATGACGCGGGCGCTGGCCGCCGCCCTGCACGGAAACCTTGCCGCCGCCCTGCGCTGGCGCCGCAGGGTATGGGGCGGGCCGCTGATCGCCCTGTCTCGGCTGGTTGGCGGCCGCCGGGTGCGGATCGCCCTGGTCAGTTACGGTGTGCTGATCCTCATTGGCGCCGGCTTTCTGCTTACCTTCCTCTGCCGGCTGCTCTGACGCACGGTTCCGCACCCGTCTACCGGATTTTGTCAATCAATCAAAAAGGCTCCCCGACGCACAAACGCGTCGGGGAGCCTTTTTTCGCTTCTTGTATTATTTCGCTGCCGTTGTGCTGGCCGCATTCACCGCATTGCCGGGGAACTGTGCCACACCCGCCAGATACTGCGGATCCTTGTCCTGCTCCAGCAGCGGCGCCACCGCCTGCATATCCGCACTCAGGGTCACCACGCTATCCGGCTGGATGCCCGTTCCCTCCCAGGAACCGTTCTTCAGGCGGCTGTACTCACCCACCGTCAGCTTGATCGCCGAGCTGTCGGACTCCAGTGTGTAATAGGCCTGGAATTTGGCCTTGCCGGCCGTTACGTCGCCCACCACCGTGGTCAGGCTCATTTCCTGCAGCACACCGGCGAAAAATTCCGCCTCGCCGGCCGTTTCCGCATTGACCAGGGTCACGGTGGAAATGCTGAGCTGGTTGCTCTGGTCAGACACCAGATTGCTCACCACGCCATTGCGGTCGGTCTCGCAGCCGTACTGCCCCAGCGGAACCAGATAGCCAATCACCTTTTCCGCCGCCTCGCGGCTACCGCCGCGGTTGCCGCGCATATCAAAGATCAGGCCGGTAGCCCCCTGCTGTACCAGAGAGGAGACCGCTGCCTTAAACTGCTCCGGGGTGTTCTCGTAAAAAGCCGTAACCTTGACATAGCCGATGGAGCCGTCCAGGCTGCTCTGCACGCTGCGCAGCGTGTACGGGCTGGCCGACAGCTCAAAGGCCACCGGCGCACCGTCCCGCTCCACCGTCAGCAGCACCTTATCGGCCGCATCCAGCTTTGCCTGCAGCTCCGCCGCCGAGGTGGCGGAGGTGATCTCCTCGCCATCCACCGCCGTGATCACATCGGTCTTCTTCAGGCCGCTCTTATCCGCCGGCGAATCGGTGCGCACCTCGCTGACCATCATCCGGCCGGAGGTGCTTTTGCACACGGCCAGCCCCACATCATTGGCCTTGCCGGCCAGCCGCTGCTGCTCCGCCACATATTCCTCAGCGGTGAAGTAGGCCGCATAGCTGTCCCCGATGCCATTGACATAGCCCTCGGTGATGCACTGGCGCAGCCGCTCCTCATCAATATCCGAATAGTATTCCCGCACCTTCTTGTCCACATCATCAATATGGGTGTACATGGCCTGGCGCTGGGCGACCGACTGCACCTGCCGGTTGAACAGGCGCATAGCCACCAGCATGGTGACCGAGATCGTCACGGCTGCCGTCAGGATAATCAGCGTAACCATGGTGCTGATGGTGATTTTTTTCTTCATCCCCGGTTCCTCATTTCCTGTTAATTCACATTAGGACTGACATAGGTGTTCAGCGGATCCACCGCCACACCATTCACCCGCACCTCAAAGTGCAGATGCGGGCCGGTCACATCGCCGCTCTTGCCGGCCTGTCCCAGCACCGTCTTGCCGCCGGTCACCTTCTGCCCCACGCGCGCATTCATCACCGAGCAGTGGGCATATAGGGTCGTGATCTTGCGTCCCTGGCTGTCGTAGCCATGATCCACAATGCAGCTGTAGCCGTAGCCATAGCTCCAGCCTGTGCCGTAAGAGCTGGTGTAGTTGGCCGCGATCACCGTACCGTCGGCGGCGGCCACAATGTTCTCCCCGTAGATCGGGATCGGGCCGTTGGCAATATCAATGCCGCGGTGCATCTTGCCCCAGCGCGGGCCAAACACATCGGAGAGGGCCCGCACCGTCGGCACCGGCCAGTACATCATCTTGCCATCGTACTTCCCGGTACTGCTGGAATTCTGGATCAGCCGGGTGATCTCCTGATTGGCTTCCTCAATTTTCTTCTGTGTTTCGGACAGCTGGCTATTATACCCGTCGACGGTGCTGCTGAGATTGCGCACCTCCGTCTGCGCCGCCGCACACAGGGTATCCAGCTCCTTTTTCTTCTGCGTGGAGGTGGTGCGCAGCGCCTCGATATCCGCCTTCTGATTGCTCAGTTCGGTTTTCTTGGCCTCCAGGGCGGTCTTTTCCTCGCGGATGGCTGTCAGCTTCGCCTCCAGCTCGTCGATGGTGTTCTGATCCTTTTCCGCAATGCAGTGCATGGCCTTGGACTTCAGCAGATAATCGGTATAGCTTTCGGTGTTCAGCAGCATCTGCAGGGTGGTCACATTGCCACTTTTCATGATCGCCCGCAGACGCTGGCTCAGCTTCTCCTTGGTGTCCAGAATGGACGCCTCCTGCGCAGCGATCTCCTGCTCCCGCTCGGCAATCTGCTGCTGCGTGGCATCAACCTGCGCCTGCACGGCGTTGATCTGGCTGTTATACAGGGCGATCTGCTGCTCGGCATTGCTGATCTGTGCATCAATCAGGTTCTTGCGCTGCTGGCTGGCCGACAGATCCGTTTTGGCCGCAGACAGCTCCTTTTTAATGCCATCGGCCTTTTCCTGCAGCTCCTTGATCTGTGCCTCCAGCTCGGTGCGGGTGGCCGCCGCCGCAGACAGCCCGCTGCCGGTGCACAGGAGCACGGCGGCCAACACAGCCGCCGACAGGCGGACAAAACGAGAACGGTTTTTCATGATCGCAGGCTCCCTTCCTTTTTGAGATACCGGCCCATGGAGATCGCGCTGCCACACATGCCCACCAGCACGCCGCCGACCAGAAAACCAATCAGCAGCGGGCACCACACCGCACGGAACGGCACCATGCTGAGAAGCACGCCGAACCGGAAGCTGCGGGCCAGCTGGCTATACAGCAGATAGATCAATCCATAGCCCACGGTGCCGGCGCAAAGCCCCAGGGTGATCCCTTCCACCACAAAGGGCAGGCGGACAAAGCCATCCGTTGCGCCGACCGATTTCATAATATAAATCTCCAGCCGGCGGCTGTATACCGTCAGCTTGATGGTATTGGCAATGATAAACAGCGATACCAGCAGCAGCACCGCAATAATCGTACCACCCACGCCCAGCACCATCCGGCGCACGCGGGTCAGGGTGGCGGCAATATTGCCGTCATAGGAGACATCCTCCACCCCGTCCACCTGCCGGATTGCACTGAGAGTCCCCTCGAAGATCGTCAGATCCTCCAGCGAGACGATATAGGTATCCGGCAGCGGGTTGTCCTCCCCCTGCAGGCTCTCGTAGGTTTCGGCGGGCAGGTCATCGCCGTACCGCTCCAGGGACTCCTCTTTGGAAACAAAGGTGACCTGCGCCACATTGTCCATGCTGCGCAGGGTCTCCCCTACCTGCTCCACGGCTGCCTGCTCCAGCCCCTCATCCAGATAGACCGCCACCACATTCTGCTCATAGGCGGTCTGGAACAGGTGGTCGATATTGACAAACACCAGGTAGGAAAAACCCGTCAGCAGCAGGCAGCAGATCAGCACACCCACGCTGGCCAGCGCCATAAAGCGGTTCTGCCAGGTATTGCGGAAGCCCTCGCGGACGAGATACCGCACATCATGCGAACGCATCATACCGCACCACCTCCCAGCTGCACCATCGGGGTGGCCGGCTGCCGGCCGTGGGGACCGGTATCCGCCACAATGCGGCCGTCCTCCAGCGTGATCACCCGATGGTCGAACTGGTGCACCAGCTCATGCTCATGGGTCACCATCAGAATGGTCGTGCCCTTTTCATTGATCTGGCTGAGCAGCTCCACAATATCATGCGACATCTGGGGGTCGACATTGCCGGTCGGCTCATCCGCAATAATCAGCGCCGGGTTATTCACCAGTGCGCGCGCCAGACCCACACGCTGCTGCTCACCGCCGGACAGCTCCAGCGGATAGCGCTGGCTTTTGCTCTGCAGATCCAGCAGCTGCAGCACATACGGCACCCGCCGGCGGATCTCCCGCTGCGTTTTGCCGATCACGCGCATGGAAAAGGCCACATTTTCGTACACCGTCATGGTGTTGATGAGACGGAAATCCTGAAATACAATGCCCATGGTGCGGCGAAAATACGGCACCTGCTTACGCTTCAGCCGGGAAAGGCGGTAGTTATTGACAATCACCTCACCGCTGGTCGGCGTCTCCTCATGCATGATCAGCTTGAGAAAGGTGCTCTTTCCGGCGCCGGAAGCGCCCACAATAAAGGCAAATTCGCCATCGTCAATGTGTAAATTGACATCGTTCAGGGCAGGGCTGCCCTTGCCATAGGCCTTATACACACTCCGGAATTCGATCATGGGTATGTATACCTCCTTGAAGCCGGCACATGGCCGGTCAAAAATGAACAAAGCGTCATAACCGCGTTGTTATCACAGGTAAAAATGGCAGCCATACGATGGCTGCAGCTGCCTGCCGCCGCTCCCATTGTAGCGGAAAGCGCATTGGCGCGCAAGTGAAAATGCTTGGCAGCAGCGGAAAAGAACGGAATTTATGCCAAAATGCAGAAGATGAAAGCAAGTCCGGACAGCGGC
>ENA-UOOA01006267-UOOA01006267.1-human-gut-metagenome-genome-assembly--contig:-P61old-NODE-6267-length-11619-cov-32.129281_pt1 | contig 11619 bp, 7 predicted proteins | sample MGYA00242467_ERZ724014 | MGnify/ENA metagenome assembly ERZ724014
AGTATTATCTGCGCTTTTGGCTTAGCATCTGCCGTACCTCGCTCGCCGTATCGGAACTTAGAATTATGCGGTATTGCCCTGATTTTTTGATTGCATTTATTTTTGATTTTTTGAAAAGAAGAGGAACTTAATCTTATGAATGACCCCAGCCAGCAGCACATTGGCACCCCGGCGCTGATCCGCCGGTTTGCCCCTTACCTGATGCGATACAAACGCATTTTGATTTTTGATTTGTTCTGTGCCGCACTGACCACTTTGTGTGATATCGTGCTGCCTAAAATTATGAGCTACCTAACCAACGCCGCCACCGATCCCGGCATTGTGCTGACGGTTGATGCGGTGTTAAAGCTCGCCCTGCTGTATCTCATTTTGCGGCTGATTGATGGTGCCGCACAGTATTTTATGTCCGGCACCGGCCACATCATGGGCGTTTACATTGAGACCGATATGCGGCGGGATGCCTTTGCCCACCTGCAGCGGTTGAGCCACACCTATTATTCCAATACCAAAGTTGGGCAGATCATGGGCCGCATTACCAACGACCTGTTTGATGTGACCGAATTCGCCCACCACTGCCCGGAAGAATTTTTTATTGCGGGCATCAAAATTGCGGCTTCGTTCATCATCCTGTGCGGGGCCAGCGTACCGCTGACTTTGGTGGTGTTTGCCTGCGTGCCCTTGATGGCGGTTGTATCCATCAAGCTGAACCTGAAGCTTCGCGCCGCGTTCCGCCGCCAGCGGTTCCAGATCGGCGAGCTGAACGCTTCGATTGAGGACAGCCTGCTGGGCCAGCGGGTTGTGAAGGCGTTCGCCGCGGAAGAGGAAGAGAACAAAAAGTTTGAGCAGGGCAACACCGCGTTCCAGACCATCAAGAAGAAAACCTACCATGCCATGGCCGCGTTCAATACCTCCACCCGGCTGTTTGACGGGTTGATGTATCTGGTGGTCATTGTGGCAGGCGGCCTTTCGCTGGTATATGGCACCATCAGCGCTGGCGATTTGGTTGCCTATGTGCTGTATGTTTCCACTCTGATTGCCACCATCCGCCGCATTGTGGAGTTTGCCGAGCAGTTTCAGCGCGGCGTGACCGGCATTGAGCGCTTTTTTGACATTATCGATACCCCCGTTGAGATCACTGACGCCCCCGACGCCAAACCGCTGCAGGTGGAAAAAGGCGGCATTGAGTTCCGCGATGTGAGCTTTGAATACCCGGACGACCATAACAAGGTGCTGCGTCATGTAAACCTGAACATCCGCCCCGGCGAGAATCTGGCGCTGGTTGGGCCTTCCGGCGGCGGCAAAACCACCCTGTGCAACCTGATTCCTCGCTTTTATGATGTGACCGGCGGCGAGATTTTGATTGACGGGCAGGACATCCGCCATGTTACCCTGAGCAGCCTGCGCAATGCCGTTGGCGTGGTGCAGCAGGATGTTTACCTGTTCAGCGGCACGGTGGCCGAAAACATCGCTTACGGCAAGCCGGGTGCCACGCGGGAGGAGATCATTGCCGCCGCCAGGCTGGCCGGTGCTGATGGCTTTGTGCGGGAGCTGAAAGACGGGTATGATACCTATGTAGGCGAACGCGGGGTCAAGCTTTCCGGCGGGCAGAAACAGCGCATCAGCATTGCGCGGGTATTTTTGAAGAACCCGCCCATCCTGCTGCTGGACGAAGCCACAAGCGCGCTGGACAACGAGAGTGAGATTCTGGTTGGGCAAAGCCTGGATAAGCTGGCCAAGGGCCGCACCACGCTGACGATTGCCCACCGCCTGACCACCATCAAAAACGCTGACCGCATTCTGGTGCTGGGCAAATCCGGCATTGAGGAAGAGGGCCGCCACGAGGAATTGCTGGCAAAGAAAGGCATTTATTACCGCCTGTGGAACGGGCTGGTCAGCGGGCAGACGCTGTGATGGAAAAGCGGACGCTATGCCGCTTTGTTCCGATATAAAATATATAATGCAGAGCCACCCCGCCGTTGGGGCAGAAGTTTCCCGCGGCGGGGTGATTTTTGTGATTTTATAGGGAACGGTTTTGAGCGTTCTATTATCTGCCGTCTGTTTCCAACACATAACAAACCCAATATTTTCTGAGCGGCACACCGCGATCCGCCACCATTATTCATTATTATTTATTTTTTCCCGTCTCCTCTCCGCCCAATTTCTAATTCCTCATTTCTAATTTCTCATTTCCCTCTCAGTTCCGACTTTCTCCCTCCTTAATTGCCTCACCATTCTCCCCGTATTCAGCCCGCAGGTCAGCAGGTTAGAGGCTGTCATGACCGCCAGAAAACCCGGCATACCGTATTGCGGCATCAGCCACAAAATGCCTGCAATGCGCAAAATGGAATCCAGCACCGAATAGCGGAAGGTCGCCAGCTGCTCCCCCATGCCTTTTAAGATCGCATCCACCATGCTTTCCAGGTACATAAAGGGCGCCACAAAGCCCAGTACCTGCACATAGCGGCCCGCCTGGGCATCGTGATAGAGCAAAATGGCGGCATCCTTGCCAAACAGCACCAGCGCGGCCCCCACCAACAGCGAGAACCCACCCGTCAACCCCATGGCAAGCCGCACAAGGCGGCGCAGGGCAACGGTATCCCGGGCGGTGTGGGCACGGGTAATCTCCGGCATCAGCAGACCGGAAAGTGCCGCCAGCACCGAGAACGGAAAAAAGATAAGCGGCAGTGCCATGCCTTTTAAGGAACCATACTGCGCCACGGCTTCGGCGCGGGTGCCAAGGTAAGCGGCAAGACAGGCGGGGATCAGCACGCTTTCCCCTGCCTGCAAAACGCTGGCCACCAACCGGCTGCCGGTCACGGGCAGCACAATTTCCCACAGCTCCCGGCTGGTATAGCCGCGGGGCGGGTCATCGGCACATGGGCGGAAGCTTGGTTCCTGCCGGGCAAACAGCGCCATAATGCCGCAGGAGACCGCCTCGCTGACAGTATTGCCGATGAGCACCGCACAGCAAGCGTAAGCCGCGCCCCAGTGGGCCAGCTTTACCAGCGCCAATGCGGCCACGGCCATCCGCACGGTCTGCTCCACCAGTTGGGCAATGATATTCGGTTCCACCCTTCGCCGCGCCAAAAAGCACCCCCGCAGCGCCCCGGCCGCCGCAATAAACGGCAGGCTGGGGGCCAGCGTACACAGCCCCAGCTCCGCGCGGGAATCATGCAGGGCAAAGCGGGCCAAAGGGTCCGCCAGCGCCAGCTGCGCCAGCATGGCGGCGGTGCCCAATACGGCCGCTGTTGCCGCAAGGCTGCGCAGCGTCGGGGCCATGCCGCGCCCACGGGTCAGGCACTGCGCACCCAGCCGTGTGGACGCCACATTGATGCCCGCCGAAGCCAGCGAAACAAACACCATATAGACGGATAAGATCAGCTGGTACAGGCCCATACCCTCCGGCCCCAGGCGCGCAGCCACAAACACCCGGAACACCATGCCCAGCGCCCGCAGCGCAAAGCCCGCCACTGTCAGCAGTGCTGCATTTTTCAGATAGGTTTTCCCCCGCAGTGCCGTTTTTGCCGCCCCCTTTGCCCGTATAAAGCCAGTATATTCTGCATTGCTGCGGTTTATGGCAGGGTTCTATGAAGAAGTATCACCCATACAATTCGGACATTTTTGCTGGTTTGGCGTGCTATTCGTTTTGATAGTACTTGCATTTTGTGCTCTGACGCGGTACACTAATAAAGTGCGGCCCATGCCGCAAAACGGAGAACGGTGCCGAAACGGGGCAGTTGCAGCGCCCCGCCCGGCACAGATAAAAGGAGCTATACCCACATGAGTGAAGCATGTACCCACGATTGCAGCAACTGCCACGCTGACTGTTCCAGCCGTGCGCCGCAGCATGAACCGCCGCACGCAAAAAGCCACATCAAAAAAGTGATCGGCGTTGTTTCCGGCAAGGGCGGCGTTGGCAAAAGCATGACCAGCGCCATGATGGCTGTTTCCATGCGCCGCAAAGGCTACAAGGTCGGCGTGCTGGATGCTGACATTACCGGCCCTTCCATCCCCAAATTGTTCGGCGTTCATGGCCCGGCCATGGGCACCGAGGACGGCATCAACCCGGTGGAAAGCCACACCGGCATCAAGATCATGTCCATCAACCTGCTGCTGGAAGATGAGGAAGCCCCCGTTGTGTGGCGCGGCCCCGTGATTGCCGGTGCGGTCAAGCAGTTCTGGCAGGAAGTGATCTGGGACGACGTTGACTTTTTGTTTGTCGATATGCCTCCGGGAACCGGCGATGTGCCGCTGACCGTGTTCCAGACCCTGCCGGTAGACGGCATCATTATTGTATCCAGTCCGCAGGAGCTGGTCGGCATGATCGTTGGCAAGGCTGTGCAGATGGCCGAAATGATGAAGGTTCCCATCCTTGGCATTGTGGAAAACATGAGCTATGTGCTCTGCCCGGACTGCGGCAAGCATATCAACGTGTTTGGCGACAGCCATGTGGACGAGACCGGCAAGAAGTACCACCTGCCCGTGCTGGCCAAAATGCCGCTGAACCCCGAATTTGCCAAAGAGGCGGACGCCGGCATGATTGAAACCTTTGCCGGGGATTATCTGGACGGCGCAGCAGACGCTGTAGCCAAGCTGCTGAAGTAACTTTTTTATTTTGGAATCCGGGCCCCATGCCCCGTTTGCAGCCTGTGTGGGGCATGGCCCTGAAAAATTTATCCATACAGGAGGAAACACATTATGAAAAAGTTCCTGGAAGAGTTCAAAGCTTTTGCCCTGAAAGGCAACATGATGGACATGGCCATCGGTGTTCTCATCGGCGGCGCATTCTCCACGCTGGTCACTTCTTTGACGGACAACATCATCAACCCCATCATTGGCATTTTGTTCCAGACAGATTTCAGTGATGTTGTGCTGCACCTGCCGTTTGACATCAACCTGGGGCATCGGTGCATTCATCTCTGCCGTCATTAACTTTATCATTCTGGCATTCGTTCTGTTCTGTATGCTGAAAGCCATGAACAAGCTCATGGACCTGGGCAAGCATGAAGAAGAAAAGCCCGCCGAGCCGGAAGCCCCTAAGGCCCCGACGCAGGAGGAACTGCTGACCGAGATCCTGGCTGTTTTGAAAGATCAGCAGGCTGCAAACGGCAAATAACACACCGTTTTGCCCGGCAGTTATTGCCGCAGCTTAATTTTGTTAAGTTTAACCATCGCAAAACAAAGCAAATAAGGTTTTTGCGTTAATTTCATAAAAATCTTTTGTTTGATGATTGCCATTCCCCTACTGGTGTGGTATAGTACATATAAGAACAAAGACGTTCCCACAAACGGGTTAGTGTACCCGTTGGGGAACGTCTTTTTTCGTATCTATGCCAGGGTGGGAAATGTGCGTTCCCGCCCGGCCCCGCAGGAAATTACGGGAAGGAGCAAAAAACGGATGGAAAACTTTACAGAGCGCAAGGCCCCCGCCGGGCTGTATGATCCGCGGTTTGAACATGACAACTGCGGCATTGGTGCAGTTGTGGATATCAAGGGCCGCAAAACCCACAAAACAATCGACGATGCTTTGCAGATCGTGGAGCACCTGGAACACCGTGCCGGTAAGGATGCCGAAGGCAAAACCGGCGATGGTGTCGGTATCCTGCTGCAGATCGGCCACAAGTTCTTCAAAAAAGCTGCCGAAGAAGCCGGCATTACGCTGGGCAACGAGCGTGACTACGGCATTGGCATGTTCTTTTTCCCACAGGAAGAGTTGAACCGCAACCAGGACAAAAAGCTGTTTGAGATCATCTGCAAAAAAGAGGGGCTCAACTTCCTTGGCTGGCGCGAAGTGCCCACCTGCCCGGAAATTTTGGGCCACAAGGCACGTTCCTGCATGCCCAGCATCTGGCAGGCATTTGTGGAACGCCCGGCCCGCGTAAAGCCCGGCATTGACTTTGACCGCAAGCTTTATGTTGCCCGCCGCGTGTTTGAACAGTCCAGCCAGGATACTTATGTGTGCAGTCTTTCCAGCCGCACCATTGTGTACAAGGGCATGTTCCTGGTTAAAGAACTGCGCCTGTTCTATCCCGATTTGCAGAGCGAAGATTATGAATCTGCCATCGGCATGGTGCACAGCCGTTTTTCTACCAACACGGCACCCAGCTGGAACCGCGCCCACCCCAACCGCTTTATCCTGCATAACGGCGAGATCAACACCATCCGCGGCAACGTGGATACCATGCTGGCCCGCGAGGAAACCATTGGTTCCAACTACCTGAAAGAGGATATGACCAAGGTTCTGCCCATTGTGAACCAGGGTGGTTCCGACTCCGCCATGCTGGATAACACGCTGGAGTTTATGGTTATGAACGGCATGGAGCTGCCGCTGGCTGTTATGGTCACTATCCCCGAACCGTGGGAAAACAACCATAGTATGGACCCCAAAAAGCGTGCGTTCTATCAGTATTACGCCACCATGCTGGAACCGTGGGACGGCCCCGCTTCCATCCTGTTCAGTGACGGCGATGTGATGGGCGCTGTGCTGGACCGCAACGGTCTGCGCCCCAGCCGCTACTATATCACCAAAGACGGCCGCCTGATCCTTTCCAGTGAGGTCGGCGTGCTGGATATTCCCGCCGAAGAAATCGTGCGCAAGGACCGCCTGCGCCCCGGCAAAATGCTGTTGGTGGATACCGCCAGGGGTGAGTTGGTGGACGACGAAAGCCTGAAAGCCGATTACGCCAGCCGCGAGCCTTACGGCGAATGGCTGGACCGCAACCTGGTCAACCTGGCCGACCTGAAGATTCCCAACGAGCGTGTGCCCAGCCACGAGCATGACGAGCTGGTGCGGCTGCAGAAAGCATTTGGCTACCAGTACGAGGATGTTTCCACCATGATCCTGCCGATGGCAAAGAACGGCTCCGAGCCCGCCGGTGCCATGGGCAGCGATACCCCGCTGGCCGTTTTGAGCCACACCCATCCCCCGCTGTTTGAATATTTTAAGCAGATGTTTGCCCAGGTCACCAACCCGCCCATCGACGCCCTGCGCGAGAAGATCGTGACCTCCACCACCGTATACGTTGGCGCACAGGGCAACCTGTTGGAAGAGGACGCCGAGAACTGCAAGGTGCTGAAAATCACCAACCCCATTTTGACCGAAACCGACCTGATGAAGATCAAGGCCATGAAGGTTCCCGGCTTTAAGGTGGAGACCATCTCCATCTGCTACTATAAGAACACCGACCTGGAAAAGGCCATTGACCGCCTGTTCGTTGATGTGGACCGCGCCTACCGCGATGGTGCCAACATCCTGATTTTGTCTGACCGCGAAATTGATGAGTACCATGTCGCCATCCCCAGCCTTCTGGCTGTGGGCGCAGTTTCCAAGTATCTGGTTCGTACCCGCAAGCGCACCGCCATGGCCCTGATCCTGGAAAGCGGTGAGCCCCGCAAGGTTCATGATTTTGCCACCCTGCTGGGCTACGGTGCCTGCGCCATCAACCCCTATCTGGCACAGGAGACCATCGGCGAGTTGATCAATGAGGGTCTGCTGGACAAAGATTACTATGCCGCCGTGAACGACTACAATAAAGCCGTTCTGGCCGGCATCGTCAAGATTGCCTCCAAGATGGGCATTTCCACCATCCAGTCCTACCAGGGCAGCCAGATTTTTGAAGCGCTGGGTCTGAGCAACGAGGTAGTGGATAAGTACTTTACCAACACCGTCAGCCGTGTGGGCGGCATTACCATCCGCGACATCCAGAACGACCTGGAAGCCCGCCACAAGCAGGCATTCGACCCTCTGGGCCTGGATATCAGCATGGAGCTGACCAGCCTGGGTGAGCACAAGCTCCGCAGCGGCAAGCTGGCCGAAGATCATCTGTACAACCCGCTGACCATCCACCTGCTGCAGCAGGCCTGCTGGACCGGCGATTACAACAAGTTCAAGGCTTATACCGATGCCGTGAACGCCGCGGGCGGCGATGCCATGCACCTGCGCAGCCTGCTGGACTTCAATTATCCTGACGCCGGTATCCCGCTGGACGAAGTGGAAAGCGTGGATTCCATCGTACACCGCTTCAAGACCGCTGCCATGAGCTATGGCGCCCTTTCTGAGGAAGCCCACGAGTGCATGGCCGTTGCCATGAACCGCATCGGCGGCAAGAGCAACACCGGCGAAGGCGGCGAAGCCGAAGACCGTTTTGGCACCGAGCGCAACAGCGCCATCAAGCAGGTGGCATCCTCCCGTTTTGGCGTGACCAGCAAGTATCTGGTTTCCGCCAGTGAGATTCAGATCAAGATGGCACAGGGCGCAAAGCCCGGCGAGGGCGGCCAGCTGCCCGGCGGCAAGGTTTACCCCTGGGTTGCCAAGACCCGCCACTCCACCACCGGCGTGGGCCTGATCTCTCCCCCGCCGCACCATGATATCTACTCCATTGAGGACCTGGCCCAGCTGATCTATGACCTGAAATGCTCCAACCGCAAGGCTGCCATCAACGTCAAGCTGGTCAGCGAAGCCGGTGTTGGCACCATTGCCGCCGGCGTTGCCAAGGCCGGCGCCGAAGTGATTTTGATTTCCGGCTTTGACGGCGGCACCGGCGCTGCACCGCGCAACTCCATCCACAATGCGGGCCTGCCGTGGGAGCTGGGCCTTGCCGAAGCACACCAGAGCCTGATCATGAACGGCCTGCGTTCCCGCGTGCGCATTGAAGCCGACAGCAAGCTGATGAGCGGCCGCGATGTGGCCATTGCCGCCATGCTGGGCGCTGAAGAGTTCGGCTTTGGCACCGGCCCGCTGGTTGCCATGGGCTGCGTGATGATGCGCGTGTGCAACCTGGATACCTGCCCCATGGGCATCTGCACCCAGAACCCCGAGCTGCGCAAGCGCTTTAAGGGCAAGCCGGAATACATCATCAACTTTATGCGCTTTATGGCCGAGGATCTGCGCGAATACATGGCCCGCCTGGGCGTGCATACCGTGGATGAACTGGTTGGCCGCACCGACCTGCTGAAAGTCAAGGATGCCCCGGCTGGTTCCCGCGCAAGCGAGATGGACCTGACTGCCCTGTTGAAAAACCCGCTGGTGGAAAACAGCAGCGTACACTTCAACGCCAAGGATGTTTACAACTTCGGCCTGGAAAAAACGCCGGATATGCGCGTGCTGATGAAGAAGTTCAAGAAGAGCTTTGACATGGCAGAGCCCAAGTCGATGACCGTTGAACTGGAAGTTGGCAACACTGACCGCGCGTTCGGCACGATTTTTGGCAGTGAGATCACCCGCAAGTTTGGCAACACCCTGCCGGAAGATACCTTCCATGTGATCTGCAACGGGTACGGCGGCCAGAGCTTTGGTGCCTTTATCCCCGCTGGCCTGACCTTGGAACTGGTTGGCGATTCCAACGACTATATGGGCAAGGGCCTTTCCGGCGGCAAGCTGATCGTTTACCCGCCCAAGGATGTCACCTATGACCGCAGCGAGAACATTGTCATTGGCAACGTTGCCCTGTACGGTGCAACCGCTGGTAAAGCGTTCATCAACGGCGTAGCTGGCGAGCGTTTCTGCGTGCGCAACTCCGGTGCTACCGCTGTTGTGGAGGGCGTTGGCGACCACGGCTGCGAATATATGACCGGCGGCACCGTGGTGGTGCTGGGCAAGACCGGCAAAAACTTTGCAGCCGGCATGAGCGGCGGCATCGCCTATGTGCTGGATGAGGACTGGGATTTCTACACCCGCGTCAACAAGGATATGGTCAGCCTGGAGCCGGTGGAACACAAGTATGATGTTTCGCTGCTGAAGGATTTGATCCGTGAACATGTGGAAGCCACCGGCTCCCCCCGCGGCAAGGAAATCCTGGATAACTTTGGCGAGTATCTGCCCAAGTTCAAAAAGGTCCTGCCCCATGACTATGACAAGATGCTGCGCCTGATTGCCCAGATGGAAGAAAAGGGCGAAGACAGCGAGCAGGCACAGATCGAAGCGTTCTATGCAATGAAGAACGCTGCTAACAAATAAGGGAGGCACAAACGATGGGAAAACCGACAGGATTTATGGAAATTGCCCGGCAGACCAGCACGGAGCTGCCGCCCGAAGAACGTATTCAGAACTTTAACGAATTTCACATCCCGCTGCCGCAGGATGAACAGCAGGCGCAGGGTGCCCGCTGCATGGATTGCGGCGTACCGTTCTGCCAGGCTGGCATGATGATTGGCGGCATGGCAAGCGGCTGCCCGCTGAACAACCTAATCCCCGAATGGAACGACCTGGTCTACCAGGGCAAGTGGGATCTGGCTGTACATCGCCTGCGCGCCACCAACCGCTTCCCGGAGTTTACCAGCCGGGTATGCCCCGCTCTGTGCGAAGCTGCCTGCACCTGCGGTTACACCACCGGCAACCCTGTTACCGTGAAGGAGAACGAGCACGCCATTGTAGAATATGGCTATGAATCCGGCCTGCTGACCGCCTGCCCGCCCCCGACCCGCACCGGCAAAACCGTTGCCGTGGTAGGTGCCGGCCCTGCCGGCCTTGCGGTTGCCGATTACCTGAACAAGCGCGGCCACAAAGTGACCGTATACGAGCGTGAGGACCGCGTGGGCGGCTTGCTGATGTACGGCATCCCCAACATGAAGCTGGAAAAGCAGGTCATTGACCGCCGCGTGAACATTATGAAGGCCGAGGGCATTGACTTTGTAACCTGCGCCGATGTTGGCGGCAGCACCCCTGCCCAGGATGTGCTGGATGCACACGATGCCGTTGTGCTGGCCTGCGGTGCCAAGCAGGCGCGTGACATCAACGCCCCGGGGCGCGATGCACAGGGAATCTACTTTGCCGTGGATTACCTGACCAGCGTGACCCGCAGCCTGCTGGATTCCGGCTTTTCCGATGGCAAGGCCGTGAGTGCCAAGGACAAAAAGGTGTTGGTCATCGGCGGCGGCGATACCGGCAACGACTGTGTCGGCACCGCCATCCGCCAGGGCTGCGCAAGCGTGACCCAGCTGGAAATGATGCCCTGCCCGCCCACAGAACGCACCGCCGCCAACGCTTGGCCCGAATGGCCCAAGGTGCTGAAAACCGATTACGGCCAGCAGGAAGCCATTGCCGTGTTTGGCAGCGACCCGCGCATTTACCAGACCACGGTCAAAGAGTTCTATAAGGACGAAGCCGGTCAGGTTTGCGGTGCGCTGATTGCCAAGCTGGAAAGCAAAGTGGTGGATGAAGCCACCGGCCGCCGCGCCATGGTGCCCACCGGCGAAGAATTTGCCATCGAGTGCGACCTGGTGCTGATTGCCGCCGGTTTTACCGGCTGCCAGCCCTATGTGGCCGAAGCGTTTGGCGTTGACCTGACCAAGCGCGGCACCGTTGCCGATACTAAGTACGCCACCAACGTGCCCCATGTATTTACCTGCGGCGATATGCGCCGCGGCCAGAGCCTTGTTGTTTGGGCCCTGCGCGAAGGCCGCGATGCCGCCGCCGAGGTGGATAAGAGCCTGATGGGCTACACCAACCTGTAACAAGCCATTTTCTTAACATCCGTTTTATAATAGACAGCAGCCCCCGTACCGATGTGCGCACAAAATCATCGGTGCGGGGGCTGCTGCTTTATGATTTTATTATGGCTTCAGGTTATTTATGGCAATACCGCATAATTCTAAGTGCCGATACGGCGAGCGAGGTGCGGC
>ENA-UOOA01006268-UOOA01006268.1-human-gut-metagenome-genome-assembly--contig:-P61old-NODE-6268-length-11618-cov-20.139064_pt1 | contig 11618 bp, 9 predicted proteins | sample MGYA00242467_ERZ724014 | MGnify/ENA metagenome assembly ERZ724014
AGGTTGCCCAGGTAGAGGGAGACGACTTTCGGATCGTTCATCAGGTCGCGGCCCTTGCCGGAGTAGGCGTTGCGGCCTTGGTCGAGGACGTAGCCGCGGTCGCAGATCTGCAGGCAGCGGCGGGCGTTCTGTTCGACGATGACCACGGATACGCCGGCTTTGTTGACTTGGCGCACGCGGATGAAGGTTTCGTCCTGAAGCATTGGGGACAGGCCTGCGGAGGGCTCGTCGAGCAGGAGGACGGATGGTTTCATCATGAGGGCGCGGGCCATGGCCACCATCTGACGTTCGCCGCCGGAGAGTTGGCCTGCGAGCTGGTTTTTGCGCTGGCCGAGTTTGGGGAAGATGGAGCACACGTAGTCGAAGCGTTCGTTGAACAGTTTCGGTGCTTGGAACGCGCCCATGTGCAGGTTTTCCGCGATGGTCAGGCTGGGGAAGACGTTTTCGGTCTGCGGCACGAAGCCGACGCCACGGGAGACGAGTTTGTCGGCGCGCAGGTTGGTGATGTCCTCGCCTTTCAGCAGCAGCTTGCCGGAGTGGATGTGCACCAGGCCGAACAATGATTTGAGCAGGGTTGATTTGCCTGCGCCGTTCGGGCCGATGATACCAACGATCTCGCCTTCATGCAGGGTCAGGGATGCGCCGTTCAGGATGTTCACGCCAGGAATGTATCCGGCCACCAAATCGACCGCGTCGAGCAACGGTTCGCCTTCGGGCTCGCCCATGTGGATCTGCGCGCGGGTCAGCGGCTCGTCGGCCACGCTTGCGATGTCGCTCATTTCAGGCCTCCTTCAGGTCTTCCAGCACGGAATCGTCGCCCAGGTCCACGTTCGCGTGGGCGCCCAGGTATGCGTCGATCACGGCCGGATCGTTCATCACGCTCTTCGGTTGGCCTTCGGCCACGATCTTGCCTTCCGCCATCACGGTGACCCAGTCGGCGATGTGTCTCACCATGTTGATGTCGTGTTCGACGAACAGCACTGTGGTGCCTTCCTCGCGCAACGCCATGATGTGGTCGAGCAGCGACTGTTTCAGCGCGGGGTTCACGCCGGCCATCGGCTCGTCCAGCATGACCAGTTTCGGGTCGGACATCAGCGCTCGTGCCATTTCCAGCAGCTTGCGTTGGCCGCCGGAAAGCGCGCCGGCGTAATCGTCCTTCTTTTTGATCAGCAGGAAGCGTTCCAGCAGCGCCTCGGCTTTTTCGATGTTCGCCTGCTCCTGCTTCCTCCACATGCCGGGGAACAGCGCGCGGAACATGCCTTCGCCCGGCTGCACGGGGGCACCGAGGAGCATGTTGTCGAGCACGGTCAGACGGCTCATCACCTTGGTCAGCTGGAAGGTGCGGACCATGCCCATGCGCGCCACTTTTTCGGGCTGCACGTGGGCCATGTCCTTGCCGTCGAACTGCCAGGTGCCGGTGTTCGGCGTATCGAAGCCGGTCATCAGGTTGAAGAACGTGGTTTTGCCGGCGCCGTTCGGTCCGATCAGCGCGGTGATGCCGTGCCGTTCGATTTCGAAGTGGCTCACGTCCACGGCGGTCATGCCGCCGAATTTGCGGGTCACGTTGTCGGCCACGAGGATCGGGTCGGGCTTGTGCACACCCGGCTTGTTTTCGACGAATTTCAGATCGTCGGTGACTTTGTCGCGATAGGCGGTGGAGATGAGGGTCTCGCCTTCCGGAGCTTTGGTGGCCCACTTGGTGAGGTCCTGGAATGGTACGCCGGGCTGCACACCGGATACGGGTTGCACGCCGGTTGCGGGTTGCGTGGCCGGCTGCACGCCAGTGGTCGGAGAATTCGTTGGTTCAGGCATGGAAAGCCAACTCCTTTCGGTCGCCCAACAGGCCTTGTGGTCTGAAGATCACCAGGCACATCAGCGCCACGCCGACGATCACCCAGCCGAGGGCTTCGATCTGGTTGGAAGAGATGAGGGTTTCGGGAACGGTGTTGCGCATGACCTCCTTGACGAAGGTGAGCAGCACCCACAGCACGCAGGAGCCAAGCACCGGGCCGAGAATCGTGGCCGCGCCGCCCAGCAGCAGAATCGTCCACACGTAGAAGGTGACGGTGCGGCCGAACGAATCGGGCTGTACGGAACGCGGCAGGACGAAGATGATGCCGGCGATCGCGCCGAACAGGCCGCCCAGAATCAGCGATTCCATCTTGTATCGCGTCACCGGCTTGCCGAGCGAACGGATCGCGTTCTCGTCCTCGCGGATGCCTTTGAGCATGCGGCCCCACGGCGAGTGGAACCAGCGCCAGCACAGCAGCGCCGCGATCACCACCAAAACCCATGCCACGATGCGCAGCCACCAGGAGTTGGCGATGTTGTTGCTGTACGTCCACAGCAGGAACGTGGTCGAACCGTCCGGCAGCGGCGAAAGCGATTCGAATTTCTCGGTGAAGTCCTGCGGCGAGATGCCCGCGGAACCGCCGGTGAAGTTCGTCATGGCCGTCGATCTGCCGATGATGCGGATGATTTCCGCGGCGGCCAATATGACCATGGCCAGATAGTCGGGTCCGAGTTTCAGCGTCGGAATGCCCAGCAGCAGCGCGTAGATGACCGCGAGCGCGAGCGCCGCGCATACGGAGGCGAACAGGTTGCAGCCCATCGACTGCGTGATGGCGAATCCGTAAGCGCCAAGGAGCATGAAACCGGCCTGGCCCATGTTCATCAGGCCCGTCATGCCGAAGTGAATGTTCAAACCGATGGCGGCGAGTACGTATGCCGCCGTGGTCGGGGCGATCAGCTCGCCCGCCGCGTTGGAGATGATTGTCATGATGTCCATGGATCAGCCCACCCTTTGCTGCTTGCCGAAGATGCCCTGCGGGCGCACCAGCAGAACGATGATGAGGATTGCCAGCGCGCTGGCGTAACGCATATCGTTGGGGATGACGAGCGAGCTCATGTCCGCCACGATGCCGATGACCAGCGAGCCGATCAACGCGCCATTGGCGGTGCCGAGGCCGCCGAGCGTCACCGCGGCGAACATCAGCAGGATCAGGGTCGCGCCGGTGTTCCAGGAGATGCCGTTCAGGTAGACGCCGAGCAGCACGCCGGACAGGGCTGCCATCGCGCACGAGAGGATCCAGACCACGCGGACCACCTGATCCACGTTGATACCGGATGCCGCGGCGAGCGCCGCGTTGTCGGACACGGCTCGTGTGGCGCGGCCGAGTCGCGTCTTGTAGAGGAACAGGGTGACGCCGACGATCACGCAGATGGCGATCAACGCGGAGACCAGCGTCGGCATGTCGGTGGTGATCGGTCCGAGCTGGAAACTGTCCGGCACCGATTTGACGATGCCTTTGATGTCGCCACCGAAGAAGAACTGGAACGTGTACTGCAACGCCATGGACAGGCCGATGGTGACGATCATCTGCTGCATGGTGCCGACGTGGCGTCTGCGTAGCGGCCCCCAGACGATTTCGTTTTGGATGAAGCCGGTCAGCGCGCCGATGACGATGGCGAAGATGGCGGAGGCGATGAGCGGCATGTGTAGCATCTGCGTGCCGACGTATGCCATGAGGCCGCCGAGCGTCACCTGTTCGCCGTGTGAGAACGACTGCAGGCCGGTGGTGCCGTAGACGAGGTTCATGCCGACGGACATGAGGCCCAGCATCAGGCCGAAGATAATGCCGGAATACAGTTGCTGCCAGATGCGTTTGCCGACATTGGAGCCGTCTTTTTTGACTGGCGATTGCGTGGCCGCCGTCGATCCGGATGTGCCGGTCGCGCCTTTCGTGCCGTTTGCCGAGCCGGACGATCCGGATGTGCCGGACGTGCCGCTGCCGGCGGAATCGCCCGCCTGGTCGAATCGGACAACGCCGCGCTGCTTGTCGAAGCTGGCTTTCCTGATCGTCACCGTCGCGCTGCTTGCCTTCAGGCCGTGCTCTTTCGCAACGGACGCGTCGATGGTGACGGTGTAATCGCCGTCATCGGCAACGGAGAAGGCCCATTTGCCGTCCGCCGCGGTTTTGGTTTCCGCGGTTGCCTTGCCGGACAGCGTGATGGTGACGTCGGCGATCGGCTTCTTGTCGGCGTCCTGCAGGATGCCGTTGACGCAGCCGTTGCTGGCGGTCGGATTGCATTCATCGACGGCCTGCGCGCCGGAATCGGCGGCGGACGCGATGGCGGGAGGGAGTACGAAAAGCATCGAGAGAACGGCGACAATCGAACAGAGTATGACGATTCCCGGTCGACGATGCCGTGTGAGATACGTTACGGCTGTCATAGGTTTTTCCTCTCTTGTTGCTTTCACAACGTAGGAGAGGAAACAGCTCGCGCGGTTGCGCTCAGATTTCCTGAACGTTACCCGATGACCGCCCGTGTAACGTGAAAATTACGCGCGGCTGAGCCGGTGACAGCTATGCGTGGCCGCCCAGCATGGCGATGCCGAATCCGAGCGCCACGCAGGCGAGCGGCACCGCGACCGTGGCAGCGCCATAGCCCAGGGCCATGGCGAAACGGCGTTTGCGAATCAGCGACAGCACCTCGTTGATCGCCGACGAGAATGTTGAGAATCCGCCGAGGAACCCCACAACGAACGTCATTACCGTGCCCATATCAACCGACTGCGCATAGTACGACATCATGGCGATGCCGGCGCACAGGGAGGCGACGCCGTTGATGACGAGCGTGGCCAGGGGGAAGCTGTGGTTGCCGTCACGGTTCCAGCTGCGTTGGATCGACACGTCAAGCACATAACGGGCCATGGCGCCGATGCCGCCGAACAGGCAGATCATCCAGGTCATCAGCGCACCTCTCCTGTGGTCGGGTCGGCGACGAGCGGGATTTCCGCGGTGACCGGCTTGGGTTCGAAGCTGGGCAGAGGTGCGACGGGTTGCGATGGCTGCGGCTGCGATTCGATTTTCGGCACCTGCCCGGTCTGCGCGACCTGCTGGGCGACCTGGGCCGCCTGCTGTGCCGCCTGCGCGGCCTCCAACGCGGCCTGCGCGGCCGAATGCGCCGCATCCGCCACCTTCACGTGGCGCACGCCCTGCGCGTCCGGCACGTTGTTCTGCACATTTTGCGCGGCCGGCACGTCCGATTCGCCCGAATCGGCCATGGGGACCGTCTGCGTAACACTCTGCGTAGCCGATACTGCAGTGTCGGTCATCTGGACGTCCTGCACGATGCCGTACGCGTCCGAATCGGACATTGAGGATACGGAAGCCGTGGAGGCATCGGCGATCGCGTTACGGACCCGCTTGCGTGTGCCGCGCGCCAGCAACGCCTGCATCAGCGCCACGCCAACCGCGGCCGCGATCAGACCGCCGGCGAAACTTCCCGCAAGATAGCCGAGCGCGCTGCCGAAACGCTGCTCGCGCATGCCTTCCATGGTTTCCAACATCACGCCGGACATCGTCGACAGTCCGCCAAGCAAACCAAGCCCGACGCCACGGCTGACGACCTGCCGTACCCTGCGGCGCAGCCACGACGCGGTCGCCATGTATTCGGTCAGCATCGCAAACAGGAAGCAGGCGAGCATATTCGACACGAACGTGCCCACCACGAACGGCGAACCGTTCACCGACGGCAGCAGCAGGTCCGTGGCGCGACGGAACCCGACGCCGACGAAGCCGCCGACGAACACCACGAGATACATCAGACCATCGGCAAGAGGGTTGAATCGCGCCTGCATGCGTTTCATCGGCGCGAGCGGAATCTGCGGCGGATGCTTGGATGCGGCGGCACCGGACGGGCGCACATCCGCGCGCGCCACTTCGGCGACGTCGATCGACTGTGTGGCGGGATTCGGCTCATCACCCGCGTTTGGCGAGTCTGCCGCCCGTTGTTCTTGCGATTCCATCACGTTCCCCTTGTACTTGGCTTTCCGCGGACAGCATCGTTCCGCCCCAGCCATACGGCAACGAGCTGGCCGCAGGTGCCGTCTTCCTAACCTTGTACGAGTCTACACGTGCGTTGCAACCAAACATCGAACATGTCCGATTCGGTGGATAACTGTGGATAACTTCGGGTGGCCCTAGACGTCTACGAATGGTTATGGAAGACGGTACGGCCGCGTCAGACGGACACGTCGCACAGCCGCCGCATCGCATGCCGTGCGTCGCTTTCGTCCTCGCCGCTGAACAACACGACCAGATAGTCGCCGGCGCGCAGCCGCGTATCGCCATGCGGCACGATCTGCCGTTCTCCGCGACGCAGGCCGATCACCAGACAGCCGTACGGCCAGCGCACGTCACGCATCAGCTTGCCGTCCGCGGTCGCGCCCATTTCCACAGGCAGTTCCATGATGCCGTTGTCGATGCGATTGGCGATTGCCGTCGCGCCTCCTTGCGCGCGCATGTACCGTTCCAGCAGCTCGCCGTAGATCGGTTTCGTACGCAGCAGGTCGGAGACGAGCAGCGCGATGAACGCGACGGCGGCGACCGGCAGCATGTGCGTCAACGTGCCGGACATTTCCACGGCCAGCAGAATCGACGTGATCGGTGTTTTCACGGACGCGGCCAGCGTGCCCGTCATCACGCATACCGCGAAAATCGCCACGGAATCGGACGGCAGGTTGCCGAACTGGCGCAACGTCTCGCCGCAGATACCGCCGGCGAGTGAGCCAACCGCGAGAATCGGCATGAAAATGCCGCCGGGAGCGCCTGAACCGAAGCTGGTGGAGGTGAACAGCACTTTCGCCACGAACAGCACGCACAGCATGCCCAAGCCGACGCGCGCATGCTCGGCCATGGCGATCAGGTTCGAGCCGCCGCCGAGCACGTCAGGCAGCCAAATGCCGATTGGCAGCGCGAGTGCGATCGCGATCAAAGGGCGGCTCCATGCGGGAAGCTTGCCGTACAGCGTTTGGAAGCCGAGCAGCGAACGGTTCATCAGCGAACCAACCAAACCGGCCACCAATCCCAGCGGAATCAGCCACCCGTATTCGCCGAGCGGCAGTTGGCCGATGGTGCCGAAGTCAAGCACCGGACGCAGGCCGAAACAGTATTTCGATACGAAATCGGCGGTCAGGGACGCGGCGGTGGCGCCCATCAGAATCGCGGGCGAAAAACTGCGATGCACCCCTTCCAAAGCGAACATCATGCCGGACAGCGGTGCGCTGAACGCGGCGGACAGGCCGGCCGCGGCACCGGCGGTGACCAGATAATGCTCCTGCATGTCCTCACGTTTCTTGCCGCGCAGCCGGTGCGATAGGAACTGCGCGCCCGATGCGCCGATTTGGATGGACGGTCCTTCGCGGCCGAGCGAGAGGCCGAAGAGCGATCCGAGCAGGCCTCCGATGAAGCGAACCGGCAGAATCGTCTGCCATCGCATTTTCAGGCCGCAGATCACCACGCCGTTGGTTTGCGGAATGCCGCTGCCGCCGGCCATCGGCTCTTTTTTGACCATCCATGCGATGGCGAGCGCGGCTGCGATTGCGGCGACCGCCCACGGTGCGACCAGCCACGGGGTTTCGCGGATGCGCGCGTAGATCCAGCGCGCGGTGTCGGTGCCGTATTCGATGCCGAGACGGTAGAGGACGACGAGGAAGCCGGAAATCAGGCCGACGAGAATGCCGGCAGCGGCCATCTTCCATTTCAGGTGGTCGAATCGCGGGACCAGTTTGCTGAACCTGTCAAACCTGTCGAACCTGTCGTTAGGCGGCATTGCAGTCATCGCACTCCCCTTTTCCGTTCCTCCGCCGCGCACCCCGTCGGTGTGTATGCGGTGTGCGTCATACGCGCACGCCATCGCACGCACCATACGCAAAGTGCCGGCAGGCACAGGCCCACCGGCACTTGTCATTGACGTTCGTTACCGACGTTCATATCGACGAATCAGCCGAATCAGCTTCAGTCGATCAGCGAGTTGATCTGGATGATGTGGTCGCGCTGCGGGCCGGTGCCGATCACGGAAATGCGGCAGCCGGACAGTTCCTCAAGACGCTTGACGTAATCCTGGCAGGTCTTCGGCAGATCGTTGAAGTCGTGGACCTGGGAAATGTCCTCGTCCCAACCCGGCATGGACTCGTAAATCGGCTTCGCGGCGGCGAACTCGGCCTGGTCGGTCGGCATATCGTCGCGACGCTCGCCGTTGACGTCGTACGCCACGCACAGCGGGATTTCCTTGAGGCCGGTGAGCACGTCGAGCTTGGTGAGCACGATGTCGGTCAGGCCGTTGACCTGGGCCGCGTAACGGTTGACGACCGCGTCGAACCAACCGCAGCGACGCGGGCGACCGGTGGTCACGCCGTACTCGTGTCCTTGGGCGCGCAGCCATTCGCCGTCCTCGCCGAACAGTTCGGTCGGGAACGGGCCTTCGCCCACGCGGGTCACATACGCCTTGGAGACGCCGATCACGCGGGTGATCTTGGTCGGGCCAACGCCGGTGCCGGTGCAGGCGCCGCCGGCGGTCGGGTTGGAGGAAGTCACGAACGGGTAGGTGCCGTGGTCCACGTCGAGCATGGTGGCCTGGCCGCCTTCGAACAGCACGGTCTTGCCCTCGTCGAGCGCCTTGTTGAGCACCAGGGAGGTGTTGGCCACGTACGGCTTCAGGCGTTCGCCGAGCTTGAGCAGCTCGTCGGTGGTCTCGTCCACGTCGATCGGGCGACGGTTGTACAGCTTGACGAGCATCTGGTTCTTCTGATGCAGGCTGGCCTCGACCTTGTCATGCAGGTGTTCCGCGTTGAACAGGTCGTGCACGCGGATGCCCACGCGGTTGATCTTGTCGGCGTATGCCGGGCCGATGCCACGGCCGGTGGTGCCGATCTTGTGCTTGCCGAGGAAGCGTTCGGTCACCTTGTCGAGCACGCGGTGATACGGGGCGATGATGTGCGCGCTTTCGCTCACCAGCAGTCGGGAGCAGTCCACGCCACGGCTTTCAAGGCCGTCGATCTCCTGGAACAGCACTTCCGGATCGACGACGACGCCGTTGCCGATGACGGGGGTGGTGTTGGGGCTGATGATGCCGGACGGCAGCAGGTGCAGTGCGTACGATTCGTCGCCGACGACCACGGTGTGGCCTGCGTTGTTGCCGCCGTTGAAGCGGGCCACGTAATCGACTTTGGTGCCGATCAGATCGGTCGCCTTACCTTTGCCTTCGTCGCCCCACTGAGCGCCAATCAACACGATTCCCGGCATAACGCACCTCCACGATGTTGCCTTGTTTCCGCCGAAAATAGCGTACCGTGAGCCCTCTACTGCGTGGCGGTTTCTCGTCACGCAACAGCGGCATAATGGAAGCATGACTATCGCAACACCTGAACGTTATGCCGAGATGCTGGATGCCGCCCGCCGCGGCGAATACGCGTATCCCGCGATCAATGTGACGAGCACGCAGACGCTGAACGCGGCGTTGCAGGGCTTCGCCGAAGCTGAATCCGACGGCATCATCCAGGTGTCCGTGGGCGGTTCCGCCTATTTCTCCGGCCAAAGCGTGAACGACCGTGTGGTCGGATCGCTCGCCTTCGCCGCGTTCGCGCACGAAGTGGCCGCACGTTATCCGAACATCACCGTGGCCTTGCACACCGACCACTGCGCCAAGCAGTATTTGGACGAGTGGGTGCGGCCGCTGCTCGCGCACGAGGCGGAGCAGGTCAAGCGCGGCGAGGAGCCGACGTTCCAATCGCACATGTGGGACGGTTCGACGGTGCCGCTTGAGGAAAATCTCGACATCGCCTCGGAACTGCTCGAGAAGTCCGTGAAGGCGCACACCGTGCTGGAAATCGAAATCGGCGCGGTCGGCGGCGAAGAGGACGGCCATTCCGCGGAAATCAACGAAAAACTGTATTCCACCCCGGCCGACGGCGTGCGCGTGGCGGAACGGCTCGGCTTGGGCGAGCACGGCCGATACATGGCCGCGTTCACGTTCGGCAACGTGCATGGCGCGTACAAGCCGGGCATCGTCAAGCTGCGTCCGCGACTGCTGCACGACATCCAGACGGAAGTGTGGAATGCGGCGCATGACGGGCGATTGGGCAGCGCCGAATCGGCGCATGTCGCCTCCTGCGCCCTGCCGGATATGCCGGAAGGCAAACCGTTCCCGCTGGTGTTCCACGGCGGTTCCGGATCGACGGCCGCGGAAATCGCGGAAGCGGTCAGCTACGGCGTGGTCAAGATGAACATCGATACCGATACGCAGTACGCGTTCTCCCGTGCGATCGCCGGACACATGTTCCGCAATTACGATTCGGTTTTGAAGATCGACGGCGAGGTCGGCAACAAGAAGCTGTACGACCCGCGTTCCTGGGGCCGCGAAGCCGAAACGGCGATGGCCGCGCGCGTGGTCGAGGCGTGCCAGCAGCTCGGCTCCGCCGGTCGCGCACTGAAGTAAGTTTTCTCTTATGTTCGTGTTCGCCCGGCGCCTACGGGTGCCGGGCGAAGCTGTAATCGCCGGGCTACGACCGCCGGGCGAACCAGAGGTTGATAAGCGAGCCGGCCACCACCAGTGCGACGCCAATCCAGAACGGCATGCCCAGCGCGACGCCCAACAGCAGCGTGCTGGAAGCCGTGGAGAACAGCGGGGTCGCGTACGAGCCGATCGCCAACGTTTCCATATTGCCGTGCAGCATGCCGTACCCCCAGCATGCGTAGCCGCCGGAAATCGAAATAGCGCACGCAAGCAGCGCGGCATAACCGCCGATGCCGGGAGCCGTGGCGGGCAGGCCGTCGCCCGAAGCGAAGTGGATGGTCCACAGCACGACGGCGACGCAGCAGAAGAAAATCGTCGTACCGTCGTAGCCTTCGGACAGCGACGGCGTGAAAGTCGCGTAAATCGCCCAAATAAAGGCGCCGGCGAGCGCAAGCGCGAACGGTAGGGGGTTGCTGGCGATGTTGCTTACCGCCTCCTGCACGCTAAGGCTTTCGCCGCCGACCGCCATCGCCACGCCGATAGTGGCTACGATCGCGCCCGGAATCGCTTTGACGACGGCACCGTGTTTGCGCGATACGGCGGCCGTCATCAGCACCAGCAACGTCGGCCACAGGTAATTGACGAGGCTGACTTCCACGGATTGCGCGTTCGTGGTGGCCAGGCCGATCGACAGCGAAATCGACGCTTCGTACGCGATGAACATGGCGCCGCCTGCGATGAGATACTTGCGTGGCGCTTGGCTGATCGGCTTCGGCCGGCGCACGATGAACAGCAGCGCGCCGCCGACGGTGTAGATGAGCGCCGACCCGAGCGTGGCGCCGAACGATTCGGAGACGAGTCGCACGAGGCCCGCCATGAAGCCCCACAGCACGATTGCGGCAAGGCCGACAATGGTTGCGGCGTGCGATGTGGCGTGGCCGAACAGCGGATTGTGAGAGGCGCGCTGGCTGCTGGCGGTTCGGGAATCGTGGGTGTCACTGGCATTACGGATGTCTCGTGAGTCTCGGGCATTGCGAGACGCTGAATCAGCGGATTCGGCGGGAAGCTTCTGGTCTGTATTCACAACCCCAGCCTACCCGCCACCCATCACGCACCATCCGCCGGCCGTACGGCATCGGAGCGGCAAGCACATGGCGTGAACTGACATCGGCCCGGCATCAAATCGGTGGCGTACGTTTTCTACGATTGTGGTCACCGTGTGTCCACGCAGGTATCTTAACTAAGTTAAAAACCCTTGGAATCGTTGGAATTCCAAGGGTTTCGAATGGAGCGGATGACGGGAGTCGAACCCGCCTTTA
>ENA-UOOA01006269-UOOA01006269.1-human-gut-metagenome-genome-assembly--contig:-P61old-NODE-6269-length-11617-cov-3.774606_pt1 | contig 11617 bp, 10 predicted proteins | sample MGYA00242467_ERZ724014 | MGnify/ENA metagenome assembly ERZ724014
ACGGCAGCTTCGGGCTTACCTTGCCGCCTTTGGCATTGACTATGATTCCTGTACGAAAGAGGAACTTGTCACGATAATTTCCGTATTGAAGAAGTCCAAGCATTTGAAGAATCCCATACAACGGCAGCGGGGCAAGGCGAGTTCCAAGCATAGGAAAGGTAAGAAGTAAAAAAACAAAATAATTACCACAGAGGGTTGTTTGTCCCCTCTGCGGTATCTTTTGTTCGCCCAATCCTGTCTGACAGATGCCGTAAAATAGTTGATTTTCTGCTATAAACGTTTTACGGACACCTATCTAACACATACGGGGGAATTTTTGCATCTTGCGAAGAGTCAGGATTGAAGGGGCTTGCCGTTATTATCGGTAAATCGGTTCATAAGAATCAGGATCAGGTCGATGAGGGGCCAGATTCCCCACAGCCCGCACAAAAACAGGCAGACGATACCGGAACCCCATTTCCCCACATACATCCGATGAATGCCGAAAACGCCGAAGAACAGGCAGAGGACGAATGCCACCCATTTCTTTTTGGGAGTGGTATCGGTCGTTTTCGGGGAGGAGTAGGAGGTGTAGCCGCCGGAGGCAGGCTTTGCGGAGGAGGGGGTGTTGTTCCAGTTGGTGAGACGCTCCGACTGTCCCCGGAGATCCCTGCCGCAGTGGCCGCAGTAAGCGCCCTTGGTCTCATGGCCGCAGACGGGACAGATCCGTGGGCCGGAGGGAATGTCCCGGGCGCCGCACTCGTAGCCGCCCCCGCCGCAGACCCGCCCGTGTAAGGGCCGCCCGCACTTGGGGCAGAGCCGGACGACGGCGGCGGGGGCTGGCTGTTCTTTCGGTTTCTCCGGCTCGGGTTCCGGGGCGGCGGGAGCAGCCGGGGTCTCCGGAACGTCAGGGGCTGGAGAAGAGACGCAGGTTTCCCACTCGGTCTTGGGGAAGGGGTCAGAGTCGGGAGCCGTCAAAGGCTCCGAGACGGCTGGAGAAGGGTCGGCTTCGTGTGCCTCCCATTCCGTTTTGGGGAGGGGATCCGGCTCGGGAAGGGGCGTGGTCTCCGGCAGCTCCGGGGTTTGGGGAAGGTCGTGGGCTTCCCATTCCGTTTTCGGGAAGGGGTCGGATCCGATCAGTGGAGGAGTCTGGGGCACCTCCGCCGTTTTGAACAGGTCTTCCGGGTCGGAGGACTTCAGATCGGAAGCGTAGTTTGTGTATTGGGAAAAGGCATCGTCCAGATTTTCATAGGTCTGGATATAACCGCATTTCAGGCAGATGCCGCTGCTCATTTCTTCGCCGCATTTGGGGCATTTCATGGGTGCTTCCTCCTTTCAAGGTTTCTTCTTCCATCATAATACAAAATCCGCCGGGGCGCAACCGGAATTTTGAAAAGAACAGAAAAAAGCGGCTGCATTTGCAGCCGCTTTGCTCGTCATGGAATGATTTGTTGACGGAGTATTCGCTGTTGGCGACACTATGGTCTCGCCGGTCACGGGTGGATCATAAGAGGAGTCACCGTAGGAGACGCAATAATCGCCGTAGGTGCGCCAGTAAGCGCCGTTTCTGACCAGATAGATACCGTTCAGCTCTCTTTCCACGTCGGTACCGTCAGCCCGGTCGTTGGACTTATATGTGGCGGTGACGCCGGAAAGCTCTTTGAAGGTGTCCCAGGATAAAGCGCCACGTTGATGTTTTCAACGGTGCAGCTTTCGACAACGGTATTGTCCATGTCGCTCTTGCGGAAGATGTTGTCCTTGGAAACGCAGTTTTGAAGGTGACCGTTACATTGACGTCAGCACCCATTCTGCGGATGCAGCCGATCTTGCCATAGCCTTCGATGACGCTGTTGGTGACCTGCACAGTATTGAATTCCGCAATGCCGTAACCGCTGGTATTTGTACAAGTGTAGATCAGCAGGTTGCGAATGGTGTGGCCGTTTCCGTTGATGGTCAGATTGTTGACCGGATCGATGGGCCGCCAGAAGCCGGAGCCCAGATCGATGTCCTTGGTGATCTCCGCGGTGTAACCGGAGTAATCCACCTTCTGATCGGTGACTTCGTATTTGAAGAGAGCCGGTTCTTCGGCAGAGGCGATGGTGGCGACCTTGTTTTCGGTGTCAACAGGGGCCGCATAGCTGTCGGCCTTCCTGCCGTCCCACTGGAACTTATCGGAAGTGTAGGTGAAGGGGGAGGTCAGCATGGTGACCAGACCGGTGACGGAGTCGCAGTAGAAAACCGGATTGTTGGAGAGCCGCTTCACACCGTTACAGCGGTTCATGGAAATGACTTTCAGGCAACCTTCAAATTCGGCTTCTGCAGGGCCGCTTTACAGGGTAGTTTTTTGGACATGGCTGTCATCAATGGTGACAGTCCCGGCTTCCGGATCCGGAGAAACGGTGTGACTCAGTGCTTCAGCCATCTCCCGAAGGGAAACCAGAACAACACCCGCTTCCTCATAGGGCGAGCGGAACACAGCGGACAGATCCAAAAGCTGCCCGTTGACGGAAATCTGATAGGAAGGAGCTGAGGCAGAAACCGGCGGACCTGAGAGAGTCAGAATACACGCCGCCGCTGCCGGAAGAACGGGACGAACGCTTTTATGCGTCTTCTCTCTCCCGGAGGGCAAAAACGTAGGTGACGGTTCCTTCTTCCCAGTTGGCGGTGACTTCGTAGAGGAAGCTGCCGCTTTTGGGGAGGGCGAGGACGTTTCCGTTTAAGGGCTGCTCTTCTCCGTCGGGATAGGAGGTGCTGACGCCTCGTTTTTCATAGTCCCAACGAAGGACGGTGACGGACTCCGGCTCCTTGCTGAAAAGCAGCGTGGCCGAGCCGTTTTTCCGGTTTAAGAAGACCAGGCGATCCTCGCTCCACGCAAGAGGATGGGGAGAGGAAACGGAAAGGACTTCTTCTCCCGCCCAATCGGAGGAGCCACTGGGGACGTTCAGACAGGAAGCGGTCGTTTCGGTGCGGGTCTCCAGCTGCAGGGTGGGGAGACCGGCGGTGGGAGAGGGATTTTTCCAGCTGTCGAAGAAGGGGTCGTTGTCGATGGGGTTGACCCAGCTGTCCGGTTGCTCGCCGGTCAGAGCAAGGGAAGAAATGTGCTGGATCTGCCCCGGATAGGTCTCTAAGATCAGGCCGTCCCAGGTGAGATCGAAGATCTGACCGGGGCGGATGGAATGGAAGGGTACGGCGTTTCCATCGGAGTCGGTGACGGAAAGGTCGGCGATATTCGCCACGGCGGCGTTTCCAACGGAACCGTCTCGGCTTAAAAGCAGCTGATCCTCCCCGGAAACCAGCAGGACGGTGAAGGAGGCAGTGACGGTCTGGGGTGCTTCATTTCCGCAGGAGCCGAGGCACAAGGCAGCAAACAGCCCGGCTATCCCGGCAAATAGCTTTTGGATCGGTTGCATAAGAAAACTCCTTTCATGAGGGGGTTCATGAAAGGAGTGTCCGATTTGAAAGAAACTGTTGCAGGAAAAGGAAAAATCAGGTGACGTTTTTGATCCACCTGTTTCCCCGAAGGCGGAAGAAGGCAATGATCCACTTGAAGCACTGGTCGATGCGGGTGCAGAGATATACCGCCCACAGGGGCCATTTCCAGATAAAGCCCGCAAGGAAGGTAAGGGGCAGCACGATGAGCCAGCCGCAGACGATGTCCACCTTCATGACAAATTTCCCGTCACCGGCACCCCGGTTGATGCCAGTGAAGCAGGCGGCGTGATAGCAGGTGCCGAGATGGGTGAAGCCGCCGATGGTCAGCATGGTCACGGCTAAGTCCCTCGTTTCCTGGGAGACGTTGTAAAGGGAGGGCGCCAGCGTGCGGATGGACAGGACAAAGGCAGAGACCAGCACGCCCAGGCAGGCGAAAAGGATCTGGATGGTGTTCGAATATTCCCGGGTGCGGCGGTAGTCCCCGGCACCTACGCTTTTCCCGATGACCACACAGGCTCCGGCGGAAAGGCCGTTGGTAAAGATGACGGCAAGAGAGAGAAACACGTCGGCGATGGAATTGGCGGAGACCATGGTGACCCCCAATCTGCCGATGAGCATGGCCTTGACCGCTCCCACCAGCCCCCACTGGGAGTCGCCCACGATGACGGGGAGGGAATTTTGAAAGAAATTCCCCGCCATTTCCCGGTCCCGGGTGAAAAAGTCCTGAATCCGGAAGCGAACCCGCTGCTCCTTTTTCAGCAGATAGAAGGCGGCAATGGCAAACTCGCAGCAGCGGGCGATGACTGTAGCCACCGCAGCACCCCGGATCCCCAGAGCGGGAACGCCCAGCTTTCCAAAAATAAAGATCCAGTTAAAAACAAAGTTGCAGCCCAGGGAAATGCAGGAGATGGCAAGACCGATCTTTACGATCTCCACCCATCTAAGAAGGACGACGGTGGTATTGGCGAGGGCAAAAAAGGGGTAGGAAAGGCACAGGATCCGCAGGTAGCGAGCTCCTTCCCGGATCAGGGAGGGGTCGTTTGTGAAGATCCTCATGACGGCCTGGGGGAAAAGGAGGATCAGCCCGCAGACGGCAAGGGAAAGAAGGGCCGCAAACCGCAGCACCACCCCGAAGGTCCGGCGGATCCGGTCAAAGTCCCGTTTTCCCCAATACTGGGACACTAAGACGGCGGCGCCTCCGCCGATGCCGTTGACGATGAAAGTAAAAAGGGTGGAGACCTGATTGGCCTGCGCCACGGAGGCTAAAGAAATGTCGCCTAAGGAACCGACCATCAGGTTGTCCAACATGTTGACGCTCATGGAGATCAGCGCCTGGAACGCTGCAGGGAGGGCGACGATGAAAAGGGTACGGTAAAAGTTTTTTTCTTTGACCAAGGTGATGCTCCTTTGCTGGGATTTTGTCAGCGGACTTCCGCTGCAAGGGCGGTGCAGTTGCCGGCGTTGGTGTCACATTCCGATACGCTGCAGGCGGAGAAGGCAACGTGGGCATCCATGAGAGCTTCCGGAACGATCCGGTCTCCGGCCTTTATGGTGATTTTTCCGTTGGCGCCCACCGTTGTGTACATAAAAAGATTTACCGGGCAGATGATGAGAAGGCGTTTTTCCGGCGCTCAGTTGATGTTGTCAAAGCAGTTCGGGCGCCCGTCTCCGTTTTGATAGAAAAATTCGTACATTTCCGGGCGGCAGGAGGGGAAAAGCAGATCATGGGTTCCCACATCGTCGGAAAGGATCCGGAACATCGGGCGGTAGAGATTGGTATAAAGGGCATCTCCTGCGTCAGCTTCAGGGATCCGTGACAATCCAGCGTGACGGCAGGGGAGAGAAATTCGCCATTATCCTCGGCGGACACGGCAAAGAAATCGGCGACCTGTTCGCCTTCCAGATCCGTGATCTGGAGGCGCCGCCCTCGTTTCATATTGATCTTCCTTCTCGGACAGGAAGGAATGAAATATTCCAGGGAAAGCGCCTCCTTACTTTTCGCTGCAGCGGAATACAGAATCATTATAACACAGGAGTGCGCTCATTTCCACAAAAAGGCGAAAAAAGAACGCCCCGGGGTCAAACGGGGCGTTTGAAGGGCTACTTGTCGAAGGCGGGATTATAGGCGTAAAAGTTTTTGGAGTCTAAGTGATCCTGCACAATTCGGATCGCTTCGCCGAAGCGGAGAGTTTCAAGCAAATTGCTCTCAAAGGTTCCAGAAAACGGCAATTGTACCGTCCCCCACGGTGATCCGGCGAATCAGGGCGTCGGTCACGGCTTTTTTCTGCGAAAGCGAAAGGCTTTGGAAGCAGACGGGGCTTTTTAAATTAGGGAGCAGCGATTGCAGCCGCTCCTTCATTTTGCGGGCGAGATGATCCTCCAGAAGCTTTGCATAGACGGTGCCGTTCATACCGGGGCAGCGGGATCTTTTGCTCTGCAGGGCGGCGGAGCAGACGAAATACCGCTGCCAGCGGGTGTCGGAGCGGACGATGACCATGGCGCTGCCGCAGATTGCGCACTTTACCTTCCCCGTGAGCCAGGAGCTTTGCCCCTTGCTGCAGGAAGCAGAATGGCGGCGGGAAAGGAGCTTTTCCCGACAGGCAAGCCAGAGCGACGGCTCCACGATCCCTTCGTGGGGAGCTGAAACCAGCTCCTGCCCCCCGTCAATATGGTAGAGGTAGCAGCCGTTTCCCTTCTCGAAGTCTGCGGGAGAGCCGATCACTTTTGCGTCCTGCTTCTCAAAAAAGGTGCGGACGGCTTCGTTTGATCGGGCGTAGACGGGGTTTTTCAAAAGCTCGCTTAGCCGTGCGGCGTTCCAGCTGCCGCCCCGAAGATGGGGAATCTGTTCTACTGAAAACCGACGGAGAAGGTCGCCGAGAGAGGTTCGGGGATCGGAATAGAGGGCGTAGATGCGCCGTATCTGCTCCGTTTCCTCCGGAATGGGGAACAGGCGGGCGGAGGAAATGCCGTGGAGAACGGCATCTTCCCGGCGGAAGCCGTAGGGCGCTTTTCCGCCCATATAAAGCCCCATCCGGCAGCGGGAAGCGTAGGCGTCTGCCACCCGCTGCTGGATGGTTTCCCGTTCCAGCTGGGCAAAGACGGCGCAGAGGCTCATCATCGCCCGGCCCATGGGTACGGAGGTGTCGAACCGCTCGGTGGAGGAGAGAAATTCCACGTTATTTTCCCGGAAAAGCTCTAAGATCCGGGAAAAATCCGAAAGGGAGCGGCTGATCCGATCCAGCTTGTAGACGATGACCCTGCCGATCTCCCCCTTACGGATGTCCCGGATGAGGGCTTCAAAGCCGGGACGGTGGGTGTCCTTGCCGCTGAAGCCCCGGTCGACATATTCCCGATAGGGGTTTCCTTTCGTTTCAAAGCGGCAGATGGTAAGCTGGCTTTCGATAGAAACGCTGTCGGCACGCTCCACCGACTGCCGGACGTAAAGGGCGTCAAGCATGGACATTTTCCCCGTTTAAAAGGGAAAGAAGCGGCTGCAGCCGGTCGGCTTCCCCCTCCCGATCCGGTGGGGGGATGTGGATCATGCGAAAATCCATCCGGTCTTCCGTGATCCGGTCTTCTTCCGAAAAAAAGCGATCTTCCATAGGCATACCTCCTAAAAAATCATGTGGTAAAGCCTATGAAGGATCGCTTGTACGGGATTCCGGATTTAACGGGTGGCTTTCAGGATCCGGACTTCAAACTTTTTAAGGGGCAGTTGGGAAAGGGTTCTGCCGGTCTCCAGATCCTCGTAGGGGCGGTTCAGGGGGAGGGTCAGGGGATGGGGGTTGAAGTTCTGGACGAAGACGAAGGCGCTCGTTTCATGGAAGCGGACGGTGGCGGTGATGCCGTAGGGAAGGGCGGCATCCAGCGCCGGAGTGAGCCCCGCTTCTTTGATAAGGCGGTCGGTCAGGTCGTCCAAGAGCTCCTGCTCGCCCCGGGCAGCCAGATAGTACGCTTTGCCCTTGCCGAAGGTATTGACGGTCAGGGCGGGGGAGCCGGCATAGAAGTCGGAGCCATATTCCGCTAAGGGAAGGGCGGTGCTGCACCGGATCAGCTCGCAAAGCTCTTTTAAGCGGTATTCCGGCTTGGGGAGGGTGTTTTCTTTGGGGAGGAGTTTGTTATACTGACCGTCGTAAAGACCGTCGATCTCCTCTTTCCGAAGGCCGAAGAGCTCCGCCAGGCCGTTGCCGGGGGTGGGGCCCAGGTAGCAGAGGTCGGTATCGTTTACGACTCCCGTCCAGTAGGTGCCCAGCACCGTGCCGCCGGAAGCGCAGAACTCTCGGAGTTTTTTCGCAAAATCCGCCCGGAGCAGATAGACCATGGGAGCTACGATCAGCTTGTAGCCGGTCAGACCGGATTCCATATCCACGATGTCGGTGGGGATCCCCCGTTTCCAGAAGGAAGCGTGGTGCGCCATCACCGTCTGCAGATAGCCCATGCCAATGTTCCGGGGGCCTTGGGCGTTGTTCATCGCCCAGCCGTTTTCCCAGTCATAGAGGATGGCGGCTTCCGGCTTGGGGCAGCTGTCAACAATGGCGTCCAGATGGGCAAGGCGGTCGCCCAATTCGCTTACCTCCCGGAAGACCCGGGTGTCGCTTCCGCCGTAGTGATCCACCACGGCGCCGTGAAATTTTTCCGAAGCGCCCCGGCCCTGCCGCCACTGGAAATACTGAACGGAGTCGGAGCCGTGGGCCAGTGCCTGCATGGAAGCCAGCATATGGATCCCCGGCTGCCGCAGGCGACTCACTTCCTGCCAGTTGGTGGCGCTGGGGGAGGATTCCATCATCAGGAAGGGGGCTTTTTTCATGGAGCGGATCACGTCATGGGCAAAAGCGGTCTCCTGCCCTACCCGCACGTCATCCGGATCCTTGCCCCAGAGGGGGTAGCTGTCCCACGAGGCGATGTCCACCACGTCCCGGAATTTATAATAGTTGATGCCTTCGTAGCTCTCCCCGTGGTTGGTGGTGACGGGAATGGCGGGGTTTACGGATTTGACCGTGTCCCGTTCCATCCGGGCAAAATCAACCGTCTGGTGGGTGACAAAGCGGTTCCAGTCGAGGCTTAAGCCGTGGGTCTCCATTTCTCCCGTGGGGACGGGGGCTTCGATCTGGCTCCAGTCGGTGTAGCGGTGGCTCCAGAAATCCGTCCACCATGCCGCATTCAAAGCGTCCAGCGTTTTGTATTTTTCCTTGAGCCAGTTCCGGAAGGCTTCCTGACAAAGGGGGCAGAAGCACTGACCGCCCAGCTCGTTTGAAAGGTGCCAGAGGATGACGCCGGGGTGATGACCGAAGCGCTCCGCCAGCTTCAGGTCCATCTGTCGCACCTTTTCCCGGTAGATGGGGGAGGTGTAGCAGTGGTTGTGCCGGCGGCCGGGGCGGTTCCGGGTCAGGGTGTGGTTTACCCGGAGCACCTCCGGGTATTTATGTGCCATCCACAGGGGGCGGGCGCCGCTGGGGGTGGCGAGGACGGTGTAAATGCCGTTTTTGTAGAGGTTGTCGATGATCGCTTCCAGCCAGTCCAGTTCGTAGACGCCCTCCTCCGGCTCCAAGCGTGCCCAGGAGAAGATACCAACGGAAACGCAGTTGATGCGGGCTTCCTTCATCAGCTGGATGTCCCGTTCCAGAATGTCCGGGCGATCCAGCCACTGGTCGGGGTTATAATCGCCGCCGTGGAGAAAATGGGGAAAAATCGGTTGCATAGGGGGATCCTCCTTTTGGAAATGTTATTTTGTCCGGAACTGTCCAGGGGTGACGCCTTCCTCTTTCTTGAAGATGCGGATGAAGGTGTTGACGTTGGTGTAGCCCACCTGTTGGGCGACGGAGGTGACGGACTCCTCTGTCTGGAGCAGCAGGGGCTTTGCCTGTGCGATGCGGTAGCGGTTCAAGTATTCTAAGAAGGTGTCGTGGTGGTACTCTTTAAAAATGCTGCTTAAGTAGGAGGGGGAAAGCTGGAGCTGATAGGAAAGCTCATTCAAAGAAAGGTCTTCCTTGTAGTGTTCCTTTACATATTCCAGCATCCACTGATAGATCTCGGCGGTCTTGCCGGTGCGGCTGCTGCGGATGTGGACGGAGAGCTTTTGGAAAAGATTTAAGATGTACTGCTCTTTTTCCTCCACGGAGGAAAGGCGCTCCAGCGCCCGGTACTGATTGACGTCCTTGCCAAAGAGGGCAGCGCCATCCAATTGGGCTTCGGCGAGGATCCGGTTGGCAGTCATGACCAGCTGGATGAAAAGGCTTTCCAGCCGGAGGGCGGCGTCGCTTCCCTGACTGTTTTTCTCAAAGAGACTATACAAAAGCGTCTTGGGGCCGTCATCGAAGTCCCGGGATTTCACTTGCCGGATCAGCTTCAGCTCCAGCTCCTGAGGATAGAAGCTGGTGATATAGCTGGCGTTCAGGGCCTCCTTGTAGGCTTCCTTGTCGGAGCCGTGAGCCGTGGGCTTTACCATTAAAAGGTTCAGCGCCTGATGGAAGGAGTCGTAGATCCCCGAGCGGGTCTGGTGGATTTTTCCGTAGGCGTAAAGCAGGTCGGGACATTCCGTCTCCTGCTTGAAAGCTTCAAGAAAATCGTGAACCAGTTTTTCCTCCTCGGTGCGGAGGTTCAGAATGAGGATCAGCCGCTCGCTCTGGCAGACCTTTTTCAGACAGAGCTGGGAGGAAAAAGGCTCCCGCCCGGATAAGGCGTCTGCCTGTTCGCCAAAGTTCCCTCGGTCAGGGGCGAGGGACAGGATCGCAACGGTGAAGAAATCATAGGGGAAGGCAGGAAGGAGGTTTGCTTCCCGGTAAAGCTCCAGCATGGGCTGCTCTCGGGAATATAAAAGCTCCGTCAGTGCGGATTCCTGCATCAGCAGGGCGTAGCTGTCGATGCTTTCTTGCAGCTGCCGGTTCTGGCTCTTCATATAATCGATGAAAGATTCGATGAGGAAGACGTCCTTGTAACCGGAGTTCTCCCCCTGCTCCGCCTGAATGTAGCGGACGATCTTTCGGATGGGGGCGAACATCTGGGAGGTGAAGCAGACGGCGAGGATGGCGCTTGCCAGAATGCAGATGACCGCCAGCCCGAGGGTGACCAAACGGATGTGGGTCACATCCCGGAGCAGCTCCTGCTGGTCGATGAGCGCCATGTAGCGGAGTCCGCTTTCGGAGGAGCGGGTGATCCAGCCGGTATAGGCTCTGCCGTTTAAGGTGAGCTCCGTTTCCGTCCCATCAGTATCGGACAACTGCTGCAGAGCGTTTTCCACCCGATCGGTGAGGGCGGAGGCATTTTCCGAAGCGCAGATCAGCTCCCCTGTCTCGTCCAAAAGAAAGACGGTTAGCTCCTTCCGAAGCCCCGCTTTGTCCAAAATATCGGTAAAGGTGCTGCGGCGGACATTTAAGATCATCTGACCGGTGACATTATTCTGATAGTCGGTGATGGAGCGGAAAAAGGTGAGGATGCAGGCAGAGTCGTAGTAGCGGAAGGGGCCGGCGGTGGAAAGGGCTTCTTCAAAGTCTGTGCCGGACAGCCGCTGCAGAGCAATCTGTTTTTTAAAGAAATCCTGCCGGCTGAAGCCACCGTAGCGGGTAATGAAAAGATCCTCTTTGCTGCCGTAAAGCCAGAGGTTTTCCAAAGGGAGACAGCTGTTTTCCACATAGGCAATCTCTTTTTTCATGTCCTTCATCTGAAAGAGGGAATCCGTGGAGAGATCCTTGCGGTAGCTGTCAAAATTTTTGAGGGTGGTGTTGTTCAGAACGCTTAAAGCGGCATAGTGCAGGGTCTTGATCTCACCGTCTAAGCGTTCCATGATGAAGCTGACGCTGGTATGACTGCTGTCCACGGCGTCCTCCAGAAGGGAGGTGCGGTAAGCCGAGTAGGAAAACCCGCTCAGGATCAGCAGGGAGGAGGTCAGGGTGGCGATAAAAGCAAGAATCAGTTTGGAAAAGGTGTGGGTCCGGAGGTAGGCGATCAGTTTTTTCATTGACGATTCCATCCTTCCGTGAGAGTGAGAGTTTCCTATCCGAGATGGAAAAACCGTCTCGTTATCGGGATGAAGATGGATGGGAATTTGTTTGGAGCTCTTCTGCCGTCGCAGATTTGTTTTTGCGGAGCAAAAACATTGAGGTTATTATACCATATTTCGCCAAAAATAGGAACGGCGGGAGCATCTCTATTTTTTCGGTAAACCGTCCTTTTTTATCAAAAAAATTGGAGAATCCGCTGCTGGGTGACA
>ENA-UOOA01006270-UOOA01006270.1-human-gut-metagenome-genome-assembly--contig:-P61old-NODE-6270-length-11613-cov-3.913566_pt1 | contig 11613 bp, 6 predicted proteins | sample MGYA00242467_ERZ724014 | MGnify/ENA metagenome assembly ERZ724014
ATCCGGGCAAGAAACTCAATTTTATGGGCAACGAGTTTGCGCAGTTTATAGAGTGGAACTATGCTCAACAGCTCGATTGGTTCTTGCTTGACTATCCGCGCCACCGCACCTTCCAAAAGTTTATGAAGGATCTCAACGCCTTCTATCTTGAAAACAAAGCCATGTGGCAACTCGATTGCACTTACGACGGTTTCAAGTGGATAGTGGTGGACGACAACAAGCAAAACGTCTTGTCTTTCATTCGCAAGGCGGCGGACGGAGAATACGTGATATGCGTCATCAACTTCTCGCCCGTCGAAAGACTCAAATACGTCATGGGCGTGCCCGAAGGCGTGACGTACAGAGCGGATTTGTATTCCGCACTCAAGAAATACGGCGGAGAAGAAGAACGTCGTCCGTCTTTCAGAGCGACGGCAAAACCGTCTCACGGCTATCCGTATTCAATAAAAGTAAACATTCCCAAAAACTCGGTTATGTTTTTGAAACCCGAATATAAGGAGGAAAAATAATGAGCAAAATTTCAAAGAAAGAGTGCATCGCGATGCTTCTTGCAGGCGGACAAGGCACGAGACTCGGAGTTCTTACGTCAAGAGTCGCAAAGCCCGCAGTTCCGTTCGGCGCAAAATATCGCATCATCGATTTCCCGATTTCAAACAGTATCAACAGCGGCATCGATACGATAGGCGTGCTCACTCAATATCGTCCGTTCGAGTTGCATCAGTACATAGGCAACGGACAACCGTGGGACTTGGACAGACTCAACGGCGGCATCTTCGTTTTGCCACCTTATATGGACGCAAAATCGGGTGAATGGTACAAGGGCACTGCAAACGCCATTTATCAAAACATAGACTTTATCGACAATTATAGCCCGGATTATGTGGTGATTTTGAGCGGTGACCACATCTACAAGATGGATTATCACGACATGCTCAAAGAGCATAAGCGCAACAATGCGGACTGCACGATAGCGGTGCGCGACGTGCCTATCGAAGAAGCGTCGAGATTCGGAATTCTCAATCTCAAAAAGAACAGCAAAGCCATCGAAGAATTTGAAGAAAAACCCAAAAACCCCAAGAGCACCAAAGCGTCTATGGGCATATACATCTTCACGTGGGAAAAACTCCGCAAATACCTTATTGAAGACGAAAACGACAAGACGAGTGAAAACGACTTCGGCAAAAACATCATTCCCAAGATGCTTGCGGACGGTCAGAGAATGTATGCGTATCAATTTGACGGATACTGGAAAGACGTTGGAACGATTTCTTCTCTTTGGGAAGCGAACATGGATATTCTCAACGGCAGCGAACTCAATCTCGACGACGACAAGTGGAAGATTTACGCAAGAAACAACGCCGAGCCGCCACACTACGTCGCTCCGACCGGCAAAGTCGTAAACTGTCTCGTCAGTGAAGGTACGGTTATCAACGGAACGGTGAAGAACAGCATCGTTTCAAACTCCGTCAAAATCGGCAAGGACGCGTATATCGAATCGTCCATAATCATGCCGGGCGCAGTCATCGAAGACGGTGCGGACATAAGATTCTCAATCGTCGGCTGGAACGCCGTCATCGGCAAAAACTGCATAGTGGGCGAAACTTTGTCCCATTGCAATCCGGGCGAGTGGAAGATAAGCGTAATCGCGCCGAACTACAATCTTCCCGCAAACTCCGTCGTCGGAGCAAACGAAATGATAGGTTAAAGGAGAGAAAAATATGAAAAACAAAACGATGAGCGTACTTTTCGCGTCCGATCCCGACAGTCATCTCAACGATTTGACCATACATCGCACAACGGCGTCTCTTCCTTTTGCGGGCAGATACCGTCTTATCGACTTCACACTGTCAAATCTCGTTCATGCAAACATCACGACGATAGGCATCGTCACAAGAAGCAACTACAACTCGCTTATGGATCATCTCCGCATGGGCAGAGACTGGGACTTGAACAGAAAAAACAGCGGACTCACTCTTTTCCCGCCTTTCGTCTTCAACAACGAACACGAAGTGTACAAGGGCAAAATCGAAGCGTTGTATCATCTTCGCGGATATTTGATGAACAATCAGGAAGAATACGTCGTCATATCCAACACGAATATCGCCTACAACATCGATTTTGAAGAAGTGGAGCAGTTCCATATCGACAAAAACGCGGATATAACCGTGCTGACCTATCGCCCCGACGAAATCAATTCCAGAAAATTCGTCGTCACCGCCGACAAGAATAATCGTATCACCGATTTGCGCTATGCCGTTGCAAGCGATACGGGCAAGCAACTTTGCAATCTCAACATCTACTTCGTCAAGAAAGACCTTCTAATCTCTCTCGTGGACAACGCTTTTGCTCACGGCAGTTACGATTTTGAAAAGGACATTCTTCAAGCCAACTTGCAAGACCTTTATATCATGAACTACGAAGTGAAGGAATACGTTGCCGTCATCGACCGTATCCCGACCTATTTCAAAGTGAGTATGGACTTGCTCAAGCCCGAAGTGAGAGACGCTCTCTTCTACAAGCACTCCACGATTCTCACCAAGGTCAAGGACTCCGTCCCCGCAAGGTATAAAGAAGGCGCAAACGTCAAAAATTCTATCATTGCAGACGGTTGCGTGATCGACGGCACCGTTGAAAACTCCATTCTTTTCCGTTCCGTCAAGGTTGGCAAAGGCGCAGTCATCCGCAACTCCATCGTCATGGAAGACACCATCGTCATGGACAATGCGTCCCTTGACTACACCATCACCGACAAGGACGTCATCATTCAGCCCAACAGAACGTTGAGTGGGTATGAGACTTATCCTATGGTTGTCGTCAAAGGCAAAGTCATTTGAGTGTGCTATTGAGCGACTAGCTACGTCAGGCACGGCTTGCCCCAAAATCACGTACGTTTGAGTACGTTGGGTTTTGGTTCAAGCCGCACCTTCCTTGCTATTCATCTCAATATCCCACTCAAATATGAGCGTGCTATTTGGCGTGATGCATCGTCAGACGCACAAATATCCCACTCAAATATAAGAGCGAAAAAGCTCAACCTTGCCCCAAAAAACTCCTATTTTCAATTTAATCCATTGAAAATATGGATATAAACACAAAAAATCCTTCACACAAGGAGAACAATATGAAAATACTGTTTGTTGCATCAGAAGCGATGCCGTTTGTTCGCTCGGGCGGACTCGGCGACGTGGCAGGCTCGTTGCCCAAGGCGTTCAATGCGCTCGGACACGATTGTCGCGTGATCATACCTTTCTACAAAGAAGAAATCGATGAAAAATTCAGTGATACTTTCCGTTTTCTCTCTTCCACGTTCGTGGATTTGAGTTGGAGAAGACAATATTGCGGGGTGTACGAAGCGGTGTATGACGGCGTGACGTATTATTTTATCGACAACGAATACTACTTCAAGCGTAAAGGACTTTACGGACATTTCGACGACGGCGAGCGTTTTGCGTTTTTCTCAAAAGCGGTGCTTGAAGTTCTTCCCATCATCGACTTTTTCCCCGACGTTCTGCACGCAAACGACTGGCACACCGCGCTTTGTCCCGTCTTCCTTGACGTGTTTTATCGTGCAAGCGAAGAGTATCAGAACATCAAGACGGTGTTCACTATTCACAATATCGAATTTCAGGGCAAATACGGTGACAGTCTCATAGGCGACATTCTCGGTCTTCCCGACTGGGCGCGTCCGCTCGTTATGAACGGAGATTGTGTCAACTATATGAAGGGCGGCATCGAGAGCGCAAACGCTGTCACTACTGTCAGCGAAACGTACGCAAACGAGATTCTCGACCCGTTCTATTCCTACGGACTCGAAGGAATTCTTTCAAATCGCAGATACAAACTTCACGGCGTTGTCAACGGAATCGATCAGACAGTGTACAATCCAAAGACCGACAAGCGTTTGTTTGTCAACTATTCCGTCAAAGATTATGCCAAGAAGAAAGCGGAGAACAAAAAAGCGCTTTGCGAGATGATCAACTTGCCGTATGACGAGCATAGACCGCTCGTCGCGATGGTTTCGAGACTCACCGAACAGAAAGGACTTGACCTTGTGGGAGCAGTCATCGACGATATTATGCGCGCGGACATTCAGGTCATCGTTCTCGGAACGGGTGACTGGAAGTATGAAAATATGGTGCGTTCGGTCGAAGGCAGATATCCGAGTAAGTTCAGGGCGATAACCGCATTCTCGGGCGACCTTGCAAGCAAACTTTACGGAGCAAGCGACATCTTCCTTATGCCCAGCAAATTCGAGCCGTGCGGACTTTCGCAACTCATTGCAATGAGATACGGTTCCGTCCCCGTCGTGAGAGAAACAGGCGGACTCAAAGACACCGTTCCCGCATTCAATCCCGAAACGGGCGAAGGCAAAGGCTTCACGTTCAAGACTTACAACGCATACGATATGCTGGATGCAATCTGGCGCGCATATGCACAGTTCAGCGACAAAGAGCATTGGGACAAGGTTGTCAAAAACGGCATGAATTCCAACTTCGGCTGGGACGTAAGCGCAAAGAAATATATCGATATTTATCAAAATCTCTGATATAGTAAGACCGACGGCGTATATTTTATATATACGCCACTCAATCGGTTGCAATTCTTGCGCCGATTGTGCATAATAAAATACGGGCCGATTTCGGCTTGTAAACTCAACTCAACGTCTCTTTCGTCCGGGGGAAAGCGGAAGGAAAGGATAATGTATGAAATTTAACGTAACAGAACAAGAGTTTAAGACCCACGTCACGGGCGTGCTTTCGAGTTATTTCGGAGTCAAACCCGAAGACGCGAGCAAGGCTCAGATTTACCGTGCAACCTGCATGGTCGTAAGAGACCTTCTCACCAACAAGCGCGTCGACTTCAAAAAGGTCTGCCACGAGCAAAACGCAAAACAAGTGTACTATATGTCCATGGAGTTTTTGCTCGGAAGATCTTTGCGCAACCACCTTTTCAATATGGGTATCACCGAGCAGGTGACCAAGGCGGTTGAAAGTTTCGGCGTAAGAATGGACGAGATATACAATTTCGAGCCGGACGCAGGTCTCGGCAACGGCGGACTTGGCAGACTTGCCGCCGCGTATATGGATTCGCTCACGTCGTGCGGTTACCCCGCGAGTGGATTTTCTATTTTATACGACTACGGCATTTTCAAACAACGCATAGTCGACGGTTGGCAACTCGAACAGCCTGACGATTGGCTCAAAATGGGCGACGTGTGGCTTGCTCCCAGACTTGAAGAAGTCTACCAAGTCAAATTCGGCGGAGTGGTGGACCAGAACTGGAACGACGGAAAACTCACCGTCACCCAACGCGATTGCACCGTCGTTGACGCAGTGCCCTACGATATGAACATCTCGGGCTACGACACCGATGCCGTCAACCGTATAAGACTTTGGCACTCCCAAGCTCCGCAAGACTTTGACATCAACATGTTCAGTCGCGGCGAGTATCTCAAAGCAAGCGAAGCAAAGGATATGGCGGAGTCAATCAACAAGGTGCTTTATCCTGCCGACGATCACATCGAAGGCAAGTCTTTGCGCCTTAAACAACAATATTTCTTCGTTTCGGCGTCCATTCAATCGATTTTGCGCCGTCACTTGAAGACCAATCCGTCTCTTGACAATCTTGCGGATTGCGTTGCTATCCACATCAACGACACGCACCCGACTCTTTGCATACCCGAACTTATGAGACTTCTTCTCGACGAGTACGGCTACGGCTGGGATCAAGCATGGGACATCACAACACATTGCATTTCTTACACCAACCATACCGTCATGGCGGAAGCTCTCGAAAAATGGCCGCAAAACCTGTTCCAAAGCCTTCTTCCGAGAATCTTCCAAATCGTGCAAGAAATCAATCAACGTTTCTGCAACGAGCTTTGGGCGTTCTATCCCAACAATTGGGACGTTGTCAACCGCAACGCCGTGCTTTCAAACGGGCAGGTGAAAATGGCAAATCTCTGCCTTGTCACTTCTCACACCATAAACGGCGTCAGTGCACTTCATAGCGATATTCTTAAAAACGACGTTTTTGCGGACTACTATCGCATGCACCCCGAGAAGTTCACCAACGTTACAAACGGCATCACGCACAGAAGATGGGTCGCTCAGGCAAATCCGCGGCTTGCAGGCCTTATCAACGAACTTATCGGCGACAAGTGGCTCAAAGAACCCGATTCGCTTCAGGAACTTCAAAATTATATCGGAGACAAGCAAGTGCTCTCCCGTCTTGCTCAAATCAAGCGTGCAAACAAGGAAGACCTTGCAAAATACATTCTTGCTCAGAACAACGTTCAGGTTGATCCCGACAGCATATTCGACGTGCAAGTGAAGAGACTTCACGAATACAAACGTCAGTTGCTCAACGCGCTCAACATTCTCGATTTGTATTTGCGCATAAAGGAAAATCCCAATCTCGACGTTCAACCGCGCACGTTCATCTTCGGCGCAAAAGCCGCAAGCGCATACTATATGGCAAAACAAATCATCCGCTTTATTTGCGCGCTCGGCGATCTTGTCAACAACGATCCCGACGTCAAGGGCAAGATAAAAGTCGTCTTCCTTGAAAACTATCGCGTGACGCTTGCCGAGATGATTATGCCGGCGGCGGAAGTGAGTGAACAGATTTCACTCGCAGGCAAAGAAGCGAGCGGAACCGGCAACATGAAATTCATGATGAACGGCGCGCTCACCATCGGCACTCTCGACGGTGCAAACGTTGAAATTCACCAAGAAGTCGGCGACGGCAACATCTTCCTTTTCGGCATGCTTGCCAATGAAGTGGAAGAGCTTTGGAAGAAGGGCTATCACCCCTCTCACTATTATCAGACAAATCCGCGCATCAAGCGTCTCATCGACACTTTGCGCCAAGGCGTGGGCGGCATCTCCTTCGGCGAAATTGCCGACTCGCTCACCACAGGTCGTGGCGGACAACCCGACAGCTACATGGTTCTTGCCGACTTTGACAGCTACTCTGCCGCTCAAGAGCGCGTCAACGCCACCTATCTTGACAAAGGCACATGGAATCGCATGTCTCTCGTGAACATTGCCAAAGCAGGTTTCTTCGCAGCCGATAGGTCGGTGGAAGAGTATGCTCAACGCATCTGGAACCTTCAAAAAATCTGTCATTGAGCGAATAGCTTCGTCAGGCACGGCTTGCCCCAAAATCACGTACGCATAGTACGTTGGGTTTTGGGTCAAGCCGTACCTTCCTTGCTCTTCATCTCACGACTGAAAATCGTCGCTGAGGCAATGGCAACACGCAATAGTGCGTATTGCCAAGAGCCTTGCTTGCTTTTCAGTCTTCTATCGCGCAGAAAATCTTTGCTATCGGTTTTGGACACGGATAAATGCTCAAGCCGCAATTTCGCAAGATTGTCTGCTTGATATGTGTGCCTTGCGGCACGAGTGGAGAATTTCAAATTTCAGTATCATTTGCCGAGAGTTGAAACACACGCTTTTTTTTGTATGACTTACTATATGAGCGGACAATTCCAAATCGAAGGCTCAACTTACTGTGGGACGAAAACATACACTTCAAGCGTGTCTTGTGCTGTGAGCGGACAACAATAATACAAAGCGTGATAACAAATAATTAATAGGAATATTCCGCAATTATTCATTATTAATTATTCATCATTAATTAAAATGTACAACCCTTTGCTCAACAAAAAGCCGTACGGCGCAAGCGTTGCGAACAAAGCAACGACGATCGTTTTTCCGGTTGACAGTTCTTTATGTGTCAAGCGTGTTTTTGTCGTGCTAAGGCAAATGTTCGGAGAAGGCGGCGAGATAAACGGCGCGCCGCTCAGATTTGAATTGCCCTATCAAAAGAGCGAGAGGGGACAAGATATTTTTGTCGGAGCGTTTGCGCTCAAAGAGTGGGGTGTTTGGAAATACCGCTTCGAAGGCGAGCTTGAAAACGGTGATTTGGCTTTTTTCGGCAGGGCACTCGACGGGACGGCAGTTCGCGGCGATTGGTTGCCTGAATGGCAGTTGACCGTCACGAAATGCGACTATAAAACACCGAATTGGGCAAAACACGGCGTAACCTATCAGATTTTTGCGGACAGATTTTGCAAGGTCGGTGACAAGCCTTTTTCAAAGTGCGGACGCTTGCATACGGACTGGTACGAACGTCCGGATATTGCGCGTGAAGGCGTGGATTACCGTGCGGACGACTTTTTCGGCGGAAACGCAAACGGCATAATTTCAAAGCTCGATTATCTCAAAAGTTTGGGCGTCAACCTTATTTATCTCTCGCCGATTTTCGAGTCTTGCTCCAATCACCGCTACGACACGGGTGATTATTTGAAAATAGATTCTCTTTTTGCAAGTGAAGAAGAATTCGCAAATCTTGTAAAAGAAGCGGATGCGCGTGGCATAAAAATTATGCTTGACGGCGTTTTCAACCACACCGGAGCGGACAGCAGATATTTCAACCGAGAAGGAACTTACGACACGATAGGTGCGTATCAGAGCAAAAACTCGCCATATTACGAGTGGTATTATTTCAAGCATTATCCCGACGAGTACGCTTGCTGGTGGGGCAGCACGGTTGTACCCACTGTCAACAAGAGCGCTATAGGCTTTTGCGATTTGATACTCGGCGACGGCGGTGTTATCGACAAGTGGACGAAACTCGGCGTGAAGGGGTGGAGACTCGACGTCGTTGACGAATTGCCGATTGATTTCACGACGAAACTTTGCAGACGTATCAAGCAAGAAGGCGAAGACGTGCTTATTGTCGGCGAAGTGTGGGAAGACGCGTCCACCAAGATTGCGTACAGTCAGTGGCGGCCGTATTTCATGGGCGAACAACTCGATTCCGTAATGAATTATCCGTTTAAAGAAGCGATCGTCGCCTATGCGCTCACGGGGGACAAAGACGAGTTTGTCTCAACCGTCACGCATATTCTTGAAAACTATCCCAAAGAGTCGCTCGACGTGCTTATGAATCTCATTGACAGCCACGACACTGCTCGCGCGCTCACAACGCTTTCGGGCGTGAAGATGCCACGAAAAAAGGCAGACAGAGCGGCGTTTTGCCTTGACGATACGCAATACGCTTTGGCAAAGAAACGCTTGAAATTGGCAAGCACGTTGCAGTACGTTCTCCCGGGCGTACCTTGCGTATTTTACGGAGACGAAGCGGGCGTTCAGGGCTATGAAGACCCGCTCAACAGAGTGACTTATCCGTGGGGAAGAGAAGACGAAGAACTTTTGTCTCACTATCGCGCTCTCGGTGCGTTCAGAGAAAAATACGCCGATTATCTGACGGGAGAGACGCATTTTGTGAACGACAACGATGCGTTGATTATCGAACGCGAGTGCGAAAAAGGCAAAATGAGACTTGTCTGCAACAACCTTACGGCTTGCGTTTTCGTAAATGACGAACATGTTCTCACGATCAACGCTTAAAATATAAAAACCGAGTTGTCGGATTTTAAATATCGAGAAGACATACAATTTGAAAGATAAAAAGATTTTTGCGGACGAAAATGATTCGTCCGCTTTTTCATGCTTGCGAGAAGCAAAGAAAAATCAACGAATTTTTGTTTTTTTGGGTATTTACATATTGTTTATTATACATTATAATATATTTGTATTTTTATTTTGCGCGTATACGTGCGTGTATAGGTAAAAATGCCATTCTTATCAGGGAGAAGATATATGAAGAAAAAAGAGAAGGCCGCTCCTATTCTTGACGAAAAAGGCAGACCATCGCTCAAACTCAACTATCCGCAAACGTTCAAAGTCGGCTTTGCGTTTGCAATCATCATGCTGTTTTGGACAGCGTACGATTTTGTCGTACCCCTTCTTCTCGAACAAGCCTACGGCTTGCCGAGTTGGGCGCGCGGCTTAATCATGGGACTTGACAACTTGCTCTCTTTGTTCATGCTTCCGCTTTTCGGCAAACTCTCCGACAACGCGCACGGCAAACTTGCAAAGAAATTCGGTCGTCGTACGCCTTTCATCGTCATCGGCACACTTTGTGCGGTTGTGCTTATGGTGTTCGTTCCCGTTGCCACGCTCAAACAACAGGCAAAGGCGGAGCAATACACCGCATCTATCGAAGCGCAACTTGCAGACGATTCGTTCATGAGTCCGCTTCTTTCAGAATGGTGGGACAAGGCAGAAGCCAAAGAATCGGGCAGTGCAAACTATTGCGACCTTACTTATGTAAGAGATCAGAACCATCTCACAAAGGAAGATTTCGTCTCCATACGCTATTACGGAGACATGACTTCCAAAAAAGCCGTGCTCAATATGTTGGGCGACACGACCTACTATTATAAGGGCGAAGTCGTTCCCGATTTGAGCGCAACGTGCGAAGAGACGGGCAAAACTTATCAGGAAATGCTCGACAGCAACGCAAGTTACAAAAAATTCGTTGCATCAGGCATGAACAATTACATTTCAAACGGAATTCACGAGAACTACACCAAGACCAAAGAAGGAATTCAAAGCCTTGCAATCTACATGGTTATTCTTCTTCTCGTGCTTATAGCGATGGCGACGTTCCGCTCTCCTGCGGTCGCGCTCATGCCGGATGTCACCCCCAAGCCGCTTCGCTCGCAAGCCAACGCAATCATCAACCTTTGCGGCGGTATCGGCGGTGCGATAGCATTCCTTATCTACACGGTGGTGTTGTTCGGCCAAAGACTTGAAAACTACGTCATTATCTTCGGCTCGGTTGCCGCAGGTATGCTCTTGCTCCTTGCAGGCTTCATTGCTCTTGTCAAGGAACGCAAGCTCGTTGCAAAATGCCAAGAAATCTGCAAAGAATACGAAATTGACGACTTTGCGGAAGGAGAAAATCCCGACGCGGAAAAATTTGCGGAAGAACTCATTTTTGAAGGTGACGCAAATTACGCTCTCGATTCAAAACCGTCGGGCGACGCTATAGAAACCATAGACGAAAGCGCAGTCGATATCGTACACGCAAAGCTCGATCCCGAAACGGTGGAGTTTGCAAAAGAAGTCGTTGCCAACACCAAGAAAAAACACGCAAGCCCGAAAGAGTGGTGGGGTGCAAAGTCCGATCTTGAAAAAGGCAGACTTAAATCCTTCATGCTCATCCTTGCGTCCATATTTATGTGGTTTATGGGATACAATGCCGTGTCTTCTAACCTGTCGATTTATACGACAAAGGCTCTCAACCTGTCGGCAGGTATCGCGTCCATAATCTCCGGCGTTTCTATGGGCATCAGCGCAATCGCGTTCATCCCCGTCGGATATATGGCAGCAAAAATCGGCAGAAGAAAATCCATTATGATAGGCTTTGGCATGGCAGTCGTGTCATTCGTGCTTATCTTTGCGGCAGTCGCTCCGAACGACAACGCGGCAATTCCCGCAGTACTCTTTGCACTCTTCTATCTCATCGCAGGTTTCGGCCTTATCATCGCAAACGTCAATACGTTCCCGATGGTCACCGAACTTTCCACTGCCGAAACGGTCGGACAATACACCGGTTATTACTACGTTGCCACGATGTCGGCGCAAGCAATCACTCCTGCAATCGGCGGCGCAATCATGGACGCAGGCGGCAACAAATTCTTGTTCTTGTACAGTGCAATCTGCATCGTCATAGCAATCGTGCTTATGCTCT
>ENA-UOOA01006276-UOOA01006276.1-human-gut-metagenome-genome-assembly--contig:-P61old-NODE-6276-length-11600-cov-16.831009_pt1 | contig 11600 bp, 20 predicted proteins | sample MGYA00242467_ERZ724014 | MGnify/ENA metagenome assembly ERZ724014
TTGCGGGCAAAGCCGCGGCCGCCGTTGTTGCTCTCGATTTTCGCGAGGTTTACGCTGTGCGCCAGCAAGCGCCGTGCAGTTTCCGGCTCGGTCACTTCCATCGGGTCCTTGGTGTAGTAGATGTCGAGCACATAGGCCTCGTGGTTATACTCGCCGTAGATGATGCTGCACAGATAGTCCGCGCCGGTGTCCGCCGTGTCGGTGTAGCTGCGGATATGCGTGAACAGCGGCTTGCCGTTTGCATCGCGCGGAATGTCCGTGTAGGTCTTGAAGCTGCTGTACAGACGGCCTTTCAGGTCGATCGGCTGCTGCTGGTAGTTCGCGCTGGCGATCTCCTCGCTCATCGTGCGAACCTTGTCCTCGTAGTCCTCGCGGGTGAGAACCGCATCGCACAGCATCGTGCCGTCGTCCTGCAAGGCTTTCATCGTGATGAGTTCCGCATCCGGCCAGTGCTCCAACGCACGGCCTGCGAGGTCGCCGGTCGCCCAGCGCGTCATGATGATAACGATCTTGTAGCCGGTTTCGGTTCGGGACAGCATCGTGTCCGTGAACCACTGCCACTGCTTGTCGAGTGCGCCCTCGTTAAAAGCCTCCTCGGCCTTCTTGATCAGGTCATCGAGAATCAGCTTGCGTGCGCCGAAGCCGGTCGCCGTGCCGCCTGGAGAGGTAGCGAGGTAGCTCGCGTACTGCCCCTCGAGCGCCCACTTGCCCGCAGCGGCCTCGCCGTACTTGATGCGGGTCTGCGGAAAAATGTCCGAGAACACAATGCGGTTCGGGTCGAACCGTTCCTCCACAATACCGTCACGGACTGCCCGTGCGAACGTCGTGGACAGCGTTTCGTTGTAGCTGCCGGTCATGATCTGCTCGGACGGGTCGCGCCCAAACAGCCACTGGCTCAGCAGCACCGCCGTCCGGCTCTTGCCGTGTCGCGGCGGCATATTGACCACCAGCACCTTGCGGTCGCTCTCACAGAACGCCTGTAAGCGCCGACACAGCGTCTTGAGGTACGGCCGGTCCTCGCGGTAGAAGTCCGGCGCCATCAGCTTGCAGAACGCCCAGAAGTCGCGCCGCGCAAGCTCAATGCGTGCCGCTCTGCGGATACGCTCGTCAACCATCGTCAGCCAGCTTCCGCAGCTCCTCGGTGGTCAGACCGGCAAGCGGGTTTTCCACCTCGAGAGTGCCGGAGTGCTCCACCTTCTGCACAAACGCGCCCGCCGCTTTCGCTCGCAGCTCGGAGGCTTTGAGCCGTTCCTTGGTTTCCTCGCCCTTGTCGCGCATGACATCCGTCCAGAAGGCGTTGATCTCCTCCATGTCGGCAATGCGCGGCGTTTCAAGGATTTTATCCCGCTCCGCAATGTAAACAGCAAGTTTCCGCAGGTTTTCACTGCCGATGGATTGAAATCCGTTGTCATCCCTCGCCTTGTATCCGGCAAGCCGCGCCGCCTCCGCCGCCGTCTTGCCCTGCTTGTAATAATCTACCCAAGCCTGCTGCTTGGCTGTCAGTTTGCTCACGCGCTCACCGTCCTTTCTGAAAATGGGTAAAAGAAAACCGCCCTAACAACTGTTAAAGCGGTTTCTGTCTTTTTACCCTTTCCTGTTTTTCTCAATTTCAAGCATTTGTTCTCCGAGACTTTTTTCTTTATCTGTTTCTTTCAGGGACTTCTCCTGATACATTTGATTTCTTGCTGTGATATAGGATAGTGCTCCCAACTGTTCCTTAGATAGCGCTTTCGGCAATATTTGCTGCATAACATACGCAGATTTCATCTTCTGTAAATCTTCATTCATCTGATCCACTTTATTCAGCAATGTATATAGTAATAGCTGGTTGTGCTTATCCTCACTAATCGGTGTATCGGATAGATTGGCAGGCTTAATATTTAACTCATTGATTATCGAATTAAAGCCATTCACTTCAGTAGTTTTAATCGCCACTTCTATTTGTTCCCGTGCCTTTAAGACACCACGATAACTCATTTGTGCATCATAGTCGATACAAGATATACAACCAACATCAAAAATTCTCTCTGTGCCTTCTTGCTGAACGATAACAACCGGCTTATTGAATGCTTGACGAATACCTAATTCAAAAAGCACATTGGGATTACGTGTGCTCAAGTCACAAATTGCCATTGGCGCTTCAAGCAGATTTTGAATTATCTTTGTCTGAATTAAGCCGCTTTTACTGTCTTCATCCACTCGATGCGGCGTATATCCAGCTGCCTCGATTGCAGGACTAAATATATCTTGATAAACTTTCTTGAAATGCCCTTCCTCATAACCTATCGGATCACTAATCGGCATAATAGCAAAACAAGTTTTGTTCTCCTCGCTCATGTTATCACCTCAAAGATTATATCATCTTTATTATACCGCGATAAATCAAAATCTGCAACGAAAAAGCACTCTCGCTATGCAAGAGTGCCCTTTCAAAGAGGTGTAAGTACATGAAGCAGGAGAGGCAGAGCCTTGATTTCATCCCTGCAAACTTCATGATACAAGAATATCACGGTTTCTATGTCGTGAAGTGCCAACTTCAAAAAAATTTTTACGGCAGATCCAAATACTTCTCCACCGTGCGAACAAACTCCGCACTCCAGCGTTTCGCCGTCCTCTCGCTCACCGGCGCGCACATCGCCGCACCATACAGCGTATGGCTGCGCTTCCAGTACACGCGGTCGATCAGCTCCATGCGCTGGCGGCCGTGCTTCATCACCTCGGTTTCCGAGATGGCAGCCCGCACCGCGTCATACCGCCGCTGCTCCTTGTCGGTCAGGCGGTCAACGACCGCACGCTCAACCGGACTGCCGCCGCCGCTGTGGCCGCCGGACGCGCCGTAGGCCGGTGTGCAGGGTATGTCGCCTACGCTCTCCGCCTTGCGGCGCAGCGCCGGATACGACCGGATGATGCGCTTCGTGTACTCCCACCAGTCCTCACGATTGTTCAATGTTTCCCCTCCCTGTCCGTAATACCGTAGCGCCCAATGCCGGACTCCTGATAATTCTGGTACGCTCGGTCGGCAATCCGCTGATAATGGTCAGCCAGCGCCTGCAATTCTTCTCTGGTCATGTGCTCACCCTCCTAACGTCCACAATCTCCATGCCGACGATCAGGCGGCGCAAGTCGGTGTCCATGCCGCTGACCGACATTTTGCCGCCGTCGGCATTCCGCAGCGTTGCCGAGAAGAAGTCCTCGGTCCACTCGAACTCGCAGTCGTTCTCGGTAAATTTCTCGGCGGTTTCGAGGAAATAGTCAACGTCCAGCACGTCTGCGCCGGTGCAGTTTCCATACACCTCATAGGCTACATGACCGATGTAGTCCTCCTGCATCAGCGTCACGCGGACGGTGTGCACGGACTTCTTGCCGAACCAGCCGGTGGTTGGGTTGTATGCTTTCATACTTGCTCCTCCTGTGCTTCATGCTCATACAGATACTCAATCTTCATACCGGTTACACGCTCAGCTTTGAGCCGCAGCTTCTCGTAGGCATAATCGGTATCGACTTCTTTCTCCATGCGCGTGATCTCGTCGTTGTTTTCCTGGAGTGCAATAAAGAACTTCTTCATGCGCTCCGGTCCGAAACCGTAGGCATCGGCCACCGAGCAGACCGCCAGCCAGAGTGCTTTCTGTGTTGCCATATCCGCACGCAGCTGCACGGTGGCATCGTCTGCCGCCTTCTGTACCGCCTCGCGGATCATGCGCTTGCGCGCCAACATATCCGCGTAGTTCATGCCGCGCGGCTTGCCGGAGTGCTTTTTCTTAGTCTTTGCCATGAGTTACTCCTCCTTTTTCTCGTTCACGCAGCTGCTTGTCCCGGATCAGCCGTGTTACCCTGTGACCGAGCACAGACGGCAGGCAAATGTTATCACCAAAGGCGCCGGCGTACCACAGCGGGCAGGCCGTGGCGCAGGTGCTGCTGCGGGTCTTGTAGCACACACCCTCGTCTGTTTCCAGATCTTCCAGCAGCCCTTTCAACATTTCCAGTGATTTGTCGGTCATAATCAGCTGCCGCCTTTCCGCTTGATGCGTGCATCTTTGCTGATGCGCTGCTCCGCATACAGCAGGCTTTCCGGCATGGTGTAATATGCCTGTCCGCCTGCGACGGCGCAGAGCAGTTCGCCCAGCACCTTTTGCGCTTCCCGCAGATCACGATACCGCGCCACAGTTACCACCTTGGCGTTCTTGTCATAGCTTGCGACGATGAGCGCCGCATCCGGCTTTTCCGAGATGCAAAAGCGCTCCACAAAGTCCGAGTTGATAATCTGTTTCTTATCACCAGTCAGAATGTACATGGCGTGCCTCCGTTCCATTCCCAACACTGGCCGGTCGTACATGCAGTACACGGATCGCCATCCATGCCGCACGGGTGATCATGCTTGCAGGTAGCACAGTCAGCCATACGACGCAGCTGTTTGACCGCTGCATCACGCTCCTTCGTCACCTGTTTCAGCGCGTGTTCGTACAGGTTCAGCCGCACCGCAGCCTCTCGCATGATCGCGCAGCCATGCAAACCGCAGTTATGCTCATGCCCGCAGCCAAGACACGCCAGAGATCCGGTCTGCACTTTCAGCCTTCCGATGGCTTCGATAAGTTCATCGGTTTTCATGGCTCAGCAGCTCCTTCCGCAGCTCTTTGAGCTTGTCCGTCAGCAGGCTTTCCGCGGCACTGCCTGCCTTGAGTTTGCTGTCTGCACCGCCAAAGTTGTAGCGCGGACGGTTGACGTTATGCGTACCGCCACCCGGGTAGAAGTCGTCGCCCTCGTACCAGCTGGCGGTGAAAAAGCTGCCGCCCGGCAGATCGAGCCGGTACACGTTAAGCCCGATTTCGGGTGCCTTGTGCCAGATACCCCAGTTCTGCCAGTCGGCCAGGACGGCCTTGCGCTTGCTCTCGTTGGTCAGGGCAAGAATGTCCTTACCCGTCAGTTCCAGCATCATACCTCATTGCCTCCCATCCGCAGCAGCTCCGTGATGACGCACTCCGAGCAATGCAGCTCGATGAGGTCGCGCTGATCCTTGACTTCACTCGGCCAGCGACAGTATCCGTCGCAGAACTCCTCCGCGACCTTATCCGCCCGCTGCTCCCAGCAGGCCGGATGGAACACCGGCGCGACCCGCACGCCCTGTCCGCAGAATTTACATTTTGCCATTGTTCTCCTCCCGATTTACGCTCGCCGCCGGCGAAAAACCATCCGGATACCGCCGTTCCAGCTTCTCGATGTTTGCCTGCATGATGTACTCCAACGGCACGTTCATCAGTTCAGCCATCAAAGTCACATACCACAGCACGTCGCCCAGCTCTTCGATAATTTTGGACGGCTGCCACGGATGTCCCTGATACATACACTTCTTGACTTCATCGGCTACCTCGCCAGCCTCGCCGGTCAGGCCGAGAGCGGCATTTGCCGTGTTATAGCACTTCGGCGTCGCTGTGCGCATGGCCTTGCGCTGATATTCTTTAATCGTCATTGCTGTTCTCCTCCTCAGTCCACTTCTTCCCCACGTTCGATTGCTTCCTGGCGTCTCTTTCTGATCTCCGCCTTTTGTGCAAGCCATGCCTTCTCCCAGTCTGCGAGCGGCGCGTTTTCCTGCTCACAACTCCAACCGTGAAGGTTCGCCGGGCTGAGATAGCCGCCGTCGTCCTGCGGCTTCGGTCTGCTCTGCTCCTTCGGCCTGGACAGGTCCGCTGCCGTCAGTACACCGTTTTTCAGCCGCTCACGCAGTACGGTCATAAAGTACGGCACATAACCGCGGCTGTCGCTCTTGGCGTGGCCGACTGCATAATGCGCAGTAGCCGTTATCACCTCATCGGTCATTCCTAATGACCTCATCTTGGCGATAGCAGAGCGGTTCGCCTTGTTCAGCCGTTCTCCTAAAATTTCCTCCACGTCGCTGTGTAGTAGAGTAGAATTACTATCTATATTCCTATCTTTTTCTTTTACTTTACTATGTGTACTTTCGTCAGAGGGAAACTGGGGTTTCTCGCTTGTGAAACCGGGGTTTTCCTCGCGGGAAACGAATTTTTGCAGCAAAACACTGCGAGAGCTGATCTCCCGCATTTCCTGCTCGGTCAGAAGCCACAGTTCCCACTTTACCTCCGGATTGGTTCGTCCGGCAGTCGCAAAATAGTAGTGCTCCTGGATTCTGTGCGAGGTGATAATGCCCTGCTGGAACAGGTCGCCGTCGAAAAGCCCGTGCGCCGCCAGACAGTCTATCATCTCTGCAATTTTTTCTGCGTCCGGTTCATAGCGTCCGGACAATACTTCGCTCTTAATGGACCAGATCACACCGTCACGGTCGTTCTCGCGGTAGGATAAGTAATAGCCTTTGTCGCGGTACGCCATCACCAGCAGCTGTAAGTACACCACGATCGCCGCTGCGCCGTACTTGCGCCGTGCGGTAATCAGCTTCGGGTCGCTCATCAGTCCAATGTCGTGACGGAAATAATCCAGTCCGTCCTTGGTCGGTCTGCCCGTAGTATCACCTCCGGTTTTCAGGGCAGGAAGGGCGGGGTTGCCGCCCTGTGCCTTGCCTGCTTACGCCAGAATGATAACGTCCTCGCGGAGCTCCTGCGGAATGTGCTGCTCGAACCAGTCGCGGATATTTGCGATAGCCTCGCGCTTCCATGCATCCGCGTCAGCCGCAAAGAGCGCCGCCTGCACCTCATCGCCGGTCTGGCGAATACGGAACACGAACGGACTTTCCGGCTGCTCAACCTCGGTAAAGGTGCGGTACGGCGCCAGTACAACCGGGTTCGGCACGCTCACCTGCTTCACAAGAGAAATACCGCTGCGGGCCGTCACGCGCTGCGTCATGCCGTCATCCGCCAGCGATACGCCGTTCTCGGTCGTTACCGTGCTGATGAGCTGCACCAACGTGTCGCGGACTTCGGTCGGCACGAAATGCGTCTGCATATTGATGATGAACTCCTCCACGCCCAGCCAGCGGCCAAACGGGAACGTCGGTGCGGACAGCTCGGCTTCCAGCAGGCACTCACGCGCCTTGTCGCTGTTCAGCTCGCGGTACAGGTACACGCGGTCGTAATCCGCAACATGGATAACGAAGCGGCGGCCGATGCTGTCCTCATCCTCGGCACATTCATCTGCGCCGCTCTCAATGTAGTCGCGCACCGCCGAAAGCGTATGTACCGCCAGCGGCGATGCCGTCAGCTCGTTCGGAATGCGGTGCAGCGTGCGGTCTGCATAGTGGCTGCCATTGCGGAACTCCAGATGCGGAGCCGAAAGGTTTACGATATATTCCAGTGCTTCCTTGATCATTTTGAATATCCTCCTATTGATTTACGCCAGCTTGACGACCTTGGGTTCGGTGTCAACGGACGGGTCGAACGACTGCTGACCGGGCACCTGCGGCGTGTACTCCATAACGATGGGTTCTGCGTCCGTGCCGCCGAGCAGCAGTGCGCCGTCGATCGGCTTGACCGGAACCAGCTTGCTGCTCACCTCTGCGCGAACCGCCACGCTGTCGCGGTTCTCGGTCGGCACGATGGACAGCTTGATGGTCAGCGTCCGCGCCTTTTTCGCCTCAGTGTTGAAGTCGCGGCAGTTTTTCATGATGCGCGTCAGCTCGTAGGCCGTGCGCTCACCGATCGCGCCGTTCATCATGTCCAGAATGCTGATCTCCTTAACTTCGCCGGTGTTATTAAAGTTACTCATGGTTGTACCTCTCCTTCATTGCACGCTTGTAGAATCTCATCAGACTGTCAATAACCGCGCCAGGCTCGATTGCCCAGCGTTCCGCATAGCGCAGGATTGCACCGGCGGTACGGTTATCGACTGCAACAGTCATAGTCAGCTTTTCGCCCAGCTTGTACTGCACAGCAGCAGATTTCGGCTCCGGTTTCGGTGTAATAAGCACCGGTTCATCCGGTACGATGTACTCCGTCACCAGCATTTTACTGTGGCAGCCGCTGCACATATCCATCCGTGTCCGTTTGCCGGTATATCGGATGTCTGCACGTTTCTGTAAAGCCTGTGCGCAGGTCAGGCATAATTTCTTACGCATAGTTACTCCTCGCAAATCCGAATGCTGATACCCGGAAACTCCCGTTCAAACCGCCGCTGCCATGCCTCTGCCCTGCTGTTGCCAGCGGACAGGTGCAGCAGCCAGATGGTGAGCACGCCGCTGAGATCCTGCTTGTGCAGCCACTTGATAACGTCATTGACCTCGAAATGGCTGTGCCGGATGCGGTCTTTCAGCACCGAGGGGATCCGGTCGCTGCGGTTCAGCAGGCGTTCCTCGTAGTTGCACTCTACGGCGATATAAGTCAGCCGGTCAGCGGTGACGCCCAGATTGGCGGTATCGACCGCCCAGAGCAGCCGCTCCTTCGTGCGGCCGTCCTCAATGAGAAAGCCGAGTGGCTCCTCTACATTGTGATAGGTGCGGAACGGAACGACGGTCAGGTGTCCGAACCGCAGCACCTCTCCTGCCCGGATGAGGTGCGCCGCATCCATTGCATCCTTGTGGGCGGCGGCTGTGCCCTCGCTCATGTATACCGGCACGCCAGCTTTCAGCATTTGTGCTGCCGCCTTGGCGTGATCCTGATGCTCATGGCTGACAAGGCAGGCGGTAATGTCCGCCACGCCATAGCCGAGCCGCTTTTGCAGCTCCCTGAACGACAGGCCGCACTCCAGCAGCAGAGTCGTTTCACCGTCCGACACAACGTAGGCGTTGCCGCGAGAGCTGCTCGCCAGTGATGTAAACGTCAAATCGGGCACGCTCCTTTGCTGTCAGGCGGCGTTTCCGGTTCTTCGGGCGGAATATCGACCTTTTCCTCGGGTGCGTTGTCCGCGAACTGCGTAGACTTGCGGATAATGTCCTGCACCCACTCGGGCAGCTTGCTGAACACTTCCATGTCCGGCTCATCCGCATCAAATACGAGGATTTCGCTCTCCGGCTGCGGTGCCGGAAGGCCTTTGGGGAAACCCGTGACCGCCTCGATGCGGTTGTACTTGCTGCCGTCATCCTTTTCAACGACGGTCACGCTGAGCATGGCCGGCACGCCTGCCATCTGCATCAGATCAAAGCCATCACCGGCCGGATCCAGTTCCGCATCGGTCAGCGCCTTGCCGCGCCATGCGGTCAGCATCTGGAACAGCGCCGCACGCTCATGCAGCGACACCGTAAACCGGCGGGACGACAGCCAGCGCGGCTTGTCCTCGCCGTCCACCTCAACGCGCTCGTCCGGAATTTCGAAGATGAACATACATTCCTCGGCGTACTTGCCCTGCTTCTGCTTTTCGAACTGCTTGTACTGCTGACCGAGGTCGATAACCGCCACGCAGACAGCCATGTAAGTACCGCCGTCCATCGGCGGAATGCTGCTCACGACCTTGCGTTTTGCTTTCAGGCTCATTCGATTCTCAACTCCTTATCCTGCTCCGAAACCACCAGCCGCACGACCTGCGAGCCGATAGGCTGCAAATGTGTAACGCTCTCGGCGTTGTCCACGAAAAGCGGCACGCGCACGCCGTAAAACTCGCTCAACGTGTCGATAATATCCATGCCGATATTGATTTTCATGGCGTTGTTCGTACCCTCGAACGCTGTCCCGTTGCTGTCCATCGGCTCACAGCAATCAGCCAGGCCGCCGTTGACCTGCTCAGTGAACAGCCGCCAGCGTGTCAGACGGAACTTGCTGTTGACGCTCTCAGTGATGGCCTGCACGCGGTAGCGCGTGAACTCCTCGCACATGGCGATGAGCCTGTCCATCTGCTCGACCTCGGCGGCAGCCGTGCGCTGCTCGGCCTGCAATTCGGCAATGCGGCGGCGCGTATCAGCGAGTGTCTGCTCCTTCGCAAGAACGGCATCGCTTTCCAGCTTGCGGCGCGTCAGCTCGGCGTGCTCGGCTTCCAGACGGCTCTTTTCCGCTGCGGTGTCGCTGTTCAATCGGTCGAGCCGCTTTTCCGCATCCGCGATAAGCGTCCGAATGGCATTCCCACGGCGGTCGTAGTCTGGCAGGTTTTCCGGCTCTGTGATGATCGGCAGCGTGTAGCTGTCAAGGGCGATCTGCGCTTTCTGCATCTCGTTCTGTGCGGATTTCAGTGCAGTTTCCGCATTTGCAAGACGTTCCTGTGCTGCTGCAATGCCCCGCTTGACAAACTTGCTGTCCTCAAGGAGCGTGTCCTTGCGCTGCTGCTGATGGGCGGCAAAGGCTTCGCGCGCCTCGGCAACCTGCTCTGCCGGTAACGGCTGATGACAGGTCGGGCAGACGGTTTCCGTGAACTCCTCGGCGTCGATGGCACGCCAGCGTGCGCGGTAGTCGTTCAGGCAGTTTTCGCCGGTGGTGATGTAGTCGGTTTCCCGTGCGACAGTGCGCGTCAGGCGGTCGGCTTCGCATTTTGCGCGGTCAAGCGCGGCGGTCAGTACCGGCGTTTCGTCCTCGACCGGCACGCGCTGGCTGGCAAGATGGGCATTGTTTTCGGTTTCCAGCTCACGGAGCTGATTTTGCAGTGCGCCCAGCTCGTTGCGTGCCTGTGCGGCAAGGGTGTTGTTCGTGAGCTTCACCAGCTCACCCTGCACCCGCTCGCGCTCGGCCTGCAAACGGTCGCTTTCGCTGTGCGCCGCCGCGATATCAAGGCTTTCCAGCTCCGATACCATGCGGCTGCACTCATCCACGCGAACCGGCAAGGTGTTGAGGTTTGCGTTCATGTCCTTGCGCTGCTTCATCAGCACAGACTTGTATTCATCCACTGTCCGGCGGCCGACTTTCTCGGCCAGCTCGGCGAACTGCGGTGCCGTGGAAAGCAGCTGCTTGTCCTCCGGCAGACCGCAGATCTCAGCGAGCAGCGTTCGGCGGTCTTTCCAGTGCATTCCTTTCGTTACCGCCCAGACATCGGTGAGCAACTTAAACTGTCTCTCGTCGATCAGCTCTGCAATGCGGCGCTTGTATGCGTTTTCGGCAAGCGGCACATCGTCGATGTAGTAGTCGCGCGTGTCACCGGCGTAGCGCTCGATGGACGAACCGCGCGGCTTCTCCCACTTCTCGCGGAGCACCTTGCGCAGCTTGATCGGCTCACCGTCTACCGTCAGCATGACGGTGACCTCGGGCATCGTGCCTGCCGGTGCACCAGTCGGCTTGACGGCCGGGCGGCTGTGGCCTGCGCTGTCCTTGTCGAAAAGCAGCCACGTCAGCGCATCATAAACGCTGGTTTTGCCTGCGGCATTGGCACCGAACAGGCTATTCACGCCCTCGTGAAAGTCAAGGTGCAGCTTGGGAAAGCACTTGAAGTGCACCAAGTCCAAAGATTTCAGTTCAATTTTCATTGACTTCCCGCCTCCTTGCGGGTATTATGTAAGTGTAATATTTGTCTTTGCCGTTGACTGGGATTGCCCTCCCGTCAGCGGCTTTTTCATACTCGTGATACCCTGTGTACACAGATGGCGAGTGCCACCAGCAGGAACAGCGCGAGTGCAACATAGGTACCCAGCGGCAGCTTGCCAATCTCGGCGTAGCCGGTGGCGGACAGTACGCCAAGGAACGACAGCCCTGCGATAATTTCGTTGATGCGATTCATGGTATCACCTCCTCTCTGCTGACACCCTCGGCCATGAACTTCTCGAACGCGGCCTTGGGAATGATAAAGTG
>ENA-UOOA01006279-UOOA01006279.1-human-gut-metagenome-genome-assembly--contig:-P61old-NODE-6279-length-11598-cov-4.133328_pt1 | contig 11598 bp, 8 predicted proteins | sample MGYA00242467_ERZ724014 | MGnify/ENA metagenome assembly ERZ724014
CGGCGACGGAACGATGCTGCGTGCGTTGGATTTGTATGTTGATCGAGATATTCCTATGCTGGGAATTAATCTTGGACGGCTCGGATTTTTGCTGGAAACACAAGTTCATGAACTTTCCGAAGCATTGGATTCACTGCTAAAGGGTGAGTATGCGATTGAACACCGCATGATGCTGCAGGTAGAAGGTGTATGCGAGGGTAAAGCGATTCGTGCATATGCGACTAATGAGGTCAGTATATCCCGCGGCTTGTCGCAACGAATGATTGCGTTGGACGCGCGAATCGGAGAAACGTTAATCGATCATTATATCGCAGATGGCATTGTTCTTGCCAGCCCGACGGGTTCGACCGCATATTCGCTTTCTGCAGGAGGCCCCATTGTCGGACCCGATGTTCAGTGTTTTATACTTAATCCAATCTGCCCGCATTCTCTTCAGTCCAGACCCGTCGTTTTGTCTCCGGATGAGAAGGTCACACTTGCGCTGAATATGAAAGAGATGCGTGAGGGCATTCAGCTTTCTATTGATGGTCAAGCGGTAAGCAGTATGTGCAACGGCGAACACATTACGGTATCACGCTCGAAGCACGACGCACAACTGGTTCGATTCTCGCGTGAACGGAATTTCTTTTCTTTGTTAAAAGACAAACTCTCGCAATGGAGCTTGTAATGGATATCATCCGAGGAGGGCGTTTATGAAGTCTAAACGGCAGGCTTTAATCCGAGAAATCGTGGAAAGCCAGAGTATTCAGACGCAGGAAGAGCTTGCCGAAGCTCTGCGTATGCATGGCATGGTCGTTACGCAAGCGACCGTATCACGCGATATCAAGGAAATGCACCTGCTCAAGGTGCTGGCCGAGGACGGAAACTATCGTTATGCGACGATCGACAAAAATGATCAGGGCGTGGGCGACCGATTAATCCGCATGCTTTCTGATTCAGTAGTCGATATAAATAGTGCAAATAATCTGATCGTGATTAAAACCATTTCCGGAAGTGCGCACGTCGCAGCAGAAGCTGTGGACAGTTTGCGTTGGCCTGAAGTGCTGGGTACAATTGCAGGAGACAACACGATTTTAGTCATCGTGCGTACCAACGAAGAAGTTGATGTGGTAATCCGCAGATTCAGAAATATCGTCAAGTAATTGATTCACGGAGGACGGCAACGTTATGCTTTTACAGCTCAGTATTCATCATCTTGCGCTGATAAATGATATGACAATCGACTTTGAACCCGGTATGAATGTCATGACGGGTGAAACCGGCGCGGGCAAGTCGATCGTAGTCGATGCGGTCAATCTGGTGCTTGGCGAACGCGCAGACAGAAATTTGATTACGAATGGCGAAATGAAAGCACGCGTAGAAGCCGTATTTGACATTGCAGACAATGAAAAGGTCAAATCGCTTTTGAATGAGCTGGCATTGACTGGAGACGACGATGTCGCGTCGATTTCACGCGAATTGACCAGCTCCGGACGCAATATCTGCAGAATCAACGGAACAATTGTGCCGTTGCAAACGCTTAGGCAGGTTTCTGCTCAACTGTTGGATATTCATGGTCAGCATGAGCATCAGCTTCTTTTGGATAGTAAAAACCATATTGGATATCTTGATGAATATGCAGCGGACGAGATTCAACCGTTGCTTGAACAGAATCAACATGCTTATACGACATGGAAACAGACTGCGCAAAAACTCTCACGTCTGCGCAAAAGTGTTGCAGAGCGAGAGCAGCGTATTGATATGCTTCGCTTCCAGCTTGAAGAACTTCGGAATGCACATCTGACAGCAGGGGAAGAAGAAGATCTTGAACGCCAAAAGGTATTTTATCGTAATGCCGGAAAGATTATGGCAGCGTTTGATGAATCCTGTGCATTGCTGAGTGACGGTATAGATGGCGGTTCTTCCGCAGTGGATATGCTGAGGGATGGTGTGCGCGCTCTGGAGCCAGTCGCATCGCTGGACGCACGGTACGAAACGGTCTATGCACGTCTTGATGGGCTTTGCTACAAAGTCGAGGACGCTGCACGCGATTTGCGTGACTTGCGGGAAGACATGGATTATGACGGCGAGGAGGCTGAACGTGTTGAGAGCCGGCTTGACCTTCTTCGCCGGCTGAATCGTAAGTATGGTGCATCAACGCAGGATATGCTCCGATATCAAGACAAGATTGAAGCGGAGCTTGGCGAGCTTGAAGATTCCGACGAAGCGGCTGAAAAGCTGGAAAAGGAGTATCGCCAGCAAACGCACATTCTCGAAGAAATATCCATGAAGCTGACCCATGCGCGTGAAGAAGCAGCGCGACGATTTGAAAAGGCGATAGTGGAACAGCTTCGGGAGCTTGGAATGAAAAACGCGAGGCTTTCGATGGCGTTTGCGCCGCTGGAAGAGGGCGAGAGAATTCGGGATCGATTCAGCGCACTTGGAACGGATCGCATCGAAATGATGTTTTGCGCCAATTTGGGACAGCCTCTGAAGCCCTTGGCGCGTGTAGCTTCAGGCGGCGAATTGTCACGCATCATGTTGGCACTCAAGAATCTTTCCGCGCAAAAGCCAGGCATTCCGCGAAGCATGGTATTTGATGAAATTGATACCGGCATCAGCGGACGTATGGCACAGGTTGTTGCGGAAAAGATGAGCCAAATTGGAGATCATCATCAAGTCATCTGTGTGACGCATCTTCCTCAGATTGCTGCTATGGCAGATGCCCAGTATCTGGTGTGTAAATATGACGAAAACGGCGCGACCCGCACAGAGGTCACTCGTTTAAACGATGCCCAGCGCGCCCAGGAAATTGCACGCATGGTTGGTGGAGCTGCTTGCGAAAGCGAAAGCAGTGTGCGCCATGCGGCAGTCATGCTTGCCGAAGCAAAGGAGCGTAAGCAAGTGTTGCGCACTGCAATTAATAAGTAAACGCCATATCTGATTTTCAATTCTAAGACGCTATAAAAAGATGACTGCTTTCTTCCGAAGGAGCGGGAGGAAAACAGTCATCTTTTCATTTACTGCGCGCCCTTGCGAATGACAATACAGAGCGCACCGTTTTGTACGGTACAGTCAATCACGATAGGAAAGTCAAAATCGATTCGGAATTCAAGGTTTAACTTAATCACGCCGCCCTCGCTACTGCGTCCAACAGCAGCATCAACACCATGCGGCGCATAGGTCGCACCGCTTGGGCCATGCGTGTGGCGGTAAAGGATGGAAATACCCTGCGGGAGCTGCAAAAGGGCGTTATACAGCGTGGTGGAAACCTGACATGTACCGCCGCCGGAGCCCGCAACAGCTTCGCCGTTAATCAAAACGGGAGAATCCATATATCCGCGGCTCTTTCGATATGGTCCCGCAATTGCATCAAAATCAAAGACAGAACCAGCGGCATAACTTCCGTCGATGTATTGGCATCCAACGCGGATATTCTCCATACGGCCAATATTCAGCTCAGTCTTTTTTAGAGAATAAAACGTCGTAAAAGCAGCGATGATGTCGCCATCCTGTGCATAATTTGAATCAGGAGCAACCGGTGTCAGTTCCTTGATATCGCCTACATACATGTAGCCAATCACACGCTTATACGGTACAACCGCCCAACCATCCTGAATCAGCCAAATACTGAAGCGGGAGTTGGCTGCAAGCGTAACGAGCTGTTCAGATTCCGAGTCCGGTTCGGCATACAATGCAGTATCGACCGCGGTTACGGCAACAAAACGGTTGGGAACAACACCATAAGAAGCGATACCGTCAGCAATCGGCGTGATATTATCGACATTATGCCGCCCGACATAGTAAATTCCGACATCAGGCTGCCAGCAGAAGAGCCACTCTTGATCAAAACCGAATATTTGAACGGTATCGCCCGCTTTAAGAACGCCAAGAGAAGGACTCTCCTTATCTGCCTGACTGCGCATATTCATGGTGATTTTAGATTGACCGGTATATAAAATCTTCGGTGTGCCATCGGCATTTGCGTTGCGCATGGCCTCCTCAAAGCAGATTGCGGTGCCGGTATCAGCAGAAGCACAAACGGGAAGAAAAGTTGCCAACAGACAGATAAACAGGGTAATCAGCGTATTTCGCACAGGTGAGCCTCCATCAATCATTTGAGCTGAATAAGAATTATTTGCGTCCTCATAAAGAATTACGTAAGTATGAGCAATATAAAAAAGATATCAGGCCATAACGAGCCTCGCCAGAAGCGGCCTCAGACTCCGCCCATTCATTTTATTATACTGCGAAAATCGAAGCAAGGCAAGTGCCGAGTCAGCATAGTTTTGCAGGGAGGTGTTCCAGTATGGGAAAAAGCTATGTTTTAAAAGAAAAAAACGAAAGAATCTGCGGATTTGTCATGCAGATGGGCAGTAACCTGAGTTATCGCATTACGCATTTCGTGAAGAAACCATTAATGCTGACAGCAGTATATTCGGAAGGTGAAAGTATCTGCACAGAGGTTACAGATAGTGATGAACACCGGCAGAAAGCAGGTTCAGGCGAATTATTGGGTGCTTATGCGGTATTTGACGGAGAACTGCTTATGGATACAGGAGAAGATGCTCGAAACGCATATTGTCGCAGAAAAAGCAATCTTACTCGCAAAGCGCAATTCAGCTCATGCAACTCTGCGAACACAGAAATAGGAGCAAGAGCTTTAGAACAAGACGTTCTCACAGATTCTATCAGGAAAGAAAGGCGATGGCCTCCGCCGCCATGTATATCCTACGCACGTTTTTTGAACGGCAAATGGATTGATCAGTCTATGGGCGTTTGAGAAAGAGCTGCGTATCGAAGTGCCTGATTATGACGCATGCCGATATTACGTATGTAATGCGTTTTGCCGACAGGCATCTCAGCAGGGGGTACGTCGAAAGGCTGCGGAGGCGTGGATTCACGGTCAATGGATACATGTTCGCTTTGCGCGTGCTGCGCGGCACAATATAAATCGTAAGGTTTGACAAAGTCGGCTGACGTTTTAGGCTTGCTGGCTTTTAAAAGCGCATAAGGTGAAATCATCATGAAGACTCCTTTCGGACGACGCTGTCTGTTCGCATTCTATGAACGAAAAGACGAAATGTCACGCAAAATAGCTGGCTTTCCAGCTTTTCTCTAAATTGGGATTGAGAAATATCAGAATTTCATGTATAATGTACCCATTAAAGATTGCCTGAAATGAGGTGTAAGTTTTGGATGAACAGATAAACGGTACGCAGGCACCGAAAAGGCGCAGACGTGCTGAAGCACAGAAGAAGGCTTTTGAAGAGTTCGATAGGCTTCAACAGGAAGAACTTGCCGACGAAGAAAGTATAAAAGAAGAATTCGAACAGCCGCAATTACATGCACATACAGATGCGGAATTCGGCGTTAAAGAATCTGCTCAATCTTCCAAGGTAAATAGACCAACTATGCCGCGTCCAAATCACGTTCAGCAGCAGGTTTGGAATGAAGATGATGACGATGATGATTTCGATGATGATTATGAACATCGCAGCAGAAAGAATCGCGGAGGCGGCGGCTGCCTGATTGGCGTCATCATTGCGCTGATTTTGATTATTGCCGTATTCTTGCTGGGATGGTTTGTATTTCCGGAGAAGAAGGATGAATTGCTCTCCCAGATTGGAATCATGCCTGTTGCAACTGTGACGCCGACGGTTGAGCCGACTGCAACACCCACGGCAGAACCTACGGCGACGCCGACAGCAGAGCCGACCGCAACGCCTACGGCAGAACCTACGGCAACACCTACAGCTGTACCGACCGCGACGCCCACGGCAACGCCGACTGCAACACCTACGCCGACTGCAACACCTACGCCGACACCGAGCCCGACACCTACGCCCAAGCCGACCGCGACGCCGACTGCAACGCCGACGCCGAGTCCGACACCTACGCCCAAGCCGACCGTGACGCCCACGGCAACGCCGACGCCGACGCCGAGTCCGACACCTACGCCTGTGCCGACTGCGACACCCACACCATCGCCAGTGCCTTATGTGGCGCAGAATGCGGAAGCAGTGGATTCTACTGCGCCTGAAAATGTAATCAAGAGCAGTTTTGCCCTTGTCAACGGTGAAAAGGCAGACAGCATGGAACGCGGCGAAGCTGTCAGCATGGGGGATCCGAACAAGTATTCTGGACAGGGTGGTGTTTTAACCTTCCGCGGCGGTCCGCTTCGCCAGAATGCTGCATACGGAACGGTTGAGGTCGAACAGGAGCAGCTTTCCGTTATTCGCGGTGTGCGTACATCTAAGCTGGACAATACCTATACCGGATTCGGATACGGCAGCCAGCCGCTGATTGTCAAGTGGTACAGCAACATCCGCGAGATTATGAATATCGAGGATGCTTCCCGCAATACAACCGCAATGAAGGAAGTGGTTGTTCCTTCGAACGACGGAAAGATTTACTTCTACGATTTGGATACGCAGGCTTATTCCCGCCAGCCGATTGACGTTGGTTTTCCGATTACGGCTGCGGCAAGTGTGAATCCTTATGGATACCCGCTCTTGTATGTTGGTCAAGCGAAAGAACAGGTTGCAAATTACAGCGGTGTGATGGGCTTGCGCATCTATAACCTGATTAACCAAAAGCTGTTGGATTTTGTGACCAGCAAGGATGACGCTGCATTGGGCAAGGATGATGCGGTGAACTCCTCTGCGCTTGTTGAAACGGATTCTGATACCGTCATCTACACGTCTGAAAATGGTCTGCTGTATACAATCAGCATGAATACCTATTTCGGGCTTGATGACGCAGAAGTGGTAGTCAGTCCCGAAAAAACCGCGTATGGATATACCAGCAGTGTCCGGAATGCTTCTCAAGGAATTACCGGAAGCGTAGCGGCATACGGTGACTATGTATATTACGGCGATGATTCCGGTGTACTTCAGTGCGTTGATTTGAATACGATGCAGCCTGTCTGGGCAATCAACTTGGGTGACAGCATCATGGCAACGCCGGCACTTGAGTGCGACAATGACGGAAATGTTAGCCTGTATATCGGTACGACCATTAATAAGACTGAACGCAGCGGTCAAGTGCGGTTGATGAAAATCAATGCGCTGACTGGTGAAACGATTTGGGAATGCCAGAGCGAAATCAAGGGTAAGTATGCCAGCAAACCGGCCAAGGAAGGACTCTACGCCGGTCTGATGGCTTCCCCGTTGGTTGGTGATGGCGAAATCAACGATTTGGTCGTCTTTAACGTCAACCGCGTTGTCATGGAAGGCGGAGAAACCAGTGCTGTGGTTTATGCGCTCGATAAGGTAACCGGTGAAGAAGTTTGGAACCAGCCGCTTGACGTAGAGTCTGTTTCCTCTCCGATTGGATTGTATCAAAAGGATGGGAAGAGTTATATTGTCATGGGCGATGAAGGAGGTACACTTCGCTTGATGGACGGTTTCAGCGGTACAACCATCAGCACGCTCAGCTTGGGCAGCGCAATCAAGGCATCGCCGGCGGCTTACGGAAACCAGATTGTCGTCGGTACGACGGGCGGCATGCTCTACTTTGTTGAAGTAAAGTAACCGCAGAAAGAGCCATGTACACGCCGCCGCAGGGTAAAGACCTGCGGCGGCGCATTTTCTGTTGATTTATTCGGGAGGAAAGATACATGCATACCTATGTTATCGCGCTTGACCAGGGAACAACCAGTTCACGCGCAGTGCTTTTTGATGAAAACGCGCACATTGTTGCTATGAAGAGCTATGAATTCGAGCAGCTTTATCCTCGGCCGGGCTGGGTTGAGCATGATCCGACTGCCATTTTAAACACACAGATTGATGCGCTGCGTGAGGTTGTCCGCATCAGCGGTGTGCCGCTTGAAAGCATTGCGGCGATTGGCATTACCAATCAGCGCGAAACGACGCTCCTCTGGGATAGAAAGACAGGACGGCCTCTGTATAACGCAATCGTTTGGCAATGCCGCAGAACAGCACCAATTGTAGCACGGCTGTGCGAAGAAGGGCTTGAAGAGCATATCCGAACGACAACAGGTCTCGTTCCGGATGCCTATTTTTCAGGAAGCAAGCTGAGTTGGCTGCTTGATACGCTCGACTTGCATGAGCAAGCGGAAAATGGCGAAATCTGTTTCGGTACAGTAGACAGTTTTCTGGCATGGAACCTTGTCAGCGGACGTCCGCATGTAACAGATGCAACGAATGCAAGCCGCACAATGCTCTATGATATCCACAAAAACGATTGGGATGATACACTGCTGCACGCATTGAACATTCCACGAAGCGTTTTGCCGCGTGTAGTGGATACATCTGGTGTTATCGGTATGCTTGAACCATCTATTCTCGGACGAGCCATTCCGGTGGCTGCACTTTGCGGAGATCAGCATAGTGCGTTGTTTGGCCAGGGGTGCTTTGAGCCGGGAATGATGAAGAATACCTATGGAACAGGATGTTTTCTCCTGATGAACACGGGCGATACGCCCGCAATCAGCAAAAACGGATTGGTTTCAACGATTGCATGGAGAATTGGCGGTAAATGCACCTATGCGCTGGAAGGCAGCGTATTCGTGGCGGGTGCAGCTATTCAGTGGCTGCGTGATGAGCTAAAGGTAATTGAACGCGCATCTGAAACGGAAACAATCGCCCGTTCGCTGAAGAATAACGGCGGCGTATATATGGTTCCGACCTTTACGGGGCTGGGCGCACCCTATTGGGATATGTATAGCCGCGGACTCATCATTGGTTTGACACGCGGAACCGGACGGGCACATATTGTTCGCGCTGCACTCGAATCTATTGCATATCAATCTGCCGATCTGGTCAGCGCGATGGCATCTGATTGCGGTAGACAGCCGACAGAACTGCGCGTAGACGGAGGCGCAAGCGCGAATCAATTTTTGATGCAATTCCAATCTGACGTACTGGGATGCAAAGTTATTCGTCCTGCCGTCATCGAAACGACGGCTCTCGGTGCCGCTTTATTGGCGGGATTGGCAGTCGGCGTGTGGAAAGACATGGATGAAATCCATCATATATGGCAGATGGATATCAGCCTCACACCTCAGATGGATGCAGAGCAGCGTGAAGCGGCGATGCGCGGCTGGCATCGTGCGCTTCAGCGCAGTATGAAATGGGCGTCAGAAGAAGAATAAAGGAATTTTGCGCAGTCGATAGGTTTTTTGTAAACTTGTGTCGAATTAACTCTTGAAACCTTTTTGCAAGCGAAAGGGACAGGGTTCTTGTCTTAAAAAGATTGCTGCACAGCAAACGCGCTTGAATGCAGACGAATGACATAGGGTGCTGAAATCTGCCAAGGGTTTGCCGAGGCAGTTACTTGATATGAATGCGATGATGCGGCATACGCGATAAGTGATTACATGCGCAAAATTCATCAAAATAATGTTCATTCCACCGTTTTTTGATGAAAGCAGGTGAATTACTGCATATAAACTTAAAAAAGTGCATGAAGGATGCAGGAATGAGCAAAAAAACGGCGAAAAAGAGTAGGGCGGTGAAGGACGATGGCAGGCAGGATACCCCAGGGCTGGCTTGATGAGCTGCGAGATCGAGCGGACATCGTTCAGGTGGTTTCCCGATACGTTCAGCTGACCCCAAAGGGCGGTCGCTACTGGGGGCTTTGCCCTTTTCACGGAGAAAAGACACCTTCCTTTACCGTCAACCCGCAGCGTCAAATGTACTATTGTTTCGGGTGCCATGCGGGGGGAAGTGCCATTACATTTGTAATGGAAATGGAACATCTGGAATTCATGGATGCAGTAAAACTGCTTGCCGAACAGGTGCACATGGACATGCCTCAGCTGACACCCAGCAGGGAGGACGCGGAAAGTAAATCCCGTAAGGAACGTCTGTATGAGGCTAACCGCCAATGTGCGCGTTTTTTTCACAGTCAATTATGGAAACCGGAAAGCAGCGAAATCCTTGCTTATCTTCATGGCAGAGGACTGACAGACAGTACCATTCGGATATTTGGCTTGGGCGCAACACCGGCAGTCAGCGACGGTGCGACGAAAGCGATGCGTGAAGCGGGATTTACGGATGATGAACTGGTCAGTGCCGGAATATCTGTCAGGCGTGAAGGACGAATATACGATATGTTTCGCCAGCGCGCCATCTTTCCTATTATTGATGCTCAAGGGCGTGTACTGGGCTTCGGAGGGCGTGCTCTCGGAGACGCAAAGCCCAAGTATCTCAATACGGGCGATACGCCGATTTTCAATAAGAGGCAAGGCGTTTTTGCAGCCAATCTGCTCAAGAAGCAGCGTGGATTGAAACGAGTCATCCTAACAGAAGGTTATATGGATGTCATCGCGTTGGTTCAGGCTGGGGTTCAAGGTGTATGCGCTACGCTTGGTACCGCATTAACCTTAGAGCAGGCTCGACTTCTCAAACGGTATGCACCCGAAATATGGGTTTCCTATGACGGCGATGCTGCCGGACAACACGCAATTCTGCGCGCATTGGATATTTTCGAAGAGGAAAGCGTGCCTGCCCGTGTGCTTGATTTTCCGGACGGCATGGATCCGGCTGAATATATCAGGACACACGGATTGCGAGGTATTGATGCTCTTGAGCCGATGGACGCAACTGCATATCGCATGAAACAGGAATCTGCGAACCACGACTTGTCAACGCAGGAAGGGCGAACAGCCTATGCAATCGCCTGTGCGAAATACTTGGCGAAGGTCAAGGAACCTGTTGAACTGGAGAATTACGTTCGTCAATTGATGCTGTCTACCGGATTTACACGTGAAGTGCTGCTCGCGCAAATTGGGCGAACGGAAATGATTCAGGAGGATAAGCGGTCAACGTATCGACATGCGGCGCGTCCGCTAGAAGAAAAAAACGAAGGCGTTGACACCGAAACCTCCTCAGCTGAAAAACAACTGCTCATCTTGCTTGCAGATGGAAGCCTTGAGCAAGGGACTGTATCCGCGGATGATTTTATATCGTCTAAACATCGCGAGCTTGCGCAGAAGCTGCTTTCCGGAATGAGTCCGGCTGCTATTCTGGAAGAAATTGACGATGAGGACGAGCGCAGCCGAACGGCGAACCTGCTTCAGCGAGACAGCGGAGCAGGAGAGCAGGAACTGAAGATGGTTGCAGATTGTCTGCGGGTTTTGCAGAAGAAAAAAATGGAAAACCAGATTAAAGTGCTGCAAGAACAAATGAGTACACAGACAGGCGAGGAAAAGCGCAGCACACTGATGAAAATACAGAAATTGGCTTTGGAAATCAAGACCGGGAGAAGGGAATGATCGTTAGTGGCATTAAATAAGGAACAAGCACAGCAAAAGGTGAAAGAGATTCTCGCTCTTGCGCGCAATGAAAAGAAAACGCTGACTTATCAGGATGTCATGAACAAGCTCAGCGATTTGGATATTGACGCAGATGCCATTGATGCGGTGTTTGAAACGCTGGAATCCGAAGGCATTAATGTAATCAACGCCACGGAGGACGAGACTTCCGTTCTGCCTTCCGATGTCGGCGGTGCGGATATGGATTTGTCCGTACCCGAGGGCATTAGCATCGACGATCCCGTTCGCATGTATCTCAAGGAAATCGGCAAAGTCCCTCTCCTGACGGCAGAAGAGGAAATTGAAATTGCCAAGCAGATGGAGATGGGCGGCGAAGT
>ENA-UOOA01006292-UOOA01006292.1-human-gut-metagenome-genome-assembly--contig:-P61old-NODE-6292-length-11580-cov-4.011193_pt1 | contig 11580 bp, 9 predicted proteins | sample MGYA00242467_ERZ724014 | MGnify/ENA metagenome assembly ERZ724014
TGCCGAGGCTGCGGCCCGGGGCGAGGAGAGCGAAGCTCTGGCCAGAGCCGCCGCGCATGACATCGACGTGTTTCGCCGCATCGCTCTGCTGCCCTGTCAGGAGCTGAAAAATTCCATTGCCGCCTGCCTGCCGGAAAGCTGGGGCGAGGCCGTCCACTCCCTGCCCGAGTGGCAGAGCCGGGCGGAGTTCGACTTCAACAGCGTGCGCCAGTTCTACCGGGTCAACGGCGCGGGGATGTTCGCCCGCTACCGGGCGTTCACCTGGAACCGCAGTCGGCTCCTGCCGGTGGAGCACCCGGACTTTGTGCCCGAGGAAGAGCTGTGGGGCTACCGGCTCCAGCGGGACAAGGTCGTGGCCAATACCCGGCGGCTGATCGAGGGCAAAAGCGTCAACAACGTCCTGCTCTTCGGTGACCCGGGCACCGGCAAGTCCGCCACGGTCAAGGCACTGCTGGGCATGCCCGGCTTCGAGAACCTGCGCCTCATCGAAGTGCATAAGGCCGACCTGGGAGATCTGGGCGAGCTCATCCGTATGCTGGCCCACCGCCCCCAGAAGTTCATCCTGTTCATCGACGATCTGGCCTTTGACAAGGACGATCTGACCTACTCCGTGCTGAAGTCCGTGCTGGAGGGCGGTCTGGAGCCCCGGCCCGCCAATGTGGCGGTGTACGCCACCTCCAACCGGCGCAATCTGGTGAAGCAGAACTTCTCCGACCGCAACGGCGACGAGGTAGACAACAAAGAGACCATTCAGGAAAAGACCAGCCTTGCCGAGCGCTTCGGTCTGCGCATTCCCTACACGGCGCTGAACCGCAACCAGTTCCTCGACATGGTGGAGGAGCTGGCCGCCGTCAAGGGCATAGAATGCGACCGGGAGGTGCTCCGGGCCGAGGCCGTCAAGTGGGAGATGCGCCATCCCAACCGCACCCCCCGGGTGGCGCTCCAGTTCCTGGCCAGCCTGCAAAAATAAGCATAAACGGCAAAATGGCCCTGTGGAGCTTTCCACAGGGCCATTTTGTCATTTATTTGTTATTTTGAGGCACCCTTCTCCCCCAGCAGATCCTTCTTTGCCCATGTGCCGATGCGGTAGCGGGCGACATAGATGATCAGGCGGCACACCCAGTCGGTGAACCAGCCGATCCACACGCCGATCAGGCCAAAGCCCAGCGCCCGGCACAGCAGGGCGCTCAGCCCCACCCGGAACACCCACATGGACACGGCGGACACCAGCGCAGTGAAGCTCACGTCACCGGCGGCGCGGAGGGTGTTGGGCAGGGTGAAGGCAGGCACCCAGAACAGCAGCTTCATCACGGTGATAAGCAGCAGCATACGGAAGGTCAGCTCCGCCGCCGGAGTGCTCAGGCCGGACAGGCGGCAGATCGACGGGGTGAGCACGAGAAAGAACAAGCTGGTGCCCAGCACGACGCACCAGGAGATAATGCAGTGCTTACGGGTATAGCGGCGGGCCTCATCCGGACGCCCCGCGCCCATGCATTGACCCGCCACGGTGAGCAGCCCCAGCCCCACCGCCACGCCGGGGGTAGACTGGATCACATCCAGCGTGTTGATCATGGCCTGCGCAGCAATGGCGGTGGTGCCCAGCGTGGCAACGGTGGACTGCACCAGCAGCTTGCCCAGCTGGAACAGGCCGTTTTCGATGCCAGTGGGAATGGCCACTTTGCAGATGATCTTCATGAGCGCGCCGTCTGGCCGGATGGCGCGGTAATCGCGCACGGGGATGGGCAGCTCGGGATTTCTCTGACAGATCACCAGAAACAGGGCGGTGAACACCCGGCACACCAGCGTGGAAAGTCCCGCACCCATGGCGCCCAGGCCGAAGCCGAAGATCAGCAGGGCGTTGCCGCCGATGTTGACGCCGTTGGCCAGCGCGGTGACGACCATGGGCAGGCGCGCATTTCCGCCCGCCCGGAACTGGGCGGCGCTGGTCTCGGACAGGGCGAGGAAGGGATAGCTGAAGGCGGTGACGAGGAAATAGTCCTGTGCCTGGGCCATGACCGCATCCTCCACCTGCCCGAAGATGAGCTTCAGCAGCCCGGTACGGAACACAAGGCATACGGCGGACAACAGAACGGACAGCCCCAGCGCCACCAGATAGACCTGCTCCGCTGCCCGGATGGCGTGCTGACGATCCTTCCGCCCCAGGTATTGGGAGCAGATGATGGTGCCGCCGGCAGACAGGGCGCTGATAAGGTAGAGCACCAGCGTGTTGATGGTATTCACGCAGGAGACGGCGGAAATGGCCGCATCACCCACCCGGGTCACCATAATGGTGTCCACCACGCCCATCAGGCAGGCCAGCAGCTGCTCAAAGATCAACGGGATCAGCAGCCGCCGGAGATCACGGTTGGAAAACAAGGAAAGCACTCCTTTCGGGAGAGAAATTTTTCTCTGCCTATCTTACAGCGGCACGGAGGAGAAAGACAAGGGCAAAATAGACAAAAAGAAGCTTTGGGGTGAGTATTGCACATACAAACCCCCGCCAACGCTCCATCGCAGAGCATCGGCGGGGGTGTTTTGTTTTATTCCGGTTTCTCCGGCGCGGTCTCCTGGATTTGCTCGGCCAGCGGCAGGCTGAGCTCCGCCTTGAAGAGGTCGCCGTCCACGGTGAGGGAGAGCTTGCCGTGCATCAGCACCGCAAGGCTCTGGGCGATGGAGAGGCCCAGGCCGCTGCCCTCGGTGTTGCGGGAGGCGTCCCCCCGGACAAAGCGGCGCAGCAGCTCATCGGCGCTGACGTTGAGCCGATCCCGGGAGATATTCTTCACCGAAATGACCGCCGCGCCGTCCAGCACGCTGGCGTCGATATAGACCCGGGTGCCGGGCAGGGCATACTTGCGCACATTGCTGAGCAGGTTGTCGATGATGCGCCACAGGTAGCGCCCGTCGCCCATGGCGATGATGGGCTCCTCCGGGGACTGCACCACCGGGCTGATCTCCGCCTGCCGGAGCCGATCCTCATATTCGCCGGTGACCTGCACCAGCAGCTCGCCCAGATCCACGGGTCCCAGCTCCACCTTCAGGTTGCCGGTGGACGCCTTGGACGCCTCCACCAGATCCTCCGTCAGCTTTTTGAGCCGGTTGGACTGGCGCTGGAGCACCTCCACACAGGCCCGGGCTTCCTCGCTCAGATCCAGCTTGCTCAGCAGATCGACATAGTTCACGATGCTGGTCAGCGGAGTCCTGAGGTCGTGGGAGACATTGGTGATGAGCTCCGTGCGGAACCGCTCCGACTTGACCTTTTCCTCCACGGCCACGGAGATGCCGTCGCCGATGTGGTTCAGATCCTCGCCGTGACGGCGGTAGTCGCCGAACAGAGTGCCGGTGTCCACGCGGTACTCCATATTGCCGCCAGCCAGCTCCTTACCGGCCCGCTGGAGTCTCTTCATATTGACCGCGCCGCCGATGATCGTAAGGCCGAAGAGCACATTCATCGCGATCAGGAACACCGGGTTGCCGTCCCAATAAAAGGGATACAGGCTCAGCACCTCCAGCCCCACAAACACCGCACCCAGCAGCAGCGTTTTCCACATGATGGACAGATGGGTCAGGAAATAACCCAGCTGTCGCAGCGGGTGGTGGAACAGAGTGCCGACGCCGTTCCACGCCAGATAGACAAGGCTGTTTTTCCACCATCCCGGCGTCTTGCTCCGGGCGGCAACGGACACGGAAGCGGCCATAAGCAGGACACTCTCCCCCGCCGCCACCACTGCAATGCCGGCAATTGAAGAGCCCCGGAACGGAGCGCTGTCGATAAACTGGCCTGTCCACGACCCCAGCAGCCCCACCATCAGCGCCAGCGCCCCGCAGAGCAGCAGGTATACATCCCACGGAATGTGATCCACAAAGCGCAGCGTTATCTCGTCCGTTCCCTTCCGCCGTCCTGCGGCGTACAGCAGAAAGACATAGAGCACCAGAAACAGCACCGCGCCCCCCGCCGCTCCGGCCACCGCCTGATAGCGCAGACCATACACCGTCTCGGCGTAGTGGTCAAGCACATAATAATCGTCCACCACCGCGTCCGCATCATTGATGTTCTTGCGCACATAGCCGGTGATCATCACATGGCGCAGCTTGCTGACAGCGGCGTCCGTACCTTCGGCCGAAGCTCCGGCATCGGCGGATGCACCGTCACTCACTGCAGTTTCAGAAGTCGGCTCCACGCTGCCGGAGGCGGTAAAGGACGGGTCATAGTCGGCGGACTCCAGCATCTCAGTGCCGTTGGCAGAATAGTAGGATTGGCTGGAGGACTCGTAATACTCGTCCACGCTGTTGTAGTCATAGTAGTCCGCCGGACCGATATAGGTGTCCAGCCGGGCGGAGAAGCTGTACTCATCGGTGTAATTGGACAGCAGGATCTCCTGGGTGTCCATGTCCTCCACCGTAAAGAAGAAATTGCTGCTCTGAGGGGCAAAGCGGTTGGCGTACCCGCTGCACTGCTCCGACGCCCAGTCCTCCTCCACCAGGGACAGCGAGCAGAACTCCACCACTTCCTGCAAATCCTCATTGATGCGCTCGCCATAGATCCGGTTGCGGAAGGAGTTCAGCGTGATGCCGGTGCTGTACCCGTTGTAGCTGGTGGCATAGTACACCGTGCCGAAGCCCAGTACGCTGACGCACACGCTGACGGCGGCCAGCACGGCGGCCAAAAATTTTACCACACTGCTGCGTGCAGGATTCATCCGTTGTCAGCCTCCATTTTATAGCCGTGACCCCACAGCACCTTCAGATAGCGGGGGTTGGCCGGGTCGATCTCCAGCTTTTCCCGCAGATGGCGGATATGCACCGCCACAGTGGCGTTGGCGCCGTAGGGCGCGTCATTCCAGACCGCCTGATAAATCTCGTCCGAGGAGAACACCTTGCCCGGGGTCTCCATAAGCAGACGCAGAATGCTGTACTCCAGCGGCGTCAGGGAGACCGGCTCTCCGTCCAGCGTGACGGCCTTGCTCTCGTCGTTGAGCTCAATGCCGCCCACCCGCATAACGGCGCCGTTCTGGGCCGCCGCGCCGCCCAGCTGGATATAGCGGCGCAGATGGCTGCGCACCCGGGCGCACAGCTCCACCGGGTTGAAGGGCTTGGTGATATAGTCGTCCGCGCCGATGTTCAGCCCGAGGATCTTGTCGGTGTCCTCGCTCTTGGCAGAGAGAAACAGCACCGGCACGTTGCTCGTCTCCCGGATCTTCGCCACGGCGGTCAGACCATCCATCTCGGGCATCATAATGTCCATCAGCACCAGATCGACCCGCTCCCGGGCCATCAGCTCCAGCGCCTGCACGCCGGAATAGGCCTCCAGCACCCGGTAGCCCTCTCCATTTAAATAAATGCGGATGGCGGAGACGATGTCCCGCTCATCATCGCAGACCAGAATCGTATTCATTTCGGATCCCCCCTGAAATTACATCTATATATTACCACAGGTTTTTTTAAGATGGCAGAGGAGATTCGTTTAAAATGTAATAAAGATGTACAAACCCCCGGCAGCCGCAGAATGTTCCGCAGCCGCCGGGGGAAGATCACTTTGTTGAATTCAGTCCTTGATGGCTTTGACCCTGTCGAACTCGTCGACAATCTCCTGCTCCGGAGCAGGGGTGAGCAGGCTGACCACCACGATGAGGATCAGGCTGGTCAGGAAGGCGGGGAGCAGCTCATAGATGCCCCAGACACCGCCCATGGGCTTGATGACAAACTTCCAGACAAACACCATGACGCCGCCGCCGATCATGCCGGCCAGCGCACCCCAGCGGTTGGCCCGCCGCCAGAACAGGGCGCACAGCACCACCGCACCGAAGGCGCCGCCGAAGCCGGCCCACGCGAAGGAGACGATCTGGAACACGGAGGAGTCGGGATCCCGGGCCATGATGACGCCAATGACGGAGATGACGATCAAGGTGATGCGGGCGATGAGCATACTGCCTTTTTCGCTCACCTTCAGACCGAACACGCCCTTAATGATGTTCTCGGACACGGAGGAGGAGGCCGCCAGCATCTGGCTGTCGCAGGTGGACATGGTGCAGGCCAGAATACCGGCCATGACCACGCCGGCCAGCAGGGCGGGCAGAATGCCGAAGGAGGAGAGCTTGGTGGCCATGGCGATCAGAATGCGCTCAGAGTCGGCCACGCCCTCCAGATTGCCTGCATGCACCATCGTGAGACCCAGCACGCCGATCAGGATGGCAATGAACATGGCGATGACCACCCAGATGGAACCCACGCGGCGGCTCACCTTCAGCTTTTTCGGATCCTGAATGCCCATGAAGCGGAGCAGAATGTGGGGCATTCCAAAGTAGCCTAGGCCCCACGCCAGCGTGGACGCAATGGACAACGGGCCGCCGTAGGACACGGCAGACTGGGTCTCCCCGTCAAACAGGTGGGTCAGGGACAGGTAGCCGGGTATGCCGGAGGCAAAGTCATACGCCTGACTCACACCGCCGCTCATGCTGATGCCAAAGACCAGCATAAAGATCAGCGCGGCAGTCATGACGATGGACTGGACAAAGTCGGTCGTAGAAGCGGCAAGGAAGCCTCCCATGGCGGTATAGGCCACAATGACGGCGGCGGAGACGATCATAGCCGTCATGTAATTGACACCAAACAGGCTGGAGAACAGCTTGCCGCAGGCGGCGAAGCCGGAGGCGGTGTAGGGCACAAAGAACACCACGATAGCAACGGAGGAAATGCCCATCAGCAGGTGGCTCTTGTCCCGGAAGCGGTTCTCGAAGAAGTCGGGCACGGTGACGCTGTCCCCGCACACCTCAGTGTAATGGCGCAGGCGCTTGGCGACCAGCAGCCAGTTGAGATAGGTGCCGATGGCCAGACCGATGGCCGTCCACGCCGCATCGCAGATACCGGAGGCATAGGCCAGACCGGGAATCCCCAGCAGCAGCCAGGAGGACATATCGCTGGCCTCGGCGCTCATGGCAGTCACATAGGGGCCGAGCTGCCGGCCGCCCAGATAAAACTCGTCGGAGGACTTGCTCGCCTTGGAATAGCGGAAGCCCAGATACAGCATCATGCCCAGATAGGCCACGATGGCGATCAGAATACAGATGGTAGAGGAACTCATACATTCACGCTCTTTCTCTCGGGAATATTGACCAATATAGCAGGATATTTTATAGAACGCAATGCAGAACAAACTCCGTACATTTTTATAAAATGTACGGAGTTTTTCTTTATATTTCAAGTATTACAATCTGTACACTATGTCAAATACTATCTGAAAGTTTTTTGTCAACAGCCGATGCACGCAGATGGGTGAGGAAAATAGGCATCATTTTCGCGGAATACTCCCGCAGAGAATACTCTCCGCCGCAGATACACCAGTCGTACAGCAGCGCCCTCTCACACAAGGCATAGGTCTTGACGATCTCACCGGTGGGGATGTCCTGCCGCAGTTCGCTCCGGTCCTGCCCCTGCCGGGCGATCTGGCGCAGCAGGCGGTAATAGAGCCGGTCCCGATCCAGCAGGTGCTTTTCACCCTTGGTGGTCAGCTGAGCGGCGTACATCTGGGCCAGCAGCTCCACGGAAACCGTGCGCTCGATCATGCCGAACAGCTCCCGGTTCAGATACATTAAAATATCAAAGGCATTCTGGTCGGTGTCCAGCGTCTCCAGCAGTTCCTCGTACTTGTCGTCAAAGTAGTGATAAAAAGAGCCCCGGGAGGTGCCGGATTCCTCGATGATCTCCTCCACCGTGGTGTTCTCGTACCCCTGCCGGTAAAACAGATCCCACGCAGCGGAGACGATCTTGCCCTTTGTGTTACGGTTTTTCTTTTTGGCCATTGTCTGCCCTCCGTTCTGTCCTTCTTGCGATATGATTCATTATAATAGACAGAATTCAAAGTGGCAAGTGGCGCATTTTCAAGGGTTCCCACTCTCGGGGGGAAGTTATCAGAAAGCACTTTTCGCATGGTTTTCGGCATTTGTTAGGATATACTTTGCATTTCAAATCTGTATAATAAAATTTGATATGACTGTAAAGGGGACTTTGACCCAATGAAATTCACGAAAATGCACGGGTGCGGCAACGACTATGTCTATGTGGACTGCACCGAACATATGCTCGCCGACCCCAGCGCGGCGGCCATTGCCGTCAGCGACCGCCACTTCGGCGTGGGCGGCGACGGACTGATCCTGATCTGCCCCTCAGACAAGGCGGACTTCCGTATGGCCATGTACAACGCCGACGGGAGCGAGGGCTCCATGTGCGGCAACGGTATCCGCTGCGTGGCAAAATTTGTCTATGACAAGGGGCTGACCGACAAGACCACCCTGAACATCGAGACAAAGGCGGGCATCAAAACGCTGGAGCTGACGGTGGAGAACGGCAAGGTCTCCCTCGTCAAGGTCAACATGGGTATGCCGGACTTCCGCGCCGAGGCGGTGCCCGTGGTCGGTCTGGGCCGGGACGTGCCCGGTCTGGGCGAGGGCGTCATCGGCCAGACCGTGACGGTGGCCGGAAAGCCCTGGACCATGACCTGCCTGAGTATGGGCAATCCCCACGCGGTGGTGTGGGTGGACGATGTGGCCGCTCTGCCGCTGGAGCAGATCGGCCCCGCCTTTGAGCACGCCCCCTACTTCCCCGACCGGGTGAACACGGAATTTGTGCAGGTGCTCAACGACCACGAGATCAATATGCGGGTCTGGGAGCGGGGCAGCGGTGAGACGCTGGCCTGCGGCACCGGCGCCTGCGCCAGCGTCGCAGCCTGCTACCTGAACGGCCGCACCGGCGCTCAGGTCATGGTTCACCTGCGGGGCGGCGATCTGGCCGTGGAGCTGGGCGAGGACGGCTGCATCTATATGACCGGTCCGGCCACGACTGTATTTGAAGGAGAGATCAACGGATGAAAAGACTGATGGATCTGGTGGAGCGCCTGGACTACACGCTGATGCAGGGCACTCTGGAGCAGGATATTTCCGCATTGGTATATGACTCCCGCAAGGTGGAGCCGGGCTGCATCTTTGTCTGCGTAGTGGGCGCCGTCAGCGACGGCCACAGCTATCTGCCCGATGTGACCGCCAAGGGGGCTTCCGTTGTGGTCGTTGAGCATGATGTGAAGGTGCCCGCCGACGTCACCGTGCTGAAGGTGTCCAACAGCCGTCTGGCTCTGGCAGAACTGAGCGCCGCCTGGTTCGGCCACCCCGCCGAGAAGCTGACCACCATCGGAGTCACCGGCACCAAGGGCAAGACCACCACCACCTATATGATGCGCCAGATGATGGAGCACGCCGGGCTGAAGACCGGCCTGATCGGCACCATTGAGATCATCATCGGCGAAGAGCACATCCACGCCGTCAACACCACTCCGGAGTCCTATCTGGTGCAGGAGTATTTCCACCGCATGGTGGACGCGGGGCTCAAGTATGTGGTCATGGAGGTGTCCTCTCAGGCGCTGAAGCTGGAGCGCGTGGGCGGCTTTACCTTCGACTACGGCATCTTCACCAATCTGGAGGAGGATCACATCGGCCCCGCCGAGCACCCGGACATGGCCGACTATATCCGCTGCAAGGGTCTGCTGTTCCGGCGCTGCAAGCAGGGTCTGGCCAACGCCGACGCCGACTACCTCACCGAGGTCATGGCAGGCCACACCTGCGCACTTGAGACCTTCGGTCTGCACGACAACGCCGATCTCTACGCCGCGGACATCCACCGCGTCCAGCGGCCGGGCTATCTGGGCGTGGAGTACGAGCTGAACGGTCTGGAGCACTACCACGTCCGGGTGGACATTCCCGGCGACTTCACCGTTTACAACTCTCTGGCCGCCATTGCCCTGTGCCGACATCTGGGTGTGGCGCAGGAGGACATTCTGGCCGCGCTGGATTCCATTCAGGTCAAAGGCCGTCTGGAGATCGTGCCCACCCCGGGCAAGTACACCCTGATGATCGACTATGCCCACAACGCCATGAGTCTGGAGGCCCTGCTGGTCAACATCCGCAAGTACGGCCCCAAGCGCATCATCTGCCTGTTCGGCTGCGGCGGCAACCGGGCCAAGTCCCGCCGCTACGAGATGGGTGAGGTCTCCTCCCGGCTGGCCGACCTGACCGTGGTCACCAGCGACAACCCCCGCAACGAGGAGCCCATGGATATCATCAACGATATTCTGACCGGCGTCCACAAGGCCGACGGCGCCTATGTCACGATCCCCGACCGCAAGGAGGCCATCCGCTACTGCATGGAGCACGGCCAGGAGGGCGACGTCATCATCCTCGCCGGCAAAGGCCACGAGGACTATCAGGAGATCCACGGGGTCAAACACCACATGGATGAGCGGGAGCTCATCGCCGACATTATTGCAGGAAAATAATATCAGCAATCCTGATCCAATGTAAAACCCGCGCGCCGAAACCCGACTTTCGGTGCGCGGATTTTCTTACAGCCCATCCCGGGTCCAGATGCCGTTGTCATCGTTGCCTGGAACGTCGTCTGCCTTCCGTGCCTCCCGGGACGCGAACCGCCCCGGATGGGCGCGGGTGACGGGGCCCGGCCAGATCTGCGGGGTAAGCTCCCCGGCGAACTCCTCCCGCCGGCCGGGAAATTTCGGCCGCTCCTCCACACGTTTTTTCCGTTTCATGGCTTCCCTCCTTATTAGTCTAGACTACCCATTTCCCTTGCATTTATCCCGCGAAACCCCTTGCTTTTTTGCCGTCCCGTGTTATAATGCAGTTTGAGGAATTTGCCCGGTTTCCGGGCCAGATCAAACATGGAGGTGCAAACTATGGCTTACAAGATTACCGATTCCTGCATCATGTGCGGTGCGTGCGAGAGCGCATGTCCCGTGGGCGCCATCTCCGCCGGCGATACCCAGTATCAGATCGACGAGAGCGCCTGCATCGAGTGCGGCGCCTGCGCCGGCACCTGCCCCGTCGGCGCTCCTGTTCAGGAGTAATTCTTCGGGATTTGTTTAAAAGCAGAGCGGTCTCGGCCGTCTCTGCTTTTATTCATAATTTATGAATATATTCTTTGTATATTCCATAGATATTCATCTGTATGCAAATCAACGCCGCTGTACCTGTATATTTATGCAACTTGACTATTGTAACATTTCTTCGGCTGTGCTAAGATAACGCTACAATGATTCAAGACGCCGCGCAGCGGCGCTCACATAGGAGGAAAACATCATGGCTGATAAGCAGATCAAGAAAGTGGTCCTCGCCTATTCCGGCGGTCTGGACACCTCTATCATCATTCCCTGGCTGAAGGAAAACTACGGTGATCCCGAGATCATCGCCGTCTCCGGCGATGTGGGTCAGGGCACCGAGCTGGACGGCCTGGAGGAGAAGGCCATCAAGACCGGCGCCTCCAAGCTGTACGTGGAGGACCTGACAGATGAGATGGTAGATGACGTCATCATCCCCTCCATGATGATGGGAGCCAAGTATGAGGACTATCTGCTGGGCACCGCCTTCGCCCGTCCCATCATCGCCAAGCGGCTGGTAGAGATCGCCAAGGCGGAGGGTGCCGACGCGATCTGCCACGGCTGCACCGGCAAGGGCAACGACCAGGTGCGCTTTGAGCTGGCCATCAAGCGCTTCGCCCCCGAGATGAAGATCATCGCCCCCTGGCGGG
>ENA-UOOA01006301-UOOA01006301.1-human-gut-metagenome-genome-assembly--contig:-P61old-NODE-6301-length-11567-cov-4.071491_pt1 | contig 11567 bp, 9 predicted proteins | sample MGYA00242467_ERZ724014 | MGnify/ENA metagenome assembly ERZ724014
GAAGTTTCGAATTATATAGTCGAGATCGGAGCTTCAGTAAGACAGGACGCTATGAAGTTAGGTATATGCAAGTCTACAGTTATCTAGGATATGTGTGAGCGTCTCAGATATATCGACCCCAATGTGGCGGAACAGGTACGCGAAGTGCTGCAAAAAAACAAGGACGAGCGGCATATGCGCGGCGGCATGGCTACATATATGAAATACAAGGAAAAAAGAGAGAAAAAGGCCGCGTTGACAGGAATGGGAAAAAATGATAAAGTCCTAATGTGATATATTAAGATACATGATAACAGGGCGATTCGCCCGGATACGAGGCCGTAATCTGAATGATGCTTGAAAAAATGCTAAAGACCTTTCAAAAGCTGAGACTGGAATTCTATCGCAAAATATTTACCCGAGTAAGGGAAAGAGATGGGAGCCTCAGTGCCATGGAGGTTTTTTCGCTTGAGATAATATACGCTCTGGGCAGACCAACAATAGGACAATTTGCCCGGTTCATAGGAATATCCCAGTCGAACGCCACATATAAGGTCAATTCTCTCATGAAAAAGGGATATATAATACGGCAGCCCTCGCAAGAGGACGGCAGGGAATACAACCTTGAGCTTTCCGAGAAGTTCTACGGTTACAGCGACATGCTGGAGGAAAATGTAAGGACCATAACACGGAACGTTCTGGAGCAGCTCACGCCGGAGGAGATAGCAGTGATAGACAAGGCGGCGGATATACTCAATAAAGAACTTGACGCCAGAGCGGGATTAAAAGATTAGCAAAAAATAATAAGCCGGGAAATATTCCCGGCTTTTGCGCGCTTAAAGATCAGCTTTGGCCAGAAGCTCTGTATACAAGCTCCTGATGCTCGGCATCTGGCAGCGAGCCTACGTGGGAAAGGCTGCCGTCAAAGTAAAGGCAGATATGTCCGTTCATGTCGTTGGAAGGTATGGTATCGCTGCCGTGGGGCCAGCCCTGAAGCGATGCGGCTATCTGCTTGCCGTTTATGGTGACGGTCACGGCTCGCTTTGAAAAATTGAACTCACCGCCGAACACCTCTCTCACAGCGGCGGAGCTTTGGGAATCTCTGACCTCCATCTCGGCGTGGTTTTCACCGCCCGCATATTGGAGATAGAAGGTGGAGCCGGTATTGTAATCGGTAACGAGATAGGAACTGCCCACGGACAGGGCAGCCTTCACATCGCTCCATACCATGGCCTCGCCTTTTACGGCGCCGTCCTTTACCTGGCTGGTGCCTATGGGTATATTGGCCGCTATATCGGCTCTGCTCACACCGTGGCGAAAGAGTATGGTCATGGTCTGGTCGCCTATGGTACCGTCTGATATCATGGGCACGCCGTCATCGGTGGTGTGCTTGAGCTGGAAGGCCTTTGCTGCGTTGGCGGTCATGCTCTGGTAAATTCCGGTGGGCTTGAAATTGAAGTAGCAGAGATCCCGCAGGCGTATCTGCACACGCACCACGTCGTCTCCGGAATAGTTCATGCCGATAAGGCCGGAAAAGGCGGGCACGTAGCCGGCGTAAGGCGTTATGACAGGATTCGGGGCGGGCGTGGGGGAGAGCGTAACGTCAGGAGCGGGCGAGGGCGATTCCGCATTGGCCGCTGCCGCCGTAAACAGCACACATATTGTAAGTATAAATACCGTCAGCTTTTTCATGGCACAATTATACCATGGGCAAGTCCCGTGCGCCATATGTGTAAATGTAAAATCAATCCAGCGGTTCTGTGGGTATAAGGTTGAGCATATCATCTGTGCTCTCTACGTTGGTGTATACCTGCGGAACCTCGCCTACGATTATGCTTTCGGCTATGGCCGCCTCGGAGCTTACCTTTATGCTCCGGGATATGCCGGGCATAATAAGCCGTATGCTTGCGGTGAGCCTTAGGTTTACCCTGTACAGGGACTGGTTTATGCCTGAGGAGGAAAGAGTGGAGCAGAACTCGCTGTATACGCTGCCTGCGGGGGTGAACGTGACCCTTACCCGGGGTCCGCGGCCGGTAAGGTAGGTGATCCCGGACACGGTGCCCAGAGGCAAAGATACGCCCTGCTCCCCAACTTCTGCTATGCGTTTTTGTGCTGCGGCACAGCACTCGGATGCCAGCAGGTTCATGCGTCTTGCGTCAGCCTGGAGCATATAGACTTTCTCGCCGTTGTCATATGAGGTTATGAGGCAGTCATAGTCTGAGCCGCTGTTGAGGCTTTCGGTTATAGCCTGATTCATGGCTTCCGTGGCAATGGAATTTATGCGGGTCTCCGCAAGGTTTGCGAGGGCGGGACGCATACGGTTGTTTACGGATATGATGAGCCATACTATGCCAACGGCAGTCAGCATTGCAAGGGCGAGGCAGAGCTTTCTTATGTATGGTTTCCTGCGCTTCCTCGAAGATATATCTCCACAGTTTTCCATATTGCCGCTCCTTTTGAAATTTGTCCTTCGACATAAAAAGTCATGAACTGATTGTTAATTCATTATATGCCGGCCGTGGCGTATTGAGAAAGGACAGTAAAATATGCTATAATACACCCAAATATAATGAAGATAGCAGCGCTTGGCCCATGGGCCGGGCCGTTTTATGAAAGGCAAACGATATAAATGGACGATTTCGAGAATAAGGACAGAGGCTTCAACGGGGCGGAGCAGGAAGGCGGCACCACCCGTATAGATATGCCGAGGCGGCACAGGCGGGAGGAAGCGCCCGAGGACGCGCCGGAGCGGGAAAAGCGGGACGTGGCGGGCCGGATAGAGTCCGTCATAAATAAAATTAAGGAGCTGCTTGGCCACAAAAGTAAAAAGCAGGTGGACGAGGAGCTGTTTACCGAGCGCAGAGGCAGCCGCAGCTTTATTCTGGAGCTGCTGTTTACCGTGCTCAAGGTCATGGCGGTGACCGTAATTATCGCCGGAAGCGCGGGGCTGGGCCTCGTTACAGGCGTTGCCAAGGCATACATCGAGACTACCGAGGACATAGATCCTGCACAGCTCACCAAGAGCGACAGGACTTCCTACATATACGACAAGGACGGCAAGCTCATAACCACTTACGCCGGCATGGAATATCGGGACTGGGCGGATATAGGCGAGATACCGGACATGCTCAAGAATGCCCTGATTTCCATAGAGGACGTGCGCTTCTACAAGCATGACGGCGTGGACTACAAGAGGCTGTTTTCCGCCGTTATAAATACCCTGCGCAATACCGATACCCACGGCGGCAGCACAATAACCCAGCAGCTTATAAAGAATAAGGTGCTTTCCAACGAGCAGTCCTACAAGCGCAAGATAAAGGAAGCTTACCTTTCCATGGAGCTCGAGGATATCATGGATAAGGATGAGATACTTGCGGCGTACATGAACGACGTATACCTGGGCGCCTCCAACTACGGCTTTAAGACCGCCGCCAAGGACTATTTCGGCAAGGAGATGAGCGAGCTTACCATACGCGAGTGCGCCATGCTCGCCGGAATGGTGCAAAAGCCCTACTATACCAACCCGCGCTCCAATACCTATACGAGGACGCTGAGCGACTCTGCGCGGCAGGAGCTGGAGGAGCTGCATAATTCCAAGGGCATAACCGAGGAGCAGTATAAGTACTCCCTCGAAAATAACAACCAGATGTACGTCACCGACAGACGCACCAATGTGGTGCTGCTGGCCATGTACGAGGGCGGCTTCATAACCCATGAGCAGTACGAGGCTGCGCTGAACGAGAGGGTGAACATAAAGGAAAAATCCGCCAGCACAGAATTGTACGATATGCCTTATTTCGTCGAATACGGCATTCGTGACATAGTTACGCATCTCCTCAAGCAGCGGGATATGCTGGATACGCGCGCCAATCGTTCCGCAATAGAGAATGAGCTGCGCACAGGCGGATACCATATTTATCTCACTGTGGATACGGAGATGCAGCACATGGTACAGGATACCCTCTCTACATGGGAGAAATATCCACAGCTTGCAGACCCCAGCACGGCCACAAAGACAGAGACCAGCGCCGACGGCAACACCATAACTACTATCGAGCCTCAGGCAGCGGCTGTGGTGCTCGATTACCATACCGGCGAGCTTAGGGCCATAGTAGGCGGAAGGGACACCCCCACCATAAAAAAGGGACTTAACAGGGCGCAGAGCCCGTCGGAGGTAGGTTCATCCATAAAGCCTCTGGCGGTATACGGGCCGGCGCTGGATATGGGTGCTTCCCCGGCTACCATAATTAAAAATTTCCCCTGCCCGATCGAGGGATGGGACAGCGAAAAGGGCTACCCCTACATAGGCAGTGAAAGTTACATAGGCCCTCTGACGCTCAGGCAGGGCGTGGTGAATTCCCTCAACGTGGCGGCGGCGAGGACGCTTCTTGAACACGTGGGCTTTGACAACAGCGCAAATTATCTTGAGCTGCTGGGAGTAGATCCGTCACGCATATCGAAGACGGGCTCCGCCATGGCGCTGGGCACCACGAACATAACCCCCATAGAGATGGCGGCGGCATACGGAGCGATTGCAAACGAGGGCGAGTATCAGGAACCGTTGTCCTTTACAAGGATAGTGGACGAAAGCGGCAAGGTCATACTCGACGCTGACGAGATAAGGGAAAAGCATACCGTATTTAAGAAGTCAACGGCTTATATGCTGGTGGATATACTCACAGAGGCGGTAAACTCCGGCACTGGTACCAACGCGAAAATATCCGGCATGACAGTGGCGGGCAAGACCGGTACCAACTCGGATTACGGCAGCGTGTACTTTGCAGGTATGACCCCATACTATACAGCTACCGTATGGATAGGCCACGATGACTTTACGCCAAAGCTCAAGAGCAAGTCCACCGGCGGCAAATACGCGGCGCCACTGTGGAAGACCTTTATGTCAAAGATACATGAGGGATTGCAGAATAAACCCATAATCGATGAGTCTCCCAATGAGATAGGGCTTGAAAAGTGCACCGTCTGCTCCATATCCGGCAAGCTGGCCACCGACGCCTGCTATGCCGACTCCGCAGGACATCTTCCAGTGACGGACTGGTTCGCAAAGGACGCGGCGCCTGCCGAGGTATGCGATATGCACGTACAGACCAGTATATGCCAGGATAGCGGCCAGCTTGCATCGCCCTATTGTTATAATGTCATATCGGGCTCCGTAGTGCTGATACACAATGACTCCATGTATGCGGACATTGATCCCATATTGGTCAAACAGTACATACCAAATGCCGTTTATACCGGCGTAACCTCCGAGGAGTACGCAATGACGATGGAGGGGGGAAGTATGGGAGCGACCTGCTCGCTGCATACGCCTTCGTGGTATAACTACGGCGGAGGCAACGAGGATCTGCAAAATGCCAAACAGGAGGCGCAGCGGCTCATAAGGGAGATAGGGAACTACCTGAACAACGTTCAGAATATCTCGGATACGGACAGGAATACCCTCATACAGGGAATGCAGGATCTCGAGGATTACGTGAACGCCTCACTTACCGAATATATTAAGCGGGCTACTGAGCAGCTGCGGCTCAACTTCAATGCCATATACGAGGAAAACCCGCCCGTAGGCGCAGGGTGGTAATATGGGCCTTGTTGAGCTTTACGAAAAAGAGCGGCTGCGCATAGCTGAAACAGCCGACGGCCGCGGCGATTATTCCCACCCGGTATTTGGGGAGGGGCCGGTGAACCCGCTGGTGATGCTGATAGGCGAGGCGCCCGGAGGAGACGAAGCAAAGCAGGGGCGGCCATTCGTGGGCAAGGCGGGCAGGCAGCTCGATGCTCTTTTAAGCGGCGCAGGTATAGACAGAAGCCGGGTGTATATTACCAACGCCGTAAAGTTCCGCCCCGTGAATGTAAAGCCTAAGAGCTTATCAAACCGTACCCCCACGGGCGCGGAGCTGAAAGCGGGGCTGCCGCTCCTGAAAAACGAGCTTTGCCTGCTTTCGCCGCGCATAATAGTTACCCTCGGCAATACTCCCCTTAAAGCCGTTTTAACGCTGGCGGGCGAGCGGATACGCACTGTCGGGGAACTGCACGGCAGAAGCATAAGCGTGACCATAGAAGGAAAAGGAATGCTGCTTTCGCCACAGTATCATCCCGCAAGCGTGATTTACAACCGCGCACTGGCTGATACGCTGGCGGAGGATGTAGGGCGGCTGGGGGAAATGATAAGAGCGGAGGAAAAACGATGAAGCTTAAACGCATGGCAGGCGCTGCCGCAGTGCTGCTGCTTCTTGCGGTCTGTACAGGGGCGCTGGCAGCGGATACCGGTATAATCACGGCTGAAGGCGTCAACCTCAGGGAATCCCCTGATAAGGAATCCAACGCCATTGGAACGCTTGAGCTGGGCAGCGAAGTAGAGGTGCTGGCGGTGGAAAACGGCTGGTACAGGATAATGCTCAAAAGCGGAACCGTGGGCTATATACGCCAGGATTACATCTTTTCAAATTCTTCCGGCAGCCGCGGCGCGTATGTATTGGACGATGGCACATATATACGCGGCGGCCCCAGCGAGGATACCTACGCTGTAAAGCAGCTGACAGCGGGCAAGGGCGTGCGCATAAAGGCGGTGTTTGGCGAGTGGTTCTATGTGGTTGCCGATGACGCCACGGGCTATGTTTACCGCACCCACCTGACGCTCACCGGCTCCAACACCGCGTCCGGAAGCATGCTCCGCACCGGCATGGAGGGCGAAGAGGTGGAGCGGCTGCAGAAGAAGCTGTACGATCGCGGCTTTATGTCAAAGCGGGACATGAGCGGCGTATACGATAGCGCTACCCGCAAGGCCGTGCTGGAATATCAGAAAAAAGCGGGGCTTTCCTCGGCGGATGGTATCGCCGGTGCTGAGACGCTCAATTCCGTATTCGACAGCACCAACAAGCTCACAAAAGAAAACGCCACGTTTACCAAGCTCAAGGGCAGCGTAGTGCTGCTGGACTGGTTCAAGGGCGGCAGCGATTGGCTGAACAAGGGCGCCAAGTTTACGGTGACTGATGTACGTACCGGCAAAAGCTTCCGTGCAAGGCGCTTCGGCGGCTGGTATCACGCGGACAGCGAGCCTATAACAAAAGAAGACACCGCCGTAATGAAGAGCCTGGAGGGCTTTTCGTGGAACAGGCGCCCCATATGGGTTACATACAACGGCAAGACTGTGGCTGAAAGCATGCATACCATGCCTCATATGGCAAACCCTACCAAGAGCAACGGCTTTGACGGCCACTTCTGCATACACCTTCTTAACTCTAAGGTGCACGCCAACAGCAAGGCATGCCCGAGACATCAGGCCTGCGTACAGGAGGCTTATCGGGCTGGCAAAGCAAAATAAAAACAGCATAATTTAATCTGAATATCCCCTGAGGGCGCGCTGCGTTCTCAGGGGATATTTGCCTGTATTGCATATTTTTGTCCCCTATGACAGATACTGCTATATATATCGCAGAAATTTTGCATGGGAGGGCAGGGTATGAACGGAATAAAGAAGATAGCCTTGGCGCTGGGCTTCACTAGGAAGCGCAGCGAATTCGAATTGCTGGAAACCGAAAAGGGGGCGCCGGGTTTTTTTGGCGGCTGGCGGTACGCGGAGGAGCAGAAGCAGGAAGAAAAACAGACAGTAGCTCCCTCGTTTTCCGAAAACATTGGCCGAATTAAAGAAAGCTTTCGGGCGGATATAAATCCTGACATAATAATACGCCGCTTTGCCGCAGGCGGGCGGGTGGAGGCGGCGGCGGTATTCATGAACGGCATGGCGGATGCGGAAACCATAAACGATTATGTGCTGCGGGAGACAATGAAAAAGCCTTTGCCCGATAAGCCTCCGTACATAGATTATATGATTAAAAACGTGCTGACCGCCGGCGACGTATCAATGGAGAGCGACTGGTATAAGGTAAAACGGGCTATAACAGACGGGCAGACCGTGATGTTCGTAGGAGATGAGGAACGGGCGGCAATAATAGATACCCGGGGTTACGAGCATCGCTCTGTAGGAACCACGGAAAACGAAAAGGTGGTCAGGGGGCCGCAGGAAGGCTTTAACGAGAACCTGAGGACGAATATAACTCTGCTGAGACGCATGATACGCCGGGAAGATCTTGTGTGCGAGATGCGGGAGATAGGCGCTCAGAATCACATAAGGGTGGCAATAGTTTACCTTGACGGCAGCGCAAACCCGGCACTGGTGCAGGAGGTTAAGCGGCGCATCGCCGGTGTGCAGACCCGAATGATGTCAAATATAGGCGTACTGGAGCAGCTTACCGAAAACCACCCGTTGTCGCCGTTCCCGCAGGTGCTGACCACAGAACGGCCGGATAGAACGGCGTCGCACATAATGCAGGGGTATGTGGCTGTGCTGCTGGACGGCAGTCCATTTGCAAATATAATGCCTACAACGCTGTTTACGCTTATGAGCAGCTCGGAGGACATATATCTAAGACAGCCGCAGGGGACGGTGGTGCGGCTGGTGCGCTATATTGGGGCGTTGATATCCATACTTCTGCCGGGATACTTCTTATCGCTGGTGCTGTACCATCAGGGAATGATGTCAACAGAGGCGCTTAGCACCGTTGTGGCCTCGCGAAAAATGGTATTTGCGCCGATGGGCCTTGAGCTGCTGTTCTTGCTGCTTGTGTTCCAGCTTATACGGGAGGCTGGCCTTAGGGTGCCGGGCAGCATAGGCCAGGCCATCGGCATAATAGGAGGCCTTATACTGGGCCAGGCGGCGGTAAGCGCAAATCTTGCGAGCTCTGTCATGCTGATAGTTGTGGCCCTGTCCGGGCTTGGCAACTTCTGCATACCGGATTATGCCACGCAGATATCCGCTTCGTATATAAGGGTGGCATTTGTGATAGCTGCATGGATTGGAGGACTTCTTGGCATGAGCTGCATGCTGGTAGCCTTCTTCGCTCTCATGGCGTCTCTTAAAAGCTTCGGCATACCATTCCTTACCCCGGCATCGCCCAAGACATACAGCAAGCGGCCCGCTATAGTGCGGGGCAGAATAACCATGCGCCGCGATGGTAGGCGTATCCCTGTTCACCGCCACGGTCTTTGCCATGGATTCACAGCAGGCGTACAGCGGCGGAAACAGTACTTATATATGGATGCCCCTTTCCATATTGGTATCTCTCGCTGCGGTGATGGTGATAATGTCGGCCATGGAAAAAAGCGGTGCGGATACGCTGGACAAGCTTTTTACGGCCGCCTTTGGCAGAGTAGTAGGACGTATAGCTGCAATACCCCTTATTTTATTGTTTATCGCAAGCGCGTTCTTCATACTTACAGACTTTGTGAACATGATACACAGCTTTGTGTTTTACAATTCCGGATATTGGGAGATAGCGCTGTGGGTGCTGCTTACGTCGCTTTTGCTCAGCTTTATGGGTCTTGAATGCATATCACGTACTACGCTGCTCATATTGCCCATGTTCGCGGCAGCGGTGCTCGCGGCGCTCCTGATACCCCATAAGAGCTATGCGATTTACAGGCTTTCGCCATTTCCCGGCAATTCGCTGGGGGATATGGGCAGGCTGACGCTGCATAACCTGCTGCGTACTTTTGGGGCGATGATGGCGCTGCTTACAGTTACGGATAAGCTTTGCGGAATGCGGTTCGCCAAAAGCTCCTGCCTTATAGGCGCGGTATGTGCGGCTGCGTTTACCGCGTTGACCCAGTTTGCAATAGCGATGGCGTTCGACTATATAGACCTTGCGGATATGCTCTTTCCGCTTTACCGAATGGAGATGATAATGGTGGAGGAGGGGTATCTTTTCAGAATGGACAATCTCTCGCTCTTCTTTTGGCTCATGGCGGGCATAACTACGGCGGCATATTACATTTATGGCAGCGCGATGCTGTGGTGCAGGTGCTTCGGCCCGAAGGACACACGGCCGGGAGTAGTGGCGTTTACGGTTATGACAGGCTGCGCGGTAGTGATGCAGTCCGAAGGACATTACGATGAGTTCCGCATGCTCTATTATAATGTGGGCATATGGGGCTGGACGGTAATATCCCTGCCGCTGATAGCGGCGGCTGTACTGAGCGTAAGACGCGGCATGGCAGTCAGGAGCGGCAAGGTATGAAAAAGGCAGCCTTGATGATACTTGCGCTTGTGTTGTGCATGAATATGAGCGGCTGTCTTGGCGCCGTTCAGGCGGACGATTATATATACGTTGTGGGCATAGGCTTTGACAAGGGTTCTCAGTACAGGTTCAATGTTACGTTTCTGGTACAAAAGGACGTGTCCGGGTCCGAGCAGACATCAACGGGCGGCGCTGAGATAATATCTGCCGAAGGCGACACGCTTTTTGACGCAATAACCGTACTGAGCGCGGGAGTGCCGTTTCGGATAAATTTCTCTCGGGTGAATACTTTCTTTTTTGGCGAGGAGGTGGCTCGCAGCGGCCGTATAAAGGAGCTTTCCAACATAGCATTTAACGCGCTGAAGATACGCCAGTCGGCAAAGCTCATGGTATGCCTCGGCACAGCGCAAAGGCTCATGCAGGGTCTCTGCCTGGAAGATGTGCCAAATATAACCAAGCTGCAATTCAGCGTGTTTCAGGATTACGCCGCAGAGGGGATTACGGTCATAACCAATTACGCCGGAATGCTGGAGAGCATAAGAGGACGGCGGTCGGATCCGTTGATGATGCTGGGCGGCGTAGATGTGAGCGCCGTAAAAAAACAGGAGTCCATTGCGAAGGAAATGACGGGCGCGGGTGAAAAGAGCGAAGGAAGCGACGATGAGCAGGAAGAACAGGAGGAATACACTACCGGCGGGGTGCGGCGGCTCGGTGGCATGAGCCCTTATGTAGCCGGTACGGCTCTGTTTGACGGCTGGTATATGAAAGGCATACTGAGCGGCTACGATACCATGTTCCTGCTGCTGGGGCGCGGGGAACTGAAAAAGGGAGCCTTGAAGGTACAGCATAATGAGGAGTGGGCAGTGCTTTACATAAAGGACGAGAAGCCTCCGAGGGTAAAGCTGACTCTGTCGGGCGTGCCGCGGGCAAAGGTGGAGCTGGAGATGGCGTGCAACATAGTGAAATACAAGGGAGCGGCCAGATCAGACGAGTGGGACAGCGGATTGCAGCAGACGGCGGAGCAGCTTATATCGAACGAGATGGCCAGGGTATTCAACATATGCCGCGAGCTGAACAGCGACGCCTTTGGGTTCGGGGAATATGCGTCTACTCAGTTTTCCGACATCGTGAGCTGGGAGGGGTATGACTGGAAGAGCAAATATCCTCTTATGGAGGCGGAATTCAGCGTTAAGCTGGAGCTGGCGGATGAAAATGTGACCACAAGGCTTGAGTAAAGGGAAAAACTATGGAAACGGTGTTTTTGGCGCTGTGCGCGGCGGGCGCAACATACTGTGTGCTGTATGGCGCGTATTGTATAAGCGAAGGAAAGGGAAGCAGCGGGGCGAGCGCGATGGCGTTGGGACTGCTTGCGGCTTTCTCAGCGGTGTTGCTCGCGATAATCGCTTAGTTTTGGGGAAATATGAAAAAGCTGTTTAATAAATCGGTACCATCAGTTGACAAGGACACACAAGGTTTTAGGAGCCAAACAGCACGGCA
>ENA-UOOA01006307-UOOA01006307.1-human-gut-metagenome-genome-assembly--contig:-P61old-NODE-6307-length-11561-cov-4.042673_pt1 | contig 11561 bp, 9 predicted proteins | sample MGYA00242467_ERZ724014 | MGnify/ENA metagenome assembly ERZ724014
CAACGCCGGCTACAAGGACTGGTTCTTAGCGCGCTTTCACCGCCCAGGCTTTACCATCGAGGCAGGACTCGGCGAAAATCCGCTGGAATTGTCCCAATTGCCGCAGCTGCTGCTGGAAAACGAACCGCTGCTCGCCGCAGCCCTTTCTCTATGACGCGCGCAAAAACCCCGCCAGAAAATCTGGCGGGGTGCGTTTTCGATATCAGCCGGCTGCGTCCTGGGAGTTTCCTTCGAAGGTCTCGATGCGGCGGATTTTGCCGCCGATGGCAGCGAATTTGCCGATGATGTCTTCGTAGCCGCGCTCGATATAGTGCGCGTCTTCAATCGTCGTTGTGCCCTCGGCGCAAAGAGCGGCAATCACCATCGCCGCGCCCGCGCGCAGATCGCACGCCCGGACCTCGCAGCCGTGCAGCTGCGTCACGCCGTCGATGACCGCGGTCTTGCTCTCGACCTGAATGCTCGCGCCCATACGGTTCAGTTCCGCCGTGTAGCGGAAGCGGTTATCATAGATGCCCTCGGTGACGAGGCTGGTTCCCTCGGCAAGCGCCATGCACACGGCAATCTGCGGCTGCATGTCGGTCGGGAAGCCCGGATAGGGCATGGTCTTGACATTGGACCGGCGCAGGCGGCGGTCTGCCTCCACGCGGATGGAATCGTCAAATTCCGTAACCCTCGCGCCCATCTCGCGCAGCTTCGCCGTGATGCAGTCGAGATGCTTCGGAATGACGTTTTCCACCGTCACATCGCCGCCGACTGCGGCTGCCGCCGCCATATAGGTGCCGGCTTCAATATGATCGTGTAGCTGCCGCCGGCAAGCTTTGCCACGCCGCGGACTTTGATGACGTCGGTGCCGGCGCCGGAGACCTTCGCGCCCATGGCGTTCAGGAAGTTTGCAAGATCGACAATATGCGGCTCTTTGGCGCAGTTTTCAATGATTGTCATGCCGCTGCACAGCACGGCCGCGAGCATGATATTCATCGTTGCACCGACGGAGACGATATCCAGATACACATGTCCGCCCTGCAGACCGCCCTCCGGCGCGTCCGCGCAGACATAGCCGCCGAGCTGCTCGACGCTTGCGCCCATTGCCTCAAAGCCCTTGATGTGCTGGTCGATGGGGCGGACGCCGAAGTTGCAGCCGCCGGGCATTGCCACGCGCGCGTGACCGAATCTGCCGAGCTCGGCTCCGATGAGATAGTATGACGCGCGGATGCGGCGCACCAGGTCAATCGGCGCCGTCGCGTTTCTGACGTGCGAGCAGTCGATTTCCAGCGTGTTGCGCCCGAAGCGGCGGATGCCCGCGCCCATATTTCTTAAAATTTCAAGAAGCAGCCGCACATCGGAAATATCCGGTACGTTTTCAATGCGGCACACGCCGTCTACCAGCAGGCTCGCCGGCAGGATCGCAACCGCGGCGTTTTTCGCGCCCGAGATATTCACATGACCGGACAGTCTGCTTCCGCCCTGAACGATATATTTGATCAAAGTTCAAATCCCTCTTTGAAAAGAGTATTTCCTGAAAGCTCAGAAGTTACGATGCCAATTCGTGCAAGCGCAGGAAGGCTTTGTTCGCGCGCTCAAACCACGGCAAGAATAAGAATACCACAAGCCCGCGGCAATGTAAAGGAAAAATGACAATTCGGGAACAAATTTCTTAAGAAACTTTTAAGAAATTTGTTTTGACGTGCTCCGACACGCTACGACGCAAGCTGACGCACTTCGCGCGTGACGCCGTTGACATAGAACGAGCCCGCGTCGGTTTCAATCCGCCAGACCGGCACAAAGCGCAGCGCACTCGATGCGGTCTCGGAGTGGACATAGCCCTGCTCGCACGAGACAATCTCACTTCCGACCCAGCCGAGGCTGTCGCGGCTGGACAGCAGCGCCACCAGCGCGTCCGCGCAGGAGATGCACGCTCTCTGCGACACGCGGACGATCTCGCCCGCGGGGTAATACGTCCCGTCCACGCGCGAAAGGGCATTGTTGCGATAGGTAAACGTGAGCGCACTTTCAAACACCGGCACGCCGCAGAGGCTCTGCACCGCCGTGACGCTGTAGACGCCCGCGGACAGCCGCACCGGCTCGAAAATTTCAGCAATGTCAAAGTCCATCGAGCGCAGATACCGTCTGGTTGCGCGCGTCAGATCGTGCGCCGCCGAGGCGTCTGTGAAGCGCCCTTCGAGCTGCCCGGAGCGGCTGAGCTGCAGCGTGCTGCTGCCGGCAGAATACTGCGCCAGCATCCGCGCCGGAGCCTCTTCTTCCGCCGCCTTGCCGCCCAGAAGCGCCTGCGCGGCAGGCTTTGCGTCGGGGTTTTCCAGCTCGATGCTGTAGAGCGTCTGGCTGGCAGGAAGGCTCGAGGCGTCGAGGCTGAGCCCGTAGCTTTCATAGAGCGCTTCGAGCTTTTCATGGACCTTCTTTTCGCTGCCGACTCTTGCCGCCTGCGTCGGAACCACCGCGGGCAGCAGCCCGATAATTGCCAGCGCCAGAATCAGCAGAATCAGATTTTTGATTTTGGAAACAGACATGCGCCACCTCCCGTTACGACTGCCAGCCGGCGGTAATTCCGGCGGACGTGTCGCTGTAGACCAGACGAAGCGCGCTTCCCTCCGGCAGAATCGCTGCCGCCTGCGCAGGCGGAAGAACGGAAAGCGTCTGCGTCGTCAGCGTATAGGCGCGCAGCACCAGCCGGACCTGTACAATGGACGCGCCCGAGAAGCGGACCTCCGCGCCGTAGCCTCCGGCGGGCAGAACGGGAATGCCGCTGAGGAAATAGTCGAAGGTGCAGACGCTCTCGCTGCCGTTTTGTTCAAGGTCTGTCAGGTAGAGGCGGGCATCGGAGTTAACTCCGGCGGTCATGGTGGAAAGAAGGCTCCTAGCGCACTCGACCAGCTCTGCCTGCTCGCCCGACGCCGCCTGAAAGCGTGTGGACTGCACGTCGGCGCGCAGAAGAAGCTCGCCCGATGCCGAGATGGACAGCGCGTAGCCGGTTTCGGTGTAGGTGGTGTTTCCGGCGTCGTCGGTGTAGCGGGCGTCGCCGTAGGGATTGAAGCCCAGCGTCGCGGCAAGGGCGTCGGAGAAGCGCGCGTCACAGGGATTTGCCGCTTCGGCGGCATGAATCTGCGGCGTCTGCCCCGGAAGAAGGCTCAGGGGCTCTACGGAGGAAAAGCGCGCCTGCGCGTCTTCAAAGGCGAAGAAGCTGCCGTCCGGCGTGCAGCTTTGCAGAAGCTGCTCGAGTGCGTCGCCATCGAGCTGCGTCTGGCAGACGAACAGCTCGTCTCCTACCAGATACAGGTTCACCGCCGCATCCTCGTTTGCCAGAATCAGCCACTGCGCGCGGACACTCTCGTCCAGCGCCGTTTCCACCTGCAGCCATGACGCGGCAAGCGCCGGGGAAATTTCGCCCGGATAGCGGAAGGCGACCGAGGTCTTGCCGAGCGCAGTCTGAATACGAAGCGCGGTCGTACGCTGCGGCTCCTGCGCGCCCTCCAGCGCCTGCCCGAGCGCCGCGCCGAACTGCTCGAAGGCGGTATCCAGCGCGGCAGTGTCAAACTGGAAGCTGGTTCTTCCGGCGGGGTTTCGCACGGAGACGGCAACCGGCTGCGCCGCGCCTGTGACGCTTGCGGCGTCTGCCATCGGTGTTGCGGTCAGCTCGCCCTGCGTCAGCCCCATCACGGAGGCAAACGGACGCACCAGCGCCGCCAGCCACGGCGTGTCCGTCACCGTCTTTGCCGGAAGCGCCAGAACCGTCAGCGCCAGAACCGTCAGCGCCAGAACCGCAATAAGCAGGCTTTTTGCCCGTTCGAGCCATTTTCGTCTGCGCATGGTCTGCCTCCTTTCTCAAAACTGTCGTCTTGCTTATTTTTCGGGCGGCGCGGCAGGCAGCGTGATGCGCACGTCGGTGCCTTCGCCGTAGACCGAGTCGATCTTAATTTCGCCCCTGTGCTGCGAGAGAATCTCGCGGGCAATCGAAAGGCCAAGACCCGTGCCTCCCGACTCGCGGCTTCGCGCCTTATCGACGCGGTAGAACCGCTCAAACAGCCGCGGCAGGTCTTTTTCGGGGATGCCGATGCCGTTGTCGGTCACGCGGACGAAAACGGATTTGCCGCTTGAGCCCGCGTAGATTTCGATCTTGCCGCCGTCTGGCGTATATTTGATCGCATTCGAGACGATGTTCATGACCACCTGCTCGATACGCTCGCGGTCGCCGAGCACGTCGGGGATATTGTCCTCGCAGTGGAACACCATCGTATGGTGGTGGTTCTGCTCGGCGTTCAGGCGCGCCGCCTCGTATACATTCGAAATTGCCTTGGCAAACGAGAAGCGCGAGATGTTCATCTCCATCTTGCCGTAGTCGATCTTGCTGAGTGTGAGAAGGTCCTGCACGATGCGGGTCATGCGGTCGGCTTCATTGATGATGACGCCCATGAAGTTATCGTGAAGCTCGCGCGGCAGCTCGTCTCCGGCGGAGACGATGGTTTCGGCGTAGGATTTGATGTTGGTAAGAGGCGTCCGCAGCTCGTGCGACACGTTCGCAACGAACTCGCGCCTAGACTGCTCGCTTTTTCTCTGCTCGGTCACGTCGTGGATGACGACCAGCGCGCCGCCCTGCGTCTGATCGGAGGAAAACGGCGCCATGAAAAGCTCCAGCTCCCGGTCGCCTGCCGTCTTCTGCGCCTCTAAATACTGCGGGCGCTTCAGGGTCAGCAGCGTGTCGAGCTCCGCCTGATCGGCGAATAATTCGTCGAACGTCGTCGTAGGGTCGAGAGGTCTTGCCAGCATCTGCGTCGCGGCGGGGTTGCAGTGAATGAGATTGCCGGATGCCGAGAAGGCGACGACGCCGTCGGTCATGTGCAGAAACAGCGTCGAGAGCTTGTTTCGCTCGTTCTCGGCTTCTGAAATGGTGTCCTGCAGGACCTTTGCCATGTGGTTGAAGTTCCGCGTCAGAACGCCGATTTCATCCTGACCTTCGACCTCAATGCGCTGGGAAAAGTCGCCCGCAGCGACCTGCCGCGTACCGAGGGTCAGCGCGCGGATGGGCGTGATGAGAATCTGCGCAAGAAGGAACGACAAAACGACACAGATCACAAGACCGAGTCCCAGCGCGCTCAGGATGATGGAAAACAGCTCTCCCGTGAGCGCGTCGACCGTTGCGCGGCTGTCTAAAATATAGACGATGTACGTGCTGTCTGCCGATGCAATCGGAACGGCTAAGTCCATGAAGCTGCTCGTGATCGAGCTCTCCTGACCGACCTCGCCGTTCATCGCCGTCAGCAGGTTCGCTGTCATGGAGACCGAGGTCTGCTGGTTGGAGCTGGCAAGGACATTTCCGGTTTCGTCCAGAATGTAGACGTTTCGCGTCGCAATATCAATGCCGAGACCTGCCTGCGCCATCAAAAGCTCTTTCATCCGCTCGGGCGCATTCTGCTCCTGCGCGGGAATTTCCTGCAGCTGACCGATGAACTCGGGCGAGAAGGTTTTTTCCATCTGCTCGTAGAACTGGGAGATATAGAAGTTGCCGACGCCGTTGATCAGAAACGCGCCGATCACACACATCAGGGCAAGAATCAGGATCACCATGATCATGACCAGCTTGGTGCGCAGAGACCGCATCGTCCCGCCCTCCTTTCAGACTCTTATCATTTCTGCCTCTTATTTCTGCCTCGCAGAGTTTTGCGCCCGCAGGCGCAAAATGGAATAGAAATCCGTTTTTTCCGGCGGCGTGTACGTCGGAAAAAACTCTTTACGGCTTGCAAGTGTGGAATTTTTGCCCTTTGGGCCAAAATTATGCGCGCAGTCAAGACGCATTCTATTCGGGAAAGACTGGTCTTTCCCGAAACTTCTAGGGCGCGAAGTAATATCCCGCGCCGCGCTTGGTGAGAATATACTGCGGCTTTCCGGGGTCGTCCTCGATCTTTTCGCGCAGGCGCCGGACCGTCACATCCACGGTGCGCATGTCGCCAAAATAATCGTAGTTCCAGACCTTCTGCATGAGATCCTCGCGCGTGAAGACCTTGCCCCGCTCGCGAATCAGGTGCATGAGAAGATCGTATTCCTTCTGCGTCAGGTCCACCGGCTCGCCGGATTTTGTCACCGAGAACGTCGACGGCTCGATGGTCAGCGCGCCCGCGGTCAGAAGCGTCCCGACGGAGGCTCTGGCATTTAAGTCCAGGCTTCTTCTTCGGATGTTCGCCCGCACGCGCGCCATCAGCTCACGCATGGAAAAGGGCTTCGTCATATAATCGTCCGCGCCCGCTTCGAGCCCGAAGACCTTGTCCGTCTCCTCCTCGCGCGCGGTCAGCATGATGATGGGCACGCTGCTTCCCGCCTCGCGCAGATTCTTGCAGATGTCAAACCCGTTCATCTTGGGCAGCATCACGTCAAGTAAAATCAGGTCCGGGTCTTCGGTGCGCGCCAGCTCGAGCCCCGCTTCGCCGTCGAGCGCCTCTAACGTATCATAGCCCTCGCGCTTGAGATTGAACTTCAGAATTTCCACAATTGCCCGCTCGTCCTCGACGATCAGGATGCACTTTTTTTCTTCCATGGAGCCTTCCTCCTTTTATACGCAGCGCCGCAGCGCCTTCGGATAGTGATTTTTGAGCGTCCGCCCGTCGCCCTTTGCCCAGCCGAGGCTTATACGCTCGACCTGCACCAGCGTCCAGCCGCGTGCGTCTCCGGCAAGCACGTCTCCGGCAAGATAGCGGCGAATCTCTTCGCTTTCCGCCGGGAATGAAACGCAGCTCGGAAGCTCTTTCAGCCACAGCGCCCAGGCGTGCGCGGGTCCAAAGCGGTTTTTGAGCACCTCTCCGAGCTCCAGCCCCGCGCGCAGCACATGAAGCCCCTTGAGGCTCGGAAGATCTTCCGGCGCAAGATACACGTTCTGCCCGAACAGGACAAGCTTGCCCTCCGGCAGCGCCGCGCCGGTCTGCTTGCAAAAATCGTCCAGTTCCTTCGGGCGCTTCGCCGCAGGCTCCAGCGGAAGTTCTTCTCCCGGTGCATCGCCCGCTTTGCGCAGCACCGCGCAGTAGTGCCCCTCGCCGAGAAGCCGGTGCGGCATCAGCCGGAAGGTCTTTTCCAGACCCGGCATGGGATCGGAAATCCAGTCGGGACGCCCGGGAGAAAACCACGGCGCGAAGGTCTCTTCCACGGAAAAGTCCGGGTGCGCGCGCAAAAACGCGCTGACGCTTGCCTCATTTTCCTCGGGCGCAAACGTGCAGGTCGAATAGACGAGCCTGCCGCCCGGGCGGAGCATGACGGACGCCGAATGCAGAATCTCCGCCTGCCGCCGGGCGCACATGAGGACCGTTTCCTCCGACCAGTCGGTCACTGCCGCCTCTTCTTTTCGGAACATGCCCTCGCCGGAGCAGGGCGCGTCGACGAGAATTTTATCGAACCAGCCCGCAAAGCGCGCCTCCAGCCGCTGCGGATGCTCGTTCAGGACCAGCGCGTTTGCGATGCCCAGCCGCTCGATGTTCGAGGCGAGAATTTTTGCGCGCTTGGGGTTGATCTCATTGCAGACCAGAAGCCCGCGCCCGCGCATCTTTCCTGCCAGCTGCGTGGATTTTCCGCCGGGCGCCGCGCACAGGTCCAGAACCCGCTCCCCGGGCTGCGGGTCCAGCAGCGCCGCGGGCGCCATCGCACTTGCCTCCTGCAGATAGTAAAGCCCTGCCTCGTGATAGGCAGACTTTCCGGGTCTTGTCTCCGGGTCGTAGTAAAAACCGCACGGCTCCCACGGCACGGGGCGCAGCGAAAAGCCGGACAAATCGGGAGGCGCCTGCGTTTTCAGCGGATTCAGGCGCAGCGCAACCGCGCGGGGACGCGAGAAGCTGTCGAGAAAGGCACCGTACTCCTCTGCCAGCAGGGTTTTCATGCGCTTTGTAAAAGCCTCCGGAAGCATGCGCTTCACCTCCCAAAGAAAAATGCTGATACAGGTTTATTATACTGCATGACGCGAAAAATGAAAAGAGCGGTTTTGCAGGCCCGCGCAAAAAAGCGGAGCGCTCCAACCCGGAACGCTCCGCACATATTCCGAGCAGGGAAACGGCTCAGAAGAAAGACGGCGCTTCCTCCTGCGCCTCGTCCAGCTGCTCCAGAAGCGTCTCAATTTCGCTCTCGCCAAAGACCGCAATGCCGTTTGCTTTTAAGAGCTGCGCGGTCACGCCGTCGCCCGGAACGCGCGCGCCGGTGAAGCTGCCGTCGTAAATTTCGCCCGCGCCGCAGCTGGGGCTGCGCTCTTTCAGAACCGCCTTTTTGCAGCCGAAGATGCGCGCCAGATGCAGCGCCTGCTCCGCGCCGCGCTGAAATTGCGCGCTCACATCCGCTCCCGTTTTCGTTACTACGCCGCCCTCGGTCCGTTCCGCCGGCTCGCGCGGGGTGGGCAGTCCTCCCAGCTGCTCCGGACAGACGGGCACCAGCTGGAAGCGCCCCATGAGCGCCTCCACAGAAAGAACGGGGTTGCTGCCACCGTCGTAGCGGCACGCCGCGCCAAGCAGGCACGCACTGATCAGAATCGGTTCCATGTTACATCCTTTCTCCGTTCAGAACGGCGTCGGTTAACGTATCTCCGTCATAGACAAGCTTCAAGGAAAAAAACGGCACATGCAGGTCCAGAAGCCGCAGGAAGATTTTGTCGCCCTCCCACTGCTGCAGGTCGACCAGCCGCTTTTTGTCGATCCACTCGAGAACGCCCTCGTCGCACTCGCGCAGCTGTCCTTCAAAGCCGGTCGCGTGGAACAGGTGCATATACTCGGTCCAGTCGCCATTTACGAACGTGACAATGCCGCAGTAGCGGTAGTCCGTCAGCCGGAGCCCGGTTTCTTCGAGCACCTCGCGGCAGACGCAGTCCTCGGGGCTCTCGCCGGGCTCGAACTTCCCGCCGATGCCGATCCACTTGTCTTTGTTTTCATCGTTCTCTTTTTTCACGCGGTGGAGCATCAGATACTGCCCGCCGCGCTCCAGATAGCAAAGCGAGGTGTTTTTCATGTGTGCCTCCCGATGGTTCGTTGTGCCTTCTATTGTATCAGGCTGCGCGGCGAGTTGCAAGAGAAACCGGTCTTTGGCGGAATGCTGTAAAAATGCAGTCGGTTTTTGTAGAAAATCACGGTCCCGGTCCGCCCGCTTTTGTGGTATAATACATATATTCTGGTCAAGCTGGTTCCAAATCCACATTCTTGGCAGCTTGATAACAAAAAAGGAGGGTAAACCCATTGTCCGGGAGACTCCCGGTGCGGCATTGTGGAGACATGCCGTAATACGTTCGCCAAGCCCGGCGTTCGTGAGAATGCGCCTTGCGGAGGCAGCGCAGTCAGAGTCAGAACCTATGGCAGAAGTCAAATTGGTAAATGTCAAAAAGATCTATCCGTTTATCAGCGGAGAAGAGAAAAAGAAGAGCAAAAAGAAGAAGGACGACGAGCCCGTCAAGGAGAAGGCAAACCTTCAGATCACCGACAAGGGCGTCGTTGCGGTGCAGGAATTCAACCTCGACATCGCCGACAAGGAATTTATCGTCCTCGTCGGTCCGTCCGGCTGCGGCAAATCGACGACGCTGCGTATGATCGCAGGTCTGGAAGAAATCACGGAGGGTGAGCTCTACATCGACGGCAAGCTTGTCAACGATGTTGCGCCCAAGGACCGCGATATCGCGATGGTCTTCCAGAACTACGCCCTGTACCCCCACATGACGGTGTACGACAACATGGCGTTCTCTCTGAAGCTCAAGAAGGTCCCGAAGGCGGAAATTGACCGCAAGGTCAAGGAAGCCGCCGAAATTCTCGACATCACGCAGTACCTCGACCGCAAGCCGAAGGCGCTTTCCGGCGGTCAGCGGCAGCGTGTCGCGATCGGCCGCGCGATCGTCAGAAGCCCGAAGGTCTTCCTGATGGACGAGCCGCTGTCGAACCTCGATGCCAAGCTCCGCAACCAGATGCGCGCCGAGATCATCAAGCTGCGCGAGAAGATCGACACCACCTTCGTCTACGTCACCCACGACCAGGTCGAGGCCATGACGCTCGGCGACCGGATTGTCATCATGCGCGACGGCTTCATCCAGCAGATCGGAACGCCGCAGGAGGTCTTCAACCATCCGGCGAACCTCTTTGTCGCGGGCTTTATCGGCACGCCGCAGATGAACCTGTTCGATGCGACGCTGGCAAAGAAGAATGACAAGTACGTCGCGACCATTCTCGGTCATGACTTCGAGCTGCCCGAGGCAAAGCAGGCTGCGCTCAAGGCGATGGACAAGGTTCCGTCCGATGTGATCGTCGGCGTGCGCCCGGTGCACGTGCATCTGGCAGACAACGGCATCGACGCAACGGTCGATGTGTCCGAGCTGATGGGCAGTGAGCTTCACCTGCATGTGAACTCCGCAGGCAAGGACGTCGTCATCGTTGTTCCGACCACGGATATCGACATCGACTCCGTCCACGGCGGTCATAAGGCGGTCAAGTACTCCTTCCGCCCGGACCTGATGCACTTCTTCGACAAGGAAACGGAGAAAAACCTCTTCTGAGATCTTTGATTTTTATAAATTCGGGGCGCGCCGCTTGCGGTGCGCCCCTTTTCTGCGCACCGGGCTGGACTTTTGCCGCGCAGTTTGTATAATAAAGAGCAGAAAAAGAAACGAGGACGCGAACATGGACGAAATCAGAATCAGCCACGTGGAAAAGAGCTACACGACCCTGTCGACAGACCTTGTCATCGGAGGCGCCAAGCGCCCGAGCCGGACGCGCAAGGTGCTGCAGGACGTCAATCTGACCTTCCCCGCCGGAAAGCTCTCGGTGCTCGTCGGCAGAAGCGGCTGCGGCAAAAGTACGCTCTTGAAGCTCCTTGCCGGAAAAGAAGCGCCGGACGCGGGGGAAATCACGCTCCCCGAGGGCTGGCACACGGCACTTTTAAGCCCCGAGCCGTATGTGATCACCTGGACCAACGTGCGGCAGAACGTGGCGATGGCGTCCGGCGTCGGCAGAACGCCCGAGGAGCGCTACGAGCACGCGATGGAGTATGTGAAGCTCGTGGGGCTGGAGGACTACGCGGATTTATCGCCTGTGGAGCTGTCGACCGGCATGAAGCAGCGGCTGGGCTTAGCGCGGGTGCTGGCGAGTCAGGCGGAGGTTTTACTCATGGACGAGCCGTTTGCGTCTCTGGATTTTCTCACGCGCGCAGAGCTGCAGCATCAGGTCCTGCAGCTGCAGCAGAAGCTGCCGCGCACGATTCTTCTTGTCACGCACCAGCTGGACGAAGCGCTGCTGCTCGGGCAGTCGATCACCGTCATGCATCCGCTGGGAAAGACCGAAACCTTTGACCTTTCGCACCTTTCCTATCCGCGCGATCTGGAAGACCCTGCGCTGAAGGCGCTCCGATGCGCCGTCACCGAAGCGTGCCGGAAGGATTGAGGCGGCAATCTCAAAAAAATTGTGTGCCCGCGCAAAAAAGCATTTGCAAAAATGCGCGGGGTGTGCTAAGATACACTTGAACTTCATAGAAGGACAGCGCGTGTGCTTTTTGCACAGGCGGAATGGGGTGAGAAGCCCCGCGAGTCTGTCACTGTGATGCGTATACGCTAAGTC
>ENA-UOOA01006308-UOOA01006308.1-human-gut-metagenome-genome-assembly--contig:-P61old-NODE-6308-length-11560-cov-5.659539_pt1 | contig 11560 bp, 8 predicted proteins | sample MGYA00242467_ERZ724014 | MGnify/ENA metagenome assembly ERZ724014
AATTCCATACGCTCCTCCATTACCTTCTCTTACAAACCATCAGTCGTTAACCGCATTCAATTTGCCATCCGCTCTCCCCTTGTGCCGTCATGGCGGTTGATTTCCGCAACCGTACCGGTGGTCGCGCGGGGCGGGATCCACTCCATGCCGATCTGGTCAAGCAGCCGTATCTGCGCATCGGAGAGCCGGTTTTCTTTCCTGTTCCTTCTCTGCGTCTGCAGCCAGCGCCCGACGCCCTTCCCGTTTACCCCGACATAGGTCTTGGGGATATGCAGGTGGCCGTTTTCGGCATAGAAAGCCTTGGCAGCCTCGTATTGTTCCTCCCAGGCAAGATCATTGTGGGAGGTGTTCTCCCGAATACCGAGAGCGTGCAGCCGGCTGATCTGGCTATCCGTCAAGAGCTTGGTGCTTCTCGAACGGCTGGTGGACTTTTTGTTCATCCGGGCGATCTGCTCGGAAAGCCATCGGCCAACCCAGATGCCATCAGCCACATAATTGCCGGGAATATTGGCATCGCCATGTTCCTCGTAGTACTGCTTGGCCAATTGGTATTTCTCTTCCCATGGATCCGGCAAATCCCAAACAAAGCCCAAATCGGACAACATTTTTCTCTTTTCGTCCGAAAGGCTATCCCGGCAATTCCTTTGGCGGCGCACCCACGCCCCCAACGGAATACCGTCCTGCGTAGTAAAGGCGACGGGAACATCCAGATTTCCGTATTCTTTCTTGTAGCTAACCAATGCCGCAAGGCACTGTTTCCACAAAATGTTCTTCTTCGGCTCCCAAACAAAGCCCAGTTCATTCAGGCGTGCCTTTTGCGCGTCGGTCAGCCTTGTCTTTTGGTGAGAGGAAGCATTCCGGGCGGCACATCGGATGCCGTTGACCCATGTACCGAGGCGTGTTCCGTCTTTCGCAACATATTTCAGCGGAACATCCAGATTTCCGTGTTCCTGGTAGTATTCCAGACAATGCGCATAGTTTTTTTCAAAAATGTAATCCGGCACATCCCACACCATACCGATTGCATCCAACTGCCCAATTCTTTCCGGTGTTAAATACGACGGACATATTCCGCTTTTCCGGTAGGTACGGAGCTGCGCTATCCAACGGCTGAGCTTAACGCCTTTGTAGGAACGATCCGTTATGCTTGGCATCAGATCGCCATGCTCTGCGTAGTATTCTTTTGCCGCCTGATAATACTTGTCCCATGAGAGGTCTTTTATGTTTTTCCATCGCATGCCGATCGACTCAAGCTTGGTTATTTGTTCTTCCGTTAAAACGCCGGCAACTTTTGCATTGTAGACTTTCCGCTGCGTGTCTATCCAATTCCCCAAATTGAAGCCATCTGCGGTCGTAAACCTCTTAGGAACTTCAAGGTTGCCGTTTTCGTTATAAAACTGCTGCGCCTTTTCATACATCCGCTCCCACGAAGCCGAAAGCGTCTCATTCAGCCTGGCAAAAAGCTCCCGGCAATCGCGCACCTCGTCGATGATCCGGAAATGCTCATTGACGATCTGCCCTTCCTCGCCAAGCGAACGGTAGTAGGCCGTGGCGATCTGCATTTCCTCTTCCACCGCACCGATGCTGTACAGATTTTCAATGTTCAACACCACATCAAAAATGACCGCATTGGCCTTTTGGCCCGCGGCCAATGCACGGCCGATCTGCTGCTTGTAAACAATGGGCGAAACCGTCGGGCGCAGCAGGATCACCCCGCTGACATTCTCCACATGCACACCCTCATTGAGCATATCAATGCAGTACAGCAGCTTTAAGTGTTCGCTACAATCGGCCTTGAACGACAAAAAGGCTTTACTCGTTTCCGGATCGTTAGAGTAAGCCACATAAATATGGGGTTGCGTATCCACTTTTGAAAACCAGCTTGCCGACAGGGCGATCATCTCGCGCATATGCTCGGCATTGGAGCAAAACACAATGTATTTTCCTGTGCGGTCCGGCATATGCCGGGCGAAGATTTCTTCCATCCCGTCGGCCTTTTCCAGCGCCCGGCGCAATGCCTCCAGGTATCTTTCCGCCTGATCCCGCACGGCACGGTTTCTGGTCGCCGCAATCCGCTTCTGGTACTTTTCCAGATCCTTGCGGTAAGAAAATACCGACAGGACATATTTCGGAGGAGCCAAAATCCCCCGCACGATCGCCTCACCCAGCGTCATTTCGGAGGCAACATTGCCATCGAACAGCTCATCCGCCATATCCCGCTGATTATCGAGATACCGGATTGCCGTGGCTGACAGCCCAAGCACCGGCACGCCACCGTACAGATGCAGCAGGGTATTCACCCCCGCACCCCACTGCTCGGCGCCGCAGCGGTGGAACTCGTCCAGAATGATGTAATCCGGATGAATAGCCGCCATTTCCTCCTCGGTCATATTCATCAGCTTGGCGTAGGTATAGAAGCGGATGTTTTCCGGCACATACCCTGCAGCGGCCTTGGCCAGATTTTCCAGTTGGGTCTTGAAGATATACTCGGAGGGAGAAAGCCAACAGACCGTTTTATCCGGGTGATCCTCACACAGCTTAAAGCCGATGAAGGATTTTCCGGTGCCGGTGGGGTGCACGATGGCAGCTTTGCCCTTTTCGGCCAGCATCTGTGTAGCGGCTATATACGCCTCTTCATTGTGCGCGAACAAATCAATGCCCATATAGCCGCCCCCCTCTCTAAAATGTAATGAAGTTCTATACTTAATTTCTGTGCTGCCAACCGCAAAGCGGCCACTTAACAGGTGATTATGGGGACATTATAATACAAAAGTACCGCTTAGTCAATGCTTTTAGACTCCATTTTTTACCACATTTATGGAGTTACCCCCATCAATTAAACCGGTGCATACCACATACGCAGTCAATAGAGCAGTCAAACAAATAGGAGTGAAAAGCATGCCGAGAAAAGGCGAAAACATCTTCAAGAGAAAAGACGGGCGCTGGGAGGCCCGCTACATTCATCATTATGAAAACGGCGTAGCAAAATATCGCTACATTTACGGCGCTACATACACACAGGCAAAGCGCAAGCGCCTGGAGGATCAAGCTATCCCGCGCTGCAGCCAACCGGCGAAAAGGACTTCCGGCCAGTTGTCCTTTGCACAGATCTCGTCTGAATGGCTGGAACATATCCGCTATACCGTAAAAGAATCGACCTACGCCCGTTACCATCACACGGTGCAGCGGTATCTGCTTCCGTACTTTTCTGCACAGCCGGCCTGCCGCGTGTGCGCTGCACAGGCCAATGCTATGGCAAAGGCTCTGCTGACAGAAGGCGGCTGCAAGGGAAAGCCCCTTGCGTCAAAGACCGTTTCGGACATCCTCTGCGTCTTTGCTATGATCGGCAAATACGGCAACGAAAAAGGCCTCTGGAATATTGATATAAAGGCAATACACCGCCCGCCGCAGCGAAAGAAGCCGATCGAGACGCTGGATGTAGCGACATGTCGGGCAATCGAGGGTCTTCTGCTGCAAACGCACGAACCGTTGTACCTGGGCATTCTGTTTGCCCTGTTCAGTGGTGTGCGCATCGGTGAGCTGTGCGGAATTCGCTGGGAGGACATTGATCTCAGCAAAGGCATTGTGACGATAAAACGCACCGTGGAAAGAATTTCCGATACCAGTGAGGACCGGCAAACTAAAACAAAAGTGATCATGAATACGCCCAAGACCGCCCACTCCTATCGGATCATTCCGCTGCAGGGCTTTCTTGTCCGCATACTTTACCAGAGCATACAGCCGGGCGATTGCTATTTGCTGACAGGAACGCCGAAATTCACAGAACCGCACCAGTATTATATGCGCTATAAAACCTTTCTGAAAAAGAATCATCTCGGTGATTTTACCTTTCACGCTCTCCGGCATACCTTTGCCACCCGGTGCATCTAGGCGGGCTTTGACGACAAATCCCTTTCGGAAATTCTGGGACATTCCAGCGTAGCCACCACCATGTCCCTGTATGTACACCCATCCATAGATCAAAAAAGAGCGCAAAAGGAAAAAATTATTCCGAGTGTCGTTTTTTAGTCAATTTTCTTGTCAAAAGCCCCGCAAGCCCCTCAACCACAGGGGATTGCGGGGCTTTTTTATGTAAGTATAGAACTTCATTACAGTAAAAAAGTCAAGAGCCGTCCGGGTTTCGGACGGCTCTTGCTATTGAAATGACAAAATCAGTGGGATAGACTGAATATAATGGTATTTGCAGAATATTGATTTTAGTTTTTTGAGACCACCACAGTTGAGTACGATCATTACCGCGACAAATAGATAAACATATGCTAAAGAGCTGCCGTGACGAAAAACCGATCACGGCAGCTCTTTTCGGTTTGCTCTTACGGAATAGGGATTGCTATGAAAATACGTATGAAAAGTGCGGTAAAATAACGATTCCGAAGTATAGCCGACTTCTTTGATAATAGCCGAAATCGGAAGCTCGCTATTGCACAGTAAATCCATTGCCCGGCTCATTCGTACACTGGCTATGTACTGAGAGAGCGTAACGCCCGCCAGCCGATGAAAAAGCACACTGAAATGGCTGGCAGAATAATGGAGGGACTCCGCCAATGCATCCCGATTGATCTTCTCGGCATAATGCTCATCCACATAGCTGAGAGCCGTGCGTACCAATTGCATCTGACAGTCATTCGGCCCTTCAGGATCATCGGCAAGATTTTCTGTTTCTGACGGACATTGCAGCAAAATCAGCTCCACTATGCGTTGCACAACCGCATCATGCTCCTGGCTGTTTGAAGCAAGGGCCTTTTCCAAGGCAGCAAACCAGCGCACTGTTTCCTCCATCTGTGCAGTATTCAACGCAAAAAGCCACGGCAGGCGGGATTGATCAAGCCAATTGCGCATTTTCGATGACAGCAGAGACTTTTGAAAGCAAAATGTATACAGACAAATAGCAGAGCCGATGGACCGGTAGCCATGAAAGCTGCCGGAGGGCATAACGGTCAAGCTCCCCCGTTTGATCGTATAAGGGGCTCCGTTGATGGTTTCCACGGCTTCTCCGTCCAAAAGCAGCTCAACCTCATAAAAGCTATGCCAATGTATCGCGGAGTGGTGTATCGTGCGCTTGGATATCCAGCATAGCTCCTCGTCATTTTGATGATATTCGAACATTGCATACCTCCACGCACACCAGATTTCCAGTGTGTCCATTATACCTTTCCGTCCCACTAAAAGCAAGCGGATTTTCTTATCCCGTCAGCAGAAACAGATACAGTCCATCGCATAGACAAAGCAATCGAACAAAAGTAAAGTTTTTTACCGCAGTGCGAATTGAAAGGCAACAGCGTCTGCGCTAAACTGAAAATACACAAAGTGCAAGGAGGTACCAAACAGCATGAACACAGCCTTCACTACCGTTGAACACAAAACCGATCTATGCATTATTGGCGGAGGCCTGGCCGGGCTGTGTGCCGCCGTAGCTGCTGCGCGCCACGGAATTCAGGTGGTGCTGATGCAGGAGCGCCCCATGCTGGGCGGCAATGCATCCAGCGAGATCCGGATGTGGATCTGCGGCGCCGGCGGCGGGTTTGATAACATGCGCGAAACCGGCATTATCGAAGAGATCCTGCTGGAAAACCAGTACAGAAACCCGGACAAAAACTATAGCCTATGGGACGGCATTTTATATGGCATTGCCGCACGGCAGCCGGGCATAACGCTGTTGCTCAACTGCAGCTGCAACGCGTGCGATGCAGAAGAAAACCGCATTAAATCCGTCACCGGATGGCAGCTGACCACGCAAGAATACCACAAGGTATACGCAAGCATTTTTGCCGATTGCTCCGCTGACGGGGGCAAAGTATTTCCTTGGCAGGGAGGCCGCCGAAGCCTACAAAGAGATTGGCGGACAGGCACACGCCGATTTGAAAACAATGGGATTAAGCTGTCTGATGCAGGCGCGATATGAGCCTGTTCCTTCCGAATTTATCCCACCGGAATGGGCTAATCACTACACAAAAGAGGATCTGCCATACCGTCTCCCCGACCTTTCCAGCACAGGGGAAAACTTTTGGTTTATCGAAATCGGCGGTGACAAGGACAGCATCCGGGATACGGAATCCCTGCGCGATGAGCTTCTGCGTATATGCTACGGAGTATGGGACTTCTGCAAAAATGCACCTGAAAACAAGGAGAAAAACCGCCACTGGCGTTTGGATTGGATGGGCATTCTTCCCGGAAAAAGAGAAAGCCGTCGGTATGAAGGGGACTATGTGCTGACCCAAAACGATCTGGCCGACGGTGTGCTCTTTGATGATATCGTAGCCTACGGCGGATGGTCGATGGACGACCACAATCCAGTGGGATTTTACTCAAAGCTGCCGCCGAACAAGCATCACCGCACAAAGTGCCCTTATGGCATCCCCTACCGTTCACTCTATTCCGTCAATATTGAAAACCTGATGTTTGCCGGCCGCAATATCTCGGCCACACACATCGCCCTGTCCTCTACACGGGTTATGGCTACCTGTGCCGTTTTGGGGCAGGCTGTCGGCACCGCTGCAGCCATTGCAGTGAAAAGCGGGCTAACCCCCCGCAGTGTAGGGCAAATGAAGATCCGGGAAATTCAGCGCGCCCTGATGAACGATGATTGCTACCTTCCCTCCCTGATCCGAGAGGTTTCCAAACTGACGAAGGGCGCCACGCTGCTGTGTCCCTCGCCGCATGCAGAAAATCTCCGAAACGGAATTGACCGCCCGGTTGGCAGTATTAATAACGGCTGCCGTCTCCGGCCCGGAGAAGATATAACCTATTGCTTTGAGAAGCCGGTCTATGTACAACGGGCCAGAATTGTTTTTGACAGCGACTTAAACCGCGATTCTCTGCCCGATGGCTTTAAGCGACCCATGCTGGCCAATCGGCCGGAAAACTGTCCGGATAGCTATGTACCCACTTCCCTGGTAAGGAAGTATCGCCTCGAAGCTTTCTCCGAAAATGGAGAAAAGTCCATTTTCGAGGTCAGCAACAATTACCAGCGTCTAAACTATGTGCCGATCAAGATGTCCGTAACAAAGCTCCGCCTGGTTCCGACAGAAACCTGGGGCGCACCGGATTTTTCGGTTTTTTCATTTGAATTAGAATAATAATAGCAGGAGGAAATGATATGAAAATGCTTTTTTTGGGTGACAGCATCACCGATTGGTTCCGCGACCACAATGACGAGGAAAGCCTCGGAAAAGGGTATGTATCGTTTGCCGCAAAGGCTCTGCACACAAAGTACCCCGCGCTGAAATTTCAAAATGCCGGCGTCAACGGATACTCCACGGAAAAGGTTGCTGAGCTGATCAGAGACCTTGAGCCGGCAGAGGCACCCTCCATTGTTTCCGTATTGGTCGGTGTCAACGATTTTTGCAGCATAAACAAACCGGATACCTGGGTGCCCTCCTTTGCGGCAACCACCGAAAACTACCGCCAGATCTTTCGCACAATCAAGCAGCGCTTTCATGCCGAAATTCTGGTGCTGCAGCCCTATCTGGCCGGAGAGTATCACCCGTACTTTACGCGTGAACACTTAACAGTGGTACACGAAAAGCTGGCTGCCGCCATGCGGGATGAGGGTGTGACCAACTGCGTGCCGCTGGACCTGCTGATCAATGATGCATTCCCCGGTGCACGGGCAGAGGTTTTCTCAAAAGACGGTGTTCACCCGCTGCCGGAGGGAGCTGCCTTCTTGGGCGATCTTGTGGCGGAATATGCTGCCCCGCTTATCGAAAAGGAGAATACAAAATGAAACTGCGCTATCCAAACAGCATCACCGTCTATCATGAAAACGGCAATACGGTTACCCCGACGGCAGCCGGGACCTTTGCAGATGTATCGGTCAGCATAACGGATACTCACACCCAGGCACTCCGTGTGTCTCTGAAAGCAGAACAGACCCCGGTGTGCTATATCCGCCTGTACTGGGCATTCTCTGCATGCGAAAAGCGGGAGGAAACCGTCAGGGTTTACGGCGATGTGTGGGAACGGGGCTACGGCGATCTGGAATGGCGCGGCATTGTCCCAGAGCGGATCATGCCATGGGTCTGTGCTGTTTCCAACGGCACAGACCGGTATCAGGCCACCGAGGGCCGCCGGACGGAGTGCTTCGGCGTAAAGACCCAACCCGCTGCCATGTGCTTTTGGCAGTATGATACAAGCGGTCTGCAGCTATGGCTGGATGTCCGCTGCGGCGGAAATGGCGTCATCCTCGGCGGAAGAGACCTGACCGTGTGCGACATCGTCTTTGCCGAGTATTCCGACACCACCGCCTTTCTTGCTCTGCGCAGGTTCTACCGCACCCTGTGCGACAAGCCTCTGACACCCGGCCACAAGGTCTACGGCGCAAACAATTGGTACTATGCCTATGGCCGCACATCAGAGAACGATATACAGCGGGATACCGAATTGCTCACCGGCCTGTGCAAAGGAAACGATACGGCGCCATACATGGTTTTGGATGACGGCTGGGAGAAAAACGACTGTGATGCGCCATGGACGGTGCTGAAAAGCGGAAAATTCCACAATATGCACAATACAGCGGACAATATCCGTGCACTTGGCGCCCGACCGGGCATCTGGGTACGGCCGCTGAGCGACCGGCAATATGAGGTCTTTGGCAGGGACGCAGCAAACCGGTTATTGCGAGACCCGGAATATCTTGACCCCTCCCATCCGGACACACTCCGTTTTGTTTCGGAAACCATTTCCATGCTGTGTGACTGGGGATACGAGCTGATCAAGCACGATTTTACCACCTACGATGCCATAGGATACTGGGGCTTTGAACGCAAAGAAGCCCTCGCCGCCAAAGGCTGGCAATTCTGGAACCGCAGCAAAACGACGGCCGAGATCCTGCTCGATCTCTATCGCACAATCTATACTGCCGCACGCGGAAGAGCGTTGATTTTAGGCTGTAATACCGTGGGGCATTTGGCAGCCGGCTTGGTTCATATCAATCGCACGGGTGATGACACCAGCGGCGTTGACTGGGAACGGGTACGGAAATACGGCATAAATACGCTGGCCTTTCGCCTGCTCCATCACGGCGCTTTTTACGAAAGTGATGCCGACTGCGTCGGTATTACCGATAGGATCAATTGGCAGCTAAACCGGGAATGGCTGACAGCCGTCGCCAGCAGCGGCACGCCACTGTTCGTTTCTGCAGACCCAACACAGACGGGTGAGGAAGAAAAAGCGGCGCTGAGGGCCGCCTACCGCATCAACTCTGTACAAACGGACACCCTGATACCGCTGGACTGGATGGAAAACACCTGCCCGGAGGAGTGGCTGCACAATGGTAAAGCGATCCGATTCAATTGGTATCCCACTGCCGGCACAGATACATTCCGCCCATAAACTTCGACATAAAAAGGAGGAATATGAAACCATGATCACCTGCAAAAAATCCGACCACCGCGCCGATTATGCGGCGCCGCTGCTAAGCAATGGAGAGCTTAGCGTCACGCTGGATTATTCCGGCGTGCAGGAAGGCGCCTATATTCCGGAAAGCACGGAAGACCGGGAAACCATGTATCCGGCGCCGGAAATTCTGCTCGCCGGCCGTCGTTATGAGGGAGACGAGTGGGGAAAAGGGCTGATATCCTACGGTTTTCTTTCCCAGAACGGCACGGGCGAAATCATTGATTGGTCACAGTCTCTGTCCTGCGAAAACGCCAGCCTGCTAACACAGACACAGTTTGAAAACGGTCTCTCCGTCAAAACAGAAGCCTTTGTTTCGCTGGGCGCCAATGTGCTCGCCCTACGGAAAACATTCTCCAAGGATTGCCGCTATACCCTGGCCTATACGCTGGCCACGCCAAAAGAACCGGATGCTTTCCCATACGGTTTTACCACAGAGAGTGTTATTTCAGACAACGGCCGGGAAATCCAAATCCACTATCAGGTGGATGGCAGAACCCATTTTGAAGGGACGATCCGCTTCATCTGCAGCCATCCGGCGTTGACCCCGGTGATCGAAGAAAATCGTTTTTCCTTTGTCGGGGACATCCCGCAGGGTGACACAGCGGAGTATTATCTGGTGTTCAGTGATAACATCACCCCGTGTGATATACAGCAGTGGACATGGGACGCACTATACCGGAAGCATTGTGATCTGGTATCCGCCTATAACAAGGAAGGCTTTGTCGAGCTGGATGACGAAGATATCAACCACGCCTACCATACAGCCTCCTACCACCTGCGGTGTGTCTCTACCCCCTGGGGAATTCCTACCGGCATATTCCGCACCCACTGGAACAGCGTATACTTCACCTTTGATGAATTCTATATGCTGGACGCCCTGCTTTCTTCCAATCACTTAAACGGTGCCAAAAAATCCGTGGATTTCCGGGCGCGCACACTGGGCATTGGCCTGCGCCGCGCCGCCTATATGCAACTCTTTCCGGAGAAAATGCAGGCTCGTTATCCATGGGTAGCAGATGAAGATGGAAAAGAGCTTTCCTCCCCCGGCTACTACAACGACCACATTTTCCACATGGCCAATGTAGCCATCGGTGCCTGGAATTACTACCAATGCACCGCAGACGAGCAATACTTCAAAGAAAAGCTTTACCCTGTTATCAAGGCCTGTGCAGGATTCTACCATCATAACATGGTATATCGCCTGAAAGAAGGCACGGTAATTGGGCATTGCACCGACCTGGAGCGCCTTGGCCCCTCTATCCAGAATGCATATATGACCACCTGTTCTGCCATTGCCCTTTTCCGGATATTTGCCAACGCCGCAGATATACTCGGCACCGATCAAAAGCTGGCCGCAGAATGCTTGCAGGAGGCCGAAGAACTGTTTCAAAGCCTTCCGAACGATGGCAAAAAGTATATTGCCTACCCCGGATATACCGGCGCAAGCGTAGCGGTGATGACCGGCACATATCCCTACCGCATTCATAAGGACTACTCGGAGTTGGAAGATAAGGCGGTAACCGATTATATTCAGCGGGAGCTGACCTTTGGAAATATGTATGCCAAGGGGAAAAGAATTTGCTCCTGGTACTCCCTGTGGAAAGCCATCTACTTTGCCAGGCGATACCGCAAAGAGGAAACCTATCAGGCCATCCGTCAATCCATCGAGCAGGCCGGAGCATTTTACGAAATGTTTGAAATCAATGAAGACAATGTCTCGCTGCGCCCGTGGTTTGCTACGGCTTCTGCATTTCTTGTCACGGCCGTCAACGAATCATTGCTCCAAAACGGTCCGGATGGGCAGCTCATGCTGCTGCCCGGCTTACCCGACAGCATTCACAGCCTCCATTTCAGACTGAGCGCTGCCGGGGCAACAACGGTCCACCTAGAAATGAAAAACCGCATAATCGAGGCCCTATCTGTAAGTGGTCCGAAAGAGAGCTATATAATTGAACTGCCAAACGACTGCATTTTTAACGGGCATGTTGTCTCGCGCGATCAAGGAACGACCAAATACCTGGTCGAAACAGCCGAAAGGCAACAATAACAACGAAAAGCGCAGAGAATTTGGCAGCAATATAAGATAAACGGTCCCGTGTCGATAACGACACGGGACCGTTTATTATTTTAATTCTTTGCCTAT
>ENA-UOOA01006314-UOOA01006314.1-human-gut-metagenome-genome-assembly--contig:-P61old-NODE-6314-length-11547-cov-5.521493_pt1 | contig 11547 bp, 10 predicted proteins | sample MGYA00242467_ERZ724014 | MGnify/ENA metagenome assembly ERZ724014
AAGTTTGAGAGGTATGTTGTTTTATAGGGTTCTTAAACTACCCATGCAGCATTGCTGTAACAATCAATGTTTGAGAGGTATGCTTTTTTATAGGGTTCTTAAACCAAAAAGCTGATCAAGTCCGATCATAGCTAGTTTGAGAGGTATGCTGTTTATTGGGTTCTTAAACTGCAACAAAAAAACTTGTTTAAAGGAAAGGAGACGCCAAAAAATAATGAAATCACAGAAAAAGTATTTTTTCGCTTGATCGTGGTTGCTAGTTTTTCTTGGTAATATCTTAATGAAAAGACATATGTTAAAAAAAGGAACTATATATCTACTTTCTGTTGGTCTTATGCAGACTTCTGTAATGCCAGCATTTGCAGAAGAAACAGTAGTTGTTGAAAGTAATAGCGAGATTGATTCTTTACTGGATAGTATGTCAGAAACATCATCTGCTCCAGAAGAAAGCACCACGCTTGAAGTAACAACTGTTCCAGAAACCTCAACTACAGCAGAAGCTGTTCCAACAGAGACACAGGAAACTCTGCCATCCACTGCACCAGAAGAGGCGACAACGCAGCCACAAGAATCTGAATCTCAAAATTCACAGGAGACGTCCTCATCAGAGGTGATTGAGAGTCCTGCTACAAGTGAAATTCAGACCACTGAAAACATTGAGGAATCCACTCAGACCTCATCAGTAGAAGATAGTACGGAAGAAGATAGTACGGAAGACACCTCGGCAGAGAAAACATCTGAGGAAATCACTGAAGAAGAAAGCAGTGAAGAGGAGAGTACCGAAGAAGTTCTTGGCGAAGGTGTTGAGGAAACCTATTATTCAAAGGCATACTTGAACGCAGATGCTCAGATCTATACCAGTTGGAAAGAGGACGCAGCTGCATTCACTTCACTTCCAGCCGGATATTCAGTTTACGTAACAAGTGTTGTCTTGTTTAATGATGAGCCAGTGTGGGCCAGAATCATGTTTGATGTCAATGATTATAGTAGTGAAGGTTATGTCCGTATAGATTCTCTGCAGTTGGACGAAAGTGGAATAATGTTGCTCGATACGGATGAATCTCAGAGTTTCCCTGCCGATTATCAGTCCGCACTAAACGCACTTCATCAGGCACATCCTAACTGGATCTTTAAGCCAGTTTACGTTGGCGACTCTTTCTCCTATGCAATTAATCAGCAGATGGGAACACCTGCACGAGCTCTTGTGAGCATGTATTATAACGAGGGATATCGTTCATTTTTAGATCGAGATTATGATTTCCATACCAATACATGGAAACAGTGGGAACCAAACTGGGCTGGCGCATCTGAGGAAACAGTACGTTACTATATGGATCCAAGAAACTTCTTAAATGAGAATGATATTTTCATGTTTGAGTCTTTGTCCCATGAGTCCTATCAGAGCCAAGCCGCCGTAGAAGCTGCTCTTGCAAATTGCTTTATGTCAAACGCAACTGTTCCAGGAACTGATTATACATATTCATGGTTGTTCTGCTGGGTTGGAGAGAAGTATAATATTAATCCGGTTGCTCTTGCCAGCCGCGTTAGACAAGAGCAGGGATCAGGCAACTCAGCCATGATTTCAGGTACTTATGCCGGCTATGAAGGTCTGTATAACTATTTCAATATTCAGGCAACCGGTTCCACTAGAGATGAAATTCTGCAGAACGGTTTAAAAGAAGCGCAGACTGGTTCCACTATGATGCTTCCTGACGGTTCTGTATCTACAGGTGCCTGGGATACACCATCAAAAGCATTGATTGGTGGCTCCTTAAAATTTGCTAATCAGTATATTCTTCGCAACCAGAATACACTTTATGCGCAGAAGTTTGATTATGACGGACAGTTCAATGGTAAATACTGGCATCAGTACATGACCAATATTATGGCTCCATATTCTGAAGGAAATCAGGTGAGACGTTCCTATAGTACAACTGGCCAGATGAATAATAATTTCGTATTTCTAATTCCAGTTTATGAAGAACGTCCAGAATCTTCACCAAGGCCGGCGGAACATAAAAATCAAAACACCTGCCTGAACTCAATAACAGTAAACGACCAAGAAGTAATTAAAACCTTTAATAAGGATCAGATGAACTTCTATTATAACGTTGGCAAGGATACTGTTTATGCGAATGTTCAGGTAAAAACAGCATCCGATACTTCGAATGTAGCATTCGACAATATTGGTGATTTATCGCATAAGGTAGAAGTAACCACGATAACTGCAAGCGCAGAAGATGGATCTACACGTGAATATCGTTTAATCATTGGATGTGGAGTTCAAATTGAGGATGGGTTCTTCGATGATTTTGACGTTACTGCATACCGTAAGCGCTATCCAAAGCTAAGCAGAAAATATGGTGATGATATTGATGCTTACTATGAACACTACCTTCTTAAAGGAAAAGCAGCCGGATGGGATGGATCAACAAACGGAGCCTTCCCAAGCGAACGTCCATCTGCCATATACAATGGTGTGGATTATGCACCAGTATTTGATGCTGAATACTATTTGAATAAGTATTCAGATTTAAATGCGGCATTTGGCAACGATTACTCTGCTGCACTGAATCACTTTATTACGTTTGGTATCAAAGAAGGCAGACAGGCATGTGATGATTTTAACATCGACGTCTACAAGGGAAATTACGCAGATCTGAGAAAGGCTTTTGGCAATAACAATGGTGCATATGTAGCTCACTATCTGGAATATGGTTTAAAAGAGGGTCGTGATGGACAGGAGGTTATTCAAAGCAATCAGGATAACACCTCTGACGATAAGAAGGACGATACCAATAATAATTATGTAGCATCTGCCGAAGAAAAGAAGTACTCCGCTGTATATGACTATATCTACTATCGAAATGCATATGCAGATTTACGAGCTGCTTTTGGCGATGACTCCGCTAAGTATTTCCAACATTTTCTGCATAATGGAATGGCAGAAGGACGTCAGGCATGTGAGAACTTCGATGTAAAGATCTATAAGAACAATTACAAGGATCTACAGGCAGCCTTTGGTAACAATACTGCTCTGTATTATACACATTATATGGAGCATGGAAAAGCTGAGCATCGAAATGCTGCTTTTGAAGTGACTGGAAACAACACTTCTACTGGAGGCAGCGGCAATACTGCCTCTGCCCCAGCTATTTACAATGGCGTAGATTACGCGCTTGTATATGACTATGAGTATTATAGAAAGAACTACGCAGACTTACGAGCAGCCTTTGGCGATGATTCCAAAAAATATCTGCAGCACTTTGTAGAAAATGGAATGCGCGAGGGACGCCAGGCAAAGGCATCATTTAACGTTACTGCATACAAGAATCGTTACGCAGATTTAAGAGCAGCTTTCGGCAATAATAATGTTTCTTATTACATGCACTACATTAATAATGGAAACGCTGAAAACAGAAATGCTTCTAATTAACTTAACAAAAAGTCTTGAAAAATCAGCACAACTCGTATATAATTATATTGCAAAAACAAGAAAACAGTATTCTTTTGCTCCTTTGGCAAAAATATAGAACAGCAGTTTTTTCTTAGTTTTTCTCCTAAAAATTCTGTATTAGAACGGTGGCAAGAAACTGTATGTGTCAGGCATGATGCATACAGTTTCTTGCTTTTTGTTTGTTGGTAAGCGACGAACAACGCCACGGATTCCATATCTGGTGAACTACTCGGTCATTGAATGGCCGAGGATTCCCGCGCCAGATTCCTAAACTGTGTCATATTCATCGCTTACGATGTTTGAGCGTAAGCGCTCCATAGTAGGAATATGGCAGTCAGTAGGATCTTTGAGATAATAGATGTAGTTCTCTGCCGGATTTGGTAGAAACCAAATGGATTTGTTGAGAAAAAATCAAGTTGTTAAACGCATGTGCTTATGATACAATGAAGAAAATATAAAATATATAGAAAGGTTACAATAATATATGAGTCAACAAAGAAAGAACGTGCAGAATTACTTGCTAATCTGGATTGATGCAATTTGTCTTGTAGCAAGTTATATTGCTGCCTGTTTTTTGGCGTCAGTTTTCCGAGATTTTGTGTTTGATTTTTCTTCTATATTGTCATCGCTGTGGATGATATTACTTAGTTATTTTCTAGTATTTTTGTCGTTCAATATGAATCGTTATTTTATGAAACGCAATAAGTATGAAGAGATTGTATACACAGTCAAATTAAACCTCATTACAGGGGCAGTATTGATCGCTGTTTTTTATATAACCAAAAACACGGAACTGATCAGTAGGAGTGTATGGGCGCTAACTGTTCTTGTCAATATGGTTTTAATGTCAGTACTACATTTAGTCTGCAAGCGCATATTACGTACTGTTTTCAAGTCGAAAAAGGCAGATCATCTGCTAGTATTAACCACAATGAACCGAATAAAGTCTCTCACAGATGACTTGAAACGCTATAATACATACGAGAATTACTTGATTACATTAGCAATTGTAGACTGCAATATGGTAGGGGAAGAGATCGAGGGTTATCGTGTTGTAGCAAACTGTGATACTGTAATTGAAGTCGCTAGCAGAGAGGTTGTCGATGAGGTCTTTTTGGTATTAGATAATCAGGAGATGGTAGCGATTTCAGGTTATGCCGAACAGTTTGCCAAAATGGGAATCCTCACACATATCAATATTGACATGCTTGATCGTTTGGGAGCTGGTTATCAGAGGGAAGTTACCCAGATTGGAAATCACTATGCAATCAGCGTAGCGCCACGTTTTTTTGACTTCAATAAGCTTGTCATGAAGCGTATTATTGATATTGTTGGGGCAATTGTTGGTTTAATAATTACAGTTGTTATTATGCTGTTTGTTGCGCCAGCCGTCAAACTAGAGTCCCCAGGACCACTCATATTTAAGCAGAAGCGTGTCGGAAAAAATGGCCGTTACTTCTCTATTTATAAGATTCGTTCTATGTACCAGGATGCAGAAGCACGCAAAGCTGAGCTGATGGAAAAGAATGAGATGAAAGGCTTTATGTTTAAGATGACGGACGATCGGAGAATCACAAAAGTTGGTAAATTTATTCGAAGAAGAAGTATTGATGAACTTCCACAGTTCTGGAATGTCTTAAAAGGTGATATGAGCCTTGTAGGAACAAGACCGCCAACAGTCGACGAGTTTAATCAGTATGAAGCCCATCACAAAAGACGCTTAAGTATGAAACCAGGTTTGACAGGTTTGTGGCAAGTCAGTGGCAGAAGCAACATTGAAGATTTTGAAGAGGTTGTTCGTCTGGACTGCGAGTACATCGACAATTGGAGTATTCAACTTGACATTCAAATTATTTTAAAGACGATTGTCGTTATCTTCAAGAAAGTTGGTTCTAAGTAGGCCTCTGCCAATAAACACACTGTTTCAACAACTCGGTCATTGAATGGTCGAGGATTCCCGAGCCAGATTCCTAAATAAGAGAGGAGAAGTACATTATGAAAAAATCTAGGAGTTCAAAATTTACATTGCTTGCAACTGCAATTATCAGTTTTGCTGCAGGTGCCGCTGTGTGCATAGGCACCGCCTTAGGCTCTTTATCTGAAAATTTTCTGTTGCAAGAGTTTTCATCTCTTATAATGGAGATGTTGTTCATTTTTGCTATATGGGTACTATTAACATCAAGTACCAACACAGTCTTGAAGCAGACCTATTGGATATACTACTTGAGGCCTGACCTTCGTAGGTTTCAAAAAACATTTGTATTGGCATACCGGAGTAGTTTGATATGTGCTGCAGGTACTGTAGTCCTCAAGCACCTTCCGTTCGGACATGTATATCTTGTTGGAACTGGTTTGTCACTGATTTCCTTACTGATTTATATTGTTCTTTTTGTTACATACAAACTCAACTATATTTATCTTGCGTTAACGAAAGGGACAAAGAAACTGAAAAAGAAAATTCAGAAATCCATTGTTACTAATGTCATTGTTTTTCTCATTATGGTAATTAGTATTCTCTTATATTATCTTATGGGCTATCATTAAGTTTTAGATCAAAGAAAAACACTTCGTGAGAACCTTGCTTTGGCAGGGTTCTTTTTTTGTCAAAAGGAACGCATATTCATGGATGAGAAATTTTTCTCTCAAAAAGTGAGGCGCCCCCTTGCGGCTACTTTCAGAACATGGCATACTTATATTACAAAAAAATATTGCAGGAGGTACTATTGGACTACTTCTTAATTGATTTTGAAAATATGCCGATCAGCAATGGTACATACTTAGAAGAAATGCATGCTGGAGATGTCATTATCATTTTTTATTCAGATATGTGTAATGAAATTTCACTTGATTTGCTGGAAGCAGCCGACAAGCTTAACATAGAATGTCATTATCAAAAAGCCAACATTGGGACAAAAAATGCATTGGATTTTCAGCTTTCTTCTTATCTGGGCTATCTGATTGGCAAAGGAACCCTTAATTCACGATATCACATTGTCTCAAAAGACAAGGGATACGACTGCTTATGCAACTATTGGCGAAGCCAGAATATTTCTGTAGACCGGATCACTTTTGCAAAGCCTGCCCCATTCTCGGCTGATGAAATTTCAATAATTCCATTAATTGGTGAACCACAATATCAAAAGCCGCTTATTTTATCAACTGACTCTGGCACAGACATTAGCAAAAAGGAAAAAGCAAAAAAGGAAAAGGAAAAACAGAAGAGTGGTAAGCACTGTTCTTTAGCAGAAATTGAAGCTGCTCTTTCTGATGACCTTGACCTTTTGGAAGATTGTGAAGAACTGCTTGCAATTATCAATCAATACAAGTCTCGAACAGAAATCCATACTGCTTTGTCAAAAAAATTCCGAGACAGTAAGAAATCTGGAGCTGCATATAAAAAGTTGAAACCACTCTTAAAAGCAAAAGGTAAGAAATAGCTCCTTCAAAACCATTTTACTTATATCAAATCCGGCAGAGTACCACGTCCATCGGAGCAGTTCACTACATGGTCGTAGAGACTTCATTGTTAAAGAAATGATAGGGCTAATTATGAAGAGATTGAGGCAGCGCTGGCCTGAACTCAAAAAAAAGTAACAAAGAAGATCAGGCGAATGAAAGTAGAAAAAAGGAGGTAGCTAGAGCGGTATGTTCAATAAACTTTTCAAGAAATACAAGAAAAAGTACACTATGATCGTATTTGACGCAGACGAACGATATGAACAGGAAGCGGTTGATCCAAGCTTTTTTGTAGATTATCCAGAGGAAGGACTTCTGGTTGATGTTGTTTATGGGGATACATATGAAGAACTGATGGTAGATCCGAGCAATGAGGGATATTACTACCTGCTGTATTCCAACGAAACTGGAAGACGGATCGGATCAGGAATTGTCGATGATAGTATTGAAGATGAAATACTTGAGAATTGTAGGACATGAAAAAGTGAATGTTTTGTAAGGTGGTAAGATACATGACTGGATCAACTAAATTGATCAACTTCTCCTGGAAAGGGATATGGTAAGAAAAAGATATGGTAATTCGAGAGTATCCGAAAGAAATAAAGGAGCTAATGAAGATCTATGAACCATATGCACATCGTATACATGATGGGAAACTTGAAAATGCTCCGCGAAAAGCAATAGAGGCATTTGAAAAAGTTAAAAAGTGGTCATGGGAACAGGGCCAATAAATTGCATAAGAGAAGCGCCGGCATATTACATTGTATGTCGACGCTTTTCTTATTAGAAAACTTACTTATTCATGTACAGTTTCTGTTTCCGCCTCTACAGTTACGGTTTCTGCCTCTGTTTCAGATTCCAAATTGGAACTAATCACGATCCAACGACCACACTTAGAGGTCTGATAGGAGACTGCGCCATCTGTGACTTCCATCTTCTCAGATGTAATTTTTCCATTCTCGTCCAGTTTATACAGAACCACCTGCGCATCAGGATCAACATTCATGCTAAAGGTAACATCTCCATACGGAACTATCTCTTCATCATCCATGTAAGCCTGAATGTTAGTAATATCCAGATCCTTTGCATGAATCTCTGGTAAGATATCTGCAATTACCATACCAATAATTGGGTCGTCAGATCCGATTTGAGTGTAGGACAGTGTAACATTGTCGGAAAGACCTTCGATCTGTGGATATCCAGTAACATCATCTGTTGCTACTTCCTCTGCCACACTTGATGCTTCTTCACTTTCGTTTTCTGCCTCTGTGCTTGCTTCTGACTCCTCTGCCATGCTGGATTCTTCCACATCAGATGGATCAGCCAGTTCAATTATAATTGTTTGTGGTCCTTCCTTCTTCTCTGTACAACCTGCTGCAGCAGCACATGCTGTAATAGCGATCATACCGGTAACTAAAAACTGTTTTCTCATAATACTTACTCCTTTCTTTTTCCTATACTTTGTTTTGATACATCAACACCAGCATCAACTTGATTCGCAACCAGACTTTGTGGATGATATTTTTCATTTTCCAACATAGTATCCAGACGTTCAAGTATCCTGTACTTGTCAATCTGGTCTAGCTTTAAAATGCGGTTAATGATTTCCTTATCAACTTGATCCAGCTTTTTAATGCGGCTTATTATTTCTCTTGTCAACTCATCTGTATCATCCCCACCATCGACAAGATCAGCCACTGTGGTGTTCAAAACCTTCGCAAAATCAGCAATTTTCGAGGGTTTTAATGTTCCCCTGGCTTCTATTTTGGTGATTGCTGATTTTGTGTACCCAACTCTTCGCGCAAGTTCCGCTTTTGATAGTCCTAGTTGTTCTCTACGGAGTCTGATGCGCTCACCGGTTGTCATCAAATCACCTCCCCCCGTGTTCTAACTATATCAAAAAGTTTCTTTTTTGTCAACCTACCAATTATATTTTCCCGAATTTTTTTTCATTCTCATATCAGAAAGTTGACAAGTAGGAAACTTTCTGATATAATATTAGTATCATAGATGATACACTATGCAACTTATAATTTTTTTGATAAACACGGAGGTTTTAAGTTATGGAGTATAACGAAAAATTAAGCCATTTGACGCCAGATCAAATAGATGATATCGTTCGAATGTATTCAGATAAGACCTTTAAGGTTGCTGATATTATTAGCAAGTATAATATTGACGTTCCTGTTACCTCTTTTATTAAAATTTTGCCACCAATAAAGACAGATAAAATATGTGAGTATTGTGGGGAACCACTATATCGTAATGTCACAGCAAGAATTAACTCTTTCTACACACGTCCAAGTGACATGTTTTGCCTAGCATGTGGGCATCATGTATATGATGAGCAGCAATATGGACAACCGCCAAAATGTACTTGTGAAGGCTGTAAAGGGCGAGAACAACAGGAAAGAGCACGTAAACAAGAACTGATTCGGAAACGCTACGAAAGAAATCACACGCAAATCCAATTCAAGGATTTAGAATTGGGGGACCAAATCAAGTTTATATATGTGCTATATAATAATCCAGAACAATTACACAGCAACAAAAAGGGGATTCCATGGGAAATTGCGCCAGTTGAACAGGACACATATCATTTTAATGCTACCGGAATAAATTATCTTCATCGTTTAATTGATATCGGTGTATTATCTGTTTCGCCCAAAAGCCCAATTGAAGCTTTTGTGGAAAAAGACTTTCCACGCGTGGCTTATATCGAGTGTGCACGCTATACTATTAACGTTACTCAAGCATCTATATTGGCTGATTATACAGATGATTCCTATTTTTTAACTTGTGACAAAGCGCAGTTACTTAAAGAATATAAAGAATGCCTGTATAGAGACTTAATTAAGAAATTTGAAGATATGCTTTATGAGAGGAGACTCGACTTACATATTTCTGAAAATGCCAATGAGCGCTTTAAAGATTTGATTGGAAAGCTTAGCTATTTGCAAATACTAACCTTGTGCAAACGTGTTGCAGTCTTTTTCTCTGATAAAGTTGTAACTGGTAGTATGAACAGAAGGTTTGCAAAGAATGCTGTTTTGATAAATGTTTCAAAATTCTATGATAGATGTATTGCATCTGAATGGGACATTGCATATATGGAACCTGATGAGCTTCGTTTAGACAATGGCGGTATTAGTGCGGAGCTGAAATACTTCCTTGTTAAAGTGTTGGAGAAGCCAACCACGTTTCTTAAAGAAGTTCCTTCAATTGATAATATTTGCCAGCCGATTACTTCCAAAGAAGCAGAAGCACACGATGACGAGCTAGCTCATCAACCTACTAAAGAAGATGTAGAAAACATTACCTTGGTGGTTAATAAGACAGATACTCTTAACGATACAAATTAACATCAGAAAGGAGTTTTGTATTATGTCAGCTGAATTAACACTTCGACCATATCAGCAGGAATGTGTCGATACAATAGATTCTTTACCAGATGGAGCAAAAAGTATTGTTGCACTTGCAACAGGCTTAGGTAAGACAGTCGTTATGTCACGAATTCATCGAGAAGGACGTATGCTTATTTTGTCCCACAGAGACGAGCTTGTTCGCCAGCCCGAAAAATATTTCGATTGTTCCTTTGGAATTGAGAAGGCAGATGAGCAGGCACAAGAAACAGATGAGATCGTTTCGGCATCTGTTCAATCATTGGCCAGAGATACTCGCCTGCAGCGTTATTCACCAGATGCTTTTGATATCATCATCGTGGATGAATGTCATCATGCTGCAGCGCCAGGAACCTACGGTAAAATCTTATCCTATTTCCATCCAAGGAAGCTGATTGGACTGACTGCAACACCAACTCGTGGTGATGGCGTTAGCCTTGCGAATGTATTTGATTCCATTTGCTTTGCCAGAGACCTCGCATGGGGAATCGAAAACGGTTACTTGACGCAGATCAAGGGTATGCTCATACGTGAAAGTGATGTTGACCTTACCGGAATACACATGGTTGCTGGTGACTACAACGTTTCCGAGCTAAGTGGTCTTCTGGAAGACAGCAACTATTACGTAACAACCGCGGAAACCTACATTCACAATGGCAGTCATGATGCGAACCATACCTTAGTATATTGCATCAATGTTGCTGCTTGTCAAATTGTTGCTTCACTGATTAAAGAACGACTTCCAGAGGAGAAGCGCTCCGAGGTTGAAATCATTACTGGAACAACCACTCCAGATGAACGTCACCGGATCGAAGCCGACTTTATGTCTGGCAAGGTTCGATGCATTGTTAACTGTCTGGTCCTGACAGAAGGCTCTGACCTACCTATTACAGATCGTATCATTGTTTGTCGACCAACAGCGAATCCAACATTATACACGCAGATCGTTGGAAGGGGAACCCGTCTAGCAGAGGGAAAGAGTAGCTGTCTAGTGCTTGATATTCTTCCTCAAACTACGAAACGAATCTGCAGCATAACATCCCTGGTTGACGAGAATATCAACTTACTCCCCAAACGACTCGTTAAGCAGTGGGAGAGTGAACCTGTATCATTGGAAGATATCCGAAATGCAGTTAAAGAAATTCGTGAGCAGCGCCTAGGCGTTATTCATACACTATCTGGTGTTAGTATATAAGTGTAGACAGAAAAAGTTGAACAGCCTATACTATAAAA
>ENA-UOOA01006315-UOOA01006315.1-human-gut-metagenome-genome-assembly--contig:-P61old-NODE-6315-length-11547-cov-4.821441_pt1 | contig 11547 bp, 12 predicted proteins | sample MGYA00242467_ERZ724014 | MGnify/ENA metagenome assembly ERZ724014
GGCAGACAATGGAATTGCAGCTCATCGGGCTTGAGCTGGATGAAAGCTATACGCTTGCCAGCGGAACGGAAACCATAGCCCCGCCGGAGGAGCCGATTTATGTTCGCGACAGCGAAGGACGCTATGCGGCGTACAGCGATGAGCGGATACCGGTCGGCGAACCGATGCCCGGTTATCGGGTGACCGTCCGCCTAATCAGCGAAACGGATGAAAAAATCGTATCTCAGGATGAATACGACGAAATACCGCATATTATCTATGTGGGCGTTTCACAGCGTCCGTAATCAGTATAACAAATACAAACACGATAACGACAGAGGATATTCATATGGAAAAGGTTTGTTTTAAGACGCAGAAGGGTCCGGCGGCGGTCGGCCCGTACTCCACTGCCACGATTTACGGCGGCGTTATTTACATGAGCGGCATGATCGGCGTCAATCCGGCGACGGGAAAAGCCCCCGAAGGGACGCTTGCGCAGGCACAGCAGGTTTTTGAAAACATCAAGACCGTGCTGGGTGAGCTGGGCGCAGACATGAGCGACGTGCTGAAAACGACGGTTTACCTGACCAACATTGCGGAATTCGGCGAGGTCAACAAACTGTACGCAGAGGCGTTCGGTCCTGATTATCCGGCGCGTACCTGCGTGGAGGTTTCTGCTCTGCCGATGGGACTGTCCATTGAGGTAGAGTGCATCGCGCGCGCAAAGTAAACGATGACGCCCGAAGGATGCAGACCGTCGGTCTGTATCTTTCGGGCGCGTTCTTATAAAACAGAAGGATGCTGACAAACGACAAGGAGGAATTGACCGTGCGGGAACCTTTTTCTGCGCAGGAGATCCGATATTTAAAGCTTTTGCGTAAGCAGTACAGAACGATTCAGGAAGCATCCTCCGAGGTTGCTCATCTGCGCGCTGTTCTGCGCCTGCCGAAGGGCACAGAGCATTTTCTTTCGGATCTGCACGGCGAGCATGCGGCGTTTCTGCATATCCTGCATAACGCCAGCGGCGTCATCAAGCGCAAGATTAACGATTTATATGGCGATTTGCTTTCCAGTCATGAGCGGGATATGCTCTCTACGCTCATTTATTATCCGGATGAAAAACTGGCTCTGCTCAAAAAGCAGGGCATTGTCAACGAGGAATGGTATCGGCTGACCATTTACAGGCTGCTTGAGGTCTGCCGAGTCTGTTCGGTGAAATATACGCGCAAGCGGGTGCGCGACGCGATGCCGCGTGGTATGGGTTCGCTGATGGAGGAGATGCTGCTGAGCGACAATACGCCGGACAAAGAAGGGTATTATCGCGAGGTCATGCAGTCCATACTGGAAACGGGGCAGTCCGACGCGCTGATTATCGCCCTCAGCGGCGTGATTCAGACGCTCGCCATCGACAGGCTGCATATCATCGGCGATATCTTTGACCGCGGCCCGCGTGCCGATTTGATTATGGATGCGCTTGAAAACTACCATCAGGTCGATGTGCAGTGGGGCAATCACGACATCGCGTGGATGGGCGCGGCGGCTCTTTCGGAGGCTTGCATCGCGCAGGTTATCGTGACATCGGTCAAATACGGCAATCTGGAAACGCTGGAAGTCGGCTACGGCATTTCCCTGCGTCCGCTGGCGACACTGGCGGCAGCATGCTATGGCGACGACCCGTGCGAAGCGTTTCTGCCGCGCGATAACGGCGAGGAGCTGCATGAGGATGAGATGGAGCTGGCGCGCATGCACAAAGCCGCCGCAATCCTGCAATTCAAGCTCGAAGGGCAGCTGCTCAGCCGTCATCCCGAATACGGCATGAATAACCGCCGGCTGCTCGATCACATCGACTTTGAAAAAAAGACCGTCGAGATCGACGGTCAGGAATACGCGCTTCGCAGCTGCCATTTCCCGACAATCGACCCCGACGATCCGTATGCGCTGACGCCTCTTGAAAAGGAGGTCATGGAGCGCATGGTGTTGGAGTTTGCCCATTCCGAAAAGCTCCAGCGGCATGTGCAGTTCCTTTACAGTGCTGGCGGCATGTACCTGCGCTGCAACGGAAATCTGCTCTATCACGGCTGTATTCCGATGGACAAGGATGGTTCGTTCGCTGTTGTGCCTGTCCATGAGGGCGAGAAGCTGCGCGGGCGCGAAGCGATTGACGCCGCAGACGTGAAGGCGCGTCAGGGCTATTTCTCGACGCTGAGCACGAGCGAACGACAGGATGGTCAGGATTTCCTCTGGTATTTGGGAAGCGGTCCGAATTCGCCGCTCTTTGGCAAGGATAAGATGGCGACGTTTGAACGCTATTTTGTCACGGACAAAGAGGCGCATGTTGAAAACAAAAACGCCTATTACGATTTTCAGGATGACGAGCAGACCGCTCTGCGGATTTTGAATGGCTTTGGCTTGAATGATTCGGGCTTCATTATCAACGGACATGTGCCGGTAAAGCTCGGTCAGGGAGAAAGCCCTATCAAGGCGGGCGGCAGGCTGCTGGTCATCGACGGCGGGCTGTCCCGCGCCTATCAGCCCGTGACGGGCATCGCGGGATATACGCTCATCTTTACGTCGCATGAACTGAGCCTTGTTGCGCACCAGCCGTTTGAATCCACGGCGACAGCTATTGCCGCCGAGCAGGATATTCACTCCGTGCAGACGCTGGTGAAGCAGATGCCGCGCCGCCTGCTTATCGACGATACGGATGAGGGCGAGGATTTGAGATGCAGAATCGACGATCTGATGCGGCTGATTACGGCATACCGCAAGGGCGTCATCAAAGAATCGCGCGGCTGACGCGCCGACGCATGCCGCGCATGTTCGTTCGGGCAAAGCGCGAATAGCGCATGCGTTGAGCGTGGAGAATCATTCTGTCCAGATTCTGGCTCATGGTGAGAAGCGACGAACTGTGAACGGTATCAAACAGATAGGCGTTTTCCAGCTGTTGACGATAGAAAGAAATGCTGCTGAGCGAGTAAAGCATATCAAACTCCTTTCCTGATTGAAGGGTACATGTATGATAACAGATAGCGGGTTGTAAAACAACAGAAATGATTGTCGAAAGTCGTCGAACAGATGAAAAACATAGGATTACAATTGTTTTCGTCAAAAAAGGTCAATAGAGAGGGTGTTTTCTGAATGGAATGCACGATAATGCGCAGCGGCGAATGCCCGCAGGTGATTGCGGGGCGTCAGCCGACGCTGATTGTCTTTGATTTGGATGGAACTATATCCGACAGCCGCGAGCTGGGGCGGGAGACCTATAAGCGTGTTTTTGAGCTGATGGGCTTCGGCAGGATATCCGATGAGCTGGCGGACAGCTTTAACGGACCGGATGCAGACGAGGTCTGCCGCGTGATGGGCATTGGCGCAGATCGGCGCGCAGAGTATGACGAGCTGATTGAGCGGGTCGAGGGCGAATTGACGCGTACGCTTGGGCGCATGTTTCCCGGCACGGAAGGCATGCTGGATGCACTCTGCCCGCATGCAACGCTGGCAATTTTGACTAACGGAACGCAGAGCTACTGCGAAGCGTGCATGGATGCGTTTGGCATAGCATCCTGTATCGCGCTGCACAGCGGTTTTGTCAGCGGCGTGAGCAAGGCGCAGCGTATTTTGCAGTGGAAGAAGGAACTGGGAGCTGTGCGCGTCATCTGCGTCGGCGACCGCGTAACAGACATTCTGAATGCGAGAAAAGCGGACGCTTATGCCATCGGCGTGACCTACGGCATGGGCAGCCGAGAGGAATTGGAGGGGGCGGACGCCCTGTGCGACAGTCCGGCGCAGGTGGCGAAGGTCTGCCTGAAATGGATGGAATAAACATGCGCAGTTGCTTTTTTGTCCGCGCCGCGGTACAATAGAAGCTGTGTTCTGCCCCTTGCGGGCGAAACAAGGATGAACAGGAGGAACTCTCATGGATCAGACGAATAAGGCGGTCGTTACCGTCGTTGGAAATGATGCAATCGGCATTATTGCGCGGGTGAGCGCGGTGCTTGCACACCATGAAGCCAATATTCTGGATATCTCGCAGACGGTTCTTTCCGGCATGTTTAATATGATGATGATTGTGGACGTGTCTCTGAGCCGGTTTGACGCGCTTAATGGAGATTTGACGAAGCTCGGCGAGGAGCTGGGGCTTCAGATTCGCATTCAGCGCAGTGAAATCTTCGACGCGATGCATCGCATCTGATGGAGGAAACGGCATGATAAACACGTCGGAGATTTTACAGACAGTGCGCATGATTACCGAGGAAAAGCTCGATATCCGTACCATTACGATGGGCATTTCCCTATATTCCTGTGCGCATCCCGATAAAAAGCAGCTTTATCAGAACGTATATGACCGCATCACCACACAGGCAAAGGATTTGGTCAAAACCGGAGAAACACTGGAGCGCGAATTCGGTATTCCAATCGTCAACAAGCGCATCTCTGTGACGCCGGCAAGCCTGGTTGCCGCCGCATGCGGCGACCCGATTGTCGTGGCGCGCGCGATGGATGCCGCAGCGAAGGAAACGGGCGTCAACTACATCGGCGGCTACACGGCATTGGTGCAGAAGGGCATGACCGCGTCGGATCGGGCTCTCATCGCGTCGCTTCCGGAAGCACTTTCCACGACGGAGCGCGTCTGCTCGTCGGTCAATGTGGCGTCTACGCGCGCGGGCATTGACATGGATGCCGTGCGCCTTTGCGGACAGGCTGTCAAGGATATCGCGGCGGCGACGGCGGACAGCGACGCTTCCGGCTGCATGAAGCTGGTTGTGTTCGCCAACGCGGTGGAGGATAACCCCTTCATGGCGGGCGCGTTCCATGGCCCCGGCGAGGGCGACTGCTGCATCAATGTCGGCATTTCCGGCCCGGGCGTCGTCAAGCGTGCGCTCGAAAAGGAAGCGAAGGGACAGCCGTTTGATGTTGTCGCCGAAACGATTAAGCGGACGGCGTTCAAGATTACGCGCGTCGGTCAGCTGATTGCCAAGGAAGCCTCCGCAAGGCTGAACGTGCCGTTCGGCATCGTGGATTTGTCTCTCGCGCCGACTCCGGCGATGGGCGATTCTGTTGCGCATATTCTGGAAGAAATGGGGCTTGAGGTCTGCGGATGCCACGGAACGACGGCGGCGTTGGCACTGCTCAACGACGCGGTGAAGAAGGGCGGCGTCATGGCGTCCAGCCATGTCGGCGGACTGTCCGGCGCGTTCATTCCGGTCAGCGAGGATATCGGCATGATCAACGCAGCGGCGCGCGGCGCACTGAGCCTTGAAAAGCTGGAAGCGATGACCTGTGTCTGCTCGGTGGGACTGGATATGATTGCCGTGCCGGGGGATACGCCCGCTTCGACGATTGCCGCCATCATTGCGGATGAAGCGGCAATCGGCATGGTCAACAGCAAGACGACGGCTGTACGCATCATTCCCGCGCCGGGCAAAAAGGTCGGCGACGAGGTGGAATTCGGCGGTCTGTTCGGACGCGCGCCCATCATGCGCGTCAGCCCCTATTCGGCGGAAGAATTTATTGCCCGAGGCGGACGCATTCCCGCTCCGCTCCAGAGCTTGAAGAATTAAGATAATGAAAGATAAGGAAGGTGTTTGAATATGGAAAAGGAATTGACCCGTGAGACGGTTGACCCGCGTTATACTTGGGATTTGACCCGAATCTATCCGACGGATGAAGCGTGGGAAGAAGCGTTTAAAGAAATCAGCGAGGAAGCCAAGGCGTTTGCCAAGCGCGCCGGCACGCTTTCTCAAGGCAGGAAAGTTGTTCTGGATGCGCTCAAGACGCTGGCGCATGTGGACGAGAAGCTCTCCGGTCTTTATGCCTACGCGATGATGCGCTCCAATGAGGACAGCGCGAACGCCAAGTATCAGGCGATGAACGACCGCGCCGGTACGCTGGCTGCCGAGGTCGGCGCGGCAAGCGCGTTCCTCGATCCGGAACTGCTTACGCTCAAGGACGGCGAAATCGAAGCGATGATGGCGGATCCGGATTTTGCGGAGTTTGACCGCTATCTGGCGGGCGTCCTGCGCATGAAGGAGCATACCCTCAGCGCAGCGGAGGAAAAGCTGATGGCGATGGCCGCCGATGCCTGCGAATCCCCTGCGAACGCCTACCATATGCTTGCCTATGCCGATATGGATTTGGGCAAGACCCGCGGCGAAAACGGCGAAAAGGTTCAGCTGACCGATGCGCGTCTGCTGACCCTGCTTTCCAGCAAGGATCGCGCCGTGCGCAAGGCGGCTTATACCAACATCATGAACGGCTACAACAAGTACGGCAACACCATTGCCGCGACGTATGCCGGATGCGTGAAGGCGGATATCTTCAACAGCCGCGCACATCGCTTTGATTCCTGCCGTCAGGCGGCGATGTATCCCGATGAGATTGACGAGAGCGTATATGACAGCCTGATTGACGCGGTTCACGGCGGCATCGGCACGCTCAACGAGTACCTGTCCATCAAGAAGGAGCAGCTTGGTCTGCCTGTCCTGCATATGTATGACCTCTATGCGGATCAGGATAACGGATTTGACATCAGCCTCGACGTCGAGGAAGCGTTCAAGACGTTCCTGGAGGCGGTTGCGCCGCTGGGCGAGGATTATGTGGAAGCGGCGAGCCATGCGCTTCCCGATCGCTGGATTGATGTGTATGAAACGAAGAACAAGCGTTCCGGCGCGTATTGCTGCGGCAGCGCATACTGGACGACGCCGTATGTCCTGCTGAACCACAAGAACACCTATGACGGACTGTCCACGCTCTGCCACGAGATGGGTCACGCGATGCACAGCTACTACTCCAACAAGACGCAGCCGTACATCAAATCGAACTACACCATCTTTGTTGCGGAAGTGGCTTCGACCTGCAACGAGATTCTGCTCGCCGAGCATCTGCGCAAAAAGTATGAGGGCAACCGCAGCGCACAGATTGCGATTGTCGGCTCTCTGCTTCAGCATTTCCGCACGACCGTTTTCCGCCAGACGATGTTCGCCGAGTTTGAGCATAAGGCGCACCGCATGGCTGAGGAGGGCGAGAGCCTGACCCGCGACAATGTGAGCAAGATGTATTACGAGCTGAACAAGCTGTATTACGGCGGCGCGTGCAAGGTGGACAAGGAAGTCGCTTACGAATGGATGCGCATTCCGCATTTCTACAATTCCTTCTATGTCTACAAGTATGCGACGAGCTTCTGCGCGGCGGTTGCGCTGGCGCGCGGTATTCTCGCGGGCGACAAGGAAAAACTCGCTGATTATCGCCGTTTCCTGACCCTTGGCGGAAGCATGGCGCCGATTGAGGAGCTGAAGGTCGCGGGGGTGGATATGTCTACGCCGCAGCCGGTCTGCGATGCGCTGGATTATTTCGCGGAGCTGGTCATGGAATACAAGACGCTGCTTGACAAAGAGGCGTAAGCATGGACAATATGATGCAGGGCTATGACGTGGATGCCGCCGTTTCCCAAATCGGGAAGGCGGTCAGCCGCGCAGCCCATGTTTCCCCGCAGGAAGCGCAGGCGTTTGTCCGCCGGGCAATCGATGCGGATTTGCGCTATATGCACGAAACCGGCGTACTGGACGACGACGGGCTGATGGGCGAAGAAGAGTATGATGACGACGATGCGTTTGAAACCCTGTTTGCCCGGCTGACGGACGGCGTGGAGGATGACGCGGAAATCGGGCGCATCGCGCAGATGCTGGACAGCTATATGGAAGCCCAGCAGGATTTCATGGAAGAAGGCGGATTGCTGGGCGACTGACGCCGCACCGGAGGAAAAGACGATGGAAGAAATACGTTTTCAGCAAATCAATGCGCCGCGCCCGATGACGGGCAAGAGCTTTTTGCTCGGCGTTGCCGCGGTTCTGCTCAGGCTGGCGATTGCGCAGATTCTCTGCAATCTGCTGATTACCGCGACGGGCGTCGGGCTGCTGAATATCGCGTTTTATCTGTATGCGGTTGTGATGCTGTTCCGCTTCATGCGCAAAACGGTCGCCGGAAGTGCCTATACGCTCAAGGAAAAGTCGCTGGTCTTGCAAAAACGTCTGGGCGACAGCACGACGAGCGTGATAGAGATACCGCTGGATGAGATTGTCAGCATCCGTCCGGTCTGCGCGGGAGAGCGGCTGAAGGTCTGCTATAAGCAGGTGACGGTCATGGACTCAAACGCTGCTGTTCCCATGCGAATCCGCTGGGGCTGGCGGGCTAGCCTGCTTTCAGCGCGCCTTGCGAGAAAGATTGCGGGGAACGGGGTGGATGCGCAGATTGGCTATGCCATCGTTTACAATGAAGAAGGCGACACATACCGTCGTGCCTGCGTCTTTTGCCCGAATGAGCAGATGTGCGCCGCGCTGGGGGATGTGCTGGGCGACCGCTTTGACGCGGATGACCGGCTGTCGCGTCCGAAGGTGACGACAATGTATGCGCAGGCGCTGCAAAGAGCGTTTCCGGAGCTTTATGCGCATGTAACGCCGCTGGTCAGCGAGGAGCAGGTACAGCAGGCGGCGGAGGAAATCGCCCGTCAAAAGGAGAAGCGTCACGTCCGGCATGAGCAAAAAGAAGAAAAACCCCGCAAAAACGACGGCGTGAGCGAAAAACGCCGCCGTAACAGGAGTCAATCATGAAATATACAACAGTGCTTTTCGACTTGGACGGCACGCTGACCCGCTCTGAAGAGGGCATTACAAAAACGGCGATTTACGCGGCAGAGAAGATGGGCTTCACGGGCTATACGCCCGAGCAGTTCAAGGTATTTATTGGGCCGCCGCTGTTTGATTCGTTCCGTGAGGTCGTCGGCATGACGGATGAGCAGGCGATTCAGGCAATCGATTACTATCACGAACGTTTTGAGCGGCTCGGATGGGCGGAAAACGAGGTTTACGCCGGCATTCCGTCGCTTTTGCGCAGTCTGAAAAAGAACGGTGCGCGCATTGCGATTGTGACCGCCAAGCCGCAGATTTTTGCCGAACGCATTGCAAAGAAATTCGGCTTTGCGCCGTATTTGGAAACCATCATCGGACCGGGGCTGAACAACAAGGATTCCAGCAAGGCTGCGCTTGTCCGCCGGGGCATTGAAGCCCTTGGCGGCAACGTGGTCATGGTGGGCGACCGCTGCTTTGACATCGACGGCGGCAAAGCCAACGGTGTGGACACCGTCGGCGTCTGCTATGGCTACGGCAGCGAAACGGAATTGAAGGAAGCGGGTGCGACGCACATCGCGCACACGGTTGAAGAACTGTCGGATATTCTGCTGGGCGATATGCCCCGCGCACGCGGCGTGTTCATCTCCATGGAGGGCGTGGATGGCTGCGGCAAGACGACGCAGAGAAGCGCACTGATTCAGCATCTGGAGAAACTCGGCTGGAACGTGACAATGACGCGCGAACCGGGCGGCGATGAGGTTGCGGAGAAAATTCGCACGCTCGTGCTGGATCCGGAGAACAAGACGATGTGCGATGAAGCGGAAGCCTATCTGTATGCCGCTTCCCGCGCGCAGAATGTCCGTGCGCTGATTCGTCCGGCGTTGAGCCGCGGTGAAGCAGTGGTCTGCGACCGATTTGTCGATTCGTCCATCGCCTATCAGGGCGGCGGACGCGAGCTGGGCACGGAAAAGGTGGCGGCACTTAACGCGATGGCGGTCGGCGATACGCTTCCGGATATTACGGTTTATCTGCGTATGCCTGCGGACAAGGCACTTTCAAGACGCTTGAGCGCATCTGAGCCGGATAGACTGGAACGCGAAAAGACGGCGTTTTTCACCCGTACTTACGATGCGTATGAAAAACTGTTTGCCGGCGAAGCCGGAAAACGCACGGTCGTTGTCAACGCGGCGCAGAGCATTGAAGACGTTACGCGCGAAATGCTTGATGCGGTCGATGCGCGGCTTTTTGAGCTGGAAGTGTAAGGAAAAGAAAGGAAAACCATGGCAAAAATCGTGGTGGGCATGTCCGGAGGAGTCGATTCCTCCGTGGCGGCTCTGCTGCTCAAACGCGCCGGACATGAGGTCATCGGCGTATTCATGAAAAACTGGGACGAAAAGGACGAGAACGGCGTCTGCACCAGCGAAACGGACTGGACGGATGTCCGCGGCGTCTGCGAGAAGATTGATATTCCGTATTATTCCGTGAACTTTGTCAAGGAATATTACGACCGCGTTTTCTCGTATTTCCTTGACGAATACAGGCGCGGTCGCACGCCGAATCCCGATGTGCTGTGCAACCGCGAAATCAAGTTCAAAGCGTTTCTCGATTTCGCCATGAAGCTCGGCGCGGATCGCTTGGCGACGGGGCATTTCTGTCAGCTGGGCGATGCGCCGGACGGCAAAAAGCAGCTTCTGCGCGGCGCGGATGGCAACAAGGATCAGAGTTATTTCCTCTATATGCTGGGGCAGAACGCGCTTGAAAAGGCGATGTTTCCGGTGGGACACCTGACCAAGGCGCAGGTTCGCGAAATCGCCGCCGACGCGGGGCTTGCCAACTGCGCAAAGAAGGATTCCACGGGCGTCTGCTTTATCGGTGAGCGGCATTTTAAGCCGTTCTTGCAGCAGTTTTTGCCGGCACAGCCCGGCGATATGCGTACGCTGGAGGGGAAGGTCGTCGGCAGGCACGACGGCTTGATGTATTATACCCTCGGTCAGCGGCGCGGGCTGGGCATCGGCGGCGCGGGCAACGGCGAACGCTGGTTTGTCCTCGCTAAGGACATGGAGCATAATGAGCTGATTGTGACGCAGGGCGCGGATCATCCGCTTCTGTACAGCAAAAACGCGCTCGGCACGGATGCAACGTGGATCGCGGGCGAAGCACCTGCGGCGGAATTTGACTGCACATGCAAATACCGCTATCGTCAGCCGGATCAGGCGGTGCATGTCAGCGTTCGCGAAAACGGGCAGGTGCTGGTCACGGCGGAGGAACGTCAGCGCGCCGTAACGCCGGGGCAGAGCATGGTTTTCTATCACGGCGAAGTATGTCTGGGCGGCGCAATCTGCGATCAGGTGCTGGACGCAGGACAGGTGGGCTGAGATGAACGGGTTTCAAAAATTCTGGGGACATTTAAGCACCATCACGCGCCATCGCCATAAGGTGATTGCGCACTGTGCCAAGGCGGGCATCCTCTGGCAGGGGCTTCGGCACGATCTTTCCAAGTATGGTCTGACGGAGTTTCGTCAGGGCGTCCGTTTCTTTGACGGAACGCATTCGCCGACGGAGGATGAGCGGAAAACATACGGCTATTCGCTCGCGTGGATGCACCATAAGGGGCATAATCGCCATCACTGGGAATATTGGACGGATTACAGCATCGAAAAGCAATGCTATGTAGCGATGCCGATGCCGCGCAGATTCCTTGCGGAGATGATTTGCGACCGCGTTGCCGCCAGTAAAATTTACAAGGGCGGCGAATATGCGGATGTCTGTCCGCTGGAGTATTTGCAGCACGGCAAAATGCACGACCATATGCATCCGGAAACCTATGCGCTGCTGCTGCGCTTTTTGACGCAGCTCAGGGATGAAGGCGAGGATGCGATGTTTGCATCTCTGCGTGAATGGGTTCGCGAAAAATGAACAAGACCTCTTTCTTCTTCGTAATTTGAAG
>ENA-UOOA01006318-UOOA01006318.1-human-gut-metagenome-genome-assembly--contig:-P61old-NODE-6318-length-11543-cov-9.975017_pt1 | contig 11543 bp, 10 predicted proteins | sample MGYA00242467_ERZ724014 | MGnify/ENA metagenome assembly ERZ724014
ATGAAGAGTGGATAGCGTTTAGAGTCTATGCAATCGTCCGGGATGCGACAGCTAGGCACCAAGACTGGTCAGCTGCACCGCTGATTTATAGGCCTAGATTCTGAAAAGAAACCCGCAATGCATCCTGCGAAGCAGGCGGCAACACGCCCAGCCGCACGGCACCGGGCAAGCCAAACGAGGTGCAGTCGCGCAGCTTGATGCCGTGTTGGCGCAGCGCGGCCAGCAGGCTGGCTGTTTGCGCGCTGGAGTCACCCGCGCACTGTGCTGTGGGCAAGGTGGCGACAAAGTAGTTGGCCAGGCTGCCGGGCACCACGGACCAGCCCAGTTGGGTACACAGGGCCATTTGCCGGTCTTTCCAGCTGCGCAGGATGGGAAGGCAGTCTGCCACCCATTGCTGCACGGCCGGTGTGGCCCAGACCTCTAACAAGGCCACGCCATGTGCGCCCACGGGCCAGGATGCCGCCAGGCCTTGCAGCGCCAGCACTGTGCCCTCTGCGCCTGCAGGGGCCACGGCGTAGGCAGCACGCACGCCCGTCAAGCCCAGGGATTTGTTGGGCGACCACAGTTGCCAGGCGGATGCGGGCAGCTCTGGGTCTGAGTGAGATGTTGCAAGCCGCAGCGGGCGGTAGGCGCAGTCCAGCACCCGCACACTGCCGGGCGGCGTGGGGCCGTGCCATGCAGACAGCACACCGTCCACCGTGCCCAGCGGGCTGGCGGGCTCGCAGGCCCAGTGCAAGGTGGCGGGTGCGGCAGCGTCAGAGCATTCTCCGCCCACCGCAGCCTTGGCACTGCGTCGCAACACCGCCAGCCCATGGGCCTGAGCGGCCTGGGCGTAGTCACCGTAGCTGTGGGGCGGCAGCAGCACCTGGGTGCAGCCGTGCAGCCGGGCCCAGGTGGTGATGCGGTGGATGAACTCAGACGCGCTGCCCGCCACCACGATGCGATCGGGTGCCACGCCGTGCAGCGCGGCCAGCGCGGCGCGCAGGGCGGTGTAGGCGGGGTCGGGGTAGCGCGTGGCATCGGCCTGCTGCAGCGCGGAAAGTGCGGCGGGGCATGGGCCACAGGCATTGCTGTTGGTAGAGAAGTCATGCGCTGGCACGCCCAGCGCATCAGGGCCGCCATGCACGCCGGGCAGGTTGGCAGGAGATGCAACCATGCGTCAGCCTCCCACCATTGCTATCAAAACAAGAGCTGCTAGCGCTGATGGAATAAGCGCCAGCACCACTTTTTGCCCATAAGCTGCAGCGCGCTGCGTGTGCAGCGGGCCCGGCGCCTGCCCGCCCGGGTGCAAGGTGTACACCCCCGGCTTGGCCAGCCGCACACCCAGCGCCAGGGCCATGGCGGCCATGGGCCAGCCGCTGTTGGGCGATGGGGTTTTGCGCGCCTCTTTGGCCAGTGCACGGGCGGGCAAGCCACCATGCAGTGCCGCCAACAGCAGCGCCGTGATGCGCGCGGGCAGCCACGAGAGCACATCGTCAGCCCGTGCGGCCCACTTGCCTGCCCATTGCCAATAGCGCGCGCCCCGACTGCCGGGGTAGCCCCACATGGCGTCAGCCGTGTTGGCAAAGCGATAGATGGCCGCGCCCGGCAGGCCCAGCAGCACAAACCAGAACACGGGCGCCACCACCGAATCGTTGAGGTTTTCGGCCAGTGATTCGATAGCCGATTCGCGCACCTCGGCAGGGGTGAGCTGGCTCACATCGCGGCTGACCAGGCGGGCCAGTTGCTCGCGCCCCTCGGGCAGCGAGCGGGCCAGCGCCCGTTCTACCGCCAGCACTTCATCGCGCAGCATGCGCCACGCCAGCAGGGGCTTGAGCAGCACTGCCAGCAAGGGAGCCGCCAGCCACCAGGGCGCTTGCTGCAACTGGCTTTGCAGCCACCAGGCCAACGCGCCTACGGCACCGGCCCCGGTGCACCACGCCAGCGCACCCAGCCAGAAGGAACGGCGTTTTTGTGCGTGGGGCGGGGGGTCCGCCGTGGTGAGCGGCGCAATGTGCGGCCCGGCCCAGCCCAGGTAGCGGCCCATCCACACCACAGGGTGCAGGCGCAGCGGTGGCTCGCCCAGGTACCAATCCAGCAGCAGGGCCAAGCCCAGGGCCAGCGCGCACACCAGCGCCCACGCCAGGCCCGGCGTGCCCCCAGCGCTGAGCCAACTACCTGCCATGCGCCCTGCCCTCCTCCACATTCATGCGCCATGCGGTGCGTGCACACGCCCCCACAGTGGCACCCACCACCCAGAACACGCCCGCCACGCCGATGACGGCGCCCGCCGTGCCGAACAGCATGGGCATGACCACGCTGGACGCGTTGATGGCCATGAGCCGCAGGCCCAGGGCTTCGCCATGGCGATGCTCGGGCGTGATCTGGTGCAGCAGGCTCATGACCATGGGCTGCACCGAGCCCAGCGCAAAGCCCAGCAGCACCGAGCACAAGCCCATCGCCAGGGCCGATGGCAAGACCGGATACACCCCGAACAACACGGCAGTGACCACCATGGCGCCCGCCACCACGGCATGTTCGCGCACATGCTTGGCCACCAGCGGCAGCAGCAGCCGCACCACGGCCGCGGCCACCGCAAACGCACCCAGGATGGAGCCAATGACCGAGGCCGACAGCCCCCGTTCGTGCCCGATGAGCGGCACCACAAAGGTGTGCACATCCCAGCAGGAAGAGAGCACCCAGTTCACGATGATGAGGCGGCGAAACGCAGGCTCGTTGAGCAGATCCCACGAGCGCTGGGGCGGGCCGCCGGCAGCGGCGATCACGGGCGGCAACTCTTCGGTGTGGCGCACCCAGAACCAGGTGGCCAAAGGCAGCACGGCCAGCAGAGCAAACGCAGCGCGATACCCCTCGGTGCTGCCCGCAGTGCTGCCCGCGTGGTCAATCATCAGCCCCGCAAAAAATGGCCCGATGAAGTTGGACACCGCCGGGCCAATGGCCAGCCAGCTGAACACCTGGCGCAACTGGGTGGTGTCGTGCGCGGCGCGGCCCACATGGCGTTGCAGCGCAATGATGGCCAAGCCTGTGGCACCGCCCGTCATCAGAGCCGAGAGGCACATCACCGAAAACACCGGAAAAATCAGCGAAAGCCCTGCCCCCGCACACGCCATGACCACCGCAATGCCCACGGGGCGCTTGAGGCCATGCCGGTCTGCGTAACGCCCCGCAGGCAGCGCCAGAAACACCTGCGTGAGCGCAAACAGCGCCAGCAGCACCCCCACGGCAGCCACGCTGTAGCCCTCGCGCAGGGCCAGCAGCGGCGTGGCCATGCGCATGCCCGTCATGCAGGCGTGCAGAAAAATCTGCCCGGCAATCAGGCGGGCCAGCGCCATGTTCACGGGGCGTCGTCCTCCAGGCCCAGCAGCGAAGGTGTAGTGCCAGGTACTGCGGAAGACGTTGCTGCGTCGGGCGCGGGCAACTCCTGCACATCGCGCAGCTTGCGCTGGATGGCACGGGTGCGCACGCCCACCTCATCAAACTTCTTGGCGGCGGCGTCGATGGATTTTTTGGTGGCCTCCACCACATCACCAAACTTGGCAAACTCGGTCTTGACCACGCCCAGCAGGCTCCACACCTCGGACGAACGCTTTTCAATCGCCAGCGTCTTGAAGCCCATCTGCAGGCTGTTGAGCATGGCGGCCAGATTGGCGGGGCCGGTGATCATCACGCGGCACTCGTTCTGCACGGCTTCGACCAGGCCGGGGCGGCGCATCACTTCGGCAAACAGGCCTTCGGTGGGCAGGTAGAGCACGGCAAAGTCGGTGGTGTGCGGCGGCGAGACGTACTTGGCAAAGATCTTTTTCGCTTCGAGCTTGATCGACGTTTCAAACGCATTGCCTGCCGACTGGATGGCCGCCTTGTCTGCCGCGTCCTGCGCGTCCAGCAGGCGCTGGTATTGCTCCACGGGGTACTTCGAATCGATGGGCAGCCACACGGGCTCTTCCTCGCGCTTGCCTGGCAGGCGGATGGCGAATTCCACCAGCTCATCGCTGCCCGGCACGGTCTTGACGTTGCGTGCGTACTGGTCGGGCGTGAGCACGTTGTCGATGATGGCACCCAACTGCATTTCGCCCCAGGTGCCGCGCGTTTTCACATTGGTCATCACGCGCTTCAGGTCGCCCACGCTGCCCGCCAGGGTCTGCATTTCGCCCAGGCCCTTGTGCACTTGTTCGAGCCGGTCGCTGACGAGTTTGAAAGATTCGCCCAGGCGCTGCTCGAGCGTGGCGTGGAGCTTTTCGTCCACCGTGCGGCGCATTTCTTCCAGCTTGGTGGCGTTGTCGGCCTGGATGGCGGCAAGGCGTTCGTTGAGCGCGGTGCGCAGTTGCTCAGCGTTTTGCTGGCTGCCCTGCACCATGCCCACCAGTTGCTGCGAGACGGCGTCCTGCAGCACCGAGAACTGGTTCTTGATCTGAAAGCCATTGGCTTCGAGCTGGTCTTTGAGCGCGGTGGACATGGCGCCCAGTTGCGCCTGGATGTCGCCCTTGAGCGAATCGAGCGTGAGCCGCGTGGCGGCCTGCAGGGCCTCAAAGCGCTCTTGAATGCGCTTTTCAAACAGCGCTGTGCTCTCGGCCATGGTCTCGCGGGACTTGACGCTTTCGGCGGCCAAAGCCGTCGTGGTAGTGGTCAGCTCGGTGCGGAAGCCGGTGAGCGTGTCCAACAGCTCCTTGCGCGCAGCCGCCGCATCGGCCTGCCCTTGCGCCAGATGGGCCAGTAGCGCCTTACTGCTTTCTTCCAGGCGGCTGGCCACGGCCAGTTGCAGGGCGTCAAAGCGCTGGGCCAGGGCGGCATCTTGCGCGGCCTGGCGCTGGGTCAAGGCACTGTCAAACGCCGTGAAGCGCTGCTCCAGACGGCCTTCAAACCCGGTGAAGGCGGCAAGCAACTCAGAGCGGCCATTGCGCGATTCGGCCACGGCCTGTGCCAGGCGCTCGTCCACCGCGCCGCGCAATCCTTCCAGCGTGGTCTGCGTGGTTTGCGTGAAGCCGCGCAGTTGCTGCCCCATGCCGTCCATCGCGCCATCGTTCTTGGCCACGGCAAGCTGGGTGGCTTGCGCCGTGTGCTCCAGCGCCTGCAGGCGGGCCAGCCATTCGGGCGGCAGATCGACCCGGGGGCGACGCAGCAGGATCAGCACCAGCAAAACCAGCACCAGGGCCACAGCGGCCAGCAAAACGAGGGTATCGGTAGTCAAGGCAGATTTACTATGTTTTTAATAGCTGCCAGCGCTTGATGTGTAAGCGCTGGAGGCCAATTTCACTCAAAACAGCTCAGGCACGCAAGCCGGGCACGGGCTGGTTGACGGGGGTGAGCGGGCCGCGCCCGTCAAAAAACGCGATCAGGTTGTCTGCTGCCAGGTTGGCCATGGCGCGGCGCGTGGGCACCGTGGCGCTGGCAATGTGCGGGGTCAGCACCACGTTGGGCACGGTGAGCAGATCGGGGTGAACGCTGGGCTCGCCTTCAAACACATCCAGGCCGGCTGCGGCAATGCGCTGCTCACGCAACGCCACGGCCAGCGCCGCGTCGTCCACAATGCCGCCGCGCGCAATATTGATGAGCGTGGCGGTGGGCTTCATCAGCGCCAGCTCGGCAGCGCCAATGGTGTGGTGCGATGCCGCGCTGTAGGGCACCACCAGCATGACGTGGTCTGCGGTGCGCAGCAGCTCTTCCTTGCCCACGTAGGTGGCCTTGCAGTCGGCCTCCAGAGCGGGCGCGAGGCGTGAGCGGTTGTGATAGATCACCCTCATGCCAAAACCGTGCGCGCCGCGCTTGGCAATGCCCTGCCCGATGCGCCCCATGCCAATGATGCCCAGCGTGCTGCCGTGGATGTCGCTGCCCGCAAACATGTCGTAGCTCCACTTGGTCCATTGGCCAGCGCGCAGGAAATGCTCGCTCTCGGTCAAGCGGCGGGCCGTGGCCATGAGCAATGCAAAGCCGAAGTCGGCCGTGGTCTCGGTCAGCACATCGGGCGTATTGGTGCCCTGCACGCCAGCGGCGGTCATGGCGTCCACATCAAAGTTGTTGTAGCCCACGGCCATGTTGGCGCAGATTTTGAGGCGCGGCGCAGCAGCCAGCAGCGCGGCATCCACGCTCTGGCTGCCGGTGGTCAGCACTCCATCTTTGTCAGCCAGGCGCGCAGCCAGCTCTTGCTGCGTCCAGATCACGTCGTCGGGATTGGCTTCCACGTCGAAGTGCTCGCGCAGACGGTCCACGATGTCAGGGAAGATCGCACGGGCGACCAGGATGCGGGGTTTGCTCATATTCAATCTCCCGGTCACCGGAACCAGATGAATGTCATCACGATAAAGAGCGGCACCAGAATGCCCCCCGACCACAGCATGTAGCCGAAGAAGCTCGGCATCTTCACACCCCGGTCTTCGGCAATGGCCTTGACCATGAGGTTGGGCGCGTTGCCGATGTAGGTGTTGGCGCCCATGAACACGGCCCCGGCGGAGATGGCGGCCAGCGTGGGCGCCAGGGTGGTCATCAGCACGGCAGGGTCGCCGCCGGCGGTGTTGAAGAACACGAGGTAGGTGGGCGCGTTGTCGAGGAACGAGCTGAGCGCGCCCGTGGCCCAGAAGTACATGGCCGGGTCGGGCGAACCATCGGGCCGCGTGACGGCCGCCACGATGGCACCGAAGGGGCCGTTGACGCCGGCCTTGAGCATGGCGATAACGGGGATGATGGTGAGGAAGATGCCAGCAAACAGCTTGGCCACTTCCTGCATGGGCCCCCAGCCGAACTGGTTGTCTTCATGCACCTGCTTGGGCGTGAGCCACAGCGACGCAAAAGTCACCACGATCAGGCCCACATCGCGCACGATGCCGGGGAGGCCCACTTCGGTGCCCGCAATGTTGAACACCACCGGCGACTTCCAGAAACCGCTGAGCAGCACCAGCCCCACCACCGCGCCCAGCAGCGCAAAGTTGACCTTGCCGTCAAAGCCAATCGAGCGGCTGTCGGGCGTGGGGTCGGTCTTGAGCAGCTCTTCGCGGCGGTGGTAATAATACCAGCTATCGAGCGCGAAGAAGATAGCCAACAGCGCACCGATGAGGAACAGGGTTTCCTGGAAGATGTGGCGCACCGTCCAGAAAAAGTCCACGCCCTTCAGGAAGCCCAGGAACAGCGGCGGATCGCCCAGCGGTGTGAGCGAGCCCCCGGCGTTGGAGACGATGAAGATGAAGAACACCACCACATGGGCCACATGCTTGCGGTTGTCGTTGGCGCGGATCAGCGGGCGAATGAGCAGCATGGACGCGCCCGTGGTGCCCATGAAGCTGGCCAGCACCGCCCCAATCGCCAGGATGGCCGTGTTGAGCCCCGGGCTGCCGTGCAGGTTGCCGCGAATGAAGATGCCGCCCGCCACAGTGAACAGCGCCGTCAGCAGGATCACGAACGGGATGTATTCGGCCAACAGCGCATGCACCAGGCTCACGCCCGCCACCGCGGGCCCGAAGGTGATGGCAAAGGGCAGCAAAAACGCCAGGCCCCAGGCCGCAGCCACCTTGCCAAAGTGGTGGTGCCAGAAGATGGGGGCCAAGAGCGGCATGAGCGCAATCGACAGCAGGATGCCCGCGAACGGCACACCCCACAGCACCGACAGCGTGCTGCCATCCATGTCGGCAGCCATGCACAGGCCTGGCAACAGGGCCCCGGCGGCGGCAACCCAAGGCGCAGCGCGGCGAGAAATCTTCATGGTGTTGTCTCCATCAATGCGTTGTGTCATCAGGCAGGCCCCGGCGCGTTGCGCTGCGGGGCAAAAAATCACTGGGGTTTCACTGGGGTTTCACTGGGGTGCAGGGATGTCGAACACCTGGCGCAGGTAGGCGAGGTATTTTTCGTCATCGCACATGCCCTTGCCTGGGGTGTCTGACAGCTTGGCCACCGGCTGGCCGTTGCAGCGGGTCATCTTGATGACGACCTGCAACGGCTCGTGCGCGGGTGGGTCGCCCAGATCATTGGTAAGGTTGGTGCCAATGCCAAACGCCAGCTGGCAGCGCCCACGGAACTGGTTGTACAGCTCGATGGTGCGCGCAATGGTGAGCCCGTCGCTGAAGATCAGGGTCTTGGTCAGCGGGTCCACGCGGTTGGTGCGGTAATGCTCCAGCAAGCGCTCTCCCCAGGCAAAGGGGTCGCCGCTGTCGTGGCGGGCGCCATCGAACAGTTTGCAGAAATAGAGATCGAAGTCGCGCAGGAAGGCGCTCATGCCGTACACGTCCGACAGCGCGATGCCCAGGTCGCCCCGGTATTCCTTGGCCCACATCTCAAAACCGAACACCTGGCTGTCACGCAGACGCGGGCCCAGGGCCTGGCAGGCCTGCAGATATTCATGGGCCATGGTGCCCAGGGGCGTCACGCCCAGCTTCATGGCGTACAGCACATTGCTGGTGCCCGCAAACTGCCCCGGCCCCTGCGGCGAGCCGGGGCGGCGGTCGCCCGTACCCAGGCGGGCCACCAGCACGCGCAGCACTTCCTCATGCCAGGCACGGGAAAAGCGGCGGCGGGTGCCGTAGTCGGCAATCTTCAGATCGCCCAGGCCATCGGCCTGCAGGGCGGCAATCTTGGCATCCAGCCGGCGGCGGCCTTCGGGGAAGTCGGGCACCTTTTGCGTGTTGCGGAAGTACACCTCGTTGATGATGGCCAGCACCGGAATCTCGAACAGGATGGTGTGCAGCCAGGGCCCACGGATGACGATCTCGATCTCGCCCGAGGGCTGGGGGGTGATGGTGATGTACTTTTCGTTGAGACGGAACAGCCCCAGAAAATCTACAAAGTCGCTCTTGATGAAGCGCAGCGAGCGCAGGTAAGCCAGTTCGGCATCTTGAAACTGCAGGCTGCATAGCGAACGGATCTCGTCCCGGATCTCGCCCACAAACGGGGCCAGCTGCACGCCAGGGTTGCGGCACTTGAAGCGGTATTCGACCTGGGCACTCGGAAACTGGTGCAGCACCACCTGCATCATGGTGAACTTGTACAGGTCGGTATCGAGCAGGCTGGTGATGATCATGGACGGTGCGAAGCCTTGCAAAAGCCCCGAAGTACGGCACGGCGCGTGCGCTCAGGAACGAAGCGCCAAAGTGTAGCCCTTGCAGAACAACCGACATGGCTGCAGGCCAGCATTTGCCTGACGACCTTCCCCAGCGCGGCGCCAGCAAGGATTTCAAGCAAAAACTGCCTCCAGCGCTTATCTGACGAGCGCTGGCAGCTATGCTTTTTGATGCTTACTGGGCGGGAACCAGCAGTTTTTCCAGCACCGCCCGCAAGGGCGCGGGCACCGGCACCGGGCGGCGGGTGTCACGGTCAACGTACACGTGCACAAAATGGCCTGCCGCTGCCGTCATCGCCTCGCCTTGCGCAAACAAGCCTACTTCGTAACGCACGCTGGAGCCACCGAGCTTCGCGACCCGAATGCCAGCCTCCACCGTCTGCGGAAAGGCCAGCGGCGCAAAGTAGTTGCACTGGGTTTCAATCACCAGCCCGATCGTGCCGCCCGCATGGATGTCGAGCACCCCCTGCTCAATCAAATGGGCGTTCACGGCGGTGTCGAACCAGCTGTAGTAAACGACGTTGTTCACATGGCCGTACACATCGTTGTCGGCCCAACGGGTGCTGATGGAGCGGAAGGCACGGTAGGCGCTGCGCGGCTGCGGTGCGGGACGGGCTGGCGCCTGGCTGGGCGCGGCAGAGGAAGGGGTTGGCGTGCTCATGGCGCAGCATTCTGCCAGCGGCAGTGGTATTGCAGTGCCACGCGCCAGGTGTTCAGCTGCGCCTGCACGGTGGTGGCAATGTCATGCCCATATCCGCCCGCCATGGAAAACGCCAGCGGCACCCGCCGCTGCCACGCCCAGTCGAACACCCTGCGGTCGCGCGCTTCCAGCCCGTCGTAACTCAAGGCCAGGCGCCCCAGCCGGTCGCCTTCGTGCGGGTCGGCACCCGCCAGGTACAGCACCAGGCCGGGCTCAAAGCGCTGCTCCAAAGTCTGCAGTGCATGTTCCAGCGCATCCAGGTATTGCGCGTCGCCACATCCATCCGGCAGCGGCACATCCAGGTCGCTGTCTTCCTTGCGGAACGGAAAATTGCGCTCGCCGTGCAATGACAGGGTGAACACACTGGCGTCGCCTTGAAAAATGTGCGCAGTACCGTTGCCCTGGTGCACGTCCAGATCAATCACGGCCACCTGCAAGGGCTGCGCGCGACCTGGGTGGGCCTGGGCCCATTCCGCCTGCATGCAACGCGCCGCCACTGCCACATCGTTGAACACGCAAAAGCCACTGCCTTTGCCGGCATAGGCATGGTGTGTTCCCCCCGCCAGGTTGCCCGCCAGGCCGTGGCGCAGGGCCGAGCGGGCCGCAGCCAGCGTAGCCCCCACCGAGCGGCGCGCGCGCTCGGCCATGGCCTCACTCCAGGGGAAACCGATTTCCCGCTGCGCAGCGGGCTCCAGCGTGCCCTGGGCAATGGCGGCGATGTATTCAGGCGAATGCACGCGCGCCAAATCCTCGTCTTCTGCCGTGGGCGCTATATGCAGGCGGGTTTCAGGCAGCTCCTCAGCAATCCGGTCGCGCAACAGGCGGTACTTCGCCATGGGAAAGCGATGCCCCTCGGGCAACGGCAGCACAAATTCATCGGCGTAATAGGCATCCATGATGTGATTGTGGCAACTCGGGCATTTCCTGGAGGGTTGCCTCTAATTTGCTGCATTGCAACAAAAAACACTTGCAATCACACCATAGCTGCCTAAAATTCAACCCATGCTGCACTGCAACATGATTCATGCGAATCACAACGTCAGCGCAGATGTCTGTAAGTACCCGGTCTTTCGAGACCCACCTTTTTAGGAGATATCACATGACGCTGACCGCAGAACAAATCCTGGCATCCCACAAAGCCAACATCGAAACCCTGTTCGGCCTGACCACCAAGGCATTCGAAGGCGTGGAAAAGCTGGTCGAATTGAACGTGACCGCTTCACGTGCAGCCCTGACTGAAGCCGCCAGCCACACACAAGCCGTGCTGGGCGTGAAGGACGCGCAAGAGCTGCTGGCCCTGCAAGCCAGCCTGTTCCAGCCCCTGGCGGAAAAGACTGCCGCTTACAGCCGCCACCTGTACGACATCGCCTCGGGCACCGGCGCTGAATTCGGCAAGGCTTTCGAAGCCAAGACCGCTGACGCACAAAAGGCCTTCACCAACTTGGTGGACAGCGCTGCAAAGAACGCTCCTGCCGGCTCCGAAACCGCTGTCGCCATGATGAAGAGCGCCGTCTCTGCTGCCAACAACGCTTTTGAATCGGTCCAGAAGGCCGTCAAGCAAGCCAGCGACATGGCCGAAGCCAACTTCAACGCCGTGACCAACACCGCCGTGAACGCAGCCAAGACAGCTGCTCCACGCAAGCGCTAAGCACGCCCAGAAATCGGCAGACCTCCGCCGGTTTCACTCCAGTTGTCTCCTTGGATCCTCTCGAAACACGGGTTTCACGGATCCACTTCAAGCCCGGCTCTGCCGCAATGCCAGTCAGTTAAGCCCGCAGGCGGCTTGATCCAGTAAAAAGGGAGCGT
>ENA-UOOA01006324-UOOA01006324.1-human-gut-metagenome-genome-assembly--contig:-P61old-NODE-6324-length-11531-cov-5.781544_pt1 | contig 11531 bp, 9 predicted proteins | sample MGYA00242467_ERZ724014 | MGnify/ENA metagenome assembly ERZ724014
GCTGGCGCGATCTGCCGCTCAAATACAACCAGTGGTGCTCCGTCATGCGCTGGGAAAAGACGACCCGTCCGTTCCTGCGCACTGCCGAGTTCCTCTGGCAGGAGGGTCACACGGTTCACGCGACCGCCGAGGAAGCGGAAGAAGAAACGATGCAGATGCTGCACGTTTACCGCGATTTCTGCGAGCAGAATCTGGCGATTCCGGTCTACTGCGGTCAGAAGAGCGAGAAGGAAAAGTTTGCCGGTGCGCGCGCGACGTATTCCGTCGAGGCGATGATGCAGGACGGCAAGGCGCTTCAGAGCGGCACGAGCCACAACTTTGGCACGAATTTCTCCGAGCCGTTTGAAATCAAGTACCTCGACAAGGACGGCACGCAGAAGTATGCGCATGAAACCAGCTGGGGCGTCAGCACCCGCCTGATCGGCGCCATCATCATGACCCACGGCGACGAGCGCGGACTCAAGCTCCCGCCGAAAATCGCTCCGATTCAGGTCGTCGTTGTGCCGGTTGCCGCGCACAAGGAAGGCGTTCTGGAGGGCGCGAAGGCGGTTGCGGACAAGCTGACTGCCGCCGGTCTGCGCGTCAAGTTCGACGACCGCGACAACGTGACGCCAGGCTGGAAGTTCAACGAGTGGGAGCTGAAGGGCGTGCCGGTGCGCGTGGAAATCGGTCCGCGCGACCTCGCCGAGGGCAAGGTCATGAGCGTGCGCCGCGATACCTTTGAAAAGGCACCGCTGGACATCGAGGGCTTGGAAGGCGAAATCAAGGCGATGCTCGATGCGGTTCAGAACAACATGTTCGAAATCGCCCGCACGTTCCGCGATGAGCATACCGCCGACGTTCACAACATGGAAGAACTGGAGAAGCAGGTCAACGGCGGCTACGCCAAGGCGATGTGGTGCGGCGAGCAGACCTGCGAGGACGAAATCAAAAATCGTTTCGGCGCGTCCTCCCGCTGCATGCCGTTTGACCAGACGCCGATCGGCGAAACCTGCGTCTGCTGCGGCAAGCCTGCCAAGAAGGTCATCTATTTCGCCAAGGCCTATTGATGAATCCATCGGTATAACAACGGGGCTGTTGCGCAAAGACGTCCTCTCCGGTTCTTTGAGCCGGGGAGAGGGCAGGCAACAGCCCTGTTTCAATACCGAGCCATGACGATGGCAAGGGGAATCGAAAGAAGGAGGAGAGCAAAACGTGTTTGACAAACTCAGAAAGAGCATCGTGGACGCGGTGCAGGAGGGACAGCTCAAGCTGGGCTATCGGAGCGAAACGATTCGGCTGTATTATCCGCTTGCTTCCCTCTGCCTGCTGACGGAAAAAGAGATGAGCGCGGAAGATATGACCGCCGCGCTGGAAAAATTCGCAGGAGAGAACGAACGGGAATTGGGCAGAATCGAGGTCAGCCGCAAGGGAGAACGGTTCTGCCTTGCCGTGCCGCCGCAGGGCGCACAGTGGGTGCATGAGCATACCGACCTGAACGGATTTCTCGCGGATTTCATCCGCACAATCGGGCGGCATGGCTGCACGATGGAGGAATTGCTGGCGCAGTTTCACAAGCACTCCGACCATGTGCGGGTGGAAGAGCTGCACAACGGGGAGTTTGACTGGCTCATCGAGTTTGAGGACGGCGAACCGGACGAGTATCGCTACTGCATCGCCGACGAGGGCGGACATTTGACCTATCACCGCTTTACGCGGGAGGATTACGAGGCATTTGGATTCTAAATGAAGAAGGGGCTGCATATGCAGCCCCTTCTTCATTCATACAAGGGAAATCACGCAACCTTGTCCGCACCGGCAAAAATTCGATGTCTTGCCGGCTTGGACGAACACGGGATTAAATCAACATGCCAATCAGATGGACGATGAACGCGGCAACCCACGCGATGGCGCATTGATAGAGAACGACACCAATCGCCCAGCGCGCACCCAGCTCACGACGGATGGAAGCGACGGCGGCGATGCACGGCGTATAGAGCAGGGAGAACACCAGCAGCGACAGGGCGGAGAGCGGCGTCAGCGCGGAAAGAAGCTCCGCCGTGCTGCCAAAGAGGATGGTCAGCGTGGAAACGACGCTTTCCTTTGCCATGAAGCCGGTCAGCAGGGCGGTGGATATGCGCCAGTCGCCAAAGCCGAGCGGACGGAACAGCGGCGCGATGCCGCCCGCCATCAGCGCGAGCAGGCTGTCCTTGGAATCTGTCACGACGTTCAGACGCATATCAAACGTTTGCAGGAACCAGACGACAATGGTTGCGGCAAAGATGACCGTAAAGGCACGCTGGAGGAAATCCTTCGATTTTTCCCAGAGCAGCTGACAGACATTCTTTGCGCCCGGCATGCGGTAATTCGGCAGCTCCATGACGAAAGGAACGGGTTCGCCGGAGAAGATGGTTTTGCGCATCAGCAGCGCGTGGAGAATACCCATTAGGATGCCCAGCAGATAAAGCCCAGCCATGACCCACATGGCGTGCTTCGGGAAGAACACGGCACTGAAGAATGCGTAAATCGGGAGCTTTGCCGAGCAGCTCATGAACGGGGTGAGCAGGATCGTCATCTTGCGGTCGCGCTCGGAGGGCAGGGTGCGGGTCGCCATGACGCCCGGAACGGTGCAGCCAAAGCCGATGAGCATCGGGACGATGCTTCTGCCGGAAAGACCGATATGGCGCAGGGGCTTATCCATGACGAATGCGACACGCGCCATGTAGCCGCTGTCCTCAAGCATGGAGAGGAAGAAGAACAGGGTTACGATAAACGGCAGGAAGCTCAGCACGCTGCCTACGCCGGTGAATATGCCGTCGATAATCAGCGAGCGCAGTACGCCGGAGTAGCCGGCAGAGACCAGCAGATGATCGACCAGCTCTGTCAGCGCGCCGATGCCCTGCTCCAGCAGATCGGACAGGAAGCTGCCGATGACGTTGAAGGTTAGGAAGAACACGGAGAGCATGATGAGAATGAACATCGGAATCGCGGTGTGTCTGCCGGTCAGCAGGCGGTCTGCTTTGACGCTGCGCTCATGCTCGCGGCTCTCGTGCGGTCGGGTGACGGTCGCGTCGCAGACCTTTTCGATGAAGGAAAAGCGCATGTCCGCGATGGCGGCGGCACGATCCAGCCCGCGCTCCTGCTCCATCTGGACGATGATATGCTCAAGCATATCCTTTTCGTTTTCAGAGAGATTCAGCTGGCTGAGAATGAGCTGATCGCCCTCTGCCAGCTTGCTGGCGGCGAAACGGACGGGAATGCCCGCGGCTTCGGCGTGATCCTCGATGAGGTGCATGATGCCGTGCAGACAGCGGTGGACAGCCGCCTGCGTGCCCTCGGAGTCGCAGAAATCCGGCCTGCCGGGACGCTCCTGATAACGGGCGACATGAAGCGCATGGGAAACAAGCTCGTCGATGCCCTCGTTCTTGGCGGCGGAAATCGGAACGACCGGAATACCGAGCATGGCTTCCATTTCGTTGACGCGGACCGAGCCGCCGTTCTCGCGCACTTCGTCCATCATATTCAGCGCGAGAACCATGGGGACATCCAGCTCCATGAGCTGCATGGTCAGGTAGAGGTTGCGCTCGATGTTGGAGGCGTCGATGATGTTGATGATGCCGCAGGGCTTATCCTCCAGAATAAAGCGGCGGGTGACAATCTCCTCGCTGGTATAGGGGGACATGGAGTAGATGCCGGGCAGGTCGGTGACGAGCGTATCGTCATGACCGCGAATCGCGCCGTCCTTTCTGTCCACGGTCACGCCGGGGAAATTGCCGACGTGCTGATTGGAGCCGGTGAGCTGGTTGAAGAGGGTCGTCTTGCCGCAGTTCTGATTGCCGGCAAGGGCAAAGGTGAGCGTCGTTCCTTCGGGCAGGGGATGTTCGCCTGCTTTGACGTGGTAGCGTCCGCCCTCGCCTAAGCCGGGATGCTCCACGGGCGTATGCGGCGGCGGGCAGGCAGGCTCGCCTTTGGCGGTGCAGGGATTGCTGATTTCAATCCGCTTCGCATCGTCTACACGCAGGGTCAGCTCATAGCTGTGGATGCGGAATTCGATGGGGTCGCCCATCGGGGCGAACTTGACGAGCGTAATCTGCGCGCCGGGAATGACGCCCATATCCAAAAAATGCTGTCGGAGTGCGCCTTCGCCGCCTACGGTATGAATGACGGCACTCTGACCGGGTTTAAGAGAATCCAGAGTCATCGAATGATTCCTCCCCATTCTATATTGAGAATCAAAAGTTTGTAAACACAAACAACTTCCGGTAAACTGCAGGGAATTGCCCTCGCACAGTGTAATGGTTTGAGCGGCGTTTGTAAAGAGGTAAGAGCAGATTTGACAGCATTTTTTGCCGATGATATAATGAACGGAAAAGAGAAGGAAATCCGCGGGCAGAGGGAGCCTGAATGCGCCGGAATCTGCCTTGCATCGGGTTATGGATGGAAAAATCGGGATTTCGGGATGAATCGCCCGAGTTCATTCGTCTGCATGATAAGAAGTCAGCAGAAGGCGCGGCGGCAGACGGCTTTTTTCTGCGGTGAACGGCGCGAATAAGCCTTAATGAGAAGGAGCGAACATGGAGCAGGAGATACAGGCACTTGAGCTGCCGGAATGGGAAATACTTCCGGATATCGGGCTGTATATGGATCAGGTCGTGACGCTGATGGACAGGACATTCAGTCCGACGCTGCCTAAAGGCGAGATGACCAAGTCGATGGTCAACAACTATGTCAAGGTGGGCATGATTCCGCGCCCGACAGGGAAAAAGTATGATCGCGACCATCTGGCGATGCTCATCATGATCGGCGTACTCAAGCAGGCGTTGAGCATGGAGAGCATCAGCCGGCTGCTGGAGGTCATCTGCCGGGACGGCATGCAGGAAGGCTATGACCGATTCAGGATGATGACGGAGAGCATCGACCAGTCGGCAAAAATCGGACGGGTTGAGCTTCAGGGCAGCGGCGAATCCGCAGGGGAGCAGGCTCTGCGTTCAGGCATCATGGCGGCACTGTGTACGATACGCACATGCCGCCTGCTGGAAGCGGACAAGAGAATGAACGCATGAAACCGATACACGCCGTCATATCTTTAGACAGATGCGAATTTATCAAAGGGCTTGCAATTAGGTTTGATTGTGGTTTATACTAATCATGAGAAGGTTTTTGTTTAACGGACAAGCTCGAATATGAAATCAGGGAGGGCTGACCATGTTTTGTCCCCATTGTCATAATAAAATTCCGGATGGCTCGAATATCTGCCCGCTTTGCTATGCGAATTTGGCAGGGGTAAAGCCTGAGCGCAGCGAAGCGGAGGACGGCGAGGAAAGGCAGCCCCGCCCCGAACAGAGGAGCGCGCCCCGCAAGAGCAGCAAGACCGCCTATGCCAAGGGAAGCAGGCAGAGCCGCCGCAGTCAGGATCGGACGCCGATGATTATCGCAATCGGACTGATTTTGATTCTGGTGCTGATTATTGCGATGATTGTGCGCTCAATGTTTACAGCGGGCACGCCGGCGACGATTAACACGCCTCAGCCTCAGCAGCAGGCTCAGAATTCGCCGGAGAACAACTTTATTGTGTTCGGCGCGACGAATACGCCCGCACCGGTGGCGGCTACAACGCCGATGATTGAAATCACGCCGACGCCGGAGCCTGTGCAGCAGACGACGAACGTCACCTATAAAACGCTGCGCAAGGGCGACCAGAGCGTAGAGGTGAAGCTGATGCAGGTGGCGCTGACCGAGCTGGGCTATCTGAAGGGCGCGTCGGACGGCAATTTCGGCACGGCAACCAAGACGGCGGTTGAAGCCTTCCAGAAGGACAACGGGCTGGATGTGGACGGCATCGCGGGCGCAAAGACGCTTGAGAAGCTGTATTCGCTCGCAACCGTGACCCCGCCTCCGGATGGCACGGTGACAGCAGCACCGGGCGATATCATGGATCTGCCGGGCTAAAGAACGATTTACGAAAGAGGCTGTTGTAGGATGCGACAGCCTCTTTTTATGAAAATGGGGTTCGATATGAAAAAGCATTTCTTTATTTTCATCTTGACGGTGCTGATGCTGGCGTCGGCGTGCGCATTCGCCGCGCCGGAGTTGAGCAACGTGATGGCGGACGACGTGAAGCTGATTTCCGGTCAAAACGATTGGTACTTTGATTTTGAAACGACGGAGGGCGGCACGCTGGCGATGCGCCTGTACAGCGGCGACACAGGGGAATTCGTCTGCGAAGTGGGCACGGCGCAGGTTGAAGAGGGAACGGGGCGCATCAGCTGGGACGGCATGCTGGCAGACGGCAGCGCGGTTCCGGAGGGCAACTACATCCTGATGATTCAGCTGCGCAACTACTGGGGCGAGGAAAGCGAGCAGCAGCTCATTTCCCTGCACATTTACGGCAGCGAGGAGAGCGCAAACGCGAATATGCTCGATTTGAGCCTGCTGGAGGATGCGCAGGAGGCACAGAGCTGGGACGAGCCGCAATCCGAACCGGCTGCGGCGGTGACGGAAGAAGGAAAGAAGCCCGTGCCGCAGGCGACGAGCTTCTGGGATATGGATCCGGATGCGTATGACCTGACCGACCCCGACCATCAGCAGGCAATCTGGGATTTGATGATGCAGCCGATTACGGTGATGGATGTTGAGCAGACGGAGCATGTCTATCCGACGAACACGCCGGGCAGCGACCGCAAGCCCTATGAGCAAAACTGCGCGGGCGAGCTGCATGGGCAGAGCCAGGGCGTGCATGTTCTGGAGGAGGATACGGACGGCGACGGTTATGTGCTGATTGAATCCTATTCCAACGACGGTACCAAGACGGACAACGAATATATGGAATCCCTGAACGCCAAGAAGATACAGGGCTATGTCAAAAAGAGCATCCTGTTCCAGGTGACGCCGTCGAGCAAATATGCGCTGTTGGTGGACAAGCTGCGCCAGAAGATGTATATCTTTGAGGCGGGCGCGATTATCGGCGAATTGGATGTATCTACGGGACTGAACAACGCCAAGCAGCCGTACAACGAATCCCCGGCGGGCGAGTATATTACGGTGAGCAAGGTCGGCGATTTCGACGCGGGCGGCAGAACAATCGGACGCTTTGCCATCCGCATCAACGGCGGTACGCTGCTTCATGAAGTGCTGCACGACAAGGCGGCGGACGGCACGCGCATCTATACGCAGTATGAGGCGCAGCTGGGCATGAAGGCGAGCCACGGCTGCATCCGCATCCAGCGTCGTGCCAACGCGCAGGGGCAGAACATGCAGTGGCTCTGGAATAATTTGGAAAACAAGACGAAGGTCTTTATCTGGGACGATCAGGGGCGGCAGATGTATGAGCCGGAGCTGCCGAACAGCGGCTTGCAGCTTTACCGAAACCCGAACGGCGGAAGCAATTACCACGTTGACGAGAACTGCTCCGGCGTCAAGTCGAAGTTCCTGCCGCTGACGGGGGACTTCACATACGGCGATTTGGAGAAGGATGAGTTCAAAAAACTGACGCCCTGCACGTATTGCGGCGCACCGGCGCGCCCGGAAACGCTGTACGAACGCTATGTGTTTGAAACCGAACAGATTGGCGCGGAAGTGACGGACGATGTGAAGGAAAAGTTCGGAATTCAGTAAGAAAAGCCAGAATCGACAATTTAAAAGTCAAAGGACCGTTTTGCTTTCTTTGCGAAAGCGGATGGTCTTTTTAAATAATGAATTTTAAAACAAAGCGTTAGTCAGCATGAGAATATTAACCGGAAGAAATGAATACAAATTGAATAATGGGAAATTTATTCTTGCAAAAAATAAAATGACATGATATACTATCGCCACATCGAATAAGTCGAAAGTAAAAAATTCAAAACGGACGATATAATGGGCTGATAAGCGGGAATAAACCGGATTCAATGCAGGAATTGAAATTAAAAAATTCAATTTATAAAAATGCGTGCAGGAACGCGCGTCAAAGATGACGGGAGTGTTAGAGATGATCAAGCTGAAAAACGTGCATAAGACATTCGGACATCTGGAGGTGCTCAAGGGTATTGATCTGGAGGTCGCGAAGGGCGAAAAGCTGGTCATCATCGGACCGAGCGGTTCGGGAAAAAGCACACTCATCCGCTGCATGAACGGCTTGGAGGAAGTGACGAAGGGCGAGGTATACATCGACGGGCATCTGATGACGCACAAGACGCGGGCGGCGCTGAACCGGCAGTATTCCTCGATGGTCTTTCAGCAGTTCAACCTGTATCCGCATCTGACAGTGATGGAAAACCTGACGCTGGCGCCCATCAAGCTCAAAAAAGTGCCGAAGGAGGAAGCGGAGGAGCTGGCGATGGCGAACCTGCGGCGGGTCGGGCTGGAAAAGAAGGCATTTGTCTACCCGACGACGCTCTCCGGCGGACAGCAGCAGCGCATCGCGATTGCGCGGTCGCTGACGATGAAGAATCCGGTCATCTATTTTGACGAACCGACGAGCGCACTGGACCCGGAAATGGTTCAGGAGGTGCTGGACATCATGGTCGAGCTGGGGCACGACAACATCACGATGGTCGTGGTCACACACGAGATGGGGTTTGCGCGGGAGGTTGCCGACAGGGTGGTCTTCTGCGACGGCGGACATATTCTGGAGCAGGGCACGCCGGAACATTTCTTCACGAACCCGGAAAACGAACGGACAAAGGCGTTCCTGTCCAAGATTTTGAGATGACAAAAGAGAAGCGATCGGAGAAAGACTCCGGCGGTTCTTTTGATATTTTCCATTATAAGGAGGACATGACGTATGAAAAAGATTCTTGCAGCAGCATTGGCTCTGTGCATGACGATGGGCGCGACGGCTCTGGCTGAAGGCACTTTCCGCGTGGGCGTCAAACAGGATGTTTACGGCTTCGGCTATTATGACGAGGCGACGGGCGAGTTCTCCGGCATGGAGATCGAGTTGGGCGAAAAGCTCGCCGAGGCACTGGGCTATGATGAGGTGGAATATACGGCGGTGACCGCGGCGACGCGCGGGCAGATGCTCGACAACGACGAGCTGGATTGCGTCATTGCGACGTTTACCATCAAGCCTGAGCGCAAAGAAAGCTGGGATTTCAGCACGCCGTATTATGTGGACGCGGTGACCGTGCTGGTCAAAGACGCATCCGGCATCACGGATCTGGCGGGGCTGAAGGGAAAGACGGTCGGCGTATCCTCCGGCTCGACCTCCGCGAAGGCGCTTTCCAAGGCGATGGCGGAAGCCGGGGTCATCGATGCGTTTGATGAGGAGGCGTTTGATGCGGCGACGTTCAACGGCGGCGTGAGCTTCAAGATTTTTGACGACTATCCGGCGATTTCGATGGCTCTGGACGCCGGCGATGTGGATGCGTTCTGCGTGGATAAGTCCATTCTGGCAAACTACAAGACGGACGGCCGTAGCTTTATCGAGGATTCCTTCTCGCCGCAGGAATATGGCGTGGCGACCAAGAAAGGCTCTGAGCTGAGCGGCAAGATCGAGGCTTTGATTACGGAATGGCTGGCGGATGGCACGATCGACGGCATGATCAAAGAGTGGGGCTTGGAGTAAGAAATACCGGTTACCCACACCCTTTCTTCGCTTCGTGACGATATGAACAGGATTAAGCATGTGCGCGCCGTTCAATCGAGACTCTTTGAGCCACCGCAAAGCGGAGAAGGGAGTCTGGGAGGATTGAAATCACGCGCCCGCTGTGCGGGGTTCAGCGTGATGGAAATCGCAAGGAGTGCTTGCGCGGCTATGCGGGTTTTCCGAACAAAATCCATCGGGCGGGTTTGGGCGGCAGCCCAAGGTAATCTGAAAAGGACGTGATGAATGTGGAGACGATTTTCAGCGGAAAGGCGTGGGCGACGGTATGGCGGTATCGCGCGACATTTTTAAACGGGCTGCTCAATACGCTGGAGAGTGCCGTAGTGGGGCTGGGCATTGCGCTGATTATCGGATTCGCATTGGGCTTGATGGCGACCGGCGGAAAACGCGCATTGCGCGTCATCGCCCGAATCTACGTCGAGTTCTTCCAGAATACGCCGCTGATTTTGCAGGTCTGCTTCCTGTATTACGCACTCGCTTATTCGGGCGTGAAGATATCGGTGGTGGTCGTCGGGTTCATCGCGCTGGGTTTTTATCACGGGGCGTATGTCGCGGAGGTTGTGCGGGCAGGCATACAGGCTGTGCCCTGCGGACAATTCGACGCGGCATGGGCGCAGGGGTTTGGCTACACGGAGACGATGAAGCACATTATTTTGCCGCAGACGGTCAAAATTATTCTGCCGCCGATGGTCAATCAGGTGGTGGCGCTTATCAAGAACACATCGTGCCTGTTTATCATCGGCGGAGCGGATTTGATTGCGACGACCTATAACTTCGTTACGGGCGAAAGCACGGGCGGTGCGTATGGTCCGGCGTATCTGGTCGGCGGGCTGCTGTTCTTCGTGGTCTGCTATCCGCTGTCGCTGATGGCGGGCAGATGGGAGAGCAGGCTCAAGGAGCGCGACAAAGCGCAGGTTGAGGCGATAGAGGAAAAGGAGGCGACGGTATGAGCAGCTTCCTTCAGGATCTCAAGGGGAGCTTCGGCATCCTCGCCAATCCGGATGTCATCAGCTATCTGATGCGCGGACTGATGTTTACGCTCGCCATATCCATCATTGCAATCGCGGTCAGTCTGGTTCTCGGCGTAATCCTTGCGCTGACGAGGAACTACTGCACACGCGGGGCGGCACGCATCCTGCGGAGAATCGCTTCTATATATATTGAGCTTTTTCGCAACACACCGCTGATGCTTTGGATGTTCGTGTGCTTTGTGCTTTGTCCCGCACCGGCGGTCGGCAAGAAGTTTGCACAGCTGCTGGGCATGAACTCGACGGTCGCGGTCAAGACGCTGTTCAAGGCGATTGTCGCGCTGACGCTGTTCACATCTGCCATTATGGCGGAAATCATACGCGGCGGACTGAACGCCGTTCCGAAGGGTCAGTTTGAAGCGGCATATTCACAGGGGTTCAGCACCTTCCGGACGATGACACTGATTGTGCTTCCGCAGGCGGTCAAGAGCATTGTGCCGACGCTGCTCTCACAGATGATTACGACCATCAAGGACAGCAGCTACATGGCGAGTCTGGTTACGGTGGAGCTGATGGCGTGTACGAAGCTCATCATCAGCAAGGCAAACGCCTATAACGGAACATGGGTTGATCGATTCAATCGGGGAACGATTCATGTGACGGATGTGTTCGTGCTGTTTGGGTTTGCGTTTCTGGTTTACTTCGCGATCAACTTTACGCTTTCGTGCGTAGTCAGGCGGATGAGAAGCCGTCGGAGCTGAAAAAAGGAGAAAGGCGGAAGATGTTCTTTCCGAAGCGGGGAGGACATCTTTTTTGATGTGCAGAAGTTGCGCGAAACTGCCCGCATCGCTAATCTGCTGTGTTTTGCAAACCGCGGCGGAGCTGAGGACGGAAGAACGTACAGCCCATCGTAAACGCTGCGCACGGAGGAGCGGGGGGAGCAAAACAAAAAACGGGCAAAACATCGGACGTCTGACATAAGGCACTGAATCGTGCTAAAG
>ENA-UOOA01006327-UOOA01006327.1-human-gut-metagenome-genome-assembly--contig:-P61old-NODE-6327-length-11523-cov-7.676840_pt1 | contig 11523 bp, 8 predicted proteins | sample MGYA00242467_ERZ724014 | MGnify/ENA metagenome assembly ERZ724014
TCATTCGATTATACTATCTTACTGTGAATAATTTCACAGCTTAATGCATATGCAGAATGTCCAGCCACCTGCATTTCATCTTCCCAGTTTCACTTTAATAAATAACAGCTGGTATACGCAATCTTTCCAGGACCATAATAATAGTCAAGGTGGTTTGCCTGACAAACCTGCATAACCAGCATTCCATAGGCTTCCATAGAGGAAAAGGCCTGGTCCGGAAAGCGGCAGGGAGCGTCCGGACAGGTACAGGTTTTGCATTTTATGCAGCAGCCTGCGCCTATGGGAAGCATATTCGGGTAAAATTTCCGCAGATCTTTTTCCAGGCTGTAAAAGGAGGCTTTGTGCATAGCTTCTGTGCGCATCATGCCTTCCCCGTCCAGGGAATCCTCCAGCTCTCCCACTGTCTGTACCAGGATTCCCAGTTTATACTTTCTTACTCTTTGTTCGCATTCCTCCAAGGTTCCGCAGCCGGGCGGACAACTCCAGCATTTGTTGTATTTGTGACAGGAATCGGAGGCGCACATCTGGCGTACTTCTGGCTTTAGTTCAATGGTATCGCAAGCCAGGGGTACCACGTTGGTGAAACCGTGGGACAGGCATAGTTGTTTTAAGTCTTTGAAATTCATGTCTCTAATCCTTTTTAAATCATTATTATCCACAGATAACAATATGCAAAAACATTTTATAATTCTCTGTCTTCTATTTTTATATCTTGTTTCTATTTTTTATCTTGCTTCTATTTTTATAAAATCAGCACTAAAATTTCCTGTAATAAACACGGAAATCTCTTTACCTTTCAAATCCCAGCTCATCTACGAAACAATCCTGAAATTCCGGGCAGGCCGCCAGTTCCAGAAATTCCATGTTTCGCACTGCATTTTCAATCTCGTGACGCTCATTCTTATTTAGCAATGCAATCTTAGCACCTTCCCCGGCGATATTTCCCACACATTGTACTTTCTTCACAAAGCTTTCCGGGATCAGACCAATCCGGGCTGCGTTTTCTGCACTCATATAATTGCCGAATCCACCTGCCAGATACACGGTCTGAATCTGGGATTCTTCTATGCTTCTTTTCTTTAATAAAAGCTGGATTCCAGCGGCAATGGCTGCTTTGGCAAGTTGAACCTCGCCAATGTCTTTCTGGGTAAGATAGACTCCGCAATCATTCTCAAAACGCGACTGCCCACTCCCATTTTTTTCGTTTCTCTGTAGGCACTCCGTTTTCTCACTTTGCGCATCCTCTGACATATTCTGCTCACATTGGGCAAAAACAGTTTCTTGTGGTGGCACAAGCATAAACGTGTCTGATCTTTCCTGCCCACTGTGAAGAATTCCATTTTCCTCTAACAGACCTGCACGCAGAAGCTCTGCCACCAGATCAATCAGCCCGGAACCGCATAGGCCTACAGGCTTCTCACCGCCAATTGTGGTATACTGCCATTTTCCATCTTCATATTTTACATGATCAATAGCTCCCGGAAGCCCCCGCATTCCGCACTGGATCTTCGCCCCTTCAAAGGCTGGGCCAGATGCCGCGGAGCAGGCTGCCAGGCCATATTTATTTCCAAGGATCATCTCTGTGTTAGTTCCGATATCCAGCATTAAAGTTATTTCATCCTTCAGATCCTGTCGAAGAGCCAGAAGACAGCCACTGGTGTCTGCGCCTATGTATCCGGCGATATTCGGAAGAAGGAGCAACTGGCCTTTTGGGTGGATGTGAATACCATAATCAGCTGCGCGCAAAGTAAGGGACTGACTGATTGCAGGCGTATATGGCGCATGTGCCAAAGAAGCCGGGTAAATTCCAAGAAACAGGTGGTGCATACAGGTGTTTCCAACAAGACTTACCTGATAGATATCTTCCACTCCAGGCATCCATTCAGCGCTTTTCGTCTTGCCATTGACAGTTTGATCATTCACTTTTTTCCTTCCACTTGCTATTTTGGGGGCTTTTTGAGTTTTTACAATAAGACTTTCCAGTATTTTATTTATTGTCTTCTGCACGCACTTGCTCAGCGTTTCTGTGCCATGTTCCAGCGCATAATTGGCTCTTTGAATTACGTCTCCGCCATACTGCATCTGGGGATTCATTCTACTTTCTACTGCCAAGTTTTCCCCAGTTCTACCATCCAGAAGATACCCCACAATTGTAGTCGTTCCAAGGTCGATTGCCGCAGTAAAAATCCCATCACCTTTTTCACCACTACTATTCACTCCATGGACAGAATCTTCATGGACGCCAACAATTGGTCTTAAATCAAGGATTTCTTCATCTGTATAGGCTACTTGCCACTCTGGATTGAAGCTTCGTTTTTCATAGAGACTTCCGGCAAGTTTTACATCTGTTTTTATACACCCATAATCTACATCTGACGTTCTTTTATTGTCTGAGATTCCATATACGTCTTCCACCAGCCGCTCCCACTCTGACTTTTTTTCCCCAGTCTCCGGCTTCTCCAGCCACACTGTTTTCACCTGCAATTCTGGCTGGAAATTCACCTTTCTGGAAAATCCTTCTCTCAAAATTTTACCTCTATTTTTCTTCCCGGGAATCTCCACCTGACAGTCCTTTTCCACCTTCGTCTGACATGCCAGCACAGGCTTTCCATCTACCTTCACCAGACATTTCCCACAGGTTCCCTGCCCTCCGCAAGGCACATCCGGCGCAAGCCCCGCCTGAATCTCCGCCTCCAGAACGCTGGTTCCAACCGGAACCTCTATACTAATCTCTTCCCTCACAAAATACACCTTAGCCATAACCCAAACTCCCTAAAAACAACCGACCGGGCATGCCCCGGTCGATGTATTATTCTTTCAGCAATTTTTCAACAGCCTTTTTGAAATCATATAATTTATCAATATACACATGAACAATTGTCCCGCAATGTTCTTTCACAATCACTCCATCATAGTCGTGTGCAAGCTGATTTCTTACTTTCAGCATATCCATCCACTCATCACCAGTAATCAGATTCGCCTGAAATGATTCTCTGAGAACTTCTCTTGGTGAGCCAGTGACAAATCCAGTTATTGCATAATACTGTACCAGAATATCTTTCATAACCTTCCACGCCAAGTCAAATGTAATACTGAATTTAGCACTGGTTCCACTAAGTACAAAAGAATCTGACAAATCACGCTGTTTCGCCTCCGCCAGAGAGTCCAGTGAATTTCTAAACGACTCAAATCTTCTTATAAATTTCTCGTCCATATTGTTTTATATCCTCCAACAACAGCTGATTCTGACAAGTATCAAGATCAACCAGATCAATTGTGTACAATGTTGGAATCTCTTCTAAATTCTCCTGCAAATCAAGAATTTCGTGTGAAGCGACTCCAGACACTGCAATATCAATATCGCTCCGCTCTGTCGCAGTTCCCTTTGCCCGGGATCCATACAGAATTATCTTCTGTGCCCCATACAATCTGCACCGTTGTATAATTTCTGTCATGACCTCATCAACGCGCATAGTTTCCCCCATTTCACTCATAAAACTAATTTCATTATAGGTTAAATCCCACGCAACGTCAATTTGCAAAATCTATCTAATTTATTGCCATCAACATCCAGTATCAAATTATCTCTATCATTTTTTCCATTTTCTCACTCATTTCCTAACTGCTTATCACTGATATTTTTTCAAGTTTTTAAAATGTATTTTTAAAACTTTTGTATTTTACATTTTTTTAATTTTATGTGCTGTAGCAGATTATTTTATACACACATAAAAAGAATCCGGCACAAAGCATTTTTATACACTTTGTACCGGATTTCTCTTATTTTTCTTGTACAAATTTTCTCACAAACTCTTCATACCCACAAGGCTTCCCCCAGAAATATCCCTGTGTGAATTCCGGGCACAGCTTTCGGATTTTGAGCCATTCCTGGGCACTTTCTATACCTTCGATACAAATCTTCATATCCAGATTATGAATCATGGTGCAAAACTGATTCAGAAGATAATATTCCTGCTCATCTGCAACTGCTTTCGCAGTGAAAGAACGGTCGATCTTAATGATCTCTGGTTTCAGCTCGCTGAGATAATGGAAGTTCGAGTAGCCGGTTCCAAAGTCATCCAGCGCCAGACTGATTCCCATTCGCTTCAGTTCTGTGAGAAAATGCTTCTCATTTATATTTTGTTCCAGAAGATCGCTCTCTGTCAATTCCACGATCACCGCTTCCAGCGGCAGCCCTGTCCTTTTCATTTCTGCACTGATATCCTGAATCACATCAGACTTAGAGGCCTGTACCTGGGAAATATTAATACTCATCCGGAACCCTGAAAGTATCTTCCTGATCTCACTGCATTTTCCCATAGCCTCTTTCATCATCCAGCGGCCAGCAGGAATAATCAGACCTGTTTCTTCCAGAATGGGAATAAACTCTGCCGGTGAAATCATTCCGAATTTTTCAGAGGTAAAACGCATTAAAGCTTCTGCTCCATAAGGCACTTTTTTATCTTCCGCAAATACAGGCTGGTAAAAAGCTGTAAAGCCCTGGAATCCATTGATCACAGCTTCCCGCAATTCCTGGGTGATCTCCCTTTTCCGAAGAAATTTTCTGTAGGTTTCCCCATTAAATATATAACAACGGTTTCTTCCCAGCTTCTTTGCCTCATTCAGGGTAAAATCTGTCAGCTTCAATGCTTCTGCATACTGATTTCCTTTTAATGCCGCAAATGGCACAATTCCTCCAGAAACCGTATACATGACTTTAAATTCATTGGTTTCAATAAATCTGTCTATTGCCTCTCTCACTTTATCATAAAGCTTATCCGCATCCTTCGCTTCGTCAGAAGAAACATCCAGGATCAGAAATTCATCTGCCACAAGCTTGTACACCTTCTGTCCTTCTGATATGCAGCCGGAAATACACTCCGCCGATTTCTTAAGTACAAAGTCACCGTACTCCTGTCCGAAGTTATCATTAATCTCCTTAAAATGATCAATTCCTATACGAAGCAGATATCCTGTTTCCAAAGGAGTATCCAATTGATTCATATACTCCCGGAACCCAGACTCTCCCAATAGTCCGCTTACATTATCTGCCTTCTGTCTCTCTCCAATCTCATTAATGCAACCAATCATGTAAAGTGGTTTCATGTTGTCGTCACGAACCAGATAACCTTTGCAATGAATCCAGATCGGCATTTTTTTCAGATCCAGCCATCGATATTCCATGCTATGAGTGCAGCGGTCTGTTTTAAGGAGGTCATCAAATTCTGCTTTCAGTTTTTCATAATCCGGTGCATATACAAATTCCTTATGCTTCGAAATTACATTATGAAAACCATTTTTCGGAATACAGAAGCGTTCAAGTGCCTGATTTGCTATGTAATAAAAATCCGTCCGAAAATCAACCACATATGGGTAATTATCTGCAGTGGGGCTCAGAAGATCAATCACGCTGCAAAGCTCATCCACAGACATGCTTTGAAACTTTTTCTCCTGCAGGATCACCTCATCTGTGATCTCCCCAGTCGACTGCTTTCCCATATGGGAAAGCATCTTATCCAGACCGGTTGACCGCGCCACCTTTTTCCTGCGCTTCTGACGGTACAGCATGGTATCACTTCGTCTCACAATATCCTTAAAGTCAAAATCTATATCAGGCTGATAATAAGCATATCCTGCTGACATGCTGAGTGGATAATCCAGCTTGTGCATTTCCGCTGTTTTTTTCAAAATCAGCTCAAGCGCCTTCAGCCGTTCCGGAATCATATCCTTCTCATCGCTATGATATACATATGCAAACTCATCGCCGCCAATCCGAAAACAGTTCTTTACATTCTGAAATGCCTGACTGATACACTGATAGCATAGCTTCAGCGCTTCGTCTCCCTTTTCATGCCCAAAATTGTCATTGATCACTTTCAGATTATCCAGATCAAACAGAACTACACCTGTTGTACGAAGTTTAATATCACTTTCATCCAGATATTTCACCATGTCCTCGTAAGCGTTTCGGTTCATGGCCTCTGTGAGCATATCCATGTTAGCTATTTTCTGCAGATAGATCACCTTTTGTTTCTGGATATATTGATCGTAATATTGGGAAACCTGGATCCAGATCAGCATAATGATAAACAGCAGGGTTCCTATGGGAAGCAAAATGGATGTCTGTTGAAATTCCCTCAAATAATAAAGGAACATTTCTGCCATTCCGAATACTATGAGCACACACATAGGATACTGGAATTTCTTGGCTTCATCGTTGCCTTCTTTTCTGGCCTCGTAAAGAATGAGGGCAACTGTGTAAACTGCATTGGCAACCATAATAACATGGGTTGCGGGAAGCAGCCGGAATATATCAATAATTCCCGTACACTGAAGCAGAACGTCAGCTGCCATATTCGCAAGATAAAGAATGGGAAAAATCAATGCACCTTTGTGATATCTGCTTTTACAGATATCATATAGCAGGAAATTAAAGGGTACCGGGAAAAGGAAGAATGAAAAATAATCCACAAAATACAAAGTTCTTCCATCCGGAATCAAAAACTGCAGGAATCCACATTGTGCCAGTGTCCATACTGCAATCAGCAATGAGAAAAATCCAAGGTTTAAAAAGACCTCTATCTTCGTTTCTGTCTCGTCTCTTCTTTTTCTTCGCACTGCTCCCAAATAAAGCAGCAGGCAGATGATGCTTGCAAACAGGATCCCGCAGCTGAGCAACAGGGTTTTAAAGCTGTCCATTAAAATTTTCAGAACGCAATTGCCCCGTGTTCCGTATACAATGCTGACTTCATTTCCATAATAGTTGTCATATACTGGAATAATTCTAACCTCAAGACTTTTACCAGCGCTGTCTTCCGGAATATTCACAATGTGCCAGCAGCTTCCCGGTGACTTCATAAAGCTGGGAGCATCTTCTTCATTTCCGTATTCGTATATTTTTTCTCCGTCCAGCCACACTTCTGCAATGGTGTGTGTGGTTTTAAATAAGATTGATCTGGGATCATCGAAGTCTTCGGGCAGAGCAATATTCTCTGATTTGATTTCTCCATCTGTCAGTTTTTTTGTTTCAAACCTAATCGTATTATCCCAGAGCAATTTTTCCCTGGCTGTACTCTGACTGAATATCCAACCTGAAAAACCAATTGCAAACAATCCAAATACGAACAGGGTAATCCATAGTTTCTTTTCTATTTTCATAGTTTCTCCCCACTATATAAAATAGCACTGTTCACTAAGTGCACAATGATCACCTTGTGCTGCAATTCTGTGCAAAATTTACCCGCACAGAATATTACCTGTAAACAATGACTTACAACTCATCAAAAGATATATATAGACAGCATATCAAACCCATTTAGCTTTTTCAAGGTTTTGACAGATTTTGTTAAAACCTTTTTATTTGAGGGCAAAAAAAATATCTGACGGGGCAATTCTGCCCTGTGCCAGATATTTTCTTCGTTTCTGTCAGCTTATGTGTCTGCCGATTCTCCGGTAATCACGCTCATATTAATGTATGCGACTTCCCTTATGCAAATTTCTCATCCAGATATTCTTTCAGGATTCCCAGATTTTCATCACTGTACAGCTGATCTGCCGCATGCTTATAATTATGAAAAAGCTTAAATTCCACCTTATCTGTCCCAACAATTCTTGTAAGCAGTGCATTCAGTCTCTCAGACTGCAGATACGGAACATCTAAATCCGCATCACCATGCCAGATCAATATATCCGGGCTATTTTCCTTCGTAAGATTTTTCTCAATATAATACAATGGACTATAGTTGTTTTTCTCATCCTCAGTAAGAGCTTTTACATCCTTGCGCATCCAATAAGATTCCACATCCTCGTAGCCGGTATCTTTAATTGCCCCCTGAAGCCACAGGCTGGCCGCCCAGCGGACAATTTTTGGAATCCTCAGCTCCCTGTAATCATCTTCCATAGTTCCGAATTCCATACAGCCGTAATAGTCCAGAATCACCTGAACTTCACTGGAAACAGGATGGTTCTCATCTTCTCCGATAAATGGAACACTATTAAATTCCTCATCATTGGAAGCGCCACAGATCACTGATAAATACCCCCCAGCTGACTCTCCCCAGATTGCGAAACGCTCCGGATCGTATCCATATTTCTCTGCATTTGCACGAAGAAAACGGATCGCTGATTTCACATCTTCCACTCCTGCCGGAAAGGCTGCTTCCTGGGCAAGACGATAGTTAACGGATGCACATGCATATCCATGATCGCGGAAATAGTGGTACATCAGCTGCGCCTGACGGGACTGGCTGTCATTGTATACGAAGCCGCCCCCATGTACCAATATGATCAACGGCATAGGTTCTTCACTGTCCGGCACATACAGATCCAGATAATCATTTTCGGAAGTCTCAGAATATGGCAGCTTCTCATAAGCTTTTCCACCATTCCATTTGGAAGAATCATCCAATTTCACTGATGGAGAGTATACATTATGAAAAACCACACGAACAGCTTCATGATTGTAACCGAGAATACCAACTATAGCAGCAAGACAGATTCCACCTATGATAAAACCTTTTTTCTTCATTTGTTCAACCTCTTTTCCACCTTAAATCATAAGTCTTTCACTTCATTCACATGGAATTTCCACCACATAAAACCGTTCTTCATCTGCCACGGTAACCTTCACCGGTCCGTTTCCATCTGCCTGTACAACTGCCATTGCCTCACCATAATAAGTCGCCACAGTATGGTCAGTATAATTCCCTTTTACATAAGGAGCCGGGCTTCCGAGTCCCTTCAGGACACCATTTTCTACTGTTACTTTTATGTTATGTTTCTCCATTGGTTTCCAGATTCCCTTGCTATCTGTGTATTGCAGTTGAATAAATGCAAGGCCCTCCGGTTTCACGGTTTTCTCCTCTGGGCGCACCTGAAGAACCGTTTCTTTTCCTGCTGTATGTAATGAATAACGGTTGATTTCTCTTCCGTTTTCATCGTAAGAAACCGCCGTTATCTCCCCATTCTGATAGGTGATATTAAAGTTTGCACGGCATTTTTTCACTTTCTTTTTACCAGCACTTTTGCCATTGATAAACAGCTCAACCTGTGCAGCCCTTGCATAAACTTCTACCTTCGCCGGTTCTCCGTTACAGCCATCCCATGCCCAGCTTTCCAGAGCCTTTGTCAGCTGCCAGCCGGTAAGACGAAGCTTTTCTTTCTGGTAAACAGGATCAACTGCAATAAACGGACCTGTCTCTCTTTCAAAAGCAACTCGAGTATATGCAGCCTCTGCACGCGGCTTCCCATTCAGGTCAATTCGACCATTTCCACCTGTCATTCTCGTGGCTGGATCTTCAAATTTTTAGTCAGAATACTCTGCTGCAACATACCCGAATTCTCCTATATAATCCCATCCTGACCAAACAAAATCACCGATAATTCTTTTATTTTTCTTGGCAATTTCCCAGAAACTATACGCATCTTTACAGAAGGTTTCACTTCCAAGAATCAGACGGTTCGGGTACTTTTTCAGATCATGTTTGTAGCGGAAAATACCGTAATTATAACCTGCGATATCCATGTTTGCGTAGGCATCCTTCGTCCTTAAATCGCATGGATAAAGGGTGGCACCACACTTCATAAAGTAGTCTCCAACCAGACAGGCAAGAGTATTATAGAACTCGCTTCCTACTGTCTTTTTCTTCTTTTCCGGCTTGGTGCTGCCTAATCCTTTTTTTCCATTTTCTGTGGCTTTATTTACTGTCTTTTCACCACTTTTAACTACTTTTTTCTCATTCTTTCCAGCTGCCTGAGCGGCATTTTTCTCTGCATTTCCAGCGCTCTTTTCTGCCTTGTCATCACTGTAAACACCAAGTCCTATGGAACTTAAGAAATTGAAGAAAATGTTGATTCCGCAGGTAACAGGACGGGTGGAATCCAAGCTGTGAAGGTAGTTTGTCATATCGCCGGTGAGGGCAATTCCCTTCTTCTGGGCGGTCTCTGCAACCTCATTTCCTGTGGAGTACATAATCACACTTGGATGGTTGTAATCCTTGTCAACCATGTCTTTTAAATCCTGTTTCCACCAGTCCGCAAGCTGTCCTGCATAGTCATATTTAGTTTTATGAATGTACCACACATCTACATATTCATCCATCATCAGCATTCCCACACGGTCACAGGCATCCAGAAGTGCCTTAGAGCAAGGATAATGTGCAGAGCGGACTGCATTGTATCCATTTTCTTTGAGAATACGCATTTTACGTTCTTCTGTTTCCGGATACGTACATGCACCAAGCACGCCATTATCGTGATGAAAGCATGCACCGCGAAGAATCACACGCTCTCCGTTAATGGTCATTCCTACCTGAGGATTCCAGATCAATTCACGGATTCCGAAAGTTTCAGTTACTTCGTCTTCACCGAAAATTGCTTTACAGGTATAGAGATTCGGGTGCTCTGTATCCCAGAGCTTTGCGTTTGGAACATCCAGCTGGAAGATGGCCTGGTATGCTGCTTCCTGATTATTTTTTTCCGCTTCCACCTGCGCCAATTCACTCTTCTGACCATTTTTTCCAGTCTGTACTGATTCATTTGGCTGCATGTTTTTATTATCTGATGATATTATTTTGTCATTGTTTACATTTCCTATTTTTGTACTTTCACCAATTACTCTAAGTACTTTAGAGCCCTCAAACTCAATCTTCAGGGAAACCTCTCCCGGCGAAGAAGTTTTCACAACGACCTCAATTCTCGCCGGATCATAGCTTAAGGTACGGATTTTCACACCGTTTACCGGAATATGTTTTTCTTCCCCAACATACAGATAAGCCGGACGGTAAATACCGGTTCCTGAATACCAGCGGCTGTTTGGCTGGTCAGCATTGCGCGCAATGACTTTGATCTCATTCTCTTTTCCATACTGGAAAAAGCCCTCTGTATCCACATAAAAATTGGTATAACCATAAGGACGGTAAGCCGCCTTTTTCCCATTTATGTAAACTTCACCATTGTGGTAAATCCCCTCAAATTCAATGAGGACTTTCTTATCTTTATACTCCTCTGGCACAAAGAAATTTCTGATATATTCGTAATCTCCACCAATATACCATCCAATATTCCCCTCGCCGGTACTCTCCTGAGTACGCGGCTCACTCAGCATTGCATCATGTGGCAAAGTCACCGGATAAGCAGCCTCATCCCGGGTAAGACACCTGCATATCCAATCCTTGTTAAAATCAATTTTCTGCATACAGTAAACTGCTCCTTTCTGAAATCTCTGTCCTTAAACCAACTACTTTTTCGGCATTCTCAAACTGTTAACAGTTTACTGCTTTTTCCTATCTCTGTGGAAGAATTAGCGTGAACAGTCCTTTTTTTAACGCTAATAACAGCCCACAGAACTTTATAAATCAAGTCTGTGAGCTGTCTTCTCCACCTTCAGCTCGTTTCCATCCCACACAATATGTACCTGTCCCTCAGCAACAGGCAATGTACAATCAAAGCTGTCAAAAAACTCAGTATGCGGTTCTACCACAAACTCTTTTCCACCAACTCCGGTAAATTTCAGCCCCATGAAAT
>ENA-UOOA01006329-UOOA01006329.1-human-gut-metagenome-genome-assembly--contig:-P61old-NODE-6329-length-11520-cov-3.849804_pt1 | contig 11520 bp, 9 predicted proteins | sample MGYA00242467_ERZ724014 | MGnify/ENA metagenome assembly ERZ724014
AAGTGCATGCACTCCGCACAAAACTCAAAAAAATCACAGGCAAGCGCATTGAGCTGTTGTTTGAAATCGACCCTTCCGTTATCGGCGGACTTATTGTCCGCGTTGACGGGCGCGTGATTGATGCAAGCGTCAGGAAGGATTTAGACAATCTGCGTGAGCTTATGGGCAAAACAGCACATTAATCGACTCTGATTAAAGCTTTCCTTCAAAAAAGGATTCGGCCTCCGCTTTTTAAGCGGCACTGCTCGGAGTTGTTTTCACAATGAAAGGATGGTCAAGATAATGAACCTGCGACCCGAAGAGATCAGCACATTAATTAAAGACCAAATTAAAAATTACAGAACAAAAATAGAACCTGCCGAAACAGGCACGGTAATTCTGTTCGGAGACGGCATTGCAAAAGCACACGGGCTGCGCAGCTGTGTTTCCAACGAATTGCTGGAGTTTGACGACGGCAGCATCGGTATTGCACAGAACCTTGAAGAAGAAGTTGTTTCAATCGCCGTGCTTTCCGATGAACCCGACATTCACGAGGGCACCGAAGTCCGCCGCACGGGAAGGATAGTTTCCGTTCCCGTCGGTGAAGCGCTTTTGGGCAGAGTTGTCCATGCTCTCGGCGGCCCGATAGACGGCAAGGGACCCATCAACTGCACCGAAACTCGCCCGATCGAAGCTGAAGCTCCGGGCATCATCCGCCGCAAAAGTGTTTCTGTTCCGCTGCAAACCGGCATCAAAGCTATCGACAGCATGATTCCGATCGGCAGAGGCCAGCGTGAGCTTATCATCGGCGACAGGCAAACGGGCAAAACTTCCATTGCGATTGACACAATTATTAACCAGCGCGGCAAGGACGTCATATGCATCTATGTTGCGATCGGACAGAAAAACTCCCTCGTTGCACAGATAACCGAAACGCTGCAAAAAGCAGGCGCAATGGACTACACTGTCATCGTTTGCGCTTCCGCTTCCGAAAGCGCACCCGTGCAATACATTGTTCCCTATTCCGGCTGCGCAATGGCCGAGTATTTCCGCGAAAAGGGCAAGGATGTTCTCATTGTTTACGATGATTTGAGCAAACACGCCGTTGCTTACCGCGCACTTTCGCTGCTGATTCGCCGCCCGCCGGGACGTGAAGCATATCCGGGCGATGTATTCTATCTGCATTCGCGCCTGCTTGAACGTGCAGCCTGCGTTGCGCCCGAGTACGGCGGCGGTTCTATCACGGCTCTGCCCATCATCGAGACCCAGGCGGGTGACGTGTCCGCATACATCCCAACAAACGTTATTTCCATCACGGACGGACAGATTTTCCTTGAAACGGAACTCTTCCATTCAGGTATTCGCCCCGCAATCAACCCCGGCATTTCGGTCAGCCGTGTCGGCGGCGCGGCTCAGCTCAAACCCATGAAAAAGGTTTCCGGCGAGCTGAAACTGCTCTATTCCCAGTATCGCGAACTTCAGGCTTTTGCTCAGTTCGGAAGCGATTTGGATGCAGACACAAAGGCAAGGCTTGCATTGGGCGAACGCATTGTTGAGGTGCTGAAGCAAAAGCGCAATTCCCCCGTCACCGTGGGCTGCCAAACGGCAATTATTTACGCTGTTACGCACGGAAAGCTCAACGATATTCCCGTTGAAAGCGTTTCCGATTACGAAGCGGCACTGTACGAACTGCTCCGAAGCGAATACTCCGACCTTTTGAACAGGTTTGATGCAGGGCAATACGAACAGGCGGATATTGACGAGCTGAATTCCGCGCTTGCGAAGCTTGCCGAAAAGTTCCGCCCGTGAGCATTCCGCGGGTTCAACAGATAAACAGATAACAGAGGTTATTTACAATGAGCGCAAACATCAAGCTGCTCAAAACAAGAATAAAGAGCGTTGATTCAACACTGCACCTGACCCGCGCAATGCAGCTTGTTGCCGCAAGCAAAATCCGAAAGGCAACCGAAAAACTTGCCGCATCGCGAAGCTATCTTGATGCGTTCGGAACCGTCATGGCGCAGCTCGCATCATCAAGCGAATGCGCTTCCTCGCCCTTTCTCAAACCGCGAAGCGGCAAAAGAGCAATCCTCATCGTTATTGCGGGCGACAGAGGACTCGCCGGCGGCTATAACGCAGGCGCATTTCGCAAGGCGGCGGAAGCGTTTTCTCCGACCGACGACGATGAAAACGCCGGTGGTTACGACATAATCGAGGTTATTCCCATCGGCAGACGCGGCTTTGAACGTTGGAACACTCTGACGAAACGCAGTTACGGTGCGGAAGCTTTCACCGTGCAGGAATGTGCAGAGCTTTGCGACGACCTTTGCAAACGCTACCTTAATGATGAATTTGACAGGCTGCTTCTCGTGTCAACCGAATACATTTCGGTTATGCAATGCGAGGCACACCTCTCCTGCCTGCTTCCTTTTGAAAGGCCGTCCGGCGGCTCCGCACGCCCCGCCGAATTCGAGCCGGACAGTGAAACCGTCCTGAACGCCGTTGTTCCGGAATATATATGTTCAATGCTGTTCGGTGCCGTTCGAGAAAGCTTTGCGTGCGAAGTTGCGGCACGGCGTGTTGCAATGGACAGCGCAACAAAAAATGCAGGCATCATGATGGACGATTTGCAGCTTGAATACAACCGTGCACGGCAAAGCGCGATCACGCAGGAGCTGACGGAGATCATCGCCGGTGCCGATGTGTAAACGCTTCACAACACTCTACCACTCCGTTTCCGAAAGGAGTTTATAAAATGGCAAAAACACTTACAGGAACTGTCTCCCAGGTTATCGGCCCGGTCATTGACGTTCACTTTCCCGATGGGCGGCTGCCCGCAATAAACAATGCACTCACTGTTCCGATCGGCAATAAAACGCTGACGGTTGAAGTTGCTCAGCATATCGGCGGCAACACCGTTCGCTGCATTGCGATGGAATCCACCGACGGCCTCAAGCGCGGTGAAACCGTTACCGACACCGGAGCTGCAATCAGCGTTCCCGTCGGCAGGAAAACACTCGGAAGGATTTTTAATGTTCTCGGCGACCCCGTGGACGAAAAACCAGCCCCGAAGGACTGTGCACATTGGGCTATTCACCGCACGCCTCCCGCATATGCGGAGCTTTCCTCTTCCACCGAAATTCTTGAAACGGGCATCAAAGTCATTGACCTGATCTGCCCGTATGCCAAGGGCGGAAAAATCGGTTTGTTCGGCGGCGCGGGCGTCGGCAAAACGGTTATCATCATGGAGCTTATCAATAACATTGCCACCCAACACGGCGGCATCTCCGTATTTACCGGCGTCGGCGAACGTACGCGCGAGGGCAACGATCTTTATAACGAAATGAAGCAATCTGGCGTTCTTGAAAAAACCGCACTTGTTTACGGACAGATGAACGAACCGCCGGGAGCGAGAATGCGCGTCGGCCTTTCCGGCTTGACAATGGCGGAATATTTCCGCGACGAGGAGCATCAGGATGTTCTGCTTTTCATCGATAACATCTTCCGCTTTACGCAGGCGGGCAGCGAAGTATCCGCACTCTTGGGGCGAATGCCCTCCGCTGTCGGCTATCAGCCCACGCTTGCAAATGAAATGGGCGCATTGCAGGAACGCATAACGTCAACAAAAAAGGGTTCAATAACCTCCGTTCAGGCGGTTTATGTGCCCGCGGATGACTTGACCGATCCCGCACCCGCAACCACTTTTGCGCATCTTGATGCAACAACGGTTTTGAGCAGAAGCATTGCTTCCCAAGGCATTTATCCCGCAGTTGACCCGCTTGAGTCAACGAGCCGAATCCTCTCCCGCGAAGTTGTCGGCGATGAACACTATGCAATTGCCCGCGAAGTTCAGCGCATATTGCAGCGTTACAACGAACTTATGGACATCATTGCTATAATGGGCATGGACGAGCTTTCCGATGAAGACAAACTGACCGTTTCGCGCGCACGCAAGGTTCAGCGTTTCTTCTCTCAGCCGCTTACGGTTGCGGAGCAGTTCACCGGTTTTAAGGGCAAATATGTTCCGCTCAGCGAAACGATTCGCGGTTTCCGCGAAATTATCGAAGGCAAGCATGATGACCTGCCCGAATCCGCCTTCCTCTTTGTCGGCTCGATTGATGAAGCGGTTGAAAAAGCAAAAAATCAGAACTTATAATGTTTCGGGAACATAATTAATATCTCCCGCACACAGCGTTTATTGCAGCAGGTGCAGTATGAAAGATTATACCCTTAAAATTTCAACCCCCGACGGTGATGCATTCTCGGGTTCCGCCCTGAGCCTTTCCGTGCGCGGCACCGAAGGCGAGCTTGGCATTCTTGCAGGCCACGCCCCGTTCGTGACGGCCGTTGTCCCCTGCCGCTGTCGGCTCATTGAAGCGGACGGCACGGAACGCAGCTTCAGCTGCGGCGGCGGCTTGCTTTGCGTTGCACCGGGCGGCAATTCGCCCGAAGTTTCCCTGCTCTCAAGCAGGATAAGCTTCGAAAGCTGAACACAGTATTTTTTACGACACAAAAGATAAAAGCGGACAGTCCGAGGGTTTGCTCTCAAATATCGGGTTGTCCGCTGTTTTCAACTTTTTCTCGGCATTCAGTATAAAACCGATTCATTATATAACCTTTGTTTTTATACCTCTACGTCTTTTATCATATACCGTCAACGTTGTTTCCGTGCATAAAATGTGCTCAATATATTTATATGGGAATGGCTTCGTTCCCGCACCGTTTCTGTTTTTGATAATTGCAAACGATTTTTGTTATTTGATTATATCCTACTCTTTCGGTACGAAAATATGTATTGTCCAAAGCGCAACACAACATCTTGGGCTTGACTCGATGCCGAGTGCCAAAATATAGTGTTCAAATGTCGCCCAAAACCCTTGCAGCTTCCGCTGCGCTATGCTATAATAAAAACAGACGATAGAATCATTCTCGAATTTATTCTGTTTTCGGAGGTAAAACACTATGTATAGAGTCATCAAGAGGGACAACAGCATCGTTGATTTCAACCTTTCAAAAATCAAGGACGCAATGAGCCTCGCATTCCAATCCCGGCAAAAACCTTGTCATCCCGATGTTTTGGATCTGCTCGCGCTGAAGGTTACAGCCGATTTTTCATCCAAGGTTAAGGATGAACTTGTGAATGTCGAAGACATTCAGGACAGTGTTGAGTCCGTTCTCATTCAAGCCGGCTATGCAGATGTCGCAAAGGCATATATTCTCTATCGACGCCAACGCGAAAAGCTGCGCAACATGAAAAACACTTTCCTCGACTATCGTGACACGGTTAACAAATACCTGAACGTCACCGATTGGCGCGTCAAGGAGAATTCAACCGTCACCTATTCCGTGGGCGGGCTTATTCTTTCCAACAGCGGCGCAATAACTGCCAACTATTGGCTCAGTGAAGTTTACGACGACGAAATTGCAAACGCTCACCGCACCTGCGAATTCCATCTGCATGATCTTTCAATGCTGACGGGGTATTGCGCGGGTTGGTCGCTGCGCCAGCTTATCGAAGAGGGGCTTTCCGGCGTTGCGGGCAAAATAACGTCCTCCCCTGCAAAGCATCTTTCAACGCTCTGCAACCAAATGGTCAATTTTCTCGGTATCATGCAGAACGAATGGGCGGGCGCACAGGCGTTCAGTTCATTCGACACATACCTTGCACCGTTTGTCCGCACGGATAATCTGACCTATGAACAGGTCAAAAAGTGCATCGAAAGCTTTATTTACGGTGTGAACACCCCTTCCCGCTGGGGCACTCAGGCACCGTTCTCCAATATCACCCTTGATTGGACCGTTCCGGAGGATCTGCGCGACCGTCCTGCAATCGTCGGCGGCAAACCCATGGATTTTACTTACGGTGACTGCAAAAAAGAAATGGACATGGTCAACAAGGCCTTCATCGAAATCATGATAGACGGCGATGCGCACGGCAGGGGCTTCCAATACCCGATTCCGACTTATTCCATCACTAAGGATTTCGATTGGTCCCCCACCGAAAACAACCGGCTTTTGTTCGAAATGACGGCAAAATACGGCACACCGTATTTCTCCAACTATGTCAACAGCGACATGAAGCCCAGCGATATCCGCTCCATGTGCTGCCGTCTGCGCCTTGATCTGCGCGAGCTGCGCAAAAAGAGCGGCGGATTTTTCGGAAGCGGTGAAAGCACCGGCAGCGTCGGCGTTGTTACGCTGAACATGCCGCGTCTCGCTTACCTTTCCACAAACGAGCAGGAGTTCTATCAGAGGCTTGACAAGCTTATGGACATTGCCGCACGTTCGCTGCATGTAAAGCGTACCGTCATCGGCAGACTGCTTGACGAAGGACTCTATCCCTATACAAAACGCTATCTCGGTTCGTTCAACAACCATTTTTCCACCATCGGACTTGTCGGCATGAACGAGGCTTGCCTTAACGCAAGCTGGCTGCGCGAGGACCTGTCGCACAGAGAGGCGCAGGAATTCACAAAGGCGGTTTTGAACCATATGCGCGGCAGGCTTTCCGACTATCAGGAACAGTACGAAGGGGAATTGTTCAACCTTGAGGCAACTCCGGCGGAATCCACCGTGTATCGCTTTGCAAAATACGACGCAAAGAACTTCCCCGGCATAATCACCGCCGGAAAAGAGGGCGAAACGCCTTATTACACCAACAGCTCACATCTTCCCGTCAGCTATACGGAAGATATTTTCTCTGCACTGGATATTCAGGACGAGCTGCAAACGCTCTATACCTCCGGCACGGTGTTCCACACCTTCCTCGGCGAAAAATTGCCCGATTGGCAGAGTGCGGCGACCCTTGTTCGCAAAATTGCGGAGAATTATAAGCTGCCTTACTATACCATCTCCCCCACCTACTCGGTTTGCCGCACGCACGGTTATCTTGCAGGCGAGCAGCACACATGCCCGCATTGCGGAAGCAAAACCGAGGTTTACAGCCGAATCACCGGTTACTACCGCCCGGTGCAGAATTGGAACGACGGCAAAGTTCAGGAGTTTAAGGACAGGAAGGTGTACAGCATACTGGACTACCGCGAGCATAAGCAGCGCGAAGCCGAAGCTGCCGCCGCCGCTGAAAAAAACGCATCCCCCGATGTCGCGGCTGCATATACGCTTTTCACAACAAAAACCTGCCCGAACTGCAAAGCGGCAAAGGCGATTCTCGACCGAGCCGGAATCAAATACGATGTTGTTGATGCGGAAGACGAGCCCGAGCTTGCTCTGCGCTACGGCGTGATGCAGGTTCCCGCATTGGTTGTTGTCAGTTTCGGCGAAAACGGCTCCGGCAACGCCGAAAAGCTGTCCGGCGTCGGATCTATCAACGGCTTTGTGCGCAGCATGGGCTGTGAACAGACGGCGAATTGAGTGTCCTGCTCACAAATTTCCGGTAATGAAATAACAAGTACGATCTGCCGCCGGGCAAAGTGATTGCCTTCACCCGCCGCATTAAAATGCAGCTTGTGTTTGTCACTCGGTCCGTGCGGCATTGTATTATTGCCTGTTTTTACTTTATTGTCCAACGGAGTGTTTATTTTATGGAACTTTTCGACACACATGCCCACCTTTCGGATGAAGACTTTGACGAGGACAGGCATTCGCTGATTCCGAAACTTTTCGAAAGCGGCGTCACACGCATTATCGATGTTGCCTGCGATGTTCGCACCGCTGACCGAACGATTGAACTCATCGATCGCTATCCCTTCATTTACGGAACCGTCGGAATGCATCCGCACGATGTTTCCGCAATGGATAATGCGATGATGGACAGAATTTCAGATATTTTGCAGCACAAAAAAATGCTTGCTCTCGGTGAAATCGGGTTGGATTATCACTATGACCTTTCCCCGCGCGATTGTCAGAGAAAATGGTTTGCGGAACAGCTTGAGCTTGCAAAGCAGCTCGGTTATCCCGTTGTGCTCCATATTCGCGAAGCATTCGGGGACTGTATGGACATTCTTCACGCACACCGTGACGAACTGCGCGGAGTTATGCATTGCTATTCCGGAAGCGTTGAAACGGCATTTGAATGCCTTGACTTAGGACTGAAATTCAGTTTCGGCGGAGCCGTAACTTTTAAAAACGCAAAAAAACCCGTTGAAGTTGTTCAAAAGCTGCCGCTCGACAGCATTATGCTGGAAACGGACTGCCCCTACATGACCCCTGTGCCGCATCGCGGCGAACGCAACCACCCCGGGTTTATGCACCTTACGGCAGAAAAAATTGCGGAAGTTCGCGGCATTTCCGCAGAGGAAGTCTGCTCCGCAACTTATAAAACTGCCAATAGCATTTTCGGCATTGAATAATGAAATGGATAAATGCCCGCCGCACTTCCGTATTCACGGCAAATGCTGCGGGCTTGTCAATGCTTTATTTTACAATTAATTCACACTTTTCGATTTTCAAACCGCTTAAGCTCGGCGGTCATTCCTCATTCGCGTTCGAGTTTTGTTTTGCTATTTCCATGATTTCGGGATATTTGCGGGTTATATAGGCATAGCCCGCTTCGCTGTGCGGAAGGCCGCATGCAGAGCAGTCCTTCACGCCACCCGCAATGAATTTGAAATTCCCGCCGCATTTATCGCCCAATGCATACAGCGGACAATAGCAGAAAAGGCAGTTGAAAAAACCGTTTTCAGGCAGTTTGTGGCAGGGAAAATACTCGCACCTGCTGTTTTGAAAATATGCAAAATACGGCTGACCGTAATTTTCTCGCTGCTCCGTTTCCGAACCGCTCGTGCTCATATCATTCACATTTTTTGTTTCATCCATGTTCAAAATAGCTCCTTATTGATAGAATCCGATATTCTGCAATGCGTTCCGTTTCAGCTTTCCGCAGCTTTTTCTGCATTCTGCATACTGTCAATGTATTCGCAGGCCGCAATCGCCGCAACACCGCCGTCCGCGCCCGCTGTCACAAGCTGTCTTACGGATTTTGTTCTGCAATCCCCCGCTGCAAAAATCTCCGGTCTGGAAGTCTTGCAGTCCTCGCCCGAACGGATAAAACCGCTCTCATCAAGCTTCACAAGCTCCGCAAACACACCGTTGTTCGGCGCAAACCCAACGGCAATGAATGCGCCGCTGACCGAAAGCTCCCTTTCCTCACCCGTTTCGCGAATTTTAACAACGATTCCGGAAATCTTGCCTTCCCCGATGAAGCGCGCAACGGTGCTGTTCAGAACCGGCTCAATGTTTGCGCAGGCAGCAAGTCCGTCCGCAACATGTTTTTCGGCACGAAATTCGCTGCGGCGGTGAATCAGATAAACCTTGCTGCAAATCTTTGAAAGATATATCGCATCCTGAACAGCTGTGTTTCCTCCGCCGATGACCGCAACGGCTTTATCCTTAAAAAACGCACCGTCGCAAACTGCGCAAAATGATATTCCGCTGCCGATAAATTTCTGTTCGCCCTCCGCACCGGGCAATCTGTGTTTAAGTCCGGTGGCAATTATAAGCGTTCGTCCCGTAAATTCCTGATAATCGGTTCGAACCGTCACTGTTTTGTCCGCATTTTCGCTGACATCAACGACGGCACCGACTTCAACATCCGCACCGAGATTCATGACCTGTTCAACAAGCACTTCAACAAGCTCATTGCCGCTCATCGGGCGTGTGAACGGATAGTTTTCAACATGCGGGGAGAGCGTTATCTGTCCGCCGAATGCTTCTTTTTCAATAAGAAGCACGGATTTTCCTGCGCGACGCGCATAAACTGCGGCTGTCAACCCGGCAGGTCCCGCGCCTGCAATTATAATGTCATAAATTTTTTGCTGCATTGGAAATCCCTCCGTTACATCAGTTTCTTCAGCGGTTCAAGTTCCAGTTTGTCGAAAGCTCTAAGCGCATTGTAAAGCTCCGCCGCGATAAGACGCATTCCTCCCACGGAATTGCTTTCGATATTGCAGGGCATGAGCGGATCGTGCAGGCTGCGGCGAACAAGGAACCAGCCGTTTCCGTGCGTTTCGTCCGCATTCACGCGGACTCCCTCGTAATTCGGCTGAACAATTTCAAATCCGGGAAGGTTTGAAAAATGCTCTTTCACAGTTTCCAATACAGCATCAGTGTAATCCGCCGTGTCGTCAAGCAGCACATTGAGCCGCGCTTCCGCGCTTTCGCAGGGTTCTTTAAGGTTTGCAATAAGTTCGTTCAAAGTCTTGCCTTCGCGCCGTGCTTCAACAAGCGCGACAAGCAGCTTTACAATTATGTATGCACCGTCATCAAGAAAATAGTTTTCGCGCAATGCACCGTGGCCGCTGGTCTCCATAGCGAGTATCGCATTCGCGAATATCGCATCAGCGAGTATCGCATTTGCAAATTCGGCATCAGCGAGTATCGCATTCGCAAATTCGGCATCAGTTTCTTCCTTCGCATTTTTTGCCGCTTCTTCCAAGGCAAGCAGGCGTTTCGCTTCGTTTATAACGTTGCGATAGCCGCGCTTGAACCTGTGGTGACGGCAGCCGAGGGAGTTGATGAAATCCGTGAGTCCGGTTGATGTAATCGAATCCGTAACAACTGTTATCGGGCCGTACTGACGAACGAGAATCGCCGTCATAAGCGCAATCAGCCTGTTCCTGTCAAGCGCAATAACGCCGCCGTCGGAAGGGAGGACCGCGCCCGCTCTGTCAACATCGGTGTCGAAAATAATGCCGAAATCCGCACCCGTTTCCGTAACGGCATCGCATATGCTGCGCATTGCATCGGCATTTTCGGGATTGGGCTGATGATTCGGGAACCTTCCGTCAGGTTCAAGGAATCTGCTGCCCGTGATATCCGCACCCAACGGTTCAAGCAGCCGTTCGGCAAAGAACCCCCCCGCACCGTTGCCGGCATCAACAACGATTTTAAGGCCGCTGAAAGGTTTTTCATCTTTTGCACAGCCGAGTGCGGAAAGGATTTTTTCTTTAAGCCCGTTTACATAGGGCGTCATAACGTCAACCGTTCCGCATTGGCCGCGCTGCGCGGCAATCGGAAATGCGGCTTCTTCGGCGGACGCAAGAATTGCCGTAATATCGGCCTTTTCAAGCCCGCCCGCAATTGCGGTGAAAAATTTCATGCCGTTGCGTTCCATCGGCAGATGGCTTGCCGTGACCATTATTCCGGCATCAAAATGCAGTTCGTTCACGCAGCACATAAACATTGCCGGAGTGCTTGCAAGGCCGCCGTCATAAGCATTTGCCCCGACGGAAGCAATGCCGTCCGCAAGCCAGACAGTAAGCTGTTCACCGCTCAGTCTTGAATCCCTGCCTATTGCAATACGCAGCTCGGAAGCGGGCTTATTTGCCCTGTCCGCAGCAAAAAGCGCAAATGCCGCGCCGATGCGCACAACGCTGTTCTGCGTTAAATTCACGGGCTTTCCGCCCTCGGTTTCAATCGCAACTCCGCGAATATCGCTTCCATTCTGAAGTTTTTTAAAGTCAGTCATGCCATTCCTCACATTTCATTCGGGCTGTTTTCTTGCGGTACAACAAACAGGGCAGCCGCAAAACCGCCCGTTTGCAAATTACAAAAATCAAATCAATCTTATCAGGCTTCGAAATA
>ENA-UOOA01006331-UOOA01006331.1-human-gut-metagenome-genome-assembly--contig:-P61old-NODE-6331-length-11517-cov-10.707992_pt1 | contig 11517 bp, 6 predicted proteins | sample MGYA00242467_ERZ724014 | MGnify/ENA metagenome assembly ERZ724014
TTGACGATGGCTCGTTCCGAAAGGCAGTGCCTTCCCGAGATTGCCACGTCGGCCTGCGGCCTCCTCGCAATGACAAACCTGGGGGCCTGCCGCATCGACTGCACCTGCCAAATGCGGGCGCATTCCCCCACAACCACTCACCATTCCCGTCCCCAATCCAAAAATACACAAAAAAAGGAGATCACACCATGTTCTGTACGAAATGCGGAAACAAGATCCGGGATGACGCGAAATTCTGCACGTTCTGCGGTGAGCCGGTGCGCCGTCCGAACCCGTCCGCCGAGCCGCAAATGCCCGGCTCAGTCCCGAATGCCGGGGAAATGCCTCCCGTCGAGCCGCCCGTTCCCGGCGTGACCCCGCCTGTGGCCCCCGTTCTCCCTGAGGAGCCCGTCGTCCCCGAGGAGCCCGTCGTCCCCGAGGAGCCCGCCGTCCCCGAGGAGCCCGCCGTCCCCGAGGAGCCTGCCGTCCCCGAGGAGCCTGCCGTTCCTGAGGAGCCCGTCGTCCCCGAAGAGCCCGTCGTCCCTGAGGAGCCCGTTGTCCCCGAGGAGCCCGTCGTCCCCGAGGAGCCCGTCGTCCCGGAGGAGCCTGCCGTTCCTGAGGAGCCCGCCTTCTCCGACATGCCCCCCATTCCCCCGGAGCCGCCCGTCTCCGACATGCCTCCCATCCCGGACGCGGCCCCGCGCAAGCGCCGCAATACCGGTATGCTCGTCTCACTCATCGCGCTGGGCGTCGTGGTCGTCGGCGCGGCCGTCGGCGGCTTCCTGCTGTGGCACGGCATGAACGCCAAGCTCGAGCGCGAGCGCTCCGACCATGCGCTGGAGCAGAGTCAGGCCGAGGCCCAGCTGAGCGACCTGCAGGACGCCCTCGACCAGTCCAACGAAAACTATGACGCCCTGTATCACGACTACTATGACCTCGTGCAGGAATACTCCCTCCTGCAGCAGCAGAACGAGAACGTCTCCGACCTGCAGGCCCAGTACGATGCCCTGTCCGACGCCTATGACGAGCTGTCCAAAAATTACAACGAATTTGCCGATATGGCAGAGTTCTACAACAGCAATGCCTGCGTCGCCAGCGACGGCAACGACTATTACCACACCTACGCCTGCGAGGACTGGGACCGTCAGGCCTTCTACATCTTCAACACGGCCTATGCCGAAAACGAGCTGGGACTCAAGCCCTGCCCGAAGTGCCGCTGAGGCACGGGAAAGGATCATCCATGGAATCGAGATTTTCTGTAGACACGACCATTGACGCCGATATCCAGTATGAGGCGTCCAAGAGCCTTATGCCGCGCTATGTGCAGCTGCTGACGTGGGTCTGCTTCGGCCTGTCCGTCGTGCTGCTGGGCATCATGGTCTGGCAGTACGTTATGACGAAGAACACCATGCATCTCGTGCTGGCCCTTCTGCTCGTGCTCGTGGTGGGCTATGCCCTGTTCAACCAGCTCCGCGGCCCGCGCACGGCCCTGCGCCGCTGGCAGCAGAACATCCAGACGAAGTACGGCTCGAACGCCCTGCACCTGCACACGGATTTTTATGACCTCACCCTCGCCCAGACCCTGCAGGAGAACGGCGAGGTCCTCGACGCCGGTTATTCCACCATCACGGAGCTGCGCGAGACGGAGCATCTGTTCCTCCTGCACTGCGGCCGCCAGCAGTGGTACTTTGTGAATAAGGCCGGTTTTACGAAGGGCACGCCGGACGAATTCCGCACGTTCATCTCCGAAAGGATCGGGGGCTGATCATGCGCAGCAATTCCGGCAAGCCGCTGGGCATTTACGTCCACATCCCCTTCTGCAAGAGCAAGTGCGAATACTGCGACTTCTACTCCCTCGGCGGCAGCCGCGACCGCCGCACGACGGACCAGTACCTGCAGGCGCTGGCCGACCACATCCGCGAAACGGGCCGCCTCGCGCCGGACTACACGGTCGACACCGTCTACTTCGGCGGCGGCACGCCGAGCTTCTTCGGCGCGGAGAATCTGGAAAAAATTCTCGACGAGCTGCAGAAGCGCTTCCACTTCGGCGCGGACCCCGAGATCACGCTCGAGGCCAACCCCGACAGCGTCACGCCGCAGGGGCTCAAGCGGCTGGTCCGCGCGGGCTTCAACCGCATCTCCATCGGCGTGCAGTCCGATCAGGACGACATGCTCAAGCGCCTCGGCCGTCCGCATACCTACGAGCAGGCGCGCATGGCCGTCGTCCGCGCGCGCGAGGCGGGCTTTGCCAACCTCTCGCTCGACCTGATGTTCGGCCTGCCGAACCAGACGCTCACCGGCTGGCGCGACACGCTCGAGAACGTCCTGCGCCTCAAGCCGGAGCACATGTCCTGCTACGCCCTCAAGGTCGAGCCGAACACGCCCCTGTGGGAGTACCGCGACTGCGCCAACCTCCCGAATGACGACGTGCAGGCCGATATGTACCTTGCCGCCTCGGAGATCCTGCAGGACCACGGCTACGAGCACTACGAGATTTCCAATTTTGCCAGGCCCGGCTTCCGCTCCCGCCATAATCTGAAGTACTGGACGGGCGGCGAATACCTCGGCTTCGGCCCCTGCGCCGCCTCGGACTTTGCGGGCAAGCGCTTCACCATCGAGCCGGACCTGCGCACCTATGTCGAGGGCATCGCCCACCACGGCTCCGTCCTCTCGGAGTGCGAGACCATCCCCCCGCGCGAGCGCGCCGGGGAGTACGTCATGCTCCGCTCGCGCATCGTCACCGGGCTGGACGCGCAGGAGTACGAGCGCAGCTACCTGCTGCCCTTTGCGCCGCTGCAGCAGCTGCTCGAGCGCTTTGCCGGGCACGGCCTCGCCGCGCAGAGCGGCTCCCGCTGGTACCTGACCCCGCGCGGCTGGCTCGTCTCAAACCGCATCATCCTTGCGCTGCAGGATGCACAGGAAAAATCCACCCCACTGGCCAAGAAGCGGTAATGCGTTGTAGGGGCCGCGCTGTCCCCTCCCGGCTGCGCACTTCCGACCCGTACCGGCTATCGTTAAAACGGTAAAGTCTCCCGACTTGTCATTGCGAGGGCGCTTTGCGCCCGTGGCAATCTCGCAGAACCGGGGTGGATAACAGGACACTTCCGGCGAAAACGTAACTGCCTTCCCGAGATTGCCACGTCGGCCTGCGGCCTCCTCGCAATGACAAATCGGAGGCTGTTGCCATTTTGACGGCGGTTTGTACGGACTGCAAGTGCGTTGCCGGGAGCGGCATGCCGCTCCCCTACATTGGCCGGTACCGTTTTAACGGTGGCCGGTACAAATCGGCAGTGCCGGGCCGGTCTGTCCCCTCCCCAACATTCGCTCCATCTCCATCGGCTAATCTCGCTGAATTCAGTGGTGTTTTTCGAACAAAATGCAGTGATTTTCCCCACTTGATTTCTCTTTCACCTGTGTTATAATGTTAACGGTAAAACTCTGCGGCGGCGCATTTTCGGGAAGAAAACACCGTGCCCCGCAACGATAGCGGCATGCGGCCCTTCCACTGCCCGCACTGCCGAAAATACAAAAAAGGAGTGTTTTCACAATGGCTCTCGTTACCAGTACCGAGATGTTCAAGAAGGCCTATGCCGGCGGCTATGCCATCGGCGCCTTCAACGTCAACAACATGGAGATCGTGCAGGGCATCACCGAGGCCTGCGGCGAGCTGAAGGCCCCCGTCATCCTGCAGGTTTCCAAGGGCGCGCGCGCCTATGCCAACCACACCTATCTGGTGAAGCTGGTCGAGGCTGCCGTCATCGAGAACCCGGATATCCCCATCGTCCTGCATCTGGATCACGGCCCCGACTTCGAGACCTGCAAGAGCTGCATCGACGGCGGCTTCACCTCCGTCATGATCGACGGCTCCTCCCACAGCTTCGAGGACAACATCGCCCTGACCCGCAAGGTCGTCGAGTATGCCCATGACCACGGCGTCGTCGTCGAAGGCGAGCTCGGCACCCTGGCCGGCATCGAGGACGAGGTCAGCCACGCAGTCGGCTCCTACACCCGTCCGGAAGAGGTCGAGGAATTTGTCACCAAGACCGGCGTCGACTCTCTGGCCATCGCCATCGGCACCAGCCACGGCGCTTATAAGTTCAAGCCGGAGCAGTGCACCCGCAATGCCGACGGCATTCTCGTGCCGCCTCCCCTCCGCTTCGACATCCTCGAAGAGGTCTCCCGCCGTCTGCCGGGCTTCCCAATCGTCCTGCACGGCTCTTCCTCCGTGCCCCAGGAGTATGTGAAGATGATCAACGAGAACGGCGGCAACATGCCCAACGCCATCGGCGTGCCGGAAGAGGAGCTGCGCCATGCCGCTCAGCTGTCCGTCTGCAAGATCAACATCGATTCCGACCTGCGTCTGGCCATGACCGGCACGATCCGCGCCTACTTCAATGAGCATCCGGATCACTTCGACCCGCGCCAGTACCTCAAGCCCGCCCGCGCCAACATCAAGGCCCTCGTCGAGCATAAGCTCAAGGACGTCCTCGGCTGCGCCGGTAAGGCCTGATCGAACCCAAAAAATCTCCGGGACTGCAAATCGCAGCCCCGGATTTTTTGCGCTTCCGGAAGGCCCCCAGCTCTGTCATTGCGAGGGCACTTTGCGCCCGTGGCGCCCTGAGCGCGAAGCGCGAGGAAGTGCCCTTGGGGTGCAATCTCGGGAAGGCACTCGCAGGTCGCACAAGCCATCGCCGACCGCATACATTTATTGTAGGGGAGGGGCATGCCCCTCCCGGCGATAAACTGACGATTCGTACAGGCTGTCGATAAAACGCTGCTGGCCCCCCGATTTGTCATTGCGAGGAGGCCATAGGCCGACGTGGCAATCTCGGGAAGGCATCCCCCGATCCGTACCGGCCGCCGTTAAAACGGTGCTGGCCCCCCGATTTGTCATTGCGAGGAGGCCATAGGCCGACGTGGCAATCTCGGGAAGGCATCCCCCGATCCGTACCGGCCGCCGTTAAAACGGTGCTGGCCCCCCGATTTGTCATTGCGAGGAGGCCGTAGGCCGACGTGGCAATCTCGCAGTACCCGGCCGGATCGTGGGAAAGCCATCGGCGAAATCGCAACTGCCTCCCCGAGATTCCCACGTCGCTTCGCTCCTCGGAATGACAAGTCGGGGGTGCGTGACATTTTCATGGTGGCCTGTTCCGAACGGCAGTGCTGCGCCGGGCTAGGCTGTCCCCCACTGCAAAATGGGAACCTCGAAATTTTCTGCACAGAATCAGCGCAAATTGTGCATAAAAAAGGCAATGCCCGCTGCGTTATGCACAGCGGGCATTGTAGGAAACGGGATTTAGCCGAGCTTATAGAAGGTGATAACGCTGCAATAGCCGGAGCTGGTCAGGTTGTTCGTAGAATACACACGGAACTGCGCGGGATTGTTGTCGCGCATGAACAGCTGACGCGATTCGCTGAAGGCAACCGAGGCAGTGCCGCTGCCGCAGGTGAGCGTAACGTCGGAGCCGGAGTCAGTCAGCGAGATGCTGGTGCCGCTGCCGCCGTAGGTCATCTGCTTGCCGTCGCTGCTCTCCAGAACGAAGGTACCTTCCGTGGAGCCGGCCTTCACCGTCCAGACGATGTCGGTATCGGACGTTGCGACGGTGTTGTCCTTGACGGTGATTTCCTTCGCGCACAGGGCATTTTTCACAGTGGCGGTGTCGTTCGTGACAGCGTAGTTCTTGTCGTTGTAGGCCGCTGCAATAATGATCTTATCCCCGGCAGCGATGCTGGTCGCGACGGTGTAGGAGGAAGTCCCCGTACTGCCGCCCGTGTATTTCTTGCTCAGGTTGGCGGTGAGGGTGGTCAGCTCGGCATCGGTGAGGCCCAGCTCCTTGAAGAAGTCGGTGGCCTCCTGCTTGAGGTCGGCGGTCTTCAGATCGTTGACGCCGAAGGCGGTCTGCAGGGTCTTGACGATGTTGGAGCGGAGGATGGCATCGTACTTGGCAGGCTCGGCTTCCTTCGTCACGCCGTAGTAGTTGTAGTAGGTGACCATGTAGTCGGCGACGACCTCATCATACGCTGCGCCCATGTAGCACTCGAGCAGGGCGGAGACGAAGCCCGCGCGGTCCTTGCCCTCGGTGCAGTGCACGAGGTACGGGCCTTCGTGGGTGGTGAAGTAGCGCAGGCCGGTGGCAAGGCCGGTCTTGAAGTCGGCGGCGGTGAAGTCGACGCCGAGATTCAGGTAGACGACGTTCTGCTTGGAATAGTAGGTGGAATCAAAGCCTTTGTAGCCCTTCGCGGTGGCCTCGTCGTTGGCGAGGTTCATGAAGGTCTTGACGCCCGCGGCCTCGGCGGCCTTATCGGCATAGGTGTTGCGGCCGATCTCGGGGTTGATGGGGCTGGAGGAGCGGTACAGGGCGTTCTCGCCCATGCCGGTGGTGGCGACGTTGCGGAAGTTCGCGAACTCGGCGTCGGACAGGTCCTTGTAGTCCTCGCGGTTGTTCGTGCGCTTGAGCTGGTGGATGAGCCACTCGTCATAGTAGCCGCCCTTTTCGCCCATTTCGATGGTCACGACGGCGGGGATGTTCGTCTCTGCGGCGTAGTACCACTCATAGGTCTTGTCTTCGTTGGTCTTCTTCGTGGCGATGCCGTTCTTGCCGGCGAAGTCGCCCATGTTGATGGCGAGGGTCAGATGGCCGTCAGAGTTGCGGAGGATCGTGCTGCCCTGATCGACATCGGAGTAGTTCGTGCCATAGGGGACGGTGAATTCCTTACCGTCCACGGTGATCTTCAGAAGATCGCCATATTCGAATCCGGCCTTGTCAAGCTCGGAGCCGGGGATCGTCAGCTCGAGGTTGCCATACTTGGCGATGGACTGGACATAGCCGTGGATGCGGGTCTCGTTCGTCTTCAGCTCGTTCACAAAGTAGTTGACGGAGCCGTTGTTGACGGTGGAAATGGTGTATTCGGTCGTGCCGTAGAAGCTGTAGGAGTGGCCGTCTGCATAGGTGTTCAGCGTGGCGGAGCCAAGCGTTTCGGCAACGGCGGAGGAGACGGAGGGAGAAACTGCCTCGTCGTTCGTGGCCCAGATGACAAGGGAGTCGCCGGTATAGTTCTCGGCGGCCTTTTCGACCAGACCGTCGGAGTACTTCTCGAGGTCGGCGAACCATTCCTTGCTCAGCTGCTGGTGCTGGCCATACTTGGTGGTGAATTCAGCGTAGCCCTTTTCGTTGGCCTCGGCCTTCATGGTGTCCCAGTTCTCGGCGCCGCCAAACAGGTTCTTCAGGTCGGTGAGGTCCTCCGCCGGAGCGACGAGCTCGATGGTGGAGAAGCTGTACTTGCCCTCGGCAAGCAGCTCGAGCGTGATGCGGCCGCCCATGGAGTAGCCGAACGCACCGATGCGGGTCTTGTCGACGGCGTAGTTCTTGCAGACGTAGTCGATGACGTCCAGAACGTCGGCCTTCATGTTGGTCATGGTGTTGAGCTGGAAGCTCTCCTTGCTCTTGCCGCAGCCGGGGAGGTCCAGCGTGGCAACGACGAAGCCCTGCTCGGCAAGACCGTTGGAGATCTTGTCAAAGCCGTCAGACTCGTTGTGGTTGCCGCCGTGGCCGTGGATCATGACGACAAAGGGGAAGCTGCCGTCGGCCTTGTAGCCCTTCGGGGTGGTGATGTAGGCGGGGATCTCAGCGCCCTCACGCAGCGTGGAAGGGACCAGCTTCTCGGTCGTGGCGGCCGGCGCGGGTTTCCCCGCGCCGGTGTTGACGTACATGTCCATGGCAAACAGCGCTTCGTTGCTGCTGCTGACATAGTACATGCTGAAGTTGGAATACTGTGCGTACCACTCCACGCTCTTCGGGTCGCCGGAGGAGCCGGTGGCCGTTGCGCTCTGGAGGTAGATGCAGCCGTCCGTGGCTGCCGGGGCGATCTTCCAGACGGGGTTATCCTCCTGGTCGAAGCCCATGCTGTTGTAGGTGCCGCCGTCGGGCTTATTGCCGATGGAGAGCTTTTTGCCGTCGGTGCGCTTCAGGAAGAAGCCGCCTTCGGTCTTTTCGACCGTCCAGACGATCTCGTCGTTATCGGTGGTCAGGATGCCGTTGACCGGCGTGACATCGACGCCCGCGCGGTTGAAGGTGCTGCCTTCGGAGTTCGCAGCGGACATGGCCTTGCTGACGGAGCGATTGACGAACACGACCTTCGCGCCGTCGACCAGCTCGGTGCTGAGGGCGTATTCATTGTCCTTCAGCTCGGGGACGTCGGGCTTCTCGTTGATGACGGTGATACGGCCCTCGCCCGCGAGGTTCTTGTACTGCTCGCCGACATTGCCGCCGAGGGAATCGACGATGTAGTCGATGAGGACCTGGTTGTCGATCTTGACCTCGTCCTGCAGGAGCTTGTTGTCCTGGAACATGTTGATGCCGTCGCCGCCGGACTTGAGCATGTAGTTATGGGAGGCGAGGGTGTAGGTCTTGGCGGGGTCGATCGGCTCGTAGGTGTTGGTGGTCTGGTTCAGGACCTGAACGTCCTGCACGCGGCGCGCGCCTTCCACGGAGACGAAGGAGCCCTTGTCGTCCGTCTTGACGGTGGATTCCACGGCGGTGTTGATGGTGTACTTCATGCCGGAGACCTGCAGGAAGCCGCCCATCTCGCCGACGGCGTTATAGACCTTGTTGCCGTGCTCATCGACGGACTCGGAAACATAATCGGCCATCGTGTTGCGGGAGGCCATTTCCAGCGCATCGAGGATCTCCTGACCGGAGGCCTCCACGACGCAGGCCATGTTGCCATAGGGATGGACCTTGATGATCTGGTTGTAGGTGATGTCGCCTGCGGGGATGTCGGCGCAGATGCCGCCGCCGTTGACGATGGCGATGTCAGCGCCCAGCGTGACGCGGTAAGCATCGGCGCACAGGTCGCCGAGGTTCGTCTCGCGGTTGCGGATGGCACGGGCCGTGCCCTCGGGGTTCTGGGTGGTGAGGTCAACGTCCGTGTGGGCGACGACCTTGTTCAGCAGGGCCTGGAACTCTGCGACGATCTTGTCGACGACTTCCTTCGTCTTGGCGTCCTTTTCGATCTCGCGGTCGCTGATGAGCTCGCTGTGGAGCTTGCCGTCGGCGCTGATGGTCAGCTTGCCGAGGTTGTTCAGCTTCGTGCCCGTGGAGGAGAGAATGACGTCCTTGCCGTCCTTGCTCTTGACGATCTCCTGCGGGATGGTGCTGTGGGAATGGCCGTCGAGCACGGCGTCCAGGCCGGTGGTGTTGGCGATGACGTCCGTGGAGCGCCACGGCTCGGAGGACTCGTCGATACCGAGGTGTGCGACGGCCACGACGTAGTCGGCGCCGTCCTTCTTCGCGGCGTCAATGGTCTTCTGCACGGAGTCGTACAGGTCCTGACCGTCGTTGCCCTCGGCGAAGGTATAGATGTAGTTGCCGTCCTTGTCCTGGAAGTAGGTCGGCGTGGACTTCACGAAGCTCTCCGGGGTGCTGATGCCGATGACGGCGACCTTCTTGCTGCCGAAGGTCTCGATGGCATAGGGCTTCACACCGGCGATGGCGGTGCCGTCCAGTCTGGCAAAGTTGCAGGACAGGTACTGATACTTTGCGGCCGGGACGATGGTGTCGAGCAGCTGATCCATGCCGTAGTCAAACTCATGGTTGCCGAACGTGGCATAGTCATAGCCGGCGGCATTCATGACCTCGACGATGGCTTCGCCGTGCGTCAGGGTGGAGATGGCCTCGCCCTGGATGGCGTCGCCCGCATCGACCAGCAGGCTGTACGGGGTCTTGAGGTTGTTGCGGTACCAGGCGACCTGCTCATACGTCAGCGTGGGGGCTTTGCTGGAGCCGCCGGTGATGTTCGCGTGAACATCGTTGGTGTAGAGGATCACGATGTCGTCGGCCTTCGTGTCATGGAGCTTCAGGTAGCGCTCGATGATGGCGGCGAACTGGGCGCGGGTGGCGTTGTCCTTCGGGGCGAGCTTGCCGTCCTTGCCGTTGATGACGCCGGTCTCGACGGCCCACTTCATGGCGCCGGTGGCGTAGTCATAGACCTTGCCGGCATCCGGCCAGCTGCTCAGGTCCTGCTCGGAGGCGGCTTCGCCTGCGTAGCGCCAGATCATGGTGACGAGCTCTTCGCGGGTGATGAAGCCTGCGGGGTCGAACGTGCCGTCGCCGCGGCCGTTGACGACCTTCTGCTCTGCGGCCCATGCGATGGCATCACGGTACCATGCATCCACCAGATCGGTGAAGGGGGCCTTGGCGGTGGGAGCGGGCTGACCGGCGATGCGCCACAGAACCATGGCAGTTTGCGCGCGGGTCAGATTCGACTCCGGTTCGAATGTCGTTGTCGTGGTGCCGTTCATCAGTCCGTTGTCATAAACGTACTGAACGTTCGAAGCAAACCAGTCGGTGTCCTTCACATCCGTGAACGGGCCGACGTTTGCCGCAAACGCAAACGGCAGCACACCTGCGATCATGGCAATGACCAGCAGCATCGCCACGAACTTCGTGCAAATGTGTTTCATGATTAGAGATCCTCCTTCTAATTTCCAAATAGGGAGCTTTTTGTCCCCATGGTATGAATATTTTAACAAGTTTCCGGGAGCAATGCAAGGGCGCCGGGACGCTTTCTCCACTTTTGCAGGCCAAAAGCAAAATATCTCGCTTTCCATAATTTTTTTGTGCAGAAAGCACAGGATTACCTCGATTTTTCTACGGTTTCTGTACATAATAGTGCACAATCATCGCAAAAGTTTTTGCGTTCCGCGCGGCTGCTGGCGGCATTCCGGCGTGCGGCGGCCGCGCGTGAGGCGGCCGTAAATGTCTTTTTAGATGCGCCGTCCTGTATACGGACGGACGCGGCGGGACGAATGTGGCGGGACGAATGTGCAAATTGGTGTTGCAATCCGGGTAAAAACTTGGTAAAATAGATATCGGGGAAGGTGTACCGGAAGGTGCCGGGGCCTTCTCATAACCGGCGCGGCCGGAAGAACAAAGGAGGATCATCCGATGGTCAAACTGATCATGGGGCTGAAGGGTTCCGGCAAGACCAAGCAGCTCGTCACCGACATCAACGAGGCCGTAAAGAACGAAACCGGCAGCATGGTCTGCATCGAAAAGGGCACCAAGCTCCGTTACGATATTGATATCCGCGTTCGCCTGATCGACTATCAGGAGTATTCCATGGGTACGCTGACGTTCCTGAAGGGCTTCATCAGCGGCCTGCATGCGGGCAATTTCGACATCAGCCACATCTTCATCGACAGCTTCTACAAGCTCGTCGAGGATGCGGGCGTCGCCGAGGTCGAGGACTTCGTCCTGTGGTGCGATAAGTTCGGCGCCGCGAACAACATGTCCTTCACCGTCGTCGTCTCCGAGGACCCCGAGAAGGCTACCGAGGCCATGAAGGCCTACCTCTGATCGCTGCAGGGCCTGCCGCAGGGGCCGCTCCCCTGCGGCGGCTTGCCGCGCCGCAAAAAAAGTGCTTGACAAACGGAATCAAATGTGGTATCCTATATAAGCACTTGGGGCATTGCCCCTCATTTCATATCGCGGAGTAGAGCAGTTGGTAGCTCGTCGGGCTCATAACCCGGAGGTCGCA
>ENA-UOOA01006339-UOOA01006339.1-human-gut-metagenome-genome-assembly--contig:-P61old-NODE-6339-length-11504-cov-4.482226_pt1 | contig 11504 bp, 5 predicted proteins | sample MGYA00242467_ERZ724014 | MGnify/ENA metagenome assembly ERZ724014
GACGGGCGAGCAGGATGTGCTCACGGGTCTGGGGCATGGGGCCGTCGGCAGCGGAAACAACCAGGATAGCGCCGTCCATCTGAGCAGCACCGGTGATCATGTTCTTGACGTAGTCAGCATGGCCGGGGCAGTCAACGTGAGCGTAGTGACGCTTGTCGGTCTCGTACTCAACGTGAGCGGTGTTGATTGTGATACCACGAGCTCTTTCCTCAGGAGCCTTATCGATCATGTCGTAGGCTTCGTACTGAGCCTTGCCCTGCAGAGCCAGGGTCTTGGTGATAGCAGCAGTCAGAGTGGTTTTGCCGTGGTCAACGTGGCCGATGGTGCCAATGTTAACGTGGGGCTTGGTGCGTTCAAATTTCTGTTTTGCCATTGTTTTTTCCTCCTTTTATCTTTGAACAATCCGTTCAAAATAGATTCAAGCGAATGAGCAAACGAACTCAGTTCGATTTTGCTCTCTTGGACATAATGTCTTCTGCAACAGACTTCGGAACCTCGCTGTAATGGCTGGGTTCCATGGTGTACTGACCACGGCCCTGCGTCTTGGAGCGCAGGTCAGTGGCGTAGCCGAACATCTCAGACAGGGGAACCATGGCACGGATCTCTTCCACGCCATTGCGGGCTTCCATGCCCTGGATCTGGCCACGGCGGGAGTTCAGGTCACCGATCACGTCGCCCATGTAGGTTTCGGGAACGATAACGACCACTTTCATGATCGGCTCCAGAATCACGGGATTCGCTTTGCGCAAAGCATCCTTCAGAGCCATAGAACCAGCGATCTTAAAGGCCATTTCAGAGGAGTCGACCTCATGGTAAGAGCCGTCATACAGCTCAACCTTAATGTCAACAACGGGATAACCTGCCAGCACACCGGACTGCATAGCGCCCTGAATACCGGCATCGACCGCAGGGATATACTCCTTGGGGATGGCGCCGCCGACAACCTTGTTAACGAACTCATAGCCTTTACCGGCCTCGTTGGGGAACACACGGATCTTAACGTGACCGTACTGGCCCTTACCGCCGGACTGACGGGCATATTTGTTCTCAACATCCACGTTCTTGCGGATGGTCTCACGGTAAGCAACCTGAGGCTTGCCTACGTTTGCCTCGACCTTGAACTCACGAAGCAGACGGTCTACGATAATCTCCAGATGGAGCTCGCCCATACCGGCGATGATGGTCTGACCGGTCTCCTCATCGGTGTAGGTCTTGAAGGTGGGGTCTTCTTCCGCCAGCTTTGCAAGGGCAATGCCCATCTTTTCCTGGCTAGCCTTGGTCTTGGGCTCAATGGCAACACGGATAACCGGCTCCGGGAACTCCATGGACTCAAGGATGACCTCATGCTTGGGATCGCAGAGGGTGTCGCCGGTGGTGGTCTGCTTCAGACCGACAGCAGCAGCGATATCGCCTGCGTAGCAGGTTTCGATGTCCTGCCGGTGGTTGGCGTGCATCATCAGGATGCGGCCCATACGCTCGGATTTGCCCTTGGTAGAGTTATAAACCGTAGCGCCGGCATCAACTGTACCGGAGTAAACACGGAAGAAGCAGAGCTTTCCGACAAAGGGGTCCGTAGCAATCTTGAACGCCAGAGCGGAGAAAGGCTCGGTGTCGGAAGAATGACGGACGGTTTCCTCACCGGTCTCGGGATCAATACCGTCGATGGGAGGAATATCGATGGGAGAAGGCATATAGTCAACGATGGCATCCAGCAGCTTCTGCACGCCCTTGTTACGGTAAGCGGTGCCGCAGCAGACAGGAACCAGATCGTTGGCAATGGTCGCAGCACGAAGGGCCTTCTTCAGCTCGTCGATGGTCAGTTCCTCATCCTCGAGGAATTTTTCCATCAGAGCGTCGTCAGTCTCAGCGATGGCTTCCACCATCTCTGCGTGATACTGCTCTGCCTTTTCCTTCATATCATCGGGGATGTCAATGACAGAAATGTCGTTGCCCAGCTCATCGTTGTAGATATAAGCCTTCATCTCCATCAGGTCGATGATGCCCTTGAAGTCATCTTCGGCGCCGATGGGGAGCTGAATGGGCAGGGGGTGGCATTTCAGACGGTCATGCATCATATGGATGACATTGTAGAAGTCCGCACCCATGATGTCCATCTTGTTAACGAACGCCATACGGGGGACTTTGTATTTGTTAGCCTGATGCCAAACGGTTTCAGACTGGGGTTCTACGCCGCCCTTGGCGCAGAAAACGGTAACGGAGCCATCCAGGACGCGGAGAGAACGTTCCACTTCAACTGTAAAGTCCACGTGACCGGGGGTATCGATAATATTGATCCGATGACCCTTCCAGAAAGCAGTCGTAGCAGCAGAAGTAATCGTAATACCCCGTTCCTGCTCTTGTGCCATCCAGTCCATCGTCGCAGTACCCTCGTGGGTATCACCGATCTTATGCGTTTTTCCCGTGTAGTACAGGATTCGCTCGGTAGCGGTGGTTTTGCCGGCGTCGATGTGAGCCATGATACCAATATTACGAGTCATTTCGAGAGATACGGCTCTTGGCATAATTTCCTCCTGATTGAATAGAGAATGTCTCCCGCTTCCGAAACCGGAAGCAAGAGACGGGGGCACAAAATCCTATGCCCCGAAAACGAAAGACAGCAGCCTTACCATCTGAAGTGCGCAAACGCCTTGTTGGCTTCTGCCATCTTGTGCGTGTCTTCACGCTTCTTGCAGGCACCGCCGGTGTTGTTCAGCGCATCCATGATCTCTCCGGCAAGCCGTTCCTTCATGGTCTTTTCAGAACGGTTTCTGGAATAAAGGGTCAGCCACCGCAGGCCCAGGGTCTGCCGCCGCTCGGGACGGACTTCCATAGGAACCTGGTAGGTAGCACCGCCGACGCGGCGGGATTTGACCTCGAGGACGGGCATAATGTTCTCAAGAGCCTCCTGGAAGGCCTCCAGAGCATCTTTACCAGTCTTTTCGCTGACGATTTCAAAGGCGCCATAAACGATTTTCTGTGCAACGCCCTTCTTACCGTCATACATGACGTTGTTGATCAGACGAGTGACCAACTTGGAATTGTACATAGGATCCGGCAAAACATCGCGTTTTGCAATTTGACCTCTTCTTGGCACTTTACTTCCCTCCTTCATAGAATGAATTCATCGGTACTCGAAAGTAAAATCTCCCGTCAGCCAGGGAAAGGCTCGCATAACACGGTTGCCGTATTATTTCAAAGCCGCCATAGCCTACAGGTACCAGAAGTGATTGCTCACTTTCCGGAATGGATTACTTCTTCGCACCAGCTTTCGGACGCTTTGCGCCGTACTTGGAACGGGCCTGCATTCTTCCGTTGACGCCCTGGGTATCCAGAGTACCACGGATGATGTGGTAACGCACACCAGGAAGGTCCCTGACACGTCCGCCACGGATCAGCACTACAGAGTGCTCCTGCAGATTGTGCCCGACACCAGGAATATAAGCCGATACTTCCATTCCGTTGGTGAGCCGGACTCTTGCGATCTTCCGCAGTGCGGAGTTCGGCTTTTTCGGGGTCTGAGTTCTGACGGCCGTGCAGACGCCTCTCTTCTGGGGAGAGCTCTGATCGGTAGGCTCCTTGGTCATGGAGTTGTAGCCGCGGTTCAGAGCAGGGGCGGTAGACTTGGTCACCAGAGTTTCTCTGCCTTTTCTGACGAGCTGGTTAAAGGTTGGCATATGGCACCTCCTTACTCAAAATATTATACCCGGCAAGAGTGCATACTCTCACCTAGCATACTCATTTAGTTTACCATCGTTTCGGGTGCTTGTCAACACCTTTCGGGTAAAAACTTGAAGAATCGGGAGCCGCAGGAGCCCCCGATTCTGTCAAAAACGCTGTGTTTTACTGTGCGTCCGCTGCTTCGGCGGAATCCGCCTCGTTCTTCACGGGAACGACCTCCACCTCGTTGTAGCAGGACATACCGGTACCGGCAGGAATCAGCTTGCCGATGATGACGTTCTCTTTTAAGCCCATCAAATGGTCCACCTTACCCTTGATGGCAGCTTCGGTCAGGACCTTGGTGGTCTCCTGGAAGGAAGCGGCCGACAGGAAGCTCTCGGTGGCAAGAGAAGCCTTGGTGATACCAAGGAGCACCGGCTCGTAGGTGATGAGGGACACGCCCTCTTCCCCGGCGTCGATGCGCTCCTGAAGGAGCTTGTTCTCCTGATACACATCGCCACGATCCATGATGGAGCCGGACAGCAGCTCGGTAGAGCCGGGGCTGACGATCCGGACCTTCTTCATCATCTGGCGGACGATGACCTCAATGTGCTTGTCGTTGATGTCAACGCCCTGCAGACGGTAGGTCTTCTGAACCTCGGCGATCAGGTAGTTCTGGACTTCCTGTTCGCCCTTGACAGCCAGAATGTCGTGGGGGTTGACGGCGCCTTCGGTCAGGGAATCGCCGATAGCGATCTGCTGGCCTTCCTGCACTTTGATCTTAAAGCCGTAGGGAATGGTATAGCGCTTCTCTTCCTCAGAGTTGCTGACCACGATGACCCGCTGACGTTTCTCTTCGTCAAACCGGATGGTGCCGGGGATCTCGGAGATGATGGCGCTGTTCTTGGGCTTACGGCCTTCAAACAGCTCAACGATTCTGGGAAGACCCTGTGTAATGTCTTCGGCGTTTGCGATACCGCCGGTGTGGAAGGTACGCATGGTCAGCTGGGTGCCGGGTTCGCCGATGGACTGTGCGGCGATAACGCCGACGGCCTCGCCGACTGCCACAGGCTTGCCGTTTGCAAGGTTTGCACCGTAGCACTTGGCGCAAATACCCTGAGTGGAACGGCAGGACAGGATAGAGCGGATCTGGACTTTCGTCGCACCGGTGGCGATGATCTTCTCCGCATCCTTGTCGTCCATGAGCTTATCCTTGGAGACCAGGACTTCGCCGGTCTGGGGATCGCAGAAATCGTCCACCAGATAGCGGCCCTGCAGACGCTCGGCAAAAGGCTCGATCATCTCGTTGCCTTCCCGAATGTCGTGAACCCAGATGCCCTCGTGAGTACCGCAATCGGTCTGCCGGATGATGACGTCCTGAGAAACGTCGACCAGACGGCGGGTCAGGTAACCCGAGTCAGCGGTACGCAGTGCGGTATCGGCCAAGCCTTTCCGGGCGCCACGGGAGGAGATGAAATACTCCAGAATGTTCAGGCCTTCCCGGTAATTTGCCTTAATGGGCAGCTCAATGGTAGTACCGGCGGTGTTAGCCATCAGACCACGCATACCGGCCAGCTGACGCAGGTTGTTGATAGAACCACGGGCGCCGGAGTCTGCCATCATGTAAATGGGGTTGAATTTGTCAAGGTTCTTCTGGAAGGCTTCGGTGACCTTATCGGTGGCCTCGTTCCAGATCTTGATGACGTGGTTGGTGCGTTCCTCAGAGGTAATCAGACCACGCTCGTACTGGCGAACCACTTTCAGGTTGGCCTTCTCGGCCTCAGCCACGATCTCCTTCTTTTCCGGAGGAATGGTGGCATCGATAACGGCAACGGTGATGCCGCTGCGGGTGGAGTATTTGTAGCCCTGCGCCTTGATCCGGTCCAGAACCTCGGAGGTCTTGGCGGTGCCGTGAATCTTGATGCAGCGCTCGATAATCTTGCCTAGGGTCTTCTTGGTTACCAGGAAATCCACTTCCAGATTGAACTGGTTTTCCGGCTTGGAGCGATCCACGAAGCCCAGATTCTGGGGAATGGGATCGTTGAAGATCAGGCGGCCGACAGTGGTGTCAATCAACCGGCTGACGTTGCCTTTGGTCATCCGGACCTTGATCTTGGCGTGGAGGGTGACAACACCGTCCTGATAGGCCATCAGAGCCTCGTTGACATCCCGGAAGACCTTGCCTTCACCGGGCTCGCCATCCTTCACCAGAGTCAGGTAATAGGAGCCCAAAACCATGTCCTGCGTCGGAACCGTTACGGGGCGGCCGTCAGAAGGCTTCAAAAGGTTGTTGGCAGCCAGCATCAGGAACCGGGCCTCGGCCTGCGCTTCTGCGGACAGAGGAACGTGAACAGCCATCTGGTCGCCGTCGAAGTCGGCGTTGTAAGCCGTACAGGCCAGCGGATGCAGCTTCAGGGCGCGCCCTTCCACCAGAACCGGCTCAAAGGCCTGAATGCCCAGACGGTGCAGGGTCGGTGCACGGTTCAGCAGGACGGGATGATCCTTGATGACGATCTCAAGGGCGTCCCAGACTTCTGGACGGGCCCGATCCACCATTTTACGGGCGGATTTGATGTTGTTGGCAGCGCCGGTCTCCACCAGACGCTTCATGACGAAGGGCTTGAAGAGCTCCAGAGCCATCTCCTTAGGAAGGCCGCACTGATACATTTTCAGCTCCGGCCCGACGACGATAACAGAACGTCCGGAATAGTCGACTCGCTTGCCCAGCAGGTTCTGACGGAACCGTCCCTGCTTGCCCTTGAGCATATCGGAAAGGGACTTCAGAGGCCGGTTGTTGTCAATCAGGGCGTCAACGGCTTCCTGCAGCATCCGCTTCTCGTTGCGGACGATGATGTCAGGGGCGTTCAGCTCCAGCAGGTGCTGCAGCCGGTTGTTGCGGTTGATGACCCGGCGATAGAGGTCGTTTAAGTCGGAGGTGGCGAAACGGCCGCCATCCAGCTGGACCATAGGCCGGATGTCGGGGGGAATGACCGGGATCACGTCCAGAATCATCCACTCAGGCTTGTTGCCGGAAAGCCGGAAGGCTTCCACGCACTCCAGGCGCTTTAAGATCCGGATCTTCTTCTGGCCGCTGGCGTCGTTCAGCTGCTGCTTCAGCTCAACGGACAGGGCTTCCAGATCCAGCTCCTTCAAAAGCTCCTTGATGGCCTCGGCGCCCATGGCAGCCTTGAAGTCATCCTCGTATTTTTCCCGCATATCCGCATATTCTTTTTCGGACAGGAGCTGCCCTTTTTCCAGAACGGTGGAGCCGGGATCGATGACGATATATTTTGCGAAGTAGAGCACTTCCTCCAGACGGCGGGGAGAGATATCGAGGATCAGGCCCATCCGGGAAGGAATGCCTTTGAAGTACCAGATATGAGAAACAGGAGCGGCCAGCTCGATGTGGCCCATCCGCTCCCGGCGGACTTTTGCCCGAGTGACTTCTACGCCGCACTTGTCGCAGATTTTTCCTTTGTAACGCAGGCGCTTATACTTGCCGCAGTGGCACTCCCAGTCCTTGGTGGGCCCGAAGATCCGCTCGCAGAAGAGGCCGTCCGTCTCCGGCTTCAGGGTACGGTAATTGATGGTCTCCGGCTTCTTGACCTCGCCGTGGGACCACTCACGAATCTGCTCCGGGGAAGCCAGACCGATCTTGATCGATTCAAACACGTTAAATTCCAATTGCGACCCCTCCATTAAAAATCTTCGTCCATGCCGTTATCATCCAGAGCGAAATCCATGCCGCCGCTTTCCTCGTCGAAGCCGGAATCGTCCTCGTCAAAGGTGTCGTCCCCGTCTTCGTCCTCGGCGCTGTAATCCTCCTCATCAGCATTGCTGTCGTCCACATAGTGGTTCAGCTCGTCGTAATCGGACTCTTCGGCACTGCGGAAGCTGATGTCCTCATCGTCGTCCTCGAAGGTCTGCTTCAGGTCGATCTCCTCATTGTTCCGGTCCAAGACCTTCACGTCGAGGCCCAGCGACTGCAGCTCTTTGATCAGAACCTTGAAGGATTCCGGTGTGCCGGACTGAGGCACGTTGTGGCCCTTGACGATGGCTTCGTAGGTCTTCACACGGCCGACCACGTCGTCAGACTTCACCGTCAGGATCTCCTGCAGGGTGTAAGCTGCGCCGTAAGCTTCCAGCGCCCAGACCTCCATCTCGCCGAAGCGCTGACCGCCGAACTGAGCTTTACCGCCCAGAGGCTGCTGGGTGACGAGGCTGTAAGGACCGGTGGAACGGGCATGGATCTTATCGTCGACCAGATGGTGCAGTTTTAAGAAGTACATGATACCCACGGTTACGGGGTTATCGAAGGGCTCGCCGGTACGTCCGTCGTAGAGAACGGTCTTGCCATCCTCACGAAGCCCCGCATCCCGCAGGCAGGCACGGATGTCTTCCTCGTGGGCGCCATCGAATACGGGGGTCATGACCTTCCAGCCCAACGCCTTGGCGGCATAGCCCAGATGAACCTCCAAAACCTGTCCGATGTTCATACGGGAAGGAACGCCCAGGGGGTTCAGGACGATGTCAAGAGGCGTGCCGTCCGGCAGGAACGGCATATCCTCCTGAGGCAGGATCCGGGAAACGACGCCCTTGTTGCCGTGACGGCCTGCCATCTTGTCGCCCACGGAGATCTTCCGCTTCTGGGCAATGTAGCAGCGCACCACGGTGTTGACGCCGGCAGCCAGCTCATCGCAGTTTTCACGGGTGAAGACCTTCACGTCCACGATGATGCCGTACTCGCCGTGAGGCACACGGAGGGAGGTATCCCGGACTTCTCTGGCCTTCTCGCCAAAGATAGCCCGCAGGAGCCGCTCTTCCGCAGTCAGCTCGGTCTCGCCCTTGGGAGAAACCTTGCCGACCAGGATGTCGCCCGACCGGACCTCGGCGCCGATGCGGATGATGCCCCGCTCGTCCAGATCCTTCAGGGCGTCCTCGCCGACGTTGGGGATGTCACGGGTGATCTCTTCCGGCCCCAGCTTGGTGTCACGGGTCTCGGTCTCGTATTCCTCGATATGGATGGAGGTGTAAACGTCGTCCCGGACGATCTTCTCGTTGATCAGAACGGCGTCCTCGTAGTTGTAGCCTTCCCAGGTGGTGAAGCCGATCAGGGCGTTCTTGCCCAGTGCGATCTCACCCTGGCTGGTAGCGGGGCCGTCGGCGATGACCTGGCCCTTTTCCACCCGCTCGCCCACGGAAACGATGGGTCGCTGGTTGATGCAGGTGCCCTGGTTGGAGCGCATAAACTTCAGGATGGTGTACTTGTGGGATTCGCCCTCGTCGTCACGGATGACGACTTCCCGGGCGTCCACGGACTCGACCACGCCGCTCTGCTTTGCCAGCACGCAGACGCCGGAGTCCACAGCAGCCTTATACTCGATGCCGGTGCCGACGATGGGAGAGTCGGTGACCAGCAGCGGAACAGCCTGCCGCTGCATGTTTGCGCCCATCAGGGCACGGTTTGCGTCATCATTCTCCAGGAAGGGGATCATGGCAGTTGCCACGGAAACCATCATCCGGGGAGAAACGTCCATATAATCCACCCGCTTGGCGTCCACTTCCAGGATCTGGTCCCGGTAACGGCCGGTGACGCGGGGGTTTGCAAACTTGCGATCCTCGGTCAGAGGAGCGTTGGCCTGAGCCACGACCACCTCGTCTTCCACGTCGGCGGTCATATACTCGACCTCGTCGGAAACCACGCCGGTCTCCTTATCCACCTTGCGGTAGGGAGCCTCGATGAAGCCGTACTCGTTGATCCGGGCAAAGGTTGCGAGATAGGAGATCAGACCGATGTTGGGGCCTTCAGGAGTCTCAATGGGGCACATCCGTCCGTAGTGAGAGTAGTGAACGTCACGAACCTCGAAGGAGGCACGGTCACGGGACAGGCCGCCGGGGCCCAGTGCAGACAGACGCCGCTTGTGGGTCAACTCTGCCAGGGGGTTGGTCTGATCCATGAACTGGGACAGAGGCGAAGAACCGAAGAACTCTTTGATTGCTGCGACCACAGGCCGGATGTTGATGAGGGCCTGAGGAGTAACGGATTCCATCTCCTGCGCCTGCAAGGTCATGCGTTCCCGGATCACCCGCTCCATCCGGGAGAAGCCGATGCGGAACTGGTTCTGCAGCAGTTCGCCCACGGGACGGATGCGCCGGTTGCCCAGATGGTCGATGTCGTCCACGGTGCCGAGGCCGTAAGCCAGGCAGTTCATATAGTTCAGGGTAGCGATGATGTCGTCCTTGATGATGTGTTTGGGGATCAGGCGGTGGAGGTTCTGGCGGACCAGAGCGACCCGTTCTTCGTTGTCGTCGGTCTGCTCCAGAATCTCTTTCAGAACTTTGAAGCGGACTTTTTCGTTGATGCCCACTTCCGCCTTGTCAAGGTCGATGTAGCCGGCGATGTCCACCATGCCGTTGGAGATGACCTTGATGTCCTTGCCTGCCTCGGTGTGGATCAGAACGGTGTCCACGCCGGCCTGCTCGATCTCCCGGGCTTTTTCCCGGGTCAGCAGCTCGTCGGCCTCGGCGATGACCTCGCCGGTCAGCTCGTTGACCACTGGCGCTGCCAGAGTATGCCCGGCGATCCGGACAGCCAGACCCAGCTTTTTATTGTATTTGTAGCGACCCACCTTGGAAAGGTCGTACCGCCGCTCGTCAAAGAGCAGGGGAACCAAATGCTTGACGGCAGACTCCTGTGTGGGGGGCTCGCCGGGACGCAGCTTCCGGTAAACTTCCAGAAGGGCATCGTCGCCGTTCTTGGTGGTGTCCTTGCCGTTCAGGGTGGTCACGATGGTATCCTGATCGCCGAAAAGCTCCAGCACGTCGGCATCGGTGCCCATGCAGTCGGTCAGGGCGCAGCGGTAATCGTCCTGGATCTGCTCCACGGTCACATCGTCCCGAACCCGCAGCAGCGCACGGATAAACACCGTCACCGGGATCTTGCGGTTCTTGTCGATGCGGACGTAGAAAATGTCGCTGGAATCGGTCTCATACTCCAGCCAGGCGCCCCGGTTGGGGATGACCGTGGACTTGAAGAGCTTCTTGCCGGTCTTGTCGAAGGCCTCATCATAATATACGCCGGGAGAACGAACCAGCTGGGAAACGATGACCCGTTCCGCACCGTTGATGATAAAGGTGCCGCTCTCGGTCATCAGCGGGAAATTGCCCATGAAGATTTCCTGCTCGTTGACCTCGCCGGTCTCCTTATTGAGAAGCCGGGCCCGGACGTGAAGGGGTGCGTCATAGGTTACGTCCCGGACCTTGCATTCGGTCACCGAATATTTCGGGGTCTCGTCCAGCCGGTAATCGACAAAATCCAGAACGAGATTTCCGGTGTAGTCCGTGATGGCGGAAATATCGCTGAATACTTCCTTCAGCCCTTGCTTCAGGAACCATTTGTACGAATTGACCTGCACCTCGATCAAGTTCGGCATATCCAGCACTTCTCTGATACGCGCAAAGCTCATTCGAGTGTTCTTCCCGAGCTGCACAGGCTTGACATTCACCATAGGCTTGATCACTCCATTCATCTATTTCGAGAACGCAAAGCACAAGCTCCCCCTCCCTCGGGAATCAAAATTTCCAGAAGGACGGAAAACCTGTTGCTGATTACACTGTTCTCACACATCTCTTTGTGCAACAAATACAACTTTCTAACGAAAGTCAATTGATTTTTTGCACAAATCAACCCTATCAAAATGTATCAAGATTCACATTCCAAACCAACCAAGGCGGAATTATCCATTTTGATACAGTTTATCATTATACATCACTGTCAAGTGTTTGTCAACGGATAATTGTAAATATTTTTGAGGAACTTTTAAAGGAAGACCTTTCCATTTTTAGGA
>ENA-UOOA01006342-UOOA01006342.1-human-gut-metagenome-genome-assembly--contig:-P61old-NODE-6342-length-11501-cov-7.198148_pt1 | contig 11501 bp, 6 predicted proteins | sample MGYA00242467_ERZ724014 | MGnify/ENA metagenome assembly ERZ724014
ATGTGTATATGCAATATGTAAGAATGAAGAAAAATTTGTTAAAAGATGGTATGAATCTATGAAGGAAGCTGATGCTATATATGTATTAGATACTGGTTCTACAGATAACACAGTTAAATTATTAAAAGAATTTGGAGTGAATGTAAGAACTGTTAAAATAGAACCGTGGAGATTTGATGTTGCAAGAAACAAATCACTAGATTTAATTCCAGATGATTACGATATTTGTGTATGTACTGATTTGGATGAAGTATTCGAAAAAGGGTGGAGAAAGTATCTTGAAGATAGCTGGGTAGGATCCACCAGCAGGGCAAGATATAATTACAATTGGAGTTTAGATGATAATAATAGACCTTTGGTTAATTTTTATACTGATAAGATACATCAAAGAAAGAATTATAAATGGACACATCCAGTACATGAAGTACTTACTTTTCTAGGAGATAAAGAAAATATTATTACTATTGATAATATAGTATTAAATCATTATCCTGATAAATCTAAATCTAGAGGCAGTTACTTACCATTACTAGAATTATCTGTAAAGGAAGATCCTAATGATGATAGGAATATGCATTATTTAGGTAGAGAATATATGTATTATGGTAAATGGAATGAATGTATAGATACACTAATTAAACATTTGAATTTAAAATCTTCAACTTGGAAAGATGAAAGATGTGCCTCAATGAGATTTATTGCTAGATCATATAAGAACTTAGGAAGAGTAGAAGAATCTAGAATGTGGTATGATAAAGCAATAAATGAAGCACCATATTTAAGAGATTCTTATGTAGAAAGAGGTATTTTAGAGTATGAGTTAGATAATTATAAAGAAGCCTCTAAATATTTAAATGATGCTTTGAATATAAATAGTCATGAGAAGACTTATATTAATGAAATATTTAGTTGGGATAATACTATTTATGATATGCTTTCTATTTGTATGTTTTATTTGAACAGAATAGATGAATCGTTATTTTATATAGATAAAGCTATAGATATGAAACCAAATAATGAAAGACTTATTAATAATAAAAAGATAATAAAAAGGTATAAAGAAAATAATAATAGTATTTGATATTAGTTAAGTATTTAGTACTGGCTTATATATGATAGACTTTGTTTTAAGACTATGGCTTAAAACAACACAGCAAGACTTAACTTGTTAAGGCTAGGTGTGCTAATAATATAAAAAAACTAACCAAAAAAGGTTAGTTTAATTTTTTTATGGAGGACCCAGTCAGATTCGAACCAACGATCAGGGAGTTGCAGTCCCTTGCCTTAACCAGCTTGGCTATGGGTCCATAGAACATACTAATTATAGCAAAATAAATATATTTATTCAATATATTTTATGGAAAAAAATAAAAAAGTTGCAAAATAGATATATTTATGAGATAATGTATAAGTATTTTGTGAGAGAAATGTGGTGATAAAATGGAAAGATTACAAAAGAAAATAGCAGGTCTTGGTTATTGTTCAAGAAGAAAAGCCGAAGAACTTATTACTAAGGGTTTAGTTGAAGTAAATGGTGAGGTAGTTACTAAACTTGGTACTACGGTTAAACCAGGAGATATTATTGTAGTAGAAGGAAATATTTTAGATACTAATAAAAATTATGAATATTATTTACTTAATAAACCTAAAGGAGTTGTTACTACTACTAGTGATGAAAAGGGTAGAACAACAGTAGTAGATTTAATTGATACTACTACTAGAATATATCCAGTAGGTAGATTAGACTATGATACTACAGGTATACTTATACTTACAAATGATGGAGAACTTGCTAATTTACTTATGAGACCAGACTCTTTAGTAGATAAAACCTATATTGCTAAGGTAGAAGGAATAGTTACTATACCTAGTCTTCAGAAATTAAGAAATGGTGTTATTATTGATGGGGTTAAGACTAAGAAAGCAAGAGTAAGACTAAAAAGTTATGATAAAAAGAAAGATACTTCAGTAGTAGAAATAACTATTCATGAAGGTAAAAATCATCAGATTAAGAAAATGCTTGAGTCAGTTGGCAATAAAGTTATTAAACTAAGAAGAGAAAGATATGCTAATTTAAATTTAAAAGGTCTTATGCCTGGAGAGTATAGACCACTTACTATAAAAGAAGTAAAAATACTATATAGTTTGTGTAAAAAGTAGAGGAGTACTTGACAAAAGCAAACAAATGTGCTAAAATATGTGTCATTCAAGGGGGGATTTGAATTATGAATATGGAAAAAATCAATGTAAATTCTATGGATTATAGAAAATTATCTAAGGAAGATAAATTAAAAGTAGTTAGATTTAAAATTAATAAGTTGTTAAGTGATACTAGTTCAAGTAAAGCATATGAATACTATAATGGTAAAAAAGTAGGAGTACCAAAAGATAAGCTAGGTATATTTAAAGACTTATGTGAAAGAGAAAAAAATCTTTCTAAATATGTAACTATTTCAGAAGAACCAGTAATGGAGAGACCTACTATAAAGGCTGAAGTAGTTGAAAATGAGAAAAAAACTTCTAGTAAGAATATTAATGAAATGGATTTAGAAGAAATTAATAATAGGATTAAATATATTAAAAAGTATTTATATGAAATGACAAACTTATATAAGAAAGATGAATATAAGAATGCTAAGATAATTAAAATACAAGGATATGATAGTAATTCTGCTTATATACCTTATAGTAAATTAGGTGATTATAAGACATTATATAAATACTTAAAATTACTTGAAATGAAAAAAAGAGAACTTGAAAGTATTGAAGTAAAACTTACTGAAATATCTAATGATACTACTAGTGTTAAATCTAATAATGAATGTAAAGAATTAATGGTTATTGATAATAAAGATAATAAAAAGGAAAAGACAGGCTTTGGTAAAAAGATTCTTGGTTTCCTTGCAGGTACTGCTATAATTGGTGGTATATGTAAAGGCGCTAAATGGGTTGGTAATAAATTTAAAAATGGTTTTAATAAAGTTAAAAATGAGACTAAAGAAGTTAGTGAGATACTTAGAAAGAATAAAGTTAAAACTGCTATCTGTGCCTGGATAGTTGCTGCCGCTGCTGTTGTATGTAGTTTCTTACCTAAGAGTCAAAGTAAAAAACATAAACCTGATGATATAGTAGAACCTACTTCTGTAGTAGAGACAACTGAACCTTCTACTAAAAAAGATGATATTATTATTGATGAACCAGTTATTGAAGAACCAACTGAAGTAGTTACTGAAAATAAAGAATATAATCTAGGAGAGAGTGTTAATATTAAAGATAATTCATATATTTATACTAACTCTTATGATGCTACAGATAGTACTAATAAATGTACACCATACTATAATGGATCTTATGATAGAGAAGTAATGGGAGTTACTTATGAATTAGATGGAAATCTTTATACTATCTATAGAGATGATATGAATGCTAGTGAAAAAGTAAATGAATTAATAAGTAAAGGTGCTAAACAAACAGCTGTTCTAGTAGTTCGTAGTGATTTAGTTAATACTGGTGATTATGAAGGTTACTATAATGTTGATTCAATAAAAAGAGTTAAAACTAGATAATAATTATAAAAATAAATAGATGAAACCATTAAGTTTCATCTATTTTTTCTAACAATCACTTATTAAAAATAATAATGTTTTATTATTTTTAACGCATAGTGTTATTATTTTTTTCTATTTCTTTTAAATGCTTCTATGTAGTTTGCACTATTATTAATATTTTGTATTCTTTCATCAGCAGCTTTTTTTAAATTGTCCATTGCAAATTTGTATGCTTCAATTTCAAGTGGAGTGAGCCTTCTTAAAGTATCTGCTACTTCATTAACTGATAATCTGTTATAGTATCTAGTAATATAAACTTCTAAATGTCCTCCTTTATTTACAAGGTATTGAGCATATGAATCTCTCTTTGTTCTTACATATTCTTCTCCAGTGATAATATCATAGTATTTTTTTGTATGAGTATCATATTCAATAATAATTGGTATAGATGTTAACTCTTCAATATCATCAGAAAGTGGTTTATATTTTTCTAATGCAATACTTCCATTGCAATCGTAGCCTTCGGTTATTTTAAAATCATTATAAAATAAATTATAATTTTCAAATATTTCAATATAACCATAGTCGTTGTATTCTACACTATAATATTTTTTTTCATTCTTTTTCATAATCTTTTCCTCCTAAATTGTCTATTATTTTATATATCTTGGTAATGCTTGTCAATAGTTTTTAACAAAAAAGAAATATATTGTTTCATCTATTTTATTTGACTTTTTATAGTTTTTCTGCTATTATAATGGCAGTTAATGGGGGATATGATGATTTTTAAACTATATGAAAGTAAGGAAAAATGTAGAGCTAAAAGATTTCATGATACTACGGAAATTTATTTAAGTAGGTTTAGTGATTTGTTTGTTGAAGATGGAATAAAGAAAATAGTAATTGATAGTATGACTTTATTTTTGTTTAGTGATAATGATAGCTTATTAAATGATATGTATGAAGCAGTAGTTAATAATTATGATTATAATAAGACTATCGAAATATTAAATAAAAATGATGTTATATTCTTTTCTTTGGCAATGCAGGCTATTAATTATGGAAAAAGAACATATAATTTAATAAAAAATATTGATGACTGCAAAGAAATACATTTTAGTTGTAATAAAGATAATTTACTTGAAGTTTTATCATTGTGTGAGAAGATAAATGTTCCGGTTGTAATAGATGGTACATTAATTTCCCTTGAGGAATATCAAAAAATACTTGAAGGATATGATTTGAGTAAAATAGATAGTAAAAACATTTTTATTCATTATCAAGAATATGGCGGAGATATTGATATTAATACTTTGTATGATACTTCTTGCCAAATAAACTATATTACTAAGAAAATCAAGAAATATAATTTATCATCATTAGAAAAAGTAATAATGGTATATGACATAGTTAAAAATAACTTTTATCATAAAGAAGAAAAAAATGAAAATTATTTAATTTCTAGGTCTTTAGACAATGTATTAAATTCTGATTATATTGTTTGTGTTGGATACATTGCTATTGTTAATGCTATGTTAAAAAATTTAAACATTAATGCAATACCTATAATATGTAAAACTAAAAAGGAAAAACATTGCAGAAGTATAATTCATTTAGTAGATAAAAAATATAATATTGATGGAGTATATGTTTTAGATCCAACATGGGATAGTAAAAGAAATAATATAGAAGATACAATGGACAAATATAACTATTTCCTAATACCTATTGAAATCGCCGAAAAAACTGCATTAACTGAATTAATGCCAATTATAAATATGTCTTTAAGTGATTTGGTTTTACTTGAAAATGATTTTGAAGATTCTCTTTGTACTAATGAAGAGAAAATGATAAAAAAAATTAAGATGCAGTATTATTTAGAAATGCTATTTCTATTAATTGGTAATGATAATTATGAAAATTTTATTCAAAATATATGTGTTTATGATTTCTTAAGCAATGAAGATAAGAAAAAAATAAAATATACTTATGACGATATGATTAATAAATGTATGGTTAATGATATAAATGTAGAAACATTCATAAAGGCATTATATAATACTAAAAAAATAGAATACTATCTAAATGATGATAAATTACCTGAAGAATGTAGTTCTAGATTAGAACTTCCTAGTACTGATAGCATTGATATTTCTGGTATTAAAGACTCTGCTCTTACAAGATACTATAAGATAGAAAAATTAAAGAAAGCTAAAAAGAATGATTTTGAAAGTTTAGTTTGTTATCTCTTGTATGAAGAACATTTAAATGAGTATTTATCTTCAAATATAGGAAAAATAATATTTTCATGTACTAATGACGGTATTAAGAGGGATATGCTTAATATGAGATTACTTAAAACATTAAAAAGAGAAAAAGTAAGAAAAGAGATTGACAATAGATAATATTTTGAATATAATTAATGTATAAAAACAAAAGAAAGAGACGATATATTAAGATATTTGTAGAGAGTTAGTGGTTGGTGGAAACTAATAAGATGCTTAATATATAGATCACTCTTGATGTGTTACTTTGAATAGTTAGAAGTAGCCGGGAATAACCCGTTATCAAAATATGAGTGCACTATCAGTGAAACAAGGTGGTACCGCGAAGTATTTCGTCCTTGTACTGGTGGTGCTTTTTCTTTAGAAGGAGGAATTATGGAATTTAAAGAATTAGAAAAAGGAAAAATAAGCGAAGTAGAAGGTAAAATACTTGCTAAATGGAAAGAAGAAAATATTCTAGAAAAGACTATTGAAAATAGAAAAGATAATGAAACTTGGGTATTTTATGATGGACCAATATATGCTAATGCTAAACCAGGTATACATCATGTTTTGGCTAAAACTATTAAAGATTCTTTCTGTAAGTATAAAACTATGAAAGGGTATAAGGTACTTAGAAAGATAGGACTTGATACTCATGGTCTTCCTATTGAAGTTAATGTTGAAAAGAAACTTGGTTTTAAGACTAAGGCTGATATTGAAAAGTTTGGTATTGAGAATTTCTGCAGGGAATGTAATAATGCCACTGCTTTGAATATAGATGAAGTTAATTTACTTACTGATAATATGGGACAATTTATTGATAGTAGGCATCCTTATGTTACTTGTAGTAATGAGTTTATTGAAAGTGAATGGTGGCTAATTAAAGAAATAGATAAGAAAGGACTTATTTACTATGGTAATAAAGTGCTTCCTTATTGTCCTAGATGTGGTACTGAATTATCTGCGAATGAAGTGGGTCAGGGATATCAAGAAGATAGTGTTAATACTGTTATTGTACCATTTAAAATTAAGGATAGTGATACTTACTTCTTAGTTTGGACTACTACTCCTTGGACTCTTATGGCTAATGTTGCTCTTTGTGTTAATCCAGATTTAGAGTACATAAAAGTATCTTCAATGGGATATAAATTTATTGTAGCTAAAAGTCTTGCTAATAAGGTCTTGGGTGATGATTTTGAGGTACTTGAAACATACAAGGGGACTGATTTAGTAGGTACTAAGTATGAACAATTAATGCCATTTGCAGAAGTTGAAGGTAAATGTTTTGAGGTACTTGCAGACTCTTATGTTACTAGTGAAGATGGTACTGGTATTGTACATATTGCTCCTGCTTATGGTGAGGATGATAATAGAGTATGCAAAGAAAATGGTATTGGTTTTGTTAATCCTGTAGGAAAAGATGGCTGCTATACTACTGGCCCTTGGAAAGGTACTTTAGTTACTGATAAAGATCTTGAAATAGAAATCATTAAGTGGTTAAAAGAAAATGATAAGTTATTTAAGAAGATTAAACTCACACATGATTATCCTCACTGCTGGAGATGTCATAGTCCACTTATATATTATTCTAAACCGGCTTGGTATATTAGAACTACTGAATACAAAGATAAGATTCTTGAGGCCAATAAGACTGTTAGTTGGCATCCTGATTATGTTGGTACAAAGAGATTTAATAACTGGCTTGAGAATATGGTAGACTGGGGTATATCTAGAAATAGATACTGGGGATGTCCTATGCCTATATGGATATGTTCTTCATGTGGTGAAAAGCACGTAATTGGTAGCATAAAAGAACTTGATGATATGAAAGTAGGAGACATAGATGTTAAGAATATGGAACTTCATAGACCATATATAGATGAAGTACATATTAAATGTCCTAAATGTAATGGAATTATGAATAGAGTAACTGATGTTATGGATGTTTGGTTTGATTCTGGAGCAATGCCTTATGCTCAATTTCATTATCCATTTGAAAATAAAGAGTTATTTGAAAGTCAGTTTCCAGCAGACTTTATCGCCGAAGGTGTCGATCAAACAAGAGGCTGGTTTAACTCACTTATTTGCATATCTACGATAGTATCTGGAGTATCTAGTTTTAAGAATGTTGTTGTAAATGATATGGTACTAGATAGTAATGGTAAGAAGATGAGTAAATCTACTGGTAATATAATTGATCCTATTAAGATTATGGAAGAGTATGGTGCTGATACTGTTAGATGGTATATGTTATATGCTTCTCCAGTATGGACTCCTTTAAAGTTTGATGTTGAAGGATTAAAAGAGGTTCACTCTAAGTTCTTTAATCCACTTCGTAATAGTTATAATTTCTTTGCAATATACGCTAATGCAGATAAGATAACTGATATTAATACTTGCAGAGTAGAATATAATGATAGAGAAGATATTGATAAGTGGTTATTATCTAAGTATAATAAACTTATTAAAGAAGTAACTGAAGCTTATGATGAATATGATTTAAATAAAGTAGTTAAATTAATTACTGACTTTACTTCAATTGATTTATCTAATTGGTATATTAGAAGAAATAGAGATAGATTCTGGGACAATTTAATGACTACTTCAAAAAAGAGTGTGTATATGACTACTTATGAAGTGCTTCTTGGATTATCTAAGTTAATTGCTCCAATAGCTAGTTATACTGCTGAAGAGATATATACTAATTTGACTGGTAATATTTCTGTTCATTTAAGTGATTTCCCAGTATGTAATGAAGAGTTAATAAATTTAAAACTTGAAGAAAAGATGGACTTAGTAAGAGATTTAATTAGTATAGGTAGAAATGTTCGTGAGGAATCTAAGATAAAGGTAAGACAACCTATTAGTGAGATTTTACTTGATAAGAAGAAAGAGAAGGTTATTGGGGAACTTACTAGTCTAATTAAAGAAGAACTTAATGTTAAAGAAGTTATTTATACTGATGATTTATCTACTTATATGAACTTTATGGTTAAACCTAACTTTAAAGAAGTTGGTAAGATATTTGGTAAGAATATTAAAGAGTTTACTGATAAGTTATTAGAATTATCTAATGAAGATATTAATAAATTAGAAAACAATGAAAGTATTAAGATGTCTATAGATAATACTACTTATGATATTACTAAAGATATGGTAGATATTAGAATATCTAGTAAAGAGGGCTTTAAAGCAATGGTTGTAGGTAATAACTTTGTTATACTAAATACTGTTATTACTAAAGAATTAGAAAATGAAGGTCTTGCTAGAGAGACTATATCTAAGGTACAACAATTAAGAAAGACTATGAACTTTGATATTACTGATAGAATTAATATGTATATAGATGCTACTAGTGAGTATAAAGAGAATATTAAAGATTACTTAGATATGATTAAAGATGAGACTTTGACTATTAATGTTTATGATAAAGATGGTATTGAAGATAAAGTAAATATTAATGATTATGAAGTTGGCTTTGTATTAGAAAAAGTAAGTACTAAATAATAAATAAAGACTATTAGAGATTAATTACTAATTTTTAATAGTCTTTTTTGTTGTTTGCAACATTAACTACTTGTTAACTTTATAGACAAATTTTTTTATTCTGTTATAATTATACTAGGGTGTGATATAATGATAGAGTTAGAAAATATCGATGGTGTTGGTCCTAAAACTAAGGAACTATTAAATAAACTTAAAATTAATAATGGTGAAGATTTATTATATTATTATCCATATAGGTATGATGTAATAAAAAGAACAGATATGAGTATTTTAAATGATGGTGACAAGATAGTTATAGATGGTATAGTAGAGGGACAACCAACAGTTATATTTATTAATAAGAGTTTAAAGAAACTGATATTTAGAATTAATACTAAGACAATGATAATCAACATTACAGTATATAATAAAGTATATTTACATCAAGAGTTAAAGTGTGGTAAAGAGGTAACTATAATTGGTAAATATCATAAACTTAAGAATACTATAGTGGCTTCGGATGTTAGATTTGGTCTTTTACCCCCAGGAGCTAAGATAGAACCTATTTATTATACTACCGAAGGTTTAACTATAAAGCAAATATCTAAGTTTGTATCTTATGTACTTAATAATGAGGAATACCATGTTCATTCTTTAATACCAACATATCTTGAGGATAAATATAATTTACTTCCTAAGAAAGATGCTATATATAATGTTCATATACCTGAAGATATTGTTACTTTAAAGAAGGCAAGACAAAGAATTAAATATGAAGAATTATTTATGTATATGTTAAAGATTAGGTATTTAAAACAAAAGATAGAATCTGATGATACTGCGATAGAGAGAGTACTTGATTATGATAAGATTAATAAGTTTATTGATAATCTACCATATAAACTTACTTTAGATCAAAGTAGTAGTATTAAAGAGATACTTAAGGATTTAGAATCTAAGAAGAGAATGAATAGATTACTTCAAGGTGATGTTGGTTCTGGTAAAACAATAGTGGCATTTATTGCGATATATGCTAATTATTTATCTAAGTATCAATCTGCTTTAATGGCTCCTACTGAGATATTAGCGGGCCAACACTATGAAGATGCTCTTAAGATATTTAGTAAGTATAAACTTAAAATAGCACTTCTTACTTCTAGTACTAGTGCTAAAGATAAGAAAGAAATATATGATAATCTAGAGCTTGGTAAAATTGATTTAATTATTGGTACGCAAGCTTTAATTCAAGATAAGGTTAAATTTAAGAAACTAGGTCTTGTCGTAACTGATGAACAACATCGTTTTGGTGTAAATCAGAGAAATTCTTTTAAAGGAAAGGGTATTAGTCCTGATGTATTATCTATGAGTGCTACTCCTATTCCTAGAAGTTATGCTTTAACTATATATGGTGATACTGATGTATCTTCAATTAAAACTAAACCTATAGGTAGAAAAGAAGTTATTACATACTTTAAGAAAGAAAAAGATATTACTGAAGTATTAGAGATGATGAAGAGAGAACTTGATAATAATCATCAGATATATGTAGTGGCTCCAATGATTGAGGGAGATGAAGAGAACTTAGAATCTGTTAAAGATTTAGAGGAGAAGATGAATAAGGCCTTTGGTAAGATAAGCAAGATTGGTATTATTCATGGTAAACTTGATAATAAAGAAAAGAATAAAGTAATGAATGACTTTGAAAATAATAAGATTAATATATTAATATCTACGACAGTTATTGAAGTTGGTGTTAATGTGCCTAATGCTTCAATGATAGTTATATTTAATGCTAATATGTTTGGTTTATCTACATTACATCAATTAAGAGGTAGAGTAGGAAGAAGTGATATTCAAAGTTATTGTGTTTTAGTGGCTAAGGAATCTGAAGAGAGACTTCGTCTTTTGGAAAAGACTTCTGATGGTTTTGAAATCAGTGAGTATGATTTTCAAAATAGAGGAGAAGGAGATTTATTTGGTATTAAACAAAGTGGTGAATTAGTACTTAAGATGGCTAATATTAGAAGGGATTTTAAGATGTTATTAAAAGCTAAAGAGGATGCTGAAGAGTTTATTAATATATTATTTACTTTTGAATCTAATCCAGAATATGAGCCTATACTTAATGAATTAAAAAAGATTGAAGACCTAGATTAATTGGTATATGAAAAATATTTTTAAATAAATTTTTAAAAAAGTA
>ENA-UOOA01006346-UOOA01006346.1-human-gut-metagenome-genome-assembly--contig:-P61old-NODE-6346-length-11497-cov-4.170512_pt1 | contig 11497 bp, 10 predicted proteins | sample MGYA00242467_ERZ724014 | MGnify/ENA metagenome assembly ERZ724014
ATCGCTAAAAATGCGCCCATCGCTGTCCGCAACTGCAAGAAAGCCATCAACGAAGGACTGCAGGTTGATATGGATCAGGCGATCGTGATCGAAGAGAAACTCTTTGGTGACTGCTTCGAGACAGAAGATCAGAAGTATGGCATGGCATTTTTCCTGGACAAAAATAAGGAAAAAGTAAAAGAGCCTTTCAAAAACTGCTAAGGCAACAACCTTTTAAGGTTTTTAATAAAAAATCAGGAGGATAACATCATGAAGGTAGGTATTATTGGCGCCGGCACAATGGGTTCCGGCATCGCACAGGCTTTCGCTCAGACCGAAGGCTATGAAGTATTTCTTTGCGATATCAACGAAGAGTTCGCTGCAAACGGCAAGAAGAAAATTGCAAAGGGCTTTGAGAAGAGAATTGCAAAAGGCAAAATGACTCAGGAAGCTGCTGACGCTGTTCTGGCTAAGATCACCACAGGCGTTAAGACCATCTGCACAGATTGCGATCTGGTTGTAGAAGCTGCTCTGGAAAACATGCAGATCAAGAAGCAGACATTCAAAGAGCTGCAGGACATCTGCAAGGCAGACTGCATCTTTGCTACCAACACATCCTCTCTGTCCATCACAGAGATCGGCGCTGGCCTGGATCGTCCGGTTATCGGCATGCACTTCTTCAATCCCGCTCCTGTTATGAAGCTGGTTGAGGTTATTGCAGGTCTGAACACTCCTGAAGAGGTTGTGGAAAAGATCAAAGCAATCTCCGTTGAGATCGGCAAGACTCCTGTACAGGTAAATGAAGCAGCTGGTTTCGTTGTAAACAGAATCCTTGTTCCGATGATCAACGAAGCAGTTGGTATCTATGCAGATGGCGTTGCAAGCGTAGAAGATATCGATACCGCTATGAAGCTGGGTGCAAACCATCCCATGGGACCTCTGGCTCTGGGCGACCTGATCGGTCTGGATATCGTACTGGCTATCATGGAAGTTCTGGAATCCGAGACCGGCGATCCGAAGTATCGTCCTCATCCCCTTCTGAGAAAGATGGTTCGCGGCGGACAGCTTGGACAGAAGACCGGCAAGGGCTTTTACGACTACACGAAATAAATAATAATAGGAGTGAGGCGGCTGCCTGATCAAGACAGCCGCAAGCTCACAAGGAGGAATATAAAATCATGGATTTTACTTTGGACAAAAAGCATGAGATGGCGAGACAGCTTTTCAGAGATTTCGCCGAGAAGGAAGTAAAGCCTCTGGCAATTGAGGTTGATGAGACCGAAGAATTCCCCAGAGTGACTGTTGACAAAATGATCAAAGCTGGTTTCATGGGTATCCCGGTACCGAAGGAATACGGCGGACAGGGCTGTGATCCTCTGACCTACGCTATGTGTGTAGAGGAGCTTTCCAAGGTTTGCGGCACCACAGACCTCTCTTTGCTGCGATCCGATCATGACATTCGGTACAGAAGAGCAGAAGCAGAAATTCCTGGTTCCCCTTGCAAAAGGTGAAAAGCTGGGTGCGTTCGGCTTAACGGAGCCCGGTGCTGGTACAGATGCTCAGGGTCAGCAGACCAAGGCTGTTTTAGACGGCGATGAGTGGGTATTAAACGGTTCCAAGTGCTTCATCACAAACGGTAAGGAAGCTGACGTTTACGTTATCTTCGCTGTAACCGGTGTTGTTGAAAAGCGCGGCCGCAAGATGAAAGAAATCTCTGCATTTATCGTAGAGAAAGGAACTCCCGGCTTCACATTCGGTACCAAAGAGAAGAAGATGGGTATCCGTGGCTCTTCCACATACGAACTGATCTTCCAGGATTGCCGTATCCCCAAGGAAAATCTGCTGGGTCAGCAGGGCAAGGGCTTCAACATCGCTATGCATACTCTGGATGGCGGCCGTATCGGTATCGCTTCTCAGGCTCTGGGTATTGCAGAGGGTGCTCTTGAGAGAACCGTTGCATATGTAAAAGAAAGAAAGCAGTTTGGCCGTGCGATCGGTGCATTCCAGAATACACAGTTCCAGCTGGCTGATATGGCAACCAAGGTTGAGGCTGCTCAGCTTCTGGTTTACAAGGCTGCTATGGCAAAGGCTACTCAGAAGACCTACTCCGTAGAAGCTGCAAAGGCAAAATTGTACGCTGCAGAAGTTGCTATGGAAGTTACCACCAAGGCTGTACAGCTGCACGGCGGCTATGGTTACACCAGAGAGTACGAAGTAGAACGTATGATGCGCGATGCGAAGATCACTGAGATCTACGAAGGTACCAGCGAAGTTCAGAGAATGGTTATCTCCGGCGCTCTGCTGAAATAATCCATACAAAGTAAAGAACTTTGCAGGCAATAGACAAATTAAAATAAGGAGTGAATCATACAATGAAAATCGTTGTTTGTATCAAACAGGTACCCGATACCAAGGGCGGCGTTAAGTTCAATCCCGACGGCACTCTTGACAGAAGTGCCATGATGGCAATTATGAATCCCGATGACAAGGCTGGTCTGGAAGCAGCGCTTCGCTTAAAAGATCAGTATGGCGCAGAAGTTACCGTTCTGACCATGGGTCTTCCCAAGGCAGAAGAAGTTCTGCGTGAGGCTCTGGCTATGGGCGCAGACAAGGGCATTCTGGTAACAGACAGAGTCCTGGGCGGCGCTGATACATGGGCTACTTCCCAGACAATTGCAGGTGCACTGCGTAATCTGGAGTATGATCTGATCATTACCGGACGTCAGGCAATCGACGGCGATACCGCACAGGTTGGTCCTCAGATTTCTGAGCATCTGGATATTCCGGTTATCAGCTACGCTCAGAACTTAAAGGTTGAAGGCGATTCCGTAATCGTTGAGCGTCAGTACGATGACAGATATCACGTTCTGAAAGCAAAAATGCCCTGCCTGGTTACTGCACTGGCAGAGTTAAACGAGCCCCGTTACATGACTCCCGGCGGAATCTTCGATGCCTATGATGCAGAGATCACCGTTTGGGGCAGAAAAGACTTAAAGGATGTGGATGATTCCAACCTTGGTCTGAAGGGATCTCCGACCCAGATCGCAAAGGCATCTGATAAGGTTCGTAAGGGCGCAGGCGAAAAGGTTGCTCTTGATCCGGCAGAGTCTGTTGACTATATTATGGACAAGTTACTGACCAAACATGTAATTTAACAAATTATAGAAAAGCGTGGTGAATGAGATGAACTTAGAAGAATATAAAGGCGTATTTGTCTTTGCACAGCAGGTAGACAACAAGTTAAACGGTATTGCACTGGAGCTGGTGGGCAAAGGAAAAGATCTGGCAAAGGATCTTGGCACAGAAGTAACTGCAGTTTTAATCGGTAGCGACGTTATGAGTCTTACCAAAGAGCTGGCTGAGTACGGCGCAGACAGAATCATCGTTGTAGATGATCCTGAATTAAAAGAGTACAGAACCGAGCCTTATGCACATGCACTGGCTGAGGTTATCAAGAAGTACAAACCCGAAATCATGCTGGTTGGCGCAACAGCAATCGGCCGTGACTTAGGTCCCCGTGTATCCGCAAGAATCCACACTGGTCTGACCGCAGACTGCACACAGCTGGAAATCGGCGATTTCCCGATCAACCCGATCCCGGGCAGAGAACAGCTGCACAACCAGCTGCTGATGACTCGTCCTGCATTCGGCGGCAACACAATCGCTACCATCGCTTGTCCGAACTTCCGTCCTCAGATGGCTACCGTTCGTCCTGGCGTTATGCAGAAGGCTGAGCGTGTGGAAGGCGCACAGGCTGTTATCGAAGAGTTCAATCCTGGATTCGTTCCCAACAACAAATATGTTGAGATCCTGGATATCGTAAAGGCTGTATCTGACGTAGAAGATATCATGGACGCTAAGATCCTGGTATCCGGCGGCCGTGGTGTAGGCAGCGCAGAGAACTTCAAACTGCTGGATGATCTGGCAGAAGCTCTTGGCGGTACCGTAAGCTGCTCCCGTGCAGTTGTAGATGCTGGCTGGAAGTCCAAAGACCTGCAGGTTGGACAGACCGGTAAGACCGTTCGTCCTCATGTATACTTTGCAATCGGTATCTCCGGTGCAATTCAGCACCTGGCTGGTATGGAAGAGTCTGACATCATCATTGCAATCAACAAAGATGAGACAGCTCCGATCTTCGACGTTGCTGACTACGGCATCGTTGGCGATCTGAACAAGATCCTGCCTGCTCTGACCGAGAAGATCAAAGAAGCAAAGGCTGCAAAGAACTAAATTGTATATAGAATGTATACAGGAAAGACCCGTCGATGAGGCGGGTCTTTTTTCGTGGCGGCAAGGTGATCGCTGTTGCCCATAACGGGGAGGCAAAGCAGTGCCAAAATACGATCATGTATGCCGCAGGCTTGTATCCTATCCCCGAATTTGATATACTTGTCGCTGGAAAGGGATGACAGAATATATGGCGAAAGAAAAAGAAATCAAAACAAACGCGATGCGGATTCTGGATCGGATGAAGATTCCGTATACCCATTATACCTACGAATGCGACGAATTTATCGACGGCATGCAGATCGTGGAAAAGCTGAACTTAAAACCGGAGCAGGTCTATAAGACGCTGGTAACGCAGGGACACAGCAAGGCCTATTTTGTCTTTGTGATCCCGGTGGCAGAGGAGCTGGATTTGAAGAAAGCGGCAAAAGCGGTCGGAGAGAAATCTCTGGAGATGATCCATGTAAAGGATATCAACCAGATCACCGGCTATATCCGCGGCGGCTGTACGGCAGTCGGCATGAAAAAACAGTATAAAACGGTAATCGATGCCAGTGCTCAGACATTGCAGACAATGATCGTCAGCGGCGGACGGATCGGATCGCAGATCGAACTGACTCCGGAGGACCTTGCAAAGGCAGCAAATGCGGTATTTGCGGAGATTATCGCTTGACCCGCAAGTGGGTAAGTGTTATTATTTTGGATGGTGAAGTGCGTGTTTTGTGGACGCGCACAGGTTTCAGAAGAAAAAATGAGGTGTAGAAAGATGAGTGCAAATTTTGAAGAACTGATTTCCAAGGTCAAAGAGTATGGCAAAAAGAAAGTATCTGTTGCTGTAGCAGAAGATGCTCCGATTCTGGAAGCTGTAGAAGAAGCAAGAAAACAGGGCTTTGCAGATGCTATCCTGGTTGGTGATGAAGCAAAGATTCGCGAGATCGCTGCAGGTTTAAATATCGACCTGACTCCTTACGAAATCATCAACGAGCCGGATCACTGGCAGGCTGCTTTAAAGGCAGTTAAGCTGGCACATGACGGCGTTGCTGACATGTATATGAAAGGTCTGATCGATACTAAATCTTTCTTAAAGAGCATTCTGGACAAGGAAGTTGGTCTGCGCACCGGCAAACCGCTGTCCCACGTATGCTGTTTTGAAGTAAAAGGAATTAAGCAGCTGTTGTTCCTGACAGACGTTGCATTTATGACATATCCTACCCTGGAAGATAAGGTACATATCATTGAAAATACCGTAGAGGTTGTACATGCATGCGGTATTGAGTGTCCGAAGGTTGCTCCTCTGGCAGCAGTTGAGGTTGTAAACCCCAAGATGCCTGTTACCGTTGAAGCTGCTGAGCTGACCAAGATGAATGAAGAAGGCAAGATCACAGGCTGTATCGTAGATGGCCCTCTGTCTATGGATCTGGCAATTGATCCGGAAGCTGCAAAGCATAAGGGTGCTACTGACCGTAAGATCCAGGGCGATGCAGATATCCTGCTGTTCCCTGATATCCACGCCGGCAACCTGGTATACAAGACTCTGGTACACACTGCAGAGGTAAAGAACGGATGTATCCTCACCGGTACTCAGGTTCCCGCAATCCTGACCAGCCGTTCCGATACCTTCCAGACCAAGGTAAATTCCATCGCTCTGGCAGCGGTTGTAGCAGAAGGCTTAAAGAAAAACAAATAATTTCGCAGCATAACTGGAAGCTGCAAAAAGGAGACAGATATGGCAATCAAGAGTCTGATTATCAATCCCGGTTCCACTTCCACCAAGATCGGTGTATTCGAGGATGAGAACCTGTTATTTGAAGAAACACTGCGTCATTCCACAGAAGAGATTGCACAGTATGCGTCCATTATCGACCAGAAGGATTTCAGAAAGAACATTATCCTGGAGTTCCTGAAGGCAAAGGATTTCGATGTTAAGAGTTTCGATATGATTGTAGGTCGCGGCGGTCTGTTAAAGCCTATCCCGGGCGGCACATATACCGTAAGCGATGAGCTGCTTGCAGACCTGAAAAAGGGTGTACAGGGTCAGCATGCTTCTAACTTAGGCGGTATCCTTGCACGGGAAATCGGTGATGAGATCGGTGTTCCCTCTTATATCGTAGATCCTGTCGTTGTGGATGAGTTGGAGCCTGTTGCGCGCCTTTCCGGTATGCCTGAGCTTCCCAGAAGAAGTATTTTCCATGCGCTGAACCAGAAGGCTGTTGCAAGAAGATATGCAAAAGAGCACGGCGTAAAATACGAAGATCTGAACCTGATCGTAATCCACCTGGGCGGCGGCGTTTCTGTTGGTGCGCACAGCCAGGGCAAGGTTGTAGATGTAAACAACATCCTGGACGGTGAGGGTGCATTCTCTCCGGAGAGAGCAGGTACCGTTCCGGTTGGCGATCTGGTTAAAATGTGCTATTCCGGTAAATATACGGAGAAGGAAGTTTATAAAAAGATCTGCGGAAACGGCGGCTTAAATGCTTATCTGCACACCAACGATTTCCGTGATATGCAGAAGATGGCAGAAGAGGGTGACGAATATGCCGCTCTGGTAAGAGATGCCTTCTTCTATCAGATCTCCAAGGATGCTGGTGCAATGGCAGCAGTATTAAATGGTAAGGTTGATCAGATCATTCTGACCGGCGGTATTGCATATGCACCTGTTACCAGGAAGATGCTGGAAGAAAAGCTTGGCTGGATCGCTCCGTTCACTGTATATCCCGGTGAGGACGAGCTGCTGGCTCTGGCACAGGGTGGTCTGCGCGTTATCCGTGGAGAAGAAGCTGCAAAAGAATATTAAGCTGATACAGAACATTCCTGCGATCTTCTAAAAGGCAGCAGGAAAGGATCAAAAGATACTGCGGAGGTCAAAAAGGCTTCCGCAGTTTTTTTGCGGGTCACAAAGCCGGGAATCATATATTAAGAATTTGTGAAAAAACTGTAACAACCTGTTGCCAAAGGGGCGCGCGCCTTGCATTTTCGGGCTTAATCTGTTAAAATAACCTTTAGTTTTTTAGTTATCGTGGCAAAGAGGGCTCTTTTTGCCCTGTTTTGGCAGGAGTAAGGCGTCCGGCGGGCGCATTTGAATGGAGAATAACGGATGAATGTCATTGAAAAAGTTTTTGGTACACACAGCGAAAGAGAGTTAAAGCGAATCCTTCCGATCGTGGATAAAATTGAGTCTCTGCGTGACGACATGATGGCGCTGACGGATGAACAGCTGAAAGATAAGACGAAAGAATATAAAACACGTCTGGCGCAGGGCGAGACCTTAGACGACCTTTTGCCGGAAGCGTATGCAACGGTTCGGGAAGCGGGACGTCGTGTCCTGAACATGGAGCATTTCCGCGTACAGCTGATCGGCGGTATTATCCTGCATCAGGGACGTATCGCAGAAATGAAAACCGGTGAAGGTAAGACGTTGGTATCCACGCTTCCCGCTTACTTAAACGCGCTGGAGGGTAAGGGTGTACACGTTGTAACGGTCAATGATTACCTGGCAGCCCGTGACGCAGAGTGGATGGGAGCGATTCATGAATTTCTGGGCTTAAAGGTCGGCATTGTGTTAAACAGCATGAAGCCGGAAGAGCGGAAAGCCGCGTATGCCTGCGATATTACTTATGTCACCAATAACGAGCTGGGCTTCGATTATCTGCGTGACAACATGGCGATTTACAAGGAGCAGCTGGTACTGCGTGATCTGCACTATGCCATCATCGATGAAGTGGACTCTGTCCTGATCGATGAAGCGAGAACTCCTCTGATCATTTCCGGACAGAGCGGAAAATCTACCAGCCTGTACGAAGCCTGTGACATTTTGGCAAGACAGTTAAAACGCGGCGACGATGTTGGCGAGTTTTCCAAGATGGATGCGATCATGGGCATCGAGCAGGAAGAAAACGGTGATTTCGTTGTAAATGAAAAGGATAAGGTTGTAAACCTGACTGCAGAGGGTATCGAAAAGGTTGAGAAATTCTTCCATATCGAAAACCTTGCGGATCCCGAAAATCTCGAGATTCAGAACAATATCATCCTCGCCCTGCGTGCGCACAACCTGATGCACCGCGATAAGGACTACGTGGTAAAAGAGGATCAGGTTCTGATTGTCGATGAATTTACCGGACGTATCATGCCCGGACGTCGCTATTCCGACGGTCTGCATCAGGCAATTGAAGCAAAAGAGCACGTTAAGGTTAAAAGAGAAAGCAAGACGCTGGCAACCATCACCTTCCAGAACTTCTTTAATAAATTCGAGAAAAAATCCGGCATGACCGGTACCGCTCTGACAGAGGAAAAGGAATTTAGAGATATTTACGGAATGGACGTTGTGGAGATTCCTACCAATCGCCCGGTTATCCGAAAAGACCTGCACGATGCGGTTTACAAGACAAAGAAAGAAAAGCTTAACGCCATCGTGGAAGCGGTCAAGGAAGCACATGCAAAGGGACAGCCGGTCCTGGTAGGTACGATTACGATCGAAGCCTCTGAACAGCTTTCCGGCATGCTGCGCCGGGAAGGCATTCAGCATAAGGTGCTGAACGCAAAGTTCCACGAGCTGGAAGCGGAAATTGTTGCAGATGCCGGTATTCACGGTGCGGTTACCATTGCAACCAACATGGCAGGCCGTGGTACGGATATCAAGCTGGATGAAGAAGCAAAGGCAGCAGGCGGTCTGAAAATCATCGGTACCGAGCGTCATGAATCCCGCCGTATCGACAATCAGCTGCGCGGTCGTTCCGGTCGTCAGGGAGACCCCGGTGAATCCAGATTTTACATTTCTCTGGAAGACGATCTGATGAGACTGTTCGGCTCTGAGAAGATGATCAGCATGTTCAATGCGCTGGGCATTCCGGAAGGTCAGGAAATCGAGCACAAGATGCTTTCCAAGGCGATTGAAAACGCACAGAAGAAGATCGAGGGCAACAACTTCGGTATCCGTAAAAATTTGTTGGAATACGATCAGGTCAACAACGAGCAGCGTGAAATCATCTATGCGGAGCGTCGCCGCGTTCTGGACGGAGAGAGCATGCGCGATGTGATCTACAAGATGATTACCGACATCGTAGACAATACGGTGGATATGGTCATCGGGGAAGAAAACGATTCTGAAGAATGGAATCTGGCGGAGTTAAATTCTCTGCTGCTTCCGATCATTCCGCTTGAGCCGATCACAAAGGAACGGATTTCCAAGCCGAAAAAGGACAGCTTAAAGCAGCAGCTCAAGGAAGAAGCCGTTCGTTTCTATGAAACAAAAGAAGCAGAGTTCCCTGAACCCGAAATGATCCGTGAGGCAGAGCGAGTTGTTCTGTTAAAGGTTATCGACAGAAAGTGGATGAACCACATCGACGATATGGATCAGCTGCGTCAGGGTATCGGCCTGCAGGCCTATGGACAGAGAGATCCGCTTGTAGAATATAAGATGAATGCCTATGAGATGTTTGAAAATATGACAGAGAGCATTAAGGAGGATACGATCCGCGTGCTCTGCCATATCCGCATCGAGCAGAAGGTAGAAAGAGAACAGGTAGCAAAGGTGACCGGCACCAATAAGGACGAGAGCGGTCCGAGACGGCCTGCAAAGCGGGAAAGCGTCAAGATTTACCCGAACGATCCCTGTCCTTGCGGCAGCGGTAAGAAATACAAAAACTGCTGCGGAAAGAACCGGTAAAGGTGGACGAAAATTATGGCAATGGTAGAATTAGATCAGATGAAGTTCGAGCTGCAAAGCTACGAAAATACCCTTCATGAAGTGAAGGATTCCCTGGATCTGGAAGGGAAAAAGAAGCGCATCGAAGAGCTGGAGATGGAAATGGAAGCACCCGGCTTCTGGGACGATCCGGATTCCTCCAACCGCAAGATGAAAGAGCTCAAAAATTTAAAGGATACTGCGGAGCTGTGCAATAAGCTGGAAACGCAGTATTCCGATATCGAAACCCTGATTGAGATGGGGCACGAGGAAGAAGATCCGGATATGGTAGAAGAAATCCGGGGCGAATTGGATGAGTTTATCGAAGAGCTGGATGAGCTGCGTATCAGCACGCTGCTGTCCGGCGAATATGATAAGGATAATGCGATCTTAAAGCTCAATGCGGGCGCAGGCGGCACAGAGAGCTGCGACTGGTGCGGCATGCTGTACCGTATGTATACCAGATGGGCGGAGAAAAAGGGCTTTTCCGTGGAAGTTCTGGACTATCTGGACGGCGAAGAAGCGGGCATCAAGTCCGTTACCTTCCAGGTAAACGGCGAAAACGCTTACGGCTATCTGAAATCGGAAAAAGGCGTACACCGTCTTGTCCGGATTTCCCCCTTCAACGCCCAGGGCAAGCGTCAGACCTCTTTCGTATCCCTGGATGTTATGCCGGATATCGAAGAAGATCTGGATATCGAGATCAACCCGGAGGATCTGCGCATTGATACCTACCGAAGCAGCGGTGCGGGCGGTCAGCATATCAACAAGACCTCTTCTGCGATCCGTATCACGCATCTTCCGACAGGAATCGTGGTACAGTGTCAGAATGAGCGTTCTCAGTTCCAGAACAAGGATAAGGCGATGCAGATGTTGAAGGCGAAGCTGTATCTGTTAAAGCAGGAAGAAAACGCCGAGAAGCTTTCTGACATCCGTGGCGAGATCAAGGATATCGCATGGGGCAACCAGATCCGTTCCTATGTCCTGCAGCCTTATAAGCTGGTGAAGGACCTTCGGACAAATCAGGAGGTTGCAAATGCAGACGGCGTGCTGGACGGCGGTCTCGACCCCTTCATCAACGCATATCTGAAGTGGATCAACACAAAGGATAAAGCGACGGAAGAATAGTTCACTCGCGCCATTCGCAATACAATAGAATGAACGCTCTGCGAACATTCTATTGTCATGAATCGCATCTTCGATGCTCTCCGCTGCTTTGCAGCTCCTTTTTGCTCATAAAATGGCGCTCCCTTCGAAGCTTTCTGAGTTCGGATTCTCATGCGAGCATGAAATCTGAACTCGGAAAGCTTCGAGTGAACTGTAAGATAAAAATAGAACCGGACATCGATTCCTGACGGAGCAATTCGTCAGAGAGTCGGTGTCCGGTTTTTTACGCTTCAGCGCTCTTTAACGATACCAGCTCAAGATAGAAGTAGGCGTAGGTCTGCTTCTGATAAGGATACACATACAGCAGTCCGATGCCGCAGGTTAAGAACCCGCCCATTAGCCATGGCAGGAAGCTTACCATCAGGAGGAAATACTGCCATTTGTGTCCTTTCATGAGCCTCCTGGAGCGTTTTAAGCATTCCTTTGCACTCAGCTCGGGAAAGT
>ENA-UOOA01006347-UOOA01006347.1-human-gut-metagenome-genome-assembly--contig:-P61old-NODE-6347-length-11495-cov-18.938724_pt1 | contig 11495 bp, 9 predicted proteins | sample MGYA00242467_ERZ724014 | MGnify/ENA metagenome assembly ERZ724014
ATTTCTTCGACAAAAAGAAGATTATTATAATAAAGATCGAAGATAAGATTTACACGGCGGCTATTACGACTTCCGAGAAAGGGACTTTAATCTCATTTATTTAAATTTAAATTGAGAATATACATTTAAGCATTGAAAGATTGCACCCATCCTTCAATGCCCAAACATTCCGATTAGTCATAAGGATTGATAATCTCCGTGGAAGTCTTTTCATCGACTAGCGTACCATCCACCATAATTCCGATCGAGATTTTTGACTTGGATTCATCATCCAGTTTCACCGTAAGATGATAGCTATGCGAAGGCTCCAAAGTCAAAACGTTCGAATAGGTATGAGGTTCCTTCTCGCCGGGCAAGGTGAGACTGATGGTATATTGCAAGGCCCTCCCCGCCGCACCTACGTTGAAATAGGCGGTCTTGTAGCTATAGTTGTTCTTGTTGAAGGTAAAGCTACGGCTCGACGCGTCGGCGGCGTACAGGGTGATAGCGTAATCCGAGAGGTTTTTCTTGATAAAATCGCTGAACTCGACATTTACCGAGGAGTTTGCCAAGGCACATTTCAGCGTTACTTCCGTTGGCTCCACGGGTTTGACAGTAAACGAGGTATCTTTTGCCAGACGAGCTTGCCCCCAACCGCTATTGGTACGCTCTGCCTCACTCTCCGTGCAACTCTCTGCCGTAAGGAGATAGCCGGAGCCAGCGCTACAAGTGATTGGAGCACCGGCGATATCGCCATATTTACGGGAGGAGAAAACCACCGTCTCGCCACGGGAAAGGCTCACGTTGAAATCCTTTACATCAAAGCCGGACAAGGCACGGGTAACAATCTCGATTTTCGAGGTATCGACTACGGATAGCCAAATTTCGCCCTGCTCTTCAGTGAGTACCGTTTCCTCCTCGCTCGTGCAAGCGGAGAACGAGAAAAAGCATAGGACAGATAATAGGTATAGGATTCGCTTATTCATAATCATAATTCAATGTTACATTATCTATTTTAAGGACACTACCGACTACACGATCTTGATTGTAAGGACTAGTGGAGTATCCTCCTTCAACTTGCCGCATATTACCAATATCTGTATTTGTGCCAGATTGGAAAAAGATTCCAATATAAGCAGCCTTTGTAGTTGACTGTGTATAGGTAAAATTTAACGTTTCTTTCTTATAAACATCTTGAGTCATAGAATTAAATTCCTGAGTAGTCGCTATTTCCACATTATTGCTATCATATATTTTCGCATAAGCGATACACTGATCAGTAGAAGGTAGAGGAGCATATTTGTAATCAAAAGAAATACTCTTTGGACGTGCGGTATGCGCAATTCCTAACGAATAGGAATCACTATTTTTATCAAATGTCCCCGTAAATAAATACCCAACATACGCCGTTCCATTATCACGAGTATAAGAATAAACACTTGCTCGCTTCCAGCTACCACTTACATTACTATTATAAAAAGCCAATGTTGAAATCTCTGCCGCTTTTTCGCCATCTTTTTTATCTGTTGTAGACCAAGTTCCCGAACACCAGCGCCATCTTACACCATAACCTGATCCTTTATTCGAACCGAAAAGACCTCCTGAGTTAGCATTCTCAGCCCCATTCGTTGTCTTTTCATTACGGGTATTCCAGTTTGTACAATAATCGCAATACATATCCGCATCCCAAGTTCCATTACCACTATGCAATTTCGTGCTACTCCACGCTTCCATATCCCCATTCGCTATCACTTGTGCGCTCTCCGTCGTCACCGTTTGAGTATTGCTGCTTAATACGCCTCCGAAGCGGGAGCGGATCGTATAGTTTTTGGATGGCTCCAAACCTTTGATTACATAGCGGCCATCAGAGGTCTTGTCCGAGGGGATCCAAGTCTCTCCATTATCGGCAGAAGCCTCGTACACAACATTGGCGATCACCTTATCGGCCATGTCAGCCTTATGAGCAGTCATGTTATCGGCTGTCATAGGCGTGATGTAGATGAACTTGCTCCATACATCGCCATCGCTTTGCGCAGGAAGGGTGAAGGCTGGAAGATCCGGATCGCATTGAACGATATAGCGTGTACGTCTCACTAAATCACTATAACTCCATGTATGCGTAACCGTCTCGCCTAATTTATTCTGGCCGGCAAGGATCAAGTTATAGGTCTTACCCTTACCCCCTGAGACGAAGAAGTCCTCACCGTTTGTCAATGTCTGTGAAGGCGTAACTCCCGAGCCGCCAGTCTCAGAGACAGTCAAGGTATAGAAATTATATTGTTCCACCAATTGATCCGCCATCTGAGGACGAATAACAGCACTCGCCAAAAAAGCCGTAAGGGAAACCGATTTCACCTCGCCCTCCACGATCGTTACCTTATCACTCTCGCCATAGAAATAAGGGACAGCGGACATGCCCGCCTCCCCGCCATAAGCCGCTTTTACTCGGTACTCGCCCACAGGCAGGAAACAGCCCGCCTCCACGCCCGGCGGCAGGGTCTTCACGGTCTCACCCGTAGCGGCACAGACGATCGTTATCGTAAAATCTGAGACGGTGGGAATCACGCCTTCCGCCAGCGAAGCCTTCGTCTGTACGTCGCTGACAGCAGATTCCACCTCGATCCCCGTGAGGAGCAAACGTCCCTCCCCCTTGCCACCATTACGGTCGATAACCTCATCGGCGCAACCCGCCACCATCCAGCAAAGGGTGGCCAAGGTCATTATCTGTCGTATCATCTTTCTCATATCCTATATCAATGCTTTTTATTCATAAACCAATTCCATCTCGTCTATCCAAAGGGTACTGCCTTCCCCCCCGATGAAGTAATCACCGTACTTGCTAGCCGCCGCCACGATGACGATATATTTGGGCGTACGATTCGTCGCACGATATTCCAAGGGTATCTCAACCTGCTTATAGCTCGTGGTAGACTGTCCGCTGATGAACTCGCCATAGGCGATGATATTACGGTCGTTCTTGTCGAAGACCTGCCGGACAGAGGGCTTGGTACGGATCTCGTAAGGTTCCGGCTTATCCGAGAGGGCGATATATATCTGGCAAGAGTCCGGACGGCCCCGAAGGTTTTCCAGACTGCCCACATCCTGCCCGATACGATTGATCGTGGTAGAGGTATATTTATATTGGAACTTGAGGGAGGTAGGGAATGAGGTGAACGGACGGCCCAATTGCAGCACGCCATTCGTGCCGTCCAACGCGAAATCGCCCGTGAAGATATTCCCGGCCCCCAGCTTGATCACGGCGTCCTTGGATTCCAGCAAGGCAGCTTTCCCTGACACGCTCTCGGTCGTAGGCGTCGTCAGATTACCGATGAAAGCCGCCGCACCCGGGTTGCCGGTTCCCCAGAAGGAGGTTCCACCCGAAGGCCACGGATTCCATTGCTTGCCGTCTTGCGACCAATCCTCGAAACCGCCATTTGTCAAAGCGATCTCACCGGCAGTGGTAAACGAGCCGCTGCCCGTTTGCGCATTGTCTACGCTGATGCGATAATCATAGGCTGTACCGCCCCGCAGCCCGCCGATCGTAGCGCTGAAAGAGGCACCCGAGGTCTTCACGTCTGCCGCCGTGCTCCACGCGGAAGCCGTCTGTTCCTTATATTCCACCACCGGGGTCTTGCCGCTTTGCACAGAGCCGGTAAGCGTGGCTTTCGTCACCATGGGGAAGACGCTCGACGAGGTAGAGGCACCGCCCTCGCTTTGCTCTATCACCACTTTCCATTCCTGCCATACCTCCTCGCCGGCACGAGCCGCATAAAAAGTCTGCGGATAGGTAAAGTCGCGCACGGTAGTAGGATCGGGCGTGACACGTCCATAGGCCCCACCAAGGTTAAGCGTACGAATTTTGATGTTGGAAAGATCCTGATCCGCACTCACGTAGATCACGGCGACACGGCTGACAGGATCTACCAAATGATCCACCATGCCGTCTACGTCTACCGTACGATCCACGATCTGGCGTACGGTAAGTGTCCATGGATTATCTTGGTAGGTACGGACGTTCAGCTCAAGCGGCGTGGAGAGGTCGAGCCGCGTATTGGCCGACAACGAGAGGCTATCAAGCGAGGCAAAATCATGAAAAGGGAATTTCTCCTTATCGTCGCATCGTGCGGAGTCCAGCTCGATCGTCGCGTCGCGCGGATCGAGGATGAGGCGCGTCAGTCTCAGCCGTGACACATCCACGGAGTCGTTCACATAGAGTGTCACGGTGCGAGCCGAGCGATCTATATCCACGCCGGAGGCTACCGTCCCGTCTTCCGAGGCACGCAGGCCCTCAGTCACGATCTCACTGATCGTTCCCTCCACCAGTGGGTAAGGAATATCGTTATCAATAGCGCACGAGGCCAGTCCCAACAAAGTTACCAGACCGGCCGCACGTAAATTCTCTTTAAACATCAATCGTTGAATCTTCATTAAATTATATTTTCTCCATTAAAGATAGAAGGTCATGCCTATGTTGATCGAGAAGAGGTTGATCTTGAAATTGCCGGAGGAGACACGCTGATGCCCCTCCTCTATCTGGTTCGTCTTTTGGTCGATCCACTTGAAATCGAAACCCATCACGCCAACCGATACCTCTACGGCCGACCAGTCGGTGATAAAAGCCGTCATCCCGGGAGCGATACCGATCTGCAGGTTCTGCGCCGTTTGGTAGGAGCCGTCGTAGGTGGCACCCGTACCGGTGGAATTCTTGCCCGTACCGTATCCATAGGTGAGGCGCGCCTCGTTGAACAGGCCGAATATCTTGCTGCGTCCGATAGGCATATAGGTGCGCAAGAAACCGGATACCTCGTACTTATGCTCCAGATAATAGAGGTTGTCGAGGCTGATGTTGAAATCCTCGCCGAGATTCAACTCGAAGTTCTTCAAGTCGAGGTAGTCGCGGTGATAGGCGAAACGCATGCCCGCGGAGATGTTGTTGCGGAAGAAGTAACCCACGTAGGGACTGACACCGAAGTTGTAGCCTTTTCCCTCCACGTTCTTCAAGACGAGGAAGTTCAGATTCCCCTCATCGTGCTCGGAGTAGGAAACAGTTCCTCCCGCCATCCACGTACCTTTCGGGATGAAGACGGTCTCTTGCACTTCTCGGTCGATACGATTCATGGCTCTCTTGCCACGTTGGGCCCAAGTCTCCCCTACGCAAAGGGCGCAGAGGAGGGCCAGACAGATTAGTTTATTTATTCTCATTTTTCCTATTCTAGTCATATTTCATCGGGAGATTCGGAATCCCCTCCCCCACCGGGCTCCGGCGTGCCGGGTTCGGCGGGTCCAGAGGGCGTGCCCTTGGAACGTTGCTTGTAGGCGGTTCGTACCTGGGCGAAAAGATGAGTCGCGTCACGAACAAATACGCGCGCCTCTTCCGAGGGTTGCAACAGGCTGGAGGCATTGGCCAGTGCGCACATATCGTCCAGCAGGTCTTGCGCCTCGGAGGACAGCTCCTTGGAGGTCACATTCTCTGTGCGTACCGATCTCGATTTGTCGCGTAGGGCGGCCAGCTCGGCATAGCGATCGTTGAGCCGTCGTAGCTCGGCGATGTAAGGTGCCAGTTGCAGAGTGACTACCGAGTCGGCGAACCGGGCTTCGCTAGGTCGATAAGCAGGCCATTGATCACCTCCGTCTCCTGCGCTGTGGGCAGGTTGGCGAAGTCGCGGTAACCGCGCAAGGCGGGTTCCATCCGTTGGGCGGCGGTACGCTCGGCGGCAAGGGGCAGCTTGGCGTAATCGAGCACGCGGCGGACTATGTAGTTACCCGCCGTATCCCGATCGGCCTCCACTTGCTGCATTTCCGGGGTCTCCTCCGAGGAGGAGGCTTGCATCGTCAGTTCGGTCAGCTCATCGATAATGCCGTTCATACGCGTCACCTGTCCGGCGGAAATGTTTAGCACGGGCACTCCGCTATCGGCTAGCAACGAGATCTCGTCCGGCGATTCGGAATCGGAGCCGCTCGGCATCAGTTTCATGTAGCGTTTCAACAGACTTAGCTTCTCGGCCTTGTTCAAGTTACCTAACGACATCGGAGGAATCAATGTGAATGTACCCATAATTCGATTTTTTTTGAAGGTTATTATTCGTTTGTACCCGTTCGAAGGGTCGAAAAGCCCATTCCGGTTTCCAAAAATGGATTTTGAGGAGTCGAGAGCCGTTTTCCCGCTTCAGGAGGTGGATCTCGAGACCTCGAAATGTATTTTCTTGTCCCGGGAAAGCATCTCGAGCCCCCGAAAGGCATTTACCGGTCTTAGGAAATGGATTTCGAGGGGTCGAAACGGGTTTCGCGAATATAGGGAATTATTCCCAGATAGTAGGCGTTCCGTCATAAATGAGGGAAAGATCGTCTACATATAGGGTGCTTCCCGCGCCTCCGGTCATGTAATCGCCGTATTTACTGGATGAGCAAACCACGATGATATGGGTGGGCTGATCCGTCAGGTTCTTATATTTCAACGGGATGTTGAACTCCACGTAGCCATCGCCCTCCGTAGCCGCCCCGGAAGGGAGCTCGCCGTAGGCGATGATGTTTTCATCATTCTTAAAATCGATGAAAGTACTTTGATTGCCATTATCAATCGTATAGGTCTTTTTCGCCAAAGCGATATAAATAGCGCACTGGTCGAGTGTCTGATCTTTTACAATAGTTACGCCTGCTGGAACATTCTTTACTAGATTTATCACATTAGGCGTATATTTATAAAAACCTTTCAGCGCAATAGGCCGAGCGGTAAAGGATTGACCAAAATTGACGGTCGCAGTCTGAGTCCATATATTTGTTGAACCAAATGATCCCGTGTACAAACTGGCTGCGGCAAATATTCCCCCCATCAAATCCACCTTACCAGACTCCAGTTTAGCAGCCTTACCTCCTTGCGTATGAACAAAATCCGTGACGGCTTGTGTCGGGGTCAAACCACCCATCTTCGCGCCCTCGTTACTTGTATCCCAAAATTTGGAATCCGTGGCAGCATTAGGTGAGCTACCATCCCAGCCATCCAGGGATCCATTTTGTAAAGCAATCTCCGCCGCCGTAGTAAATTCTCCCGTAGCGACACTAATCTCTCCGTCTGTCAACCGATATTCGTAAGCCGTGGTGGAAGTCAATCCCGTCAAGGTAGCCGAGGCGGAAGAGGCCACCGTATTAACCGTGGTCGCCACATCCATCCAAGTATCCGTATTCTTTGGACGATACTGGAACTTCAAGGATGAAAGCTCACCGGAATCAAGCGTTATGTCAGTAGCCGTCAGATAAGCGAGCTGGCTCCACGGGTTCGCGGACAAGGTAGCGCCGCTCTTTGCGTTCGGATCGATCGTGAAGTCGTATGTGTACTGGTTCATCGTAGGATCTATCGTTACGGTTACATTTCCTGTGCCGGTAGCCTGATTCTTAAAGTTCAAGATATAATGATCTTTCGCACTGACCTCCGAGATTTTTTGCTCCTTGGAGTTCGTTTTTCCGGCAGCGGTAGTGACCGTATAGGCCACCGTTAAGTCGGAAACCGGGAAATAGGCCACACTCGTACCTTTCGGGGCGAAATCCACCGGAGTGATCGAAGCGGTAGCGCTCTTCACCTGCACCTTGATAGAACCGTTGCCCAGTTTGTCCAAGAAAGCCTGCTCGAAAGCCACCGTCACCTTCACGTTCGCCAAGGAGCAAACCAAATTGGCTGTCGCTGTCTTGCCTTTCTCGATCGTCACCGTCGTCTTGCCCGTGTAATAGGCACGATCCGCTCCGGCATTGCCGTCCCATCCGTTGGAAACGGCCTCGATGGTATATTCTCCCTGTTTCAAGGAAATCTCTTTGCCGGACAACTCCGTATGGTCGTTCGTCTCATACTTGGTCACACCGGCGGCGTTCTTTATCACCACACGCATCTGCTTGGAATTGTACGTAGCGTCAGCCTTCGTGTTCACCTCCGCGCTTTGCTCCAAGGTCACACGCAAGTAGCCTTCGCTTCCCTGTGTGCTCAATTCATCACCTTGACAAGAATAGAAGAAAATACCGGTTAAAAGCAATAATATAAATTGATATGTTTGTCTCATACTTCTATTCCTCCTTTTACTTTACTATGATAGATAAAACGGTCTCGTCATTAACATTTCCATCATTATCTTCTAGACGGATCTTAAAGACATGGCCATTAGCAGAAGTTGTCGTTTGATAAATACTTACCGCTTGAAAGAATTCGCCTAAGGGGAATTGGTAAGAAGTAGCGCCAGCAGCAGGAGCTTTCAGATTAGGAGCGATCATCTTTATTAATGTCATTACCGGACTGCTATCAGTCGCACCGACAAACTCTACTCCCTTGCTAAAATCACAACCTTTCTCTATTAATTGTGGATCACTGATTACCGAGTCAAAGCCTGAATTACCTGCTTCTATAACCACTTTCATACTTTTCAGTCCGCTCTCACTCGTAATAGTGGCTATTGCCTCCGCTTTTTTATCCGTATCATCCGGTAGCGTATAAGTAGTTAGAGGTATTGAAACTTTTATAGCGGAAGGATCACTCGGATCCACCGGACCCTCCGGCTCATCGCCGCCATCGTCCACCACCGGCACATCTACGGAATCCGTCAGCCCATTCCACGTCACCTCAGCAGAGATCTCGATACCCTGCAAACCATTCGGATTTTCCGGATCATAAGTGCCCGGCTTCATCGTGATGGCCAACGCGTCGCCACCCAGCCAGTCGGAGCTCTCGGCCGAGGCGGGCTTCGTGATCACACGGCTCTCGCGTATATCCTTATTATCCTTATTCTTTCCCACGAAAGAGACTGTTATCTCCTTTACGCCCTCATCTAGCATCCAATAGAAAGCGGAGGGTTGCGCAAAAGCCTCCGTTCCAGAGTAGGTAAGCACCTTGCTCCGCGTACCGGCCTTCACCGTGATCGACCAGCTAGTAAAGGAAGTCTGCATTTCCGTGGAATAAACAAGCTGTATCTTCGTATTTTCCATCTTACAAGTAACGGTGACATCGGTAGCCTCACCTTTCTTCACGGCGAAAGAGGTGCTTCCACCATAGTAAGGATCTGTCTCTGTCGGACCGCCCGGCTTATGGGCATACATCGTGTAGCTGTCTACCGGAAGTTCCACGGAGGCATTCGTAGGATCGTAAGTAAGGGTTTTGTAAACGCCCGTGCTGTTACTGATCTCCACGATATATCCCGTGGCGCTCACCGATGGGATAGACTCTGGAGTTCCGGGGTTAGCATCGGCCTTGGTCTGCACGTCGTTGTTCTTCGCGTCTACAGCTACCCCAAGATTCAGCAAGCCCATCTCGGAGGAGCCATCCTCTTTCCCGAGGATCTCGTTCTTCATCTCGCAGGAAGCCAGCCCCATTACTAGAAGGCAACCTGCCATTATCGTATATTTTATATTCATCATTAAATTCGTTCTACTGGTTTTACATCCTAATAACTATTAGAGCCAATCGGAAGGGATCTCGATATCGATAGGCTTATCGTTCGTGGAATCATCGAAAGTAATCGTGATGCCTACCTTGCCGGTGGTATCCTCTACTTTCGGGTTGACAGTGATTGTCCACATGCTGCCCCACTTCATCTCGCGGGTCAAGGTATTGACCTCGGCCTTCGTTCCATCTGCCTTCTTGGTAAACTGGAAAGTCGCCGTCACGTTCTCCCCGGCCTCGGCCAGCTTCACGTAAAGAGGATCCGTATCTCCCTTCGGCCAGATGATCGGACCGTTCTCACCTGCCGCTTGGGTAGAGAAATGAACGGCGTAATCAGAGAAATAAGTAGCCATCGTATCGCCAAATTTCACGACCAGCTTTCCGCAGGCCGGCTTACAAGCCACATTTACAGCCGCTACCTTATCGCTATTCACGTCGAATCGGCTAGAGCCATACATATAGATACCGTTACGGGTGGAGGCATTCACGTTAAACTCTTCCCCATCAGAAGCTACTACCGTGTAAGAGCCGTTGCTCAACTCGATCAAACCTGTGGGCCTTTCCGAGTATTTCCACTCACAGCCCGATACCACATGGCCTTGCGCATCCAAGATTTTCACCTTGTAATCCGCAAGGGGACGATCCGTCAGGTATGTACTCTCATCGACAGCTTTTGTCTTCGTATCAAAGACCGTCTCGGCGGCAAGGTCTAGTATTACCGCACCTTTTCCGCCCATAGCCTGCGAGCCTCCCTCCTCGGAGGAGCAAGCGCTCAACATTAGGCCTCCCGCCAAGGCACAGACCATTTTTACTAATAAAGTCCTCAATTTTCTCATGCAAAAATTTATTGATTTCTGTTTTTTTAATTTACCTAATAAAAAGTGTACAAAAGAACGACTTCGTTAGGAATCTCACAAGGTCAATTTTTATTATTACCTATTCTTTTTTTTAGATTCCATTTTATACAACAACAAGAACAGAGCGTCTTACGATTATCTTCTGTCCTGTTTTTATTCTTCATTATTCTATTTATTAGATTGAGTCCAAATAAAAATATCCTCAAAAAAACGTATATTTGCCATCAAAATTACGTAAGAATATGGAAAATGACATCCCTAAAATAGACCTGCCACAAGATTGGGTAATAGGAAAACTCTCGGAGAAAGACATTGGATTGCTGAATTTATACGCTAATTATCCTTGTCGACTAAAGGCGGGAATATTCGTGTTATGCCTAAGGGGAGAAGTGGAAGCATCTATAAATCTGACGCAATTTAAAGTAGAGGCCGGGAGTTTTATTACGATTCTGCCGGGTACGATTTTCCAGATTCATAGAATGGATAGAGATCTGCAAATTTATTTCATGGGATTCTCGTCTGATTTCATCAATCAAGCGAATATCAATAAATCGGTCATGGATATGCACTATGCCATAAAAGATAGTCCTGTTTTCAAACTAAAAGAAGAAGCCCAATCATTATTGAGAGATTATTTCGAATTGTTGATCAAGACATATCAGTTTTGTGTCTCGCAATTAAACAGGAGTCTCATCAACCACCTGTTTTCCGGAATATTAATGGGAGTCAGCATCATGTATAAAGATAAGACAACAGACACGTCCAATCTCTCTAAAGCCGAAATTATCAGCAAGAACTTCACTCAATTAGTCATGCAAAACTATACCATGCAACGATCCGTTGCATGGTATGCCAAGCGGCTTGGCATCACACAAGCGCATCTAAGCAGCATTATCAAACAAACTACCGGAAAAACTTGCATAGAGATCATAACCTCCATGGTAATCATGGACGCTAAAGCTCAACTGAAATCAACGAACCTTTCCATCCACGACATAGCCTATACGCTAAATTTCACGAATATGTCTTTTTTTGGAAAGTATTTCAAGCGGTATGTGGGCATGAGCCCACAGGAGTATAGAAATAGTTAGTCGATACTCACATTCCCCAATTCTCCCTATCCAAACTCCTATACTGTATAGCCTCCGCCAAATGCCGGACTTCGATATGTTCCGAATTATCCAAGTCCGCTATCGTGCGGGAGACTTTCAGGATACGGTCATAGGCACGGGCGGAGAGGCAGA
>ENA-UOOA01006353-UOOA01006353.1-human-gut-metagenome-genome-assembly--contig:-P61old-NODE-6353-length-11485-cov-4.861505_pt1 | contig 11485 bp, 10 predicted proteins | sample MGYA00242467_ERZ724014 | MGnify/ENA metagenome assembly ERZ724014
TATCGGCGGCGTTGCTTTGCGTGTTTTCGGCATTTGAAAGCTTCGCCGCCCCGACCGCGTTCGCCGACGAAACCGATAATTTGCAGGAAGAATTTGAAAATATCAACGTTTTGGACGATCTTGAAGCGGATGAAAAATTCAATATTCAGAGATATCCGTTTTTTTCAAGTTCAACCCCGCAAATGTATCTGATAAACGTTGTAGAGTTTTGCTATTCTTACGACGAAGCGCGGCGGGATAATTACGGGCTGTATCTTTACATATACAACCCACAGGGCAAGAAAATCAACGTAGATAGCGCGTTTAATAAAATCACTATGGCTACGGAATACGATTCTACGCCCGTTACCGAAGAAAGCAAGCCTAAGGACTACGATACGTTTGATTTGCAATTTTGTTCTGTTTCGGACAAGCCGAATTACGAACGCTTGTTTTATAAATTCAAAGTAAAAGGCGCAGAAAAAGGTTTAACATTGCTGAACAGCAATTCTCGCCGCTACGATATTGCCAGAATGCAGTTTATCGAAACGGGGAAAACGTTGGCTACCTCGTATCCGATTGTGGCGGACTTTTCCCTTATCGAGGGTGTAGAACGCGAAGCGAATAAAACTTACGGAACGTTTTATTTTAAAGGTTATGCCAAAGGCTTCGGTCCGAACGAAGAAGCAGACAGCACATTAGAAGTAAAATACGAGCAATCAGATACGATAAGACTTGATTTACACCATACGTTTTGGCGTTCGACGGATTCCGCACTCGGGCAAGGACATCACAATCAGTTAGATTCGGTTTATTTTTCCGTTCCGAATTTGTTTTTTGAAAAGTACGGTGAATTGAGAAGAATTAAAGCCGAATGGTATGAGTATAAGACAAAACCCGTTGTTGTTACGGACAGTCCCGAATTGGAAACGGCGTTGCAAGATTATATCGGCGTGAATATTGGCGAACATACCGATAATTTGAAGTATGATTTAGGCACTAACTATATCGCCGATTCTTCGGGTAGCACTATTAGTTATGATTGGTCTTATAATGTTAAACAGGGTGGTCGTCCTCTTGTTCATTCAAAAAAGATAAGCGATACCCTTTATTGGTTATTTGGCGTAGATCATATCAGCTCTTATTCTTCGGCAAAAGATTTTATGGAAGCAGGCGGCATATCTTCCGAACAAATTTTAGATTATATTACGCATTACAATAAAACCTTTAAAAACGGAAAAATCGCGGGAATGGATAATGTAAGCGCAGATTTGTTCGAGGACGATATAGACGAAAACCGAAAACAATTAAACGATCCGAAACGCGGGCAGGTGCAATACGGTTATAGTTGCTACGATTTCGATGCGAAAGAAGATTTGTTTTCTTGGAAGTCTTATAAAGAGGGCGATCCGTCTTTTATGGACAGGGTAAACAAATACGGTTTTTGGTCTACCTTTTTTAAAACTTATCCCGAAGAAGAATCGGGCGCGCAAAATGTTTCTTGTATTCGAGAATTAGATTGGGACGATATATCCACAAGCAAAAGTAACGATACGATTGCTAATTCGATTTATGTCAACCCGAACGACGTGTCCGCTTTGCAAGATTACTATAAAGCGAATGCAGAAGATAACAGAATTGTTCTTTTTCGATTTGCGAATACCGATTATTATAGTGAACGGTTAGCAGTTGAAAAAAGAGATGATCCGAGCGGACTGTACAATTTCGGTGCGTATATGACATACGAAACAGTATTCTTGAATTTCAACGTGATTCAGCTTACGTTTTTTCAAGACGGCGAATATACGGTGATACCCGTTGTTTCCGATCCTATCCACGCGATTGCCGATTTGTATTCGCCCACCGATTACGATAAATATAACCCTCATTCGGGGTGTCAAGGTGGGTTTGATTGGAAGAAAATTCTTGCATTGATTGCAATAATTTTATTGTTTATCGTGCTAATGCCGCTTCTGCCGACTTTGGTGAATGTAGTTATAAAAATACTAATGTTGCCGTTTAAGCTGATCGGCGCGATAATCAAGGGTATCGAAAAAGCGTTCCACAAACGCGAGTAAATTATAAACTGTGCCGTTCGGGGCGAAGCTTCACCCCGTTCGGCACTACTTCTTATTCCATTTACGAGGTACATACAATGTCAAGAAAAAAGAAAGAAACACGGAAATATACGCCGAAAAATGAATTTCGGCGAAACACAAGTAAATCCGCCGTCGGGCATTTCGATTATGTTTTCGGCGAAACGCCAACTCACTATAAATCGCTCGGTTTAACGCATACACCCGATAATAAATATCCGTATTATCCTTTAAAAGAAAATCCTAACCCGACGGATTCAAAACAATCGTTTTTAAGATTGAATGTACGTAGCACAAATAAAAAATATCTTTCTAAGAAAGAAGAAAATTGGAAATTTTCAAAAGAAGATATGCCCGTAGTGCGGCATACAATTAAGAAGTATAAAAAAAGCACCAACCGACAGCCGAAAGATTGGTACGTTAAAAAGAAAAAAGGACATAAAAAAAGATAGACTTCGTAAGTAACTTGTCAAAGCAAGCACCACCGAGTAAAAGCCGCAAGGCTTTATGCCTATCTATGTTTTTATTATACCCTATCCATCGGTGATAGTCAAGCAATAATATGCAATCACGTAAAAATAGATAAAAAGGACGAAAGAAAAATGATTTTAACACCCGAAAATGTGTTGCAAGAATTAGAAAAGAAATACAACGAACACAAAGGCGCGTTCAACGAAGATTTTGCGATACACTTATCTTTTTATATGGACTTTGCCATATCTCGAAAAAATATCGAACTTATAAAAGCAGTCCACGATAAACTTATTTCTCTTTTAATGAAAAATTCGGATATGTATAAAGACTTTCTTCATAAATGTGTATGCCATAAATAAATAAGGAACGGGACGAAAGAAAAATGAACGAAACGAGAGTAACGGAAACGGAATACGAAAAAATGAGATACCGTTGCGCGCAGGCATTAAGCACGCAGAAACGGCGGGTAACTTTGGAACATATTTATGCGGCGGAAAACGGCGGCTATCGCCTTATCGTAAAATACAAAAATTTTTATTTGTACGAAATGTATTATAACGGCACAACGGTTACGGGGTACGCACGGGTGATATGAACGGCGCGATAACGGAAAAAATCACATTTTATTTTCGGCTTTTCGCCGTGGCGGCGGTAATCTTTTTGGCGGCGGCATTGATAATATATCTTGCCCGCCACGGCGTGTTTACGAAAATCAAAACGTGGTCGCGCACGACGAAAACGGGCAACACCACGCGGCGAATATGGAACGTGCTATTATTCGCGCTTGCGATAATGTTTATCGGCTATTTTATCTACACGGGGGCGCACGTATGAACGAAATCGACGAACAAGAAACACAAACCGCGGCGCGGGAAGAACACCCCGAAACCCCGCAACCGGAAGAACTCGCCGAAGAACGGCAAGTGGAAGAAACTTCGCCCGAAAAGCGGCGTTTCGATTATCGGCATATATTATGCGGCATAATCACGCTCGGCATCGTGCTTATCGGCGTATTCCGTTTTCCGTATTCTCTCGAACGTATTATAGAAAGTTTCCGCGACTTATGGCAATCGGTAAAATATTATTTTTGCGAATTGTTTTTAGGCAGCAACGAGGTAACGCCCACGGTGAACGACTTGCCGAAAACGCCGATATTATCGTTTATCCCCCTGCCCGATACGTGGAACGGCTTTAAAGAAAAATGGACGGCGTATTGGCGGCTATGGGCAACGCAAAACAACGTGCAAGGCTACCTCGGCGGACTTACGAACGGTTTGTACAACGTAAGTATGGCAATCGTGGTGTGTTTCCCGTTTCTGCTTGTCGGCTATTATCTTCTCGGAAGATACTTAAAAACGCAGAACAACGATTACGATAAAGACAGCAAACCGCTGAAAGCGTACAAAAGCGCGGTACAGCATACCTATGTACCCGTGCGGCGTTGGGTGTCTGAATTTATCGGGTTTATCCGCGAACGCAAGTATTACTACGTTACGTGGCTTTGCCTTTGGCTGTTCTATTTCAACGCATTTACGATCGCAATAGAATTTATCGCGTACTATCTGTATTTCGTGGTTTCGTTCGATTTCGCGAATCTGTATCGGCAAATCTATAAATTGATTCTCGATTTATCGGAAGCGGCGTTATTTATCCCCGTGTGGGCGTGGGTGATCGTCGGCTTGGTCTTGCTTGATAAATGGCGAAAAAACCGCGCCTACAACGTATTGCGGCACAACGAAATGAAAAATCGCGGGTTTATCAACGCGCGCCCTATCGTGTTTCTGACGTGCGGAACAATGGGCAAAAAGAAAACGACGGCAATCACGGATATGTCGCTGTCGCAGGCGGTAATGTTCCGCGACAAGGCGTTCGAGCGTATTCTCGCAAACGATCTGAAATTCCCGTATTTCCCGTGGTGCAATCTCGAAAACGAAATCAAGCGCGGAATGGAATACCACCAGATTTACAACCTTGCGACGGTACGGAAGTTTGCGCGGAAGAAAAAGCAACGTTTCTTGAAAAATACGGACAAACAACATATTTTCGGCTACGATTTTACGCGCTACGCCACGGAATACGACGATAAACTGAAACAAACGGATATTTGGGAAACGATAGAAACTTACGCGCAGTTATATTTTATTTATATCGTGCAATCGTCGTTGATAATCTCGAATTATTCGGTGCGAACGGACGATATTTATTGTTCGCTCGGCAATTTTCCTATGTGGAACAGCGATTTTTTCACGCGCGACAGCAAGACGATCGACTGTTATTCCCGCCACGCGCATATTCTCGACTTCGATTCTTTGCGGCTCGGCAAAAAGGTGATCGAAGAAAACAAGAACGCGGACGGCTTCGAGTTCGGCGTGATCGTGATTACGGAAATCGGCAAGGAACGCGGAAACAACCTCGAATTATCCGAAAAGAAGAAAAAGGACGAAACGGCAAATCAGAAGAACGACCTTTTCAACAGTTGGCTGAAAATGGTGCGCCATTCCGCAACGGTAGACAATTATCCGTTCGTGCGGGTGATCACGGACGAACAACGCCCTGAAAGTTGGGGCGCGGACGCGCGGGATCTGTGCGAAATCGTATCAATTAAAGAAAGCAGCGAAACATATCTTGCAATGCCCTTTTTCTCGCTTGCGGAATTGTTGTACGGGTGGTTGTTCGGCAAGTTTGCGAATCTGTATTATCGGTATCGCTACGTGCGATCGGATAACACGTTGCCTATGTTTCTGTTAAAAAGCATAACGGCGAAGATACAGCACTACTACACGGGCATTTACAATCGGTTCGGATATTGCGCGCTTCGCGTTCAGATCGAAAGCGGCACGCAGGACGGCGAACGGACGGAAAACAAGTACTATCTTATGAATAAAAAGATATACAGTAAGAGATTTTCAACGGACTGTTTTTCGGACTTTTTCACGGAAAAGGCGTTGCGTTCGGCGGTGGGCATAGACGATCTGCGGGAATACGCCACGGAAAAAGCCACGTTCGACGAACTGACGGCGCAAAACAGTTATTTCGTCGGCGATTTATTAAACGGACTGAAACACGAAAAGGAATGAAAAATTATGAGTAACAAGAAAAAACAATACGTAGGTAAAATCGGGTACTGCGATAACAGAACGCTCGGCATTAAAGGCGCGGACGGCAAGCCTTTAAACGGCGGGCATTACGTGTATATCCGCGAGAAAAACGGCGATAAATGCAATATCAACGTGATTACTTCGTTGGAAGATAGAAAAGGTATTTACGATTTAAGAAAAGTCGGGAAAGTCAAATACGGGCTATTATACCCTATTCCGAAAGGCGAAGCGGATTTCACGCGGTGGTCGGCAATTAACCTTGACGGCAATATAAAAAATATACCGATTTCGCAAATAAAAAATATCGGAAGTAAGAAAATAAAAAGCCGACACAAATTCTTTGTCGGCAAATACACGAAAAAATAAAAAATGCGGCTTGTATTTCAACAAACCGCGCGTTGCATTTGGCAACGATTATTTGCGCTTGGCTTAATGCCTACGCTCTACATATAGTATACGCAAAAAATCGGTAAAAGTCAACAAAAACGCGTTAATTCGCGAAAAAAAATTTTTAAAGGCAGGTAAAAACAATGAAACAAGCAAAACGGACAATGCGTGAAAAACTCGATCACAACAAAAAATTGTACGGAAGAAACAGTTTTTCTTCGGGGTACGTAATGGGTGCAACGATTTATTCGGACTATCCGAAATGCGATAAGAACAGCCAAAAGGAAATCAAAGCGATTATCGATTCATACCACGCAAACGCGAAGAACGGCGACGAATTAAGCAAAGGCTTTATGTGCGGTGTGCGGGACAGCGCGAACGAGCGGAAGCAATATCTTAAACGCAGATAATCTCTTTTTAAGGATATTTTCCCCGATAAAATCGGGGTATTCTTCCGCGTAGCGGTGCTTTTCCGCTTATGCAATTTGACTACGATAAAAAGGAAATACAACAATGCAAACAGCCGCATATACCCCGATCGACGAAAAATTTGAAACGAATAACCCGTTTTTCCCGTACTTTTTCGAGAACGACAAATACGCGCCGCGCCCCGTTCTGACGGAAGATTGCTATTATAAGATATACCACGACGGCGGCTCTTTTATCGCCACGAAGTGTTTTAAAAGCCAAAGCGCGCGGAAAAATAAAGGACATAAGAAAGAAGAAATCGACTATATGTTCGATAGTCTGTACGCCACGGCAATGCAATCGGGGCTGACGGATAAACATAGCGATCGCGCGTTGACGGAATTTTTGAAAAACGGTCTTATGCCGCTTTTTCCCGAACTTGAAAACGCGGACGAATTTATCGAAAAGAAAATCAAAGCGAAACGGCATAATCTTGCCGTGCGCAAGAAACGTTTTCGCCGCAAAGCGCATTTAAACCGTTGGAATTATTTTATCACGCTGACATACGACGATAAAAAACAAACGGCGGAAAGTTTCAGGAAGAAACTCCGCAAGTGTCTTTCAAACTTGCATACGCGGCGCGGGTGGCGATATATGGGCGTATTCGAGCGCGCGCCCGAAACGGGTAGATTGCATTTTCACGGCTTGATTTACGTACCGTGCGGGGAAATGATCGGCAATATCGAAGAAAAGAAAGATTACAGCACGGCGCAAGGAAAAATGCAGACGTACCGCGAAAACGATTTCTTTTCGGAAGCGTTCGGGCGTAACGATTTTACGCCGCTCGGCGAAATGCAACTCAAATACGGCAGAACGGTAGATTATATCGTGAAATATATTGGAAAGACAAATGAAAGAATTTGCTACTCGCGCGGCATACCCACCGCGGTTTGCAAAAAACTTTCGGAAGAAAACATTATCACGGCATATAAAGACTACGTGGAAAAATATATTCTGTTCGACAACGTGATTGATTGGGAACGGGATATACTGCGGCGCACGAAATACAATCAGATACGCGTTATAGACGTGCTGTGCAACCCGCCGCGCGTGGCTTAGAGAAGTTGCCCGCCGCGAAAATACCGCGCCCGAAAACCGCATAAACACCGCCTTTGCGCCTATGGAACACATACGGCGTTTTTTCCCGTACGACGGATAAGGAAAATTTCTTGCCGAATTGCCGAAAACCCGCTTTCCGTTTTTATATCAGTCTTGGGGGCGGCGTTCGCAAGCGGTTTAGCGCGAACCCGCCCCCTGTTTAAAAGCGGAAAACCGCAAAATGTATCTGTCTGTCTGTGAAAAAACGCGACACCTTGCGCCCGCGCGCGCAGCGCGCGGCTCGTTTCTGTGCAAGGTGTCGCGTAATACTCTCTGTATAGTTTTCTTCGCCGAAATTTCCGTTTTTTCGAGTTTTTATCCCTTTATTATCTCTTGACATTATACGGCGTTTGTGTTATATTATATTTACCACACAAATTCCATATTTTTGCAAAGGGTACAGATTTACGTTAAAAATGTATTCTTCTTTTCCCTTTGCGGGAATTTGTGTGGTAACGAATAGATATGAGAGGAATACGTTTTTGAGTGCGATTCCTTTCGGTATCGCACTTTTTTTATCGGAGGAAGAAGAAAAATGAGTAAACCCTGCGTGATTTGCGGCAAAAACGGATTTTTGTATTATCCGTTTTGCAAAGAACATCTCGAAATGAAACAAAACGGCGAAATCGTAAAATGCGAAAATTGCGGAAAATGGCATTTAGCCGATCGGAAATGCGATTGTAAAAAGCCCGCAAATACTTTTGTTCCGCCCGAAGTCGAAGAAGAAGCGGAAAACGATTCCGATCTGACTTGCATTATCTGCGGCGAGCCGTCCGACGGAAAGCACTTCTGCAAAACGTGCTATTATAAGTATAAAGATCGTTCGGTGGATATACGGATAACGCATTGCAGAGAAACGCAGATTCTCGACGAATACGGAAATTGCACGATCGTTGCGCCCGACGGCAGAAAGGTACGTTCCCGCGCGGAATATATGATCCTTTCGTGGCTTTGGGAAAAACGCGTGCGCACCGTTTACGAGCAAAGAATTTACTACGAGGACGAAACTACGCACGAACAAAAGGAACTGAAACCCGATTTTTATCTGCCCGATTACAATCTGTATATCGAATACAACGAATTGAAAAGCAAACAATACTTAAAAAGCAAGGAATACGTTATGAATATTTATAAATCGAAAGGAAAAAAAGTGATCATTATGACCGACGAAGATCTGAACGACATAGGCAAATGCTTATGTCCTCTGTTAGGGCTGTAAGCCGAAGTTATTCGGAATGAAATGTTTTAAGCGCGGTCGGGTTCTGACTGCGCTTTTATTTCGCGATTTTTACAAGTGAGGATTTAAATTATGAAATTGAAAGGCTCGAAAGATATGACTTTAACGCGGCGGCGGGAATTGGAAACGCTTCTGAAAGCGGGACTGCATAAAAAGGCGATCGCGAAACAACTCGGCGTTTGCCTTGCCACCGTTTATAACGAATTGCAACGCGGAAAATGTACGCAAAAAGTACACACTTCCACCGATTGTTACGGCGATCGGCATTATAAAACCATTACGATTTACAGCGCGGATAAAGCGAATGATTTGTATCTTATGAATCAGACAACACACGGCGCGCCGCTGAAAATCGGCAACGATTTCGAATTTGTAAAATATATCGAAGATCGGGTGGTAAATGGAAAAATTTCCCCGTGCGCCGCACTCGGCGAAAGCAAACGCCGCGGGGTGTTTCGTACTTCTATCAGCAAAAGCACGCTCTATCGCTATATTCATTCTCAAACGATTTTTACGAAACTCAAAATGGAACACGTAAAAATCCGAAAAAAACATTACGCGAAAACTACCGTAAAACGTGCGCCGCGCGGTACGAGTATCGAAAAACGCCCCGAAGAAATTTTAAAGCGCGCCGAATTCGGGCATTGGGAAATGGACTGCGTAGTCGGCAAGAAATTTTCCCGACATACTTTGCTTACGTTTACCGAACGAATGACAAGATACGAGATTATTATTAAAATGCCGAATCGGAAACAAGAAACGGTCGTGAAAAGTCTGAATCGGTTGGAACGGCAATTCGGAAATAAATTCCGCAAAGTATTTAAAACGATTACCGTGGATAATGGCTCGGAATTTTCCGATTTTGTCGGACTTGAAAAGTCTATTTACAAAGGACGAAGAACGAGCGTTTATTATTGCCACCCGTACACTTCGTGCGAACGCGGCAGTAACGAACGACTAAATCGGGAAATTCGGCGAATATTTCCTAAGGGTACGGACTTTACGAAAGTTTCAAAAGAACGCGTGAAAGCGTGTGAAGATTGGGTAAATGCGTATCCGAGGGAAATTTTCGGGTATGCCACAAGCGCGGAAAAGTTTGCCGAACAGTTGAAAGCGATTTAATTTTTTTTTGAAAGTGTATTTTCAAAAAAGTTGCATTATATAAAAAAGTGCTTGATAAAAGCAGAAAACCGCCGAAAGACGGTTATTTTGCCGTATAATGATTTTGAAACAAAACAAGCCGACGGTGAACGAAATGTTGAAAAAGCGGTTTTTTACAAGAAAAATCTTCGTTGAGATTTTTCTCTCCGCGAAGATTTTATTACTTTTGAAAAATTTTTTTATTTTTTTTCAAAAAATTCTATATTACCGCTTGACTTTACGGATTTTCACAAAAAAAGTTTGATTGTAACGGAATTTTTGTCGATCGGCTGAGGGCGGCGCGCAAAAATTCTGTACAAGCGGAAAAAAATATGATATAATAATGCAAACGAAAGCAGCGGCATGGAGGCGAGATGAAACAAGACAACAAAAAAGCAACGAAGCGGTGCGAAGAGAGAAAACCCTTCGACGCGCTTGACGCGAAGCTTGCGGAAGAGATTTCGGCGTATATAGACGAATGTATGGCGGAGGGAGAACGGCTTTGCGAAGAATCGGTTGAAGCGCCGAAGCTGTGCGCTCTGCCCGAGCCGATTGCGGCGTACGGGGGAAGAAGTCTGGAAGACGAGCTGGACGATGTGGAAGAGAACTTTGCGGAGACGTTGTTCCGACTGATCGACGAGCGGGGAATGAGCGACGCGGAGTGCTACAAAAAGGCGCACGTAGACAGGAAAACGTTTTCGAAAATACGCACGAAAAAGGACTACAAGCCGGGAAAAACCACCGCCGCGGCGTTTGCGATTGCGCTGGAATTGCCGCTGGACGAGGCGAAAGATTTTATCGGAAAGGCGGGGTATTCCTTAACGCACAGCAGCAGGTTCGATATTATTCTGGAATACTTTATAAAACGCGGCAAGTACGATATTTTCGAGATTAACGAGGCGTTGTATACATTCGGCGAGAAAATATTGGGGGCGTGACGGAGTATTTTCCGATTTTTTTAAATGTCGCTTTTCGGGCGACATTTTTTGTTGCGCCGCGTGGTATAATGGGGGTACAAAATTAAATTTGACGGAGGTATTTTGATATGAAAACGATTACGGTGAAAGGCGTGGGCGCGGTTTCGGTGAAGCCCGATCTGATTGTACTCGGCTTGAAAATTACGACGAAAGATTACGAATACGATTCTACGATGAAAGTTGCGGCGGAGCGGATCGATGCTCTGAACAAGTCGCTGGAAGCGGCGGGATTTGAGAAAAAAACGGCGAAAACCACGGATTTCAGGGTGGATACGAGTTACAGAAGCGTGAAAGACGAAAAGGGCGACTACAAAAGCGTGTTTGAGGGGTATGATTGCGTGCATAGGCTGAAAGTGGAGTTCGATTTCGATACGAAACGGCTGGCAAGGGCGCTTTCGGAAATTTCGAAGTGTATCGCAAAGCCCGAAATTTCGATTGATTTTACGGTGAAAGATCCGACGGCGGTGAGCGAAGAATTATTGAAAGCGGCGGTGAAAAACGCAAGGGAAAAAGCGGAAATTTTGTGCGGGG
>ENA-UOOA01006356-UOOA01006356.1-human-gut-metagenome-genome-assembly--contig:-P61old-NODE-6356-length-11476-cov-7.578146_pt1 | contig 11476 bp, 12 predicted proteins | sample MGYA00242467_ERZ724014 | MGnify/ENA metagenome assembly ERZ724014
AGCTATGCGGTCATCCAAATCTCTTTAGGCACAGATATTTACACCGTATCGAAGATGCTGACGCATAAGAATGTTACCACCACACAAATTTATGCTGACCTTGTGAACTCCAAGAAGCGTGAAACCGCCAACAAAATCTCGTTAAAGTAGGGAGAAAACCGCAAAAAGGTGGGGTGAAAACTCCGAAAAGGTAGGGAGAAAACGCAACAATTACTATCTGCATCATTCAGTGATGAATGGTGCAGATTTTTCGTTATTTGACACTTATTCGGAATCAGCTATGGCTCAAGTGTAAGTGTAATTGTTCCATCTTTCGCCTCCTTCTGAAAATCCTTAACACATCGCAACCAAGTTATATAATGCTCCTTGTCTATTGCAGCTAACTGCGTATCCTTCATATCAGATTCATTCATAAATGTAGTATATAGAACAAGCATTGCATCAATTTTATCTTTATGTCTATCACCATCTTCACTCAAGACACCCTCAACAGCGGATCGAGCGAAGCAGAAACCATCTCTAACACGATAACCATATTTTGCTCCTTCACCATATTTCGCTAATCGTTTGTTTATCTCCTCATTCATTGCAATAGGCATCCCAACTTTATTTCTTGATAAGTACCGACAAGCAATATCATTCGCATTAAGAGATTTATCTTTGAGAATTCTCTCATTATAACGCTCCAGAAAATGACTTGAGTATGCGTGAATCTGGCGAATCAGCGACAAAGGGCTTTCTTGCGTATGCTTATAACCACCTGCTAACCATTGCAAAACAAATCGCTTCTTGCCATCAAAAACAATAGAAAAATAATCCACTAATGGTTTTTCTATATACATTCTGCTCTCTGCATAAAAAAATATGATGTACTTATTATTAGTGGCAGGGATAGTATATTCATACCACCTCCAAGATGGAAATTTTCGCTCTTTTTTAAATTCTCGAACAGCCTTTGGATGTAAATATTCTTCTTTTATCTGCACCTTTTTGAGGTCATTAGCGAGATGGTCGTACATCTCTTTATATGTCATTGTTGGTAGTAGCATGTGTTTTCGCTTTGATTTTTTTGCAAAAGTATTACATCATTTTGACAACTTATGACAATTGATATTAATTTAGAAAAATACCTCTTGACCTACGCCAAGAGGTATACATCGTTATTCCATAATTTTAACAATTGGAACTGTTTTTTCAAAACCTGACTTTGTGGGATATTTATACACACCTATTTGACGTGCACATTTACCATTAGGCACATTAATAACTTGGTCATCGTAATATAATTGCCCCTCATCATTGACTAAAAGCACTAACAATTCCGTATGGGTATTATATGATGAACGCATTTTATCTATTTCATTTGCAAGTGCTACACCATCATCAATAACCTGCATAATCTCAAATGAACCAGTGCTCAAACATTCCCCGGGCTCATCAAATAATGTCATACCATTGCTACTTGTATTAGCACCTATTGCAAGAACTAACATCATAACAAATGTTAATACTCCTCCTGCAATCATTCCCAATAGAAAAACAACCCATTTCTTCATAGCTGTATATGTTTATAAGTTAATAGATTCTCAAATTCATTGTAAAGTTAATTAAAATTAATCAAATTAAGGTGACATAACTAAGATATTTAAAATATGATTTACAATTCCAATATTCTGTAAGGTGTTGAGCTATGGGCAATGCTATAATGTAGTGACGAGAGTTGACTTGAGTTGTCGAATGGGGCGAAGACGACTTCCGAGGCGAGGTCGGCGGTGAGCCAATTACGGGTTTGAGAGTTGGAGAATGAGGGGCGTGAGTAGTCGCGGAACGATACGAACAATACCCTATTGCTATCATATGCCGTTTGCAAGTGCGTTGGTATTTTGCGGTATAGGGAACGCCCCAATGCGACCACGACAGAACAGCCATTAGCGAGGAGTATATCGAGTACAGCTCGCTCGATTGGAGAGTGAAAGCCGCTAATTACAATCTTATCAGTTTGAGCAATTTCGTGCGCCCACCGCTTGGCGAGATCAAGTGCCTCAGGCGGTGCTGTGCGGGATGCGAAGAAGGCAACCAAATATCTATCCAACAACTCTTTGTTACCAGATAAGTCCATAAAAAAGCGCAGGCCACTGCATTAACTTATCCCGTACCGAGGTCTTGGCTACCTGTAACACGAACAAGCAACACAGATAGCCCACGCAGGATGATATATAAGCACACACTGAGCCAATGTCAGTGGTGGATATTTACACCTATCGTGGACATCTGATTGCGTATCTTCGTGTTACACAAACGGCCAAGTTTCGGTACGAAAGATTACGACAATAAATGTCTACTAATATGTATTGGCTTAACGCTTAAAGTCGTAAGCCGTAACAAAGATAATCAAAATTTCCTCAAATGTAGAATATGGTGTAAAAATAGAGTTGCTATGACACGATAGGACAACCTACGACACGTGCGGTCAAAAGGCAAAAGAGCCATTTTTCGTGTTGATTATTCATATATCTTTGCTCTCGAACGATTAACAAAGATGACTATGAATAAGAGACATACGGAATATATTGCACTCTATCTGTTCGTGTTTGGAGCGATTTTGCTTTTTGGTGTATTGGCACGAAAGTTCGTGCTTGTCAAAGGATATGATGAGTTCAGCGCAGCTGTTGGATTCTTCGCAACGGTGGTTGTGTTGTCGGCACTCTATATCAGTCTGCAAATGACACTCAATGAGTTGCTACTACCCCGAATGGAGAAATTCTTGATGCGTTTCCCTGCGTTTCAAAAGTTGGAGGAGGTGGCAGTTGCTGCCGAGGTACCCGCTGTCGTAGTCGAACCTATCAAGGAGGTCGCTGTTGCGGAGACTACCCCACAACCAACGGAATATGAAATTTTGCGTGCCAATGCCATTGCCGAGCAAGAGCGAGTATCGCAAGAGAAGTTGCAGCACATACTTGACTATACCAAACAGACAATGGTTGCCTATATGAGTGAGGCGGATTTAGACCGCTTGTGTGGCTACATCACCGAATATAGTTTGGGCGACACCCCTCGCGAGGTATCGCCCGTATCGGTTGATTCAGCACTCAAAAGCATCGACCTGATGCACTTCGGCTGGAACATTGGCAAAGCTTTCGGCAAAAAGCGCATCCACACCGCCACATTCATTAAGAATGTCTTTGCTCACACCCTCCGCGACATCGAAGTCTCAACCATCGAACGCAAGATGTCGCATACCGAATCGGAGTGCAGAATTAAGTTGGATGGGGAGATAGGGTGAGTTATTTATGTTTATTTATAATTGCTCTTAATTCCTCTATTGAAAGTTTACCTTTATGAAGCATTGCATGGCAATTAGGGCAAACGGGGCGTAAATCATCACAAGTAATTTCTTTTATTTCTTTGATAGAGGAAATAGGAACTAAATGGTGAATATGAATAAATCCAGAACCCAATTCGCCATACACATCTTCAAATTTTAATTCGCAGACAGAACATCTTGTTCCATACTTATCTATACATTTTTGTCTTGCAGATGTGCTTCTAGAATATTTATTAATAATTACTTGTTCTACACCACCTTCATAAAAAACCTCATCATTTTTCAACTCATCAATGAGCTCACTATCAACATTTTGCTCCCTGTTGATTATTCCTGAGAACTTTTGATATATTTTTCTTTCAATCAATCGGTTTGTATGATGTTGGTTTTCGTAATATTGGATATGCATCATATACGCATTTAGTGCAGTAGCCAATTTTTGAATACCAAATTCTTTATAGATTTTTTCCAAATAAAATTCTCTTAAACCAGTACTAATACCACGAGTGTGTTTAGTACCATTAAGCATATGGCGTAATGCTGCACAAAAATCGATAAAAGAATTTTTGTTAAAGTACCATTCAATTAGTTCTGGCTGTATCATACTTATTGCCTCAACTTGGCGAAGTTCTTTTAAATATACCTGTTTGGCATATTTGTAAATTATTGCCATATCCTGAGCTATCATAGTCTTGAAATATGAGTTAAAATAATGTTACTACAAAATTACTTAAACTTTTTACAAAGTACTTTCTCTACCTTGCTATTTTATCATCATACCTTCCACATTTTACGAAAATCAGCACTTTAACTCACCACCAACCACCATCCAAAAGTTATTTTGCAGTTATATTTTGGTGGGTGATTTCACCATTATAACACCGATTTCCTTTGCCAACGAAACATTAAAAACAGTTCGAGTATGGCAAATGAAATTACTTTTGATAAGCTGCCGCAGGCGGTGGGTTATCTGACAGAACAGGTGGAGCGAATCCACAAAATTGTGGCGGCATTGCAACCGCAGGTGGCTATCGACAAGCATCGTATTGTTGAGATTGACGAGGCGTGCCAAATTACACGCAAGGCGAAACCTACTATCTACACGCTCGCACGCAAAGGGCTTATCCCAGCCTACAAGCGCGGCAAAAAACTCTACTTCTACGAAGATGAGTTATTGCAATGGATTGAGTCGGGGCGAAAGCCGTTACAGGCACTCAACCTCCAAGAGCAAGCGGCAGAGATTGTCCTCGGCGTGAAGCGCAAACCAAAAGGTGGCTTTAACCTCTAATGCACTCGGCTATGAACAGTAAATTGACAGCAGAGGGCATAATGGGTGCGGCAATGCGTATGGGTGCTGAATTATCAGGTGGCGAGTTTCCTATCAGTGTCTTTCCTCACAAGATTCAGCGTATCATCACCGAGTTGCACGCCTCGCAGGGCTATCCCATCGACTACATCGCGGCAGCTATGCTCTCGGCATTGGCAGTGAGCATTGGCAACTCGCATCTTGCACAGGTTAAGCGTGGTTGGGTAGAGAGTCCTATTCTATATATGGCACTCATCGGGCGACCGGGAGCAAACAAGAGCCACCCATTGAGTTTTGCTTTTCACCCATTTATCGAACACGACTATCGCCACAACAAGGAGTATCAAGAGCAATATGCCGAGTATGAACGCACGATGTCGATGACCAAGAAAGAGCGATTGGAGGCTGGCAAAGATGAGTTCCCCATTCCTCCCAAGCGCAGTCGTTTCCTTGTGTCGGACATCACGCCCGAAGGGTTGAGCCTTATCCACGCACAGAATCCACGTGGGCTGTGCTTGTGGTCGGACGAGTTATCGGCGTGGTTCAAGAACTTCAACCGCTACAACAACGGTTCGGAGGAGCAGTTCTGGTTGTCAGTATTCAATGCCAAGCCGACAATCTCGGATCGTAAGAGTTCGCAAAGTTCAATCTTCATCAAGCGACCTTATATCTCGGTTGTCGGGACTATTCAGCAGAAGATACTCGGTGAGTTGGGTAAAGGCGAGAGGGCGAGCAACGGATTTATCGACCGCATACTATTCGTAATGCCACAATCAGTACAGAAGAGCCGATGGAGCGACAGAGAGACTCCCGAAGAGTTGGAACAGGAGTGGCAACACATCATCGTCAGACTCATCGAGCAAGAGTGTGAGTTTAACGAGCAGGGCGAACTGCAATCGCACCATCTCCCCTTTCGTGAGGCGGCCAAGAGAGAACTATATGCGTGGCAGCACGACAATGCCCGCCGATGTGATTTGGAGAGTAACGAGGCACTGCTCGGCATATACTGCAAGTTGGAGATATACATCATTCGCTTTGCGCTGATAATCCAACTTGCCCGCTGGACTTGCGGAGAGTGCGACAAGGAGGCTATCGACATCGAGAGCGTGCGTAGGGCCATTGAACTCGCGGAGTATTTCCGCACCACAGCCATAAGGGTACAGACCTCGATAGGCAACGAGCAACTCAATGAGTTGCACCGCACTATCTACCACCATCTGCCGCAAAGGTTTACCACCGCAGAAGGTATCGCTTTGGCAGAGAATTACGGGATGAAGGAGCACGCATTCAAGATGATGTTGAAACGCCATCTGGGAACACTATTCAAGAAAATCAATCACGGAGAGTACAGTAAATAACTTGTTACTATCCACATTTTGCAACCGTTGGTTTTGTGAAGTTGCGAAAATGTGGATAGTAACAACAAAACAAAAAAGAAAATGAGATACCGATTCATATTAGAACCATACAAGGGTGTCAGCTCGCGGCACTTCTGCCCCAACTGCCACCGAAAAAGTTGTTTCGCACGCTACATAGATACAGATGAGCAGATGCGCTTTCCCGACTATGTAGGACGCTGCAACCACGAACAGAGGTGCGGCTACAACTATACGCCGAAGATGTACTTTGCAGAGAATCCCGATGCAAGGGAGCGACTTAGTGATGACTACCGACCAGTGGTAAAACCAATCAAAGTTGAGCCACCTCCTCCATCATTCATCGAGCCGAAGATGATGCAACTCTCGATGCAACACTATGAGAAGAATCATCTTTATCACTTCCTGAAAATGGTGCTCGGCAAGTCGGCAGCAGGCGAGTTGATGCAACGCTACAAAGTCGGCTCATCGAAGCATTGGACGGGAGCAACGGTCTTTTGGCAAGTGGATATTTCGAGGCGTATTCGCACTGGAAAAGTGATGCTCTACAACCCCGAAAATGGGCGAAGAATTAAGGAGCCGCACAACCATATTACTTGGGTGCATTCGCTCTTGAAAAAGGAGAAATTCTACTTGCGGCAATGCCTCTTCGGAGAGCATCTTTTGAGTGCCGACAGCCACCAAACAGTGGCACTTGTAGAGAGCGAAAAGAGTGCTTTGATAGCCTCACATTTTCTGCCGCAATACCTATGGATTGCAACGGGCGGAAAGAACGGAGCGTTCAACAAAGAGGCAATGAGCGTGCTGAAAAATCGGCAAGTTTTACTCTTCCCCGACCTAGGGGCAACCGACTATTGGAGGGGTAAAATGGAGATGATGCAGCGGCTCGGAATAGAGGTTTCACTCTTCGATTTTATGGAGAATAACGCCACCGATGAGGAGCGAAAAGCAGGTTACGACATTGCCGATTATCTCTTAAAAGTCGAGACAAAAGAGTCCGTTTTAAGCAGAATGATTGCCCGAAATCCACACCTTGAAACGCTTATTTCTACGCTCGATTTAGAAGTCGTAAGTATAGAGAGACACCCTTGAAATTCAACAGAAAAGAGGGAGTTTCAGACTTTGACTTAAAAGGCTGAAATCTATCTATTTTCAGTTGAGCAAGTTTATGTCGGTGTATTACATTTTCCGACAACTTGCTCACCTGAAAGGCAGGTGAGGTTGCTCCCGATGGTCACGAAAATTAACATAAAAAACACAACTGAAAATGGAAAAGAAAAATACGATTACAATCCGACTTTCGGATGAACAATACGGTTGGCTGCGTGCACTGAGCAGACGAAGTAAACGGAGTCAAAGTGAGGTAGTACGCTCACTCATTGAACAAGGTACAGTGCGTGAACGAATCACTCGCGAAAACCTCGACATCATACGAAAACTCATAGGCGAAAGCACCAACCTAAACCAGCTGGCAAGGCAGGCAAACCGACAGGGATTTTTCCGAGTTCGTGATGAGTGCCAAGCCACAGCATTGAAGATTTCACAACTGATAAAACGAATAAAAGATGATAGGTAAAATTGTAAAAGGCACATCGTTCGGAGGGTGCGTGAACTATGTGCTGAAAGAAGAAAAATCGCGCCTGTTAGAGGCTGTCGGAGTGGAGGGCTCACCCTCGGAAATGGCAGAGCAATTTGAGTTGCAAACGCTGCTCAACGATAAGGTCAAAAACACAGTCGGACACATATCGCTGAACTTCTCTGCGGAGGATATGGCAAGGCTCGCAAACGATGATAAACTGATGCTCACAATAGCCCACGACTATATGAAGTTGATGGGTATCGAGAACACCCAATTTATCATTGCCCGACACATCGACCGCGACCATCCGCACTGCCACATCGTCTATAATCGAGTGGATAATGACGGGCGGACGATAAGCGATAAGAATGACCGATTCCGAAACGAGAAGGTGTGCAAAATGCTGACGGCTCGCTACCGTTTGCACTTTTCCGAGGGTAAGAAAAATGTGAAGTTTGACAGACTGCGTAAGCACGACCAGGTGAAGCATTACATTTACCACGTACTCAGACACGAAGTTCCGAAAGCGATTAGCTGGAGCGAGCTAAGGCGGGCATTGAGACGCTACAAGATTGACACCGAGTTTAAGTTGAATCGCAGAACGGGCGAAGCCGAGGGTATAAAGTTCATCTGCAACGGGTATAAATTCAGCGGCTCCAAGATTGACCGCCAATTCAGTTTTGTCAATATCGCTTGCCGACTTGAAGAGAACGCCTTTGATGCAGGTATCTACCCAAAACGCAACAGCACTCCCACCCAACAGCGCGTGGAGCCTCGCCAGGAGATTGTTCGCCAAGAGCCAAGCGAAGAGAGTAGCCTCAGTGCCGGCTTGCTCGACCTCACAACAGCCCCTGCAACCGATCCTGAAGAGGAGATGCTGGCAAAGCAATATGTAAAGAAGAAAAAGAAGCCACAGCGCAAGCGTGGATTCAGATTGTGATAATTTATTGTTAAACTATTAAAACTTTTAGACTATGTACGAGTACAAAGCTAATTACAATGACTTGATTAGTGACTTCAATCTCTACCTATGCGAGAGATTTGGTTACAGAAATGCGTGCAGTGTTATGTGGAACGAGAATGGCATCTGCATCAGTATTCACAGAGGAAGTTTGGATATCTATATCCGCTTCTGGGAGTACAGCAAGGGCGTGGGCAACTACCCCGACTGGAGCATCATCATCGCCCGCTGCGAGTTCCGCGATGAACTGCGAGAGCACCACTTCGAACTCCTCAAAGACCTTGTACGATTCTTCAAGGAGTATATGCCCCGCTACGGGTATAAACACCTCTGCACCGAGGATGACGACTACAAGTATTACCAGACGCTCAACCTCCCCTGCATCAAACGCGGCTTTATGGGACGCCATTGCAACTATGGAGCACCATTGAGAGAGATTGAGGTGTAAGTACACTTATTCTAAACATAGTACACCACAGGAGAGCTGGCCATCCTGTGGTGTACTTGCTTATTCTTAAAGTATATTCTGTTATAGCCTAACATCATAAAAATTAGGCATATATTTATAAAATCGCTTATATTTTTCCAAGTCAGTTGGACTAATTATTTTTTGTTCAATAAAATCGGTTTCTTCCTTCTCTATATTTATAATCTTGTTTAAATGTAATGCCTCTTTATGAGTTATATTTGGGACATCTATTTCAAATGGAATTTCGTTGTTTAGAAAATCAAAACCATTTAAATACAGATTGTCTTCATCAAAATCTTCATTGAGTATTATACCACCATATGTATACATCCCAGCCGCTCCTCGCTCGTTGTATTTAATATTGTAAAGAGGATGAAAGATTAATCTATCACCTCCTGACCTGCTCCTTTCTCGTAAAACCTTTGAACAATAGGAGTTAACCATTTTCCTAATTGTTTTTGGAGTATTAACCACTGCACAACAATTATCTTCTATATCAAATGGCACTAATCCAGGGAAAACAGCTTCAAATTCCCGATTTGTATATGGGCGCTGTGGATCTACATCATTATTCTGAAGCTGTCTATTGCAAGACATTATATATATGCTACCATGCGGCAAATCATTAAAAAGGATATTTATATCTTTAAAAACATCCATTGTTAATTCGCCATCATAATCGAGCCACACAATACTAGGCTTCCTTAAGTTAATATTTAAAAGTTTTTGCGATGACCTCCCATGTAAGATATTGATACAAGAAAACGGTTTATTAAACTCTAATTTCTGTGGAGTAAAGCAACCTTCTATGCTATACATTTCATCAATATTTAACTCCTTGTGGAAAAGTTTGAAGTCAGTAAAAGTTAATCCGCCAAAACCTATATATTGATATTTTATTTTTAAACTACTTGTAATTTGATAAAGAGACTGTAGGAAAAGCCTTCTTTCAACAAATTTACAAGGTCTGATTTCATAGTTTAATATCTTAGGACTCTTCATAATTTATATCTTCCATTTGTAAATAATAGTCGAAAACAAATCCTCCTAATTCTTTATAACTTCTAGCACCAGAATGAATTTTGGCAGCATTTGCAGTATTTTTATTTGCATCAAAAGCTATGCGAACAGTTTCTTTTTTCTGTGAGATAATGTCTAAGTCTAATTCCGGAGCATCAAATTTTTTCTCAGCATGCTCTATAAATTTCCATTCTTTTAGTTCAATAGCTGTTTTTCTCTCTGAATTATCACAAAGTAACTGACGATATTCATTTGCTTTATCACCCATTTGAGGTATCTGCTTTAAAAAATCTAAAACACTTATCATAGCATGCTTCATTATAGGCAAAAGTGTTTTATACACCTCTGAAGTCGCATCAATCCCTTTTTTAGTGGTTGTCAATGGCAGATTTAATGTTTCCTCAGAATCTAAGAACAGAAGTCCTCTGAACATAACATAGTTAATATGCCATTTGGGGACAGGTGATACTCCCCAACCTGTTATATTTGAAGTATCTGCTTCTAATATCAATCTATTATTACAGTATACATACCATCCCGATTTTTTAGGTTCTCCAATTTCTCCCAATCCTGCAATTATACGATATTTTACATCACCCAAAAAACCTTCTGCATAATACGGTTTGTGACTATCAGAAAATAGTAGCTCGTTTTTTTGTCCTATTAGTTTCCTTCCATTTAAAGTTATCGTTATACCTTTTAACAAACTAAAATTAAGTAGTTTTTGAATACTTTCAACCAAATCAGAAAGGAAACTATCGTCTGCAAACAAATCTTTTACTTCGTTGTTTAATTCTGTTACATGTATATATGTACCTTTGTAACCTTGTGAGTCTTCATTTATTATCTCGTAATTAAAACTCCAATCATCAATTGTTGTGTTTTGATTTCCATTCACAACGACCTGTCTTGTTTTCTTACTCCATTCATCTACATTTACTTCAACTTTAAAATGGTCTTGTTGTGATTCTGATTCTACTACAAAATATTTACCTATTTTAAATAGTGAACGTTTCATACCAATGCCAAAACGTCCTACAGTGTTTTTTACCTTGGGGGCTTCTTCTGGACGACCAAATCTAAATGCATATTTTTGTGCAGTTTCTAATGAAAAACCGCCACAATTGTCCCTTATGCTAAACTCGGTATCATTAATAGTCAATTCAATAAATAAATTAGAATAATCATCTGGACTAATTTTATTAGCTCCGTCTATTGAATTGTCTAACAAATCTATTATTGCATCTTCAATTGAAATATCTCTTGTTATCATTTCAATAAAGAATTTTTTCGTTGGGTTTCCCTCTATAATATTAGTATTCATATTATTCTTAATAATATTTATGATAAAACTTGATCTAACGCATTTATGTAGATTGGAAGATTTTCGTGTTCGATTCCAAATTGTTTTTCAATCATAAAATCAACAATCATCTTTCC
>ENA-UOOA01006358-UOOA01006358.1-human-gut-metagenome-genome-assembly--contig:-P61old-NODE-6358-length-11472-cov-7.819655_pt1 | contig 11472 bp, 9 predicted proteins | sample MGYA00242467_ERZ724014 | MGnify/ENA metagenome assembly ERZ724014
TGGGCCGGAATATCCAAAGCCAGGTCGTCAGGCGGCACGGGCACCATGGCCGTGGCATCCAGCCGCGCGTTCAGCGCCGCCGGTGGCTGCCCCGTCAAAACTGCCAGGCTGTGGCGCGACTGGGCCAGGCTGCTTTGCAACGCCGGCACCTGGGCGGCGGTCTGCTCTGCCGCAGCCCGGGCCTGTTCGGCCACCAGCGAGGTGGTCAACCCGGCCTGCAGGCGCCACTGTGCAATCTGCAAGGTTTCTTGCTGGCTGGCCAGATTACTGAGAGCAATTTGCAGGCGCTGCTGCAGGCCGCGCAGCTCGATGTAATTCACGGCCACTTCAGCCGCCAATGACACCTGCACATCGGCCAGGCTGGCCTGTGCAGCGCGGGCATCGGCTTCAGAAGCATTCACCCCGGCCCGCAGGCGGCCGAATACATCGGGCTCCCAGCTGGCATCAAACCCGGCGCTGAAGCTGTTGCCCGTGCTGCCCGAGGCCCGGCTGCGCTGCGCAGAGCCCGAAGCACCCAGCCGGGGCAAGGTGCCAGCCGTCTGCACGTCCACCAGCGCGCGCGATTGCTGCAGTGCCGCCTGGGCACTGCGCACCGAAGTGTTGGCGGCCAGGGCCTCGCTGGTGAGTGCGGTCAGTTCGGGGTCGCCCAGCCGCTCCCACCACTGCGCCAGCGGTGTGGCAACGCCTCCTGCCCCAGTCGCTGACCAGCCTGCAGGCACTGCCACGGGCGGCAACTGTGCATCGGAAGGCTGCAAGGTGCTGCAACCGGCCAGCACCACGGCCAAAGCCAGCGCAGTACTGGCAGATGGCACACAGCGCGGCCAACGCCCAGCAGCGACAGGGGACTGGAAAGGGGAAGATTTCATGGATCTATTTGCAAATCATTCTCAGCAAATTCCATTGTCACGGTTTCCCTTGTCGCTCTGAACGCGCTTGTGTCAACCTGATGTAAAGAAATCGAGCAGCCCGCGCCGCCAGGCTTGTCGCCGGGGCTGTGCCTGAAGATTTCACCCGCTCCACAGGGCACCGCGAGATGCGCTCCCCCTCCACCGGCGGGAGGGCTTCTGGCCGCTCACAGCGCCGTTGCAATACGAGTCTTTTAGGGCCCCGGCGCTTATTCAACAAGCGCCAGCAGCTATATTTTTAATAGCGAATAGCCCGCAGGCCAGATCAGGCAGCAGATGCCGTGATGGCATCCAGCGGCCAGCGCGGCTTCACGTCAAAAGCGTAGGCGGTGTTGGCCCGTTGCTGCCCCGCCTGCAGGCGCATGGCGGCGGCCATGGCAATCATGGCGCCGTTGTCGGTGCACAGGTGCAGTTCGGGGTAGTGCACGCGCACGCGGGCTTTGCTGCAGGCGGTGTTGAGTTGTTCGCGCAGCAGCCGGTTGGCCCCCACGCCGCCCGCCACCACCACGCGCTGCAGACCGGTTTGCTTGAGGGCTGCCAGGGTCTTCTTCACCAGCACTTCCACAATCGCGGCCTCGGTGCTTGCGGCCAGGTCGGCCTTGCGGGCTTCCAGCTCGTCGCCCAGCTTCTTGGCCTGCGTGAGCACAGCAGTCTTGAGCCCCGCGAATGAAAAATCCAGATCGCCGCTGTGCAGCAAAGGCCGTGGCAGCTTGAAGGCTGCCGCATCACCCTGCTGCGCCATGCGCGACAAGGCGGGCCCGCCGGGGTAGCCCAGGCCCATGAGCTTGGCGGATTTGTCAAACGCTTCGCCCGCCGCATCGTCAATGGTTTCGCCCAAAATTTCGTAGCGGCCCACGCCATCGACCCGCATGAGCTGGGTGTGGCCGCCCGACACCAGCAGTGCGACGAAGGGGAACTCAGGCGGGTCAGCGCTCAAGAAGGGTGAAAGCAAATGCCCCTCCAAGTGGTGCACGCCCAGCACGGGTTTGCCCAGCGCGGCGCCCAGGGCGCAGGCCACGCCCGCGCCCACCAGCAGGGCACCGGCCAAGCCTGGGCCCTGCGTGTAGGCCACCACGTCCACATCGGCCAGGGTTTGGCCGGCATCGGTCAACACCTGGGTGGCCAGCGGCAGCACGCGGCGGATGTGGTCGCGGCTGGCCAGCTCGGGCACCACGCCGCCGTAGGCCTGGTGCATTTCAATTTGGCTGTGCAATGCGTGCGACAACAGCACGGGCACGCCAGTGTCGGCAGAACGCACCAGCGCCACGCCCGTTTCATCGCAAGAAGATTCAATACCCAGGATCAGCAGACTCATGCCCTGAGTGTAAAACCCCTGCCCTGGCGCAGCGCGGTGCTGCGCCCCAAGCCCTCACGCCTACGGTCTTACCAGCGGTCTGAGCGCATGCGCAGTTCCCAGGCCCCGCCGCGCAGTTCATACACGCCGACGGCGCCGTAGCGCTGCTCGCCCTTGTCGTCCCAGCTCATGGTGCCAATCACCGGGGCATAGCCGTTGATGGTGCGCATGGCCTTGATGATGTCCTTGGGCTCGGCCGACTTGGCCTTTTGCATGGCGGCTGTCAGCACATAGGTGCTGTCGTAGCTGTAGTGGCCGCCATAGGCCGGGGGCTTCTGGTAGGCGTCGATGTACTTCTCCAGGAAGGGCTTGCCGGTGGTGAACTCCTTGGCCTCCAGCACGGGCGACGTGGCGTACAACCCCTCAATCAAGCCCGCGCCCTTGGCCATGTCGGTGGTCTTCACCGTGTCGCCACCCAGCAGCTTGACTTGCGTGTGGCCCACCTTTTGCAGGGCTTTGAGCAAGGCCAGCGCCTGGAAGTCGTTGAGCGTGGAGACGATGACTTCGACCCGCGCGGCCTTCAGCTCGCCCGCCAGCGCATCGAACTCCACTGTCTTGTCGTCAAACGACTTGCGCACCACCACTTCCTTGTTTTCTGCCTTGAGCTGGGCGGCAGCGCCATCGGTCAGGCCTTTGCCGTAGGGCGTGCCATCGTCCAGCGCGGCATAGCGGGATGCGCTGAGCTGCGTGGCGGCAAACGAGCCGATGGCGCGGGCCTGCAGCGTGTCGTTGGCCACCATGCGGAAGGTGGTCGGGAACCCCAGCTGGGTGAACTTGGGGTTGGTGGAGATGGCGATCTGCGCAATGTCCTTGGCGGCGTAGATGGGGGCGGTCTCAATGCTCACGCCCGAGTTGAGGTGGCCCACCACCGCCACCACCCCCGCATCCACCAGTTGCTGCGCCACAGCCTTGCCGGTGGCCGCGTCGGCCTTGTCGTCCACGGACACGACCTCCAGCGTCACGCGCTTGCCGTCCACGGTGTAGCCGGACTTATTGAGTTCATCCACTGCCAGCTTCACGCCGTTGAGCAGATCCTGCCCCAGGGCGCCCAGCGGGCCAGAGAGCGGCTGCGCTACACCAATTTTGATGGTGTCCGGCACTTTGCCGCATCCGGTCAGGAGTGCGGCAGTCGCCACTGCGGTCAGGGCCAGACTGGCCGAGAAGCGGCGCCGGTTGATGTGCTTGTTCATGCAAAAAACTCCATTTCAGTGTGTCTGTGTGAGCAGATGTATATGCGACGCCCTGCTGGGTGAGCTACCGGGTATGCCCTCCCACGGTGTCAGTATTAGCAACTTTCAGGCCCCGCAACGCAGCGCACGGCACCCCTGCCTGGCGGTCTTGGGGCGGGCGCGACCCCGGAGCGAAAGTGCATCGCGGGGCCTTCAAAGGCCATGCACCACCCCGGCGCACCAATTTGTGGCGTAAAAATTGCTTATGCTCACGGGTATGAATGAGGCTTTGCGCATCGTGGTGGTGGCCCCGGATCTGGCAGTCGCCGACCCTGACGACGAACACGCCGTGGAACAGGCGGAGCGGTCGCGGGCGCTGCGCATCGGGCTGCTGGAGAACAACTTCAACTTGGTGGCCACGCTGCCCGCCGATGTGTTCCTGAGCGAGCGCATCGCCCAGCTACAGCCCGACCTGATCATCGTGGACGCCGAGAGCGAAGCCCGCGACGCGCTGGAGCATGTGGTGATGGCCACGCGTGACGAGCGCCGCCCCATCGTGATGTTCACCAATGACGAGGACACCTCGCACGTCAAGGACGCGGTGGCGGCGGGCGTGTCTGCCTACATCGTGGCGGGGCTGGCACCCCAGCGCATCCGCCCCATCCTTGACGTGGCCATGGCCCGCTTCCAGCACGAACAGGCGTTGCGCGCCGAGCTGGCCGATGCCAAGACCGAGCTGCGCGACCGCAAGACCATCGACCGCGCCAAGGGCCTGCTGATGCAGCGCCAGGGCCTGACCGAACAGGCCGCCTACGAAAAGCTGCGCAAGACAGCCATGGACAAGGGCCTGAAGCTGGTGGATGTGGCGCAGCGCATGCTGGATGTGATGGATCTGCTGGGCTAGAGGCTACGCCCCTTGAGCGGCCATGCCGCTCCCCTTCTTTCGCATCGCTGCGAGCGGCCCTTGCCTGGCATCCCTCGCCAGGGCCGCGCCCCATTGCAGCGGCCCTCCCAGCCCTCCCAAATGGTGCGCCGCACAAATGCAGTGCGACCACCCTCCTCACAACAAGAACATCCCTGCTGCAAGCCCTACAGGCCTGTAGCGCTTATTGATCAAGCGCAGACAGCTATCTATTCCATAGCATCCAGCGCTCCAACATGGCGCAGCAGGCGCTGGCACGCGCTTTGCATTGCACAGTGCAAGACCAATGCAGGTCTGACCACTGACAGCACTGACCCAACGGCGGGCCGGTGCTGGCAAGGAGCCCCGGACCCGTGCCAGGCTCCGCCACGGACAAAGGCGTCCCCACCCGCTCCCGGCGTTGCTCTGATGCAGCCAGCCAGGCGCGGTGTGAGGACGCCTTTTTTGTTTTTCACGCCACCAGGGATGCCCCATGACCGATTTGCTCAAAACCAGCCTCAACCGCCGCACCGTGCTGCAGGCCGCCACTGCGGGCGCTGTGGGTGTGAGCCCCGCGCTGCGCGCGCTTGTCCACGCAGCGGGCTCCGACGCCCCCGAGAAGAAGGAAGTCAAGATCGGCTTCATCCCGCTGACCGACTGCGCCAGCGTGGTCATGGCCTCGGTGCTGGGCTTTGACAAGAAATACGGCGTGACCATCGTCCCCAACAAGGAAGCCAGCTGGGCCGGCGTGCGCGACAAGCTGGTCAACGGCGAACTGGACTTCGCCCATGTGCTCTACGGCCTGGTCTATGGCGTGCACCTGGGCACCGCCGGTCCCAAGAAGGACATGGCCGTGCTGATGAACCTGAACAACAACGGCCAGGCCATCACCCTCTCCAAGGCCCTGGCCGACAAGGGCGCGGTGGATGGCCCGTCCCTGGCCAAGCTCATGGCCAGCGAGAAACGCGAATACACGTTTGCAGGCACCTTCCCCACCGGCACCCACGCGATGTGGATGCACTACTGGCTGGCAGCGGCGGGCATCAACCCGCTGTCGGGCGCCAAGCTCATCACCGTGCCGCCGCCGCAGATGGTGGCCAACATGCGCGTGGGTAACATGGACGGCTTCTGCGTGGGCGAGCCCTGGAACCACCGCGCCATCATGGACGGCATCGGTATCACGGCCAACACCACGCAGGACATCTGGAAGGACCACCCCGAAAAGGTGCTGGGCACCACGGCCGAATTCGTCAAGAAGTACCCCAACACCACGCGCGCCGTGATGATGGCCGTGCTCGAAGCCAGCCAGTGGATCGATGCCAGCCTCTCCAACAAGATGAAGATGGCCGAGACCGTGGCCGGCAAGGCGTATGTGAACACGGGCGTGGACGCCATCAACCAGCGCATCCTGGGTCGCTACCAGAACGGCCTGGGCAAGACCTGGGACGACCCCAACCACATGAAGTTCTTCAACGACGGCGCGGTGAACTTCCCCTACCTGTCGGACGGCATGTGGTTCCTGACCCAGCACAAGCGCTGGGGCCTGCTCAAGAGCCACCCCGACTACCTGGCCGTGGCCAAGGAAGTCAACCAGGTCGAGCTGTACAAGTCGGTGGCCAGCACCATGAAGATCAGCGTGCCCAAGGATGTGCTGCGCACCAGCAAGCTTATCGACGGCGTGGTGTGGGACGGCAAGGACCCCGCCAAGTACGCCGACGGCTTCAAGATCAAGGCCTGACGGCAACACTGCCCCAGCGCCCGCCCGACCACCCCGCCAGCCAGCCCTGCACAGGAGAACACCATGGTCAGTGCCGTCTTTCACTCCCCGTTGGATGCCGCCCCCGTGGCCGCACAAAATGCTATGAATACTGTAGCTGCAAGCACAACATCCACTAGCGCAAGAAGCCAAAAATCCGTTACATCTGCCCCCAAGGCACCTGCAGCGCCCGCCACGGCGGCCACTGGCCGCGACTGGTCGGCACTCTCGCGCAGCTTCTGGCTGGCCGTGCTGCCGCCGCTGTGTGGCCTGGGCCTGCTCGTCGGCCTGTGGGCGGTGGTCTCCACCACTACGGGCGGCAGCATTCCCAGCCCCAAGGACACCTGGCTGCAGGCGCTGGAAGTGTTCAGCAACCCCTTCTACCGCAACGGCCCCAACGACCAGGGCGTGGGCTGGAACGTGCTGATGAGCCTGCAGCGCGTGGCCATCGGCTTTGGCATGGCGGCGCTGGTGGGCATTCCCGCAGGCTTTGTGATCGGGCGCTTCAGCTTCCTGTCGCGCATGTTCAACCCGCTCATCAGCCTGCTGCGCCCCGTGTCACCGCTGGCCTGGCTGCCTATTGGCCTCTTGGTGTTCAAGGGTGCCAACCCCGCCGCCATCTGGACCATCTTCATCTGCTCCATCTGGCCCATGATCATCAACACCGCCGTGGGCGTGCAGCGCGTGCCGCAGGACTACATGAACGTGGCCCGCGTGCTGAACCTGAGCGAGTGGAAGATCGCCACCAAGATCCTCTTCCCCGCCGTGCTGCCCTACATGCTGACCGGCGTGCGCCTGGCCGTGGGCACCGCGTGGCTCGTGATCGTGGCGGCCGAGATGCTGACCGGCGGCGTGGGCATCGGCTTTTGGGTGTGGGACGAGTGGAACAACCTCAACGTCAAGAACATCATCATCGCGATCTTTGTGATCGGCATCGTCGGGCTGCTGCTGGAGTACGCACTCATCAAGCTGGCCACCGCATTTACTTTTGAAGAGGTGAAAGCATGAACACGACCACCACGACAGCATCCGCACACCCCTCCATGAGCACCAAGTTCATCGAGATCCACGGCGTCGAGCAGACCTTCAAGACGGCCAAGGGCTTGTTCCCGGCGCTGCGCGACATTCACCTGACGATTGCCAAGGGCGAGTTCGTCGCGCTCATCGGCCACTCGGGCTGCGGCAAGTCCACCCTGCTCAACCTGATCGCGGGTCTGACCACGCCCACCAATGGCGCGCTGCTGTGCGCCAACAAGGAAATCAAGGGCCCGGGGCCGGAGCGCGCGGTGGTGTTCCAGAACCACTCGCTGCTGCCCTGGCTCACCTGCTTTGACAACATCTACCTGGCTGTGGAGCGCGTGTTTGGCGCCAAGGAAAGCAAGGCCCAGCTCAAGGCCCGCACCGATGCCGCGCTGGCGCTGGTGGGCCTGACCCACGCGGGGCAAAAGCGCCCCGGCGAAATCTCGGGCGGCATGAAGCAGCGCGTGGGCATTGCCCGGGCGCTGTCCATGGAGCCCCAGGTGCTGCTGATGGACGAGCCCTTCGGCGCGCTAGACGCCTTGACCCGCGCCAAGCTGCAGGATGAACTGCTGGAGATCGTGGCCCGCACCCAAAGCACCGTGGTGATGGTGACCCACGACGTGGACGAGGCCGTGCTGCTGTCAGACAAGATCGTGATGATGACCAACGGCCCAGCCGCCACGATTGGCGAGGTGCTGACCGTCGACTTGCCCCGCCCCCGCAAGCGCGTGGAACTGGCCGAGGACCCGCAGTATGTGCACTATCGCAAGGCGGTGATCGACTTTTTGTACACGCGCCAGGGGCACGTCGAGAAGGCCGCTTGAACGTGCGGCCGGCAGTGACCCGGACACCCCCAACAAAAGGGCCCTGAGCAGATCTGGTCAGAGCCCTTTTTTCAGCGTTGCGCCAGGGGTGGACGCCCGCACAACGCGCACACCCCAGGCCAGAGCACCCGCGCAAGGGCCGCCCCGCCGCGCCGAAGGCGCGCAGCGCCTCACAGGGTTGCCTCTAGTGGCTACCGGTGATGTAGTTCTCCAGCTGCTCGATGATGAATTTCTGCTCGGAAATGATGTCCTTGACCAGGTCGCCGATGGAAATCATGCCCACCAGCTTGCCGTTGTTCAGCACGGGCAGATGGCGCAGGCGGTTGTTGCTCATGATCTGCATGCATTGCTCGCTGGTCTGGTCTGGCTTCACAAACATCACGGCCGAGGTCATCACGTCCTTGACCTGTGTGACCGCCGAGGTTCGCCCCATCAGCGCGATCTTGCGGGCGTAGTCGCGCTCGGTAAAGATGCCGACGATGGCCTCGCCCTCGGTGACGATGAGCGCACCAATGCTCTTGTCGGCCATGAGCCGCAGGGCATCCAGCACCGAGGCGGCGGGGGTGATGGTGTGGACGGTGGCGTCGGGTTTGGATTGCAGGATTTTGGCGACGATGGTCATGGAACTCTCCCTCTTGAGACCTGGAACAGGTACGGAGTGATTTCAGCCCATCCGCCCGCGCAGCGCAAGCCTCACAAGCCCGAACCGGTGCATGTCACATGCGGTTCACACGCGTGATGGCATGCGTGCACACGGGCTCCATGCCCTGCAAAGCCGGGCGCCCTGCACCCAGCTTGGTGCACGCACCGGCCACGCACAGCACCGCCAGCACCCACCGCACCACAGTGGCCCGCAGTGCCTGGGCAACACCGCAGCAGCCATCAAAATTCATAGCTGCTCGCGCTTTATCCATCAGCGCTGGCGGCTTATTTCATCAAATATTGCACCACACAGGCTCTGGCACAGGCATTGCTTGCAGATGGGTGCGGTCAACGCTGGCCGTGTAACAGCCCGGTGCAATGGCGGATTGGGCGAACAGGACGATGGCGTCTTCATGGAATGCAAACAGGCTGCAAGGCCCGTGCGATCCATGCAGGCGCCTTTTTGTTTTTTGCCCCGGCTGGGGAGCCCCCAGCCCTTTTGCGCACGAACGCCATGCTTCAATTCCGCGAGTTCCTCAAGTCCGGCCACGCCCCCACGCTGTGGTCGTCCTTCCTCTACTTCGGTTTCTCGTGTGCTGTCTGGGTGATCAACGGTGCCATGGCGCCGTTCATCCGCGACAGCTTCCAGCTCACGCCCACGCAGATGGGCATGATGCTGTCCATCCCCATCTTTGCCGGTGCGCTCATGCGCTTTCCGCTGGGCATCCTGGCGCAGTACATCGGGCGCAAGAACGCCACGCTGGTCGAGATGGCGGGTATCTTTTTGGCCATGGGCTATGGCTACCTGTTTGTGCACGACTACGGCGACCTGCTGGCCATGGGCATCCTTCTGGGTGTGGCCGGGGCCAGCTTTGGCGTGGCGCTGTCGCTGGGTTCGGGCTCGTTTCCGCCGCGCTACAAGGGCCTGGCCATGGGCATCGTGGGCGCTGGCAACGTGGGCACCGCCGTGGCGGCCCTGCTGGCCCCGGCGCTGGCCCAGAAGTTTGGCTGGCAGGCCGTGTACGGCTTTGCCGCCGTGAGCGTGGCGGTGCCCGCGATCGTGATGGCCGTGTTTGCACAGGAGCCCTCCGACCTGGCGGCCCATTCGAGCTTCCGCGAACACATCGCTTGCCTGTTTGAAAAAGATGGCTGGGCCTTCAGCCTGATCTATGCCGTGACCTTTGGCGGCTTCATCGGCCTCACCACCTTCTTGCCCAGCTATTTTTACGACCAGTTCCATGTGAGCAAGGTGCAGGCAGGCCAGCTCACCATGCTGGCGGCCTTCCTGGGCGCGGCCCTGCGCATCTTTGGTGGCTGGCTGTCGGACCACTGGGGCGGCGTGAACACACTCACGGCCGTGCTGGCCATCACGGCCGTGAGCATGGTGCTGTGCGGCCTGGCCGAGAACTCGCTGCCCATCACCATGCTGCTGTTCCTGGTGTGTTTTGCCGCTTTAGGCGCGGGCAATGGCGCCCTGTTCCAGCTGGTGCCCCTGCGCTGGCCTCTGACCACGGCCGTGGCAGGCTCGATGATTGGCGAGATCGGCGCCCTGGGCGGCGGCCTGATCCCCAGCGGCATGGGCATCTCGCGCCAGTACACCGGCACCTACCTGTGGGGCTTTGTCGGCATTGCGGCGTGCGCGCTGGCCATGCTGGTGCTGCTGCGCGTGATGCAGATCCGCTGGACGCGGACATGGGCGGAAAAGGGCGGTCGGGCACGCAGTGCCTGAGCTGGCGTAGCCAGCCAATGCGCAGCATTGCCCGCGCTTTCACTAGAAGGGTGGACGCGCGCGCAGCGCGTGAACGGCGCAGCCGGTGAGCGCGCAAGCGCTCGCCACACTTCCAGCAAAAGGGCGGCCGTGCGCGTAGCGCATGACTTGCGTTAAGCAAGTAAGCGCGATAGCGCTTGCCGAACTTTCGCTAAAAGGGCGGCCGCGCGCGCAGCGCGTGAACGGCGCAAGTGTGGCCCACTGAAACTCCCTCTCCCCTCGTGGGAGAGGGTTGGGGAGAGGGGGCAGCAGCGCCCCCAGGGAAGCCCCCTCTCCCCCCGCCCTCTCCCGCAAGGGGAGAGGGAGCCCACAGGCAGCGCCCTGTGGCAGAGCCTGCTACCCACCGGGGCGTACATCAAAACCAGGCGATGCACCGCTGAATATTCAAGCCAAAATCGGCTCCACCGCCCACTGCATAAGCGGAAGCAGCTACATTTTCAGGAGCAAACCAAGACTCCCCACTACCTCGGCAAAAACAACAGCCAGTAGATCAACAGCAGATTCACCAGCACGCTCACCGCCAGCGCGATCTTCCACAGGGCCGTGGCGTCGCGCTGCATCAGCGGCTGCGGGCCGGGGGCTGATAGCGGGCGGGATGCGCCGCGCTCCAGCGCCAGCAGCAGTTCCTCGGCGGTCTCGAAGCGCTGGGCGCGGCTGCGGGCCACGGCTTTCAGGGCAATCTGGTCCAGCCAGATCGGCACGCCGGGGTTGTGGCGACTGGGGGGCAGCGGGTCGCGGTGGTAGCGGCCCAGCTGGTACTGCACCACCTCGCCATAGGGCAGGCGGCCGTGGCTCAGCAGCTGGTAGAGCGTAACGCCCAGCGCAAACAGGTCACTGCGCGCGTCGGGCAACTGGCCTTCGGTATCGCCGCTTTTTTCGTAGCCGGGCCACTGCTCGGGGTTCATGTAGCTGGGCGTGCCCGCGTGCAGCTGGCGCGTGGCCTCGGGCTCGCGGCCGGACAGGGCCACGCCCAAATCGAGCACACGCAGCACGCCGTCGTCGCCCAGGTGCAGATTGTCGGGTTTGATGTCGCGGTGCACCACCCCTTGGCGGTGCAGCCAGCCCAGCACGCGCGCGGCCTGCACCACCACCGACACGGCCTGTGGCACGGGCAGGTGCTGGCGGCTGCGCAG
>ENA-UOOA01006363-UOOA01006363.1-human-gut-metagenome-genome-assembly--contig:-P61old-NODE-6363-length-11460-cov-15.358439_pt1 | contig 11460 bp, 7 predicted proteins | sample MGYA00242467_ERZ724014 | MGnify/ENA metagenome assembly ERZ724014
GAATGGGTACGGCAACACTTTGTTCACTTTCTTATTGCACACAAAGGATATCCGACTACCCTTCTTGCCAATGAAGTAATGGTGAAGTTGAACGGTACTACCAAACGATGCGATACAGTACTTTACCGGAGGGATTTATCAGCCCGGATGATTGTAGAATATAAAGCACCACACATTGAAATAACGCAAGCTGTTTTCGATCAGATCACCCGATATAATATGGTACTGAAAGTAGATTACCTGATTGTCAGCAACGGAATGCAACATTATTGCTGCCGTATGGATTATGAACATCAGAGCTATACGTTCCTCCAGGATATTCCTGATTACCATTCTTTATAAAATAATCTGCTGTATTCGCCTTAAAAAAACAGCCTTGCCGACAAGAATAAAATAGCGTCACTATCCCCTCAAGATAGTGACGCTATTTGCCTACTATGGTGACGCTATCCCGAACAGATAGCGTCACTATACCAACGCCCCTTCCAGACAGTCTTCAAACGGCTTTTCACTTCTGCGTTGCAGCATCTTTCCCACTACCATCATCTGCTTTCTTTTTACTGAACCGCTCTTGCAATTTCTGCATCAATTCGTAAAAATTAGGAATATAAATAGTAGCCAATAAAGTATTCATAGCCATACCGAACACAACAGCGGCTCCCAATGCTATACGACTTTGCGCACCTGCGCCGGTAGCGAACAACAACGGCATCACTCCTAGTACAAAAGCAAAAGATGTCATCAGGATCGGACGCAAGCGGACATGTCCCGCTTCAAAAGCAGCTTCCCGAATCGAATTACCTTCGGCACGGAAATCACGGGCAAATTCCACAATCAAAATACCATTCTTTGCCGAAAGCGCAACGAGCAGAATGATACCGATTTGCGTATAAATACTGACCGGAGTTCCCATAATCAGACAGCCAATCATAGCACCCAATAATGCGACCGGCAATCCGATAACGGCTGCCACCGGGCTGGTCCAACTCTCATACTGTGCAGCAAGTACCAGGAAAGCAACAATTAGAGCCATCACGAGTACAATGGTAGTTGTATTTCCTGCCTGTGTTTCCTGATAAGCCACAGAAGTCCATTCATATCCAAACTCATCTCCCAGCTGTTCCTTAAATAATGCTTCCACTTCCTGTATAGCCTGCCCGGTGCTACTTCCCGGAGCAACGTTACAAGTCAGAGAAGCAGTCGAGTACATATTATAACGGTTTATTTGATCCTGTCCTAACTGTTCCTCCACTTTGGTGAAAGAAGAAAAAGGTACCATCTCTCCTGCCGCATTCGGCACACTTAGTTTCAAGACATCATCAATCACGCGCTGTGCCTGATCCCGTGCCTCAATCTTCACCTGATAGATACGGCCGAATTCAACAAAATCATTCACATAAGCCGCTCCCATATAATAGCCCAATGTAGAGAAAACATCATTCAAGGCAATCCCCATAAACTGCACTTTATCACGATCAATATTCAAGAAATACTGCGGAACATTTGCCTGATACTGACTGGACACAGATCCTAAAGCCGGTTTAGAATGATAAGAAGCAAGCAACGCATTGATAGCTTGTTGCATTTCCGTCGGCCCCAGGTTACGCCGGTCTTCCAACTGAAGTTGCAAACCGCCGGAAGCACCCAGTCCCGGAATAGCCGGAGGAACCATCGCAAATACTTCTGCAGCCTGAATAGTCATATACGCTTCACCATTAAAACGGTTGACTACGGCAGCAGCCGTATGCTCCTTCCCTTTCCTTTCATCCCAGTTTTTCAGTACCACAAAATAAGTTGCCGAGTTGCTCTGCTCGCCGCCACCCATTATCGAGAAGCCGGAAATGCCAATATAATTCTTCACTTCCGGATAAGAATCCAGAATTGCATTAACCTTATCTCCCACTGCCTGCGTACGTTCAAGGCTGGCTGCAGGCGGAAGTTGAACAACAGCAATAAAATATCCGTCATCCTCGTCCGGAATGAAAGTAGACGGCCAATGCATAAAGAGCAATACAGCAATAACAGTCAAGGCACCGTAGGAAACAAGAGCCATTCCGGGACGTTGAAGCAACCATTTGACAATCTTGTCATACACTCCTTGCGTCTTGTCGTATGCCTTATTGAAACCTTTGTATATAAAGAAGTTAGAAGGTTTGCTCTTTTCAAGAAACAACGCACAGAGTGCAGGGGTCAATGTCAACGAATTGAAACCGCTCAACACGGTAGAAGCAGCAATAGTCAATGCAAACTGCTTATACAACTGCCCTGAAATTCCACTAATCATCATCGTTGGAATAAACACAGCCAGCAATACAAGCACTACCCCGACAATCGGGCCTGTAATCTCTCCCATCGCTTTCGTCACCGCTTCGCGGGGGGAGTACTGCCCGGTTTCCAGTAACCTCGAAGCATTCTCCACCACCACTATCGCGTCATCCACCACAATGGCAACTGCCAGAATCAGCCCGAACAACGTCAGTGTATTGATAGAGAAACCAAATGCCGCCATCACGGCAAATGTACCAATCAACGATACCGGGATGGTAATACAAGGAATAATCACAGCCCTCCAATTCTGCAAGAACAGGAAAATAACGAGAATCACCAGCAAAGTCGTTTCAAAGAATGTGACCATCACTTCATCAATAGAAGCATGGATCACATCGGTCGTATCCAAAGTGACATTATACGAAACTCCTTTCGGGAAACTTGCCGCCAATTCCTCCATTTTAGCCTTCACTCCTTTGGATACATCCAGCGAATTGGAACCCGGTTGCTGGTAAATAGCAATGGCAGCCGTAGATTTTCCATTCAATCGTGACACTACGCTATATGACGCAGAACCCAAGTCGATGCGTGCAATATCCTTCAGGCGAAGCATCGCTCCGTTCTGTTCGCGGCGGATAATAATATCGCCGAACTGTTCTGGAGATTTCAATCGTCCCTGGACATTCAATGTATACTGAAAAGCATTATTATTATCCTGCCCGATAGGTTGACCGATATATCCGGCAGATACTTCCACATTCTGCGACTGGATGGACTGATAAACCTGTTGCGGTGAAATATTCCGTATACGCATAGCCTCCGGATCGAGCCAGATGCGCATCGAATAGTCCCCCGCTCCCATAACATTCACAGCACCCACTCCGGGCACACGTGTCAGCTGGTCTACTAAATTCAGTTTGGCATAATTAGTCAGATACAGGCTATTGTATACAGAATCCTGCGAAGTCATTGTCAGGAACATCACAATGTTTGAAGACTGTTTCTGCACAGTGACTCCTTGCACTACTACCGGTTCCGGCAGTGATGATTGCGCGATACTTACCCTGTTTTGTACCTGCACAGTTGCCATATCGATGTCCGTACCGACAGCGAATGTAATGGTCAGAGAATACGCTCCCGAAGAGGAAGAATTGGAAGACATATAAAGCATACCATCTACACCATTCACCTGCTGTTCGATAGGAATACCCACTGTTTGGGCAACAGTTTCAGCATTTGCCCCGGGATAAACGGCAGAGACCTGCACCGTTGGCGGCGTGATCTCCGGAAATTGCGCCACAGGCAATATATTGAGTGTGACCAGACCGGCTACTACAATAAGCAGGGCAAGGACAGTAGCAAATATCGGTCGGTTGATAAAAAACTTAGAAAACATAATATATAGGTTTAAAAGCAGCCTTTCCACAGCCTTCTCCCAAGAGAGGGAGCAAGAAAGTTACTTTTGTTAATTAATCGGTTTTAAGTACATCACCTTTATTGATTTCATTTGTTAGTCAAATCAGTTACCAAAGAGACTTTACTTTTCTCTCTTGGGAAGAGAATCAGGAAGAGGCTTTATCTTCATTCCGTCTCTGACTTTCATCAAAGCCTCTGTGACATACTGTTCTTGCGGAGAAAGTCCTCCCACTATCTGCCGTAAAGTGCCGTCGACCAACTGTCCTATTTCAATATGCCGGTAATGAACTATATTCGAATCATTTACAACATATAAATATTTACCCAACTGATCGGTCCCGATAGAACCTTCCTTCACCAACACCGCATTTTTAGCTTCTCCATAAGGTAAAGTAATGCTTACATACAACCCACTCTTCAATATCCCTTTCGGATTATCAAAATTGGCACGAACCGTCAGCGTTCCTGTATTCAAATCTACATTGGGTGAAAGATAGTCGAGGGCAGCCGGATAAGTTTCAGTTCCCTCCTTTCCCAGTTGAACCATTATTTTCTGCGGAAGATTGGCAGGTAATTGTTGGTTATCCATAGCCATCGTCAACCATTGATTATCAGCTACATTGAAGTAAGCATACATCTGATTATCCTTATAAATAGTAGCCAATGTAACCGGCTGCAACGAGCCGCCGACATAACTTCCTACATCCACTGTCGCCTTACTGATAGTGCCATCAAACGGCGCACGAACATAACAATATCCCAAGTTTGTACGGGCGGTGCTCAAAGCAGCTTCCGCATTGCTGACAGCTGCAACCCCTTCTGCCACAGACGATTCAGCCTGAAGCACCTGTATCTGACTGACAGCATCACTCTTTACAGCCTCTTTCATACGGCTATAATTATTACGGGCATATTCCAGTTGAGCCTGGGCGGTTTTCAGTTCTGCTTCTGCCTGCTCCACCTTGTCTTTATACAAAGTAGGTTCAATGACAAACAGCAGTTGTCCCTGTTTCACTCGTCCGCCAGGAACATACGAGGTAGACTGCAAGGTTCCGTTCACTCGGGCCACAAGATTCACCGTTTTTTCAGTTGTCAGATAGCCCGGGTAATCTTTCGTCAAAGTAATATCCTCCACTACGGGTTTGGTCACGCTAATTTCCGGAGTGGGCATACCTCCCATCGCTCCTGTACTTTTCTTCTCCTTGCAACCTGTCAATATAGGCAGTGCAAGAAAGATATACATCAGTTTTTTCATATCTGTTAGGTTATATATTTTTTGATTGATTTTTTTATTCTCTCCAACCGCCTCCCAAAGCCTTGTAGAGGGCTATCAGTTGCAAAAGTGAACTCCCTTGTGCCTGTACCAGCTGATTCTCGTAAGATAACAGAGAACGTTGCGCATCGAGTACGTTTTGGAAAGGCGAGAGCCCCTGCTTGTACAGTTCCAGTGAAAGTTTCAATGTCTCAATCCCTTGATTACGCACTTCCCGCAGGGCGACAATCTGTTTGATTGAATTCCGGTAGCCATTCATAGCGTTGTCAGTCTCCTGTACGGCAGTCAAAACCGTCTGGTTAAACTGATTGATCGCTTCATCCAGTTGCGCTTTTGCCAGTCGGGTTGCGTTCACTAACTGTCCTCCGCTGAAAATAGTCCAGCTCAATGACGGAGCGATTTCATAAGTCATACTTTTACTTTTGGTGAGATCCTTCAAATCACGGGCGGCATATCCAAATGATCCTTTCAAGAAAACTTTCGGCAACCAATCCGCTTTTGAGGCTCCCAGCAATGCCGCTTGTGCATTCACGCTCAATTCCGCACCTCGTACATCAGGCCGTCTCAATAACAAATCGACAGGTAGCCCCACTCCGATCGGTTCCATGTAATCGGGCAGTGTTCCGCCGGATTCGAGAACCGGACGAATATCCTGCGGATACATTCCCAATAAAACGGCCAATGTCGTTATATACTGATTGATACCCGCTTCCAGTTGAGGAATGGAGGCTTTCGTATTATACAACACAGACTTAGCCTGTGCCACATCAAGCTTGGCAACAAGTCCGGTATTATAGCGTACTTCCGTGATTTTCAAAACTTCCTCCTGCGAAGCACTGTTTTTCTTCACCACCTCAAGTTCTTGTTGCAATTCCCTTAGATTGATATAGGCCGAGGCTACCTCCGCAGCCAACGAAACCATAACACCTGTGTACTCTTCCTTACTGGCGGCAAAATTCTCTTTCTGTGCTTTTACCCGCTTGCGGATACTGCCAAAGATATCCAACTCCCAACTCATACTCAACGAAGCATCATAATAATGATCCGTTGTTTGAGGCAGCGAACTGGTATTTCCACTTGTTTCCTGACGGGTCCATCCTGCATTCAGTCCGATGGAAGGAAAGAAATTACTACGTTCTATCCAAAGATTGGCACGGGCAGCGGCTATACGGTTGATTGCCATTGCAACGGAATAATTACGATCTACTGCCAGAGCTATCAAAGAGTCCAGTTTGGCGTCTTGGAATGACTTCCACCAATGGTCATCCACCGGAAGTATCTGTTGAAACACTTCCCCGCTCTCTTCCCAATCGTTAGGGAGCGGAGCTTTCAAATAACGGTTTGCAGTCTGTCCAACCGCAGTTACAGTTGAAAGAAACATAAGGAGCGATGTGCCCCACACTCGTATACTCATATCAGTTCAGGTTTTTATGAAATGAAAAGATAACAACTAAAGGGTAAGTTTGTTTACCGGAGTAAAATTGGAGTAAAACTCCCACGCGACGCAATATTATTTTGAAGTATTCGATTTCCCTTTATACGGGCACTTACTAAAACAAAAAAAGCCCCGCATTGCTGCAGGGCTTACTTTATATATCAAAATAGTAACTTTACTTACTACTTCACTGCTTTCTTTATTCAGCAGTTTTTCTTCTGATAGCTCTTTTGGTAGTAGTTGCCGGAGCTTCTTCCACCTTGTGTTCGATTTGCACACCAGCCAATTCCGGGTCAATCATAATACGTCCGCAGTATTCGCAAACGATTACTTTCTTACGAGAACGGATATCCAGTTGTCTCTGGGGCGGAATCTTGTTAAAGCAACCACCACATGCGTCACGTTGCACATACACAATACCCAATCCGTTACGAGAGTTCTTGCGGATACGTTTGAAAGACTGCAACAGACGTGGTTCAATCTTAGTTTCCAAGTCTTTAGCTTTGTCTCTCAATTTCTCTTCTTCCTGTTTGGTTTCAGAGATAATTTCATCCAGTTCGCTCTTTTTCTGCTCCAGGTCTTTCATTCTTTCGTTAAGAATCTGATCGTTCTTTGTCACTTCAGCCTCTTTTTCTTCTTTATCAGCAGAATATTCTTTGATTCTCTTTTCGCAAAGTTCGATCTCCAATGTCTGGAATTCGATTTCCTTTGTCAAGAAGTCATATTCACGGTTGTTGCGAACATTGTCTTGTTGTGACTTATATTTTTCTACTGAAGCCTTTGCTGTTTCGATTTCTACTCTCTTGCCGGCAATAGCAGATTTCAGTTCATCCACTTCAGCTTTGATCTTGTCGATACGGGTACTCAAACCGGCAATTTCATCTTCAAGGTCTTGCACTTCCAACGGAAGTTCACCTCTCAATGTCTTGATTTCATCAATCTTAGACAACATCGTTTGCAGTTGGAACAGTGTCTTCAGTTTCTGTTCTACCGTCAACTCATTCGGATCTTTTTTTGCTTCTCTAGCCATTTTACTTATAAATATTTTATGGGATTCGTATTTATTTTACTCAATTGGAGTGCAAAATTAGGAAATAAATCCCGGATTATGGAATAAAAAATTTCTTTTGTATATTGTTCGCTTTCGTAATGACCAATCTCTGCCATCAGAATATCTTCTTCATGGCCGAAATAATCATGATATTTAATTTCGCCGGTAATAAAAACATCCGCTCCCGACCGGATTGCCTGTGGAAGCAAAAATGCACCTGCACCGCCGCACAATGCCACTTTCTGTATCTCTCTTCCCTTCAGCTTGTTGTGACGCAAACATCCCACTTCGAATGTCTTTTTGATGCGTTTCAAAAATTCGAGTTCTGTCTCCGATTCATCCAGTTCACCGACAATTCCCGATCCCGCCTGCGACCAGTCGTTCAATAACGGATAAATGTCGAATGCCGGTTCCTCATAAGGATGGGCAGCCAATAAAGCCTTGATGGTTTCCGCCTTTTTAAAGGAAGGAAGAATCGTTTCAATCCTCACCTCCTCTTCGTGGTGCAGTTCTCCGATTGTTCCACAGAAAGGATGCGTTCCCTCTTTTGCACGGAAAGTTCCCTCTCCTTTCAGATTGTAACTGCATGAATCATAGTCGCCTATATTTCCGCATCCGGCAGCAAATAGTGCTTCTCGCACCGCGTCAGCTTGTGCGTAAGGAACAAACGTCACCAACTTAACCAAGTTATTCTCTTTCGGCTCAAGCACTTTCAAATTCTTCAATCCGATTTTTTCGGCTATCTTATAATTTACTCCACCTTGTGCATTATCCAGATTGGTATGCGCCGAATAGATCACAATATCATTCTTTATTGCTTTCAATATACAGCGTTCCACATAATCCTTGCCCGTAATGGATTTATATCCTTTAAAAATCAGCGGATGATGAGATATAATGAGATTGTAACCCAACGCGATCGCTTCATCCAACACTGCTTCAGTAACGTCAAGACACAACAAAGCCCCTGTTGCTTCCGCTTCTGTCAATCCGATTTGCAGGCCGGCATTATCAAAGCCGTCTTGCAATGGCAGAGGCGCGAATCGTTCAAGGGCGCTTACTATTTGCTTAATTTTCATTATTTGGTAGAAAATTTGGTTGCAAATATAATAAATAAAAAAGGAATAATCATACTAAACGGTCGTTTTTTAGAGAATTTATCGTTATCCGTTTTCTTGAGACCACCGTAAAAGATATCAAACACCACCCGAAAACTATCAAATAAGACCTAAAAACTATCCGATGATAGAAATTCCCCTAAATTCCGTCGGATTCTCCCCCAGCGGGATCGACAAAATACCTTAAACTTGCAACATCAAAATTTTAACAACGAATACTCACATTTTAAAAACAACACATATGAAAAGTTTAAGCTTCAGAAAAGACTTGGTAGGCGTTCAGGAAGAACTACTACGTTTCGCATACAAACTGACAACAGACCGCGAAGAAGCAAACGATTTGCTGCAGGAAACCTCATTAAAAGCATTAGATAACGAAGAAAAATATACACCTGATACAAATTTCAAAGGATGGATGTATACCATCATGCGCAACATCTTTATCAATAACTATCGTAAGGTAGTTCGTGACCAGACATTTATTGACCATACGGACAATCTCTACCATCTTAATTTACCGCAAGATGCAGGGTTTGAAAGTACGGAAAAGACATACGACCTGAAAGAGATGCACCGCGTAGTCAATGCTCTTCCGAAAGAATACAGAGTTCCGTTCGCCATGCACGTTTCCGGATTCAAATACCGCGAAATTGCAGAAAAACTGAATCTTCCGTTGGGCACTGTAAAGAGCCGTATCTTCTTCACGCGCCAGAAATTACAGGAAGAACTGAAAGACTTCCGCTAAACCCTAACTATATCTACATCAGTTTCAGATTAAACAATTGATTTCATTTTTCAGTTTTATCAATAGGCAAAAGGCAAAGAGAGCGTATATTCTTTTTGCCTTTTGCCTGTTTTCATCGGACAAATATGGATAAAAATCAATGCCGGAATAAAAACTAATTATAAAATTCTGCGTAAAACTTCCGTTATTTATTGAAAATCTGTATTTTTACTTCCACTAAATAATAAATACGATGAAAACAATTCTGACTCTACTGTTGCTGATAGTTGTGACGACCTCTTGTCAACTCAAAAAGAGTGATAATACGGATACGGCTGTAGCCGAGTCTACAGAAATTGACAATGCCGAAGATTGCACGGCAGATACGGTCAAAGCTACTGCTATCTTCTGGATTGATAAAGCAGAAACCAAACACTGCAAAGAGTACGGCTTTCGTACCATCAAAGCCCATGTTCTTATTCGTGAAGATGGAAAGGTCGATTTGATGTCATTCGTCAAAAAACAATCCCCGGCTGTAGAGACGTACATACGCCATCATCTTTCCAAATTTAAAGTGTCGGAAAAGATGTTTGAAGGCGGGTATGTGCAACCCGGAGAACAATTCGTGCAGCTTCGCTGCTTATGGGGAATGTTGAAAGGCAAGTAATCAATGTGCTCACAACCGGAGCTAAAAGCAAAGATAACCCGTTGTCTTAGCGTCTAGTTTTTGCTTTTCATCTGTACTTTGTTTTTCAGCGCATACCGCTCGTCTACCACACTGTCGGTAGGAAAGAAAGTGAAAATAAGCCGCCACTCTCCTTCTTTATAGATAAATTTACGCCCGCTGGCTCCACGAAGAATTGCTTCGTGCTTTTCCCGCAGGAACGATTCGATGCGTTCCGGCATTTCAGTACCGGATGCCGCAAACTCCACTGTTATAAAAAAATGCGGAATAGAAGCTTCAGCCACTTTACGGAATATCTGATCGGTAACTGTCATTTTCGGGGTTCTTTGGTTACCTCTAATAATTTCCCGTATGCGTCAAAAGATCGGCGTGAAGCCAATGAAATAGTTATCATTAGCGACAGCATAGATGCCGTAAAAGTAATCACCATAATCATCATCTGATACTTGATGGCAACATTCGGACTGCTTCCTCCCAGAATTTGCCCGATCATTGTGCCCGGAAGAGCAACCAATCCCATCACGGAAATGTTCGCAATCAGCGGACTGAAGGATTTAATAATGGCCTGTCGGATAAATGGAGCCTGCGCTTCCTGCCTTGTTGCTCCGTTCCCTAATAAATAACGGTACAACTGTTGCTCACGTTTCAATCCGCTATAATACGTATTCAAAGCTATCACATTGCTCGAAAGCATATTACCCATCAGGATACCGAATATCGGAATAAAGTATTGGGCGCTAAATATATTGTCCAATTGAAGAACAATACCGATAAAGTACAAGCCTACCAGTACAACACTACAAAGAAATCCTACCGTAATAGGGATTAATAAGATACGATGTTTCAACTGGGTACGCACCAGTGCTGTCTGTCCAGCTACGAATATCATAATTATCACCCAAAGGAAGTTAATCCAGGGATTGTTCCATAAAAAGAGATATTTCAGATACATGCCGATAAAGAACAGTTGGATAATCATCCGTATTGTACCAATCAGTGCAGGTTTCAGTAGTCCCGTTTTAAACTTCCAAAGATAAAAGAACGGGATGGCAAGCAGAAGCAAGCCTATAAAAAGATTATAATATGATATATCAATCGTTCCCACAGTGTATTCTTAACAATTCTATCCGATTCGTGTTAGCGTTCTCTCCAATCGTTACAATTCTATTAGATAATGACAACCCGAAGCAAAGTCCTTATCATGCGATACAGCCAGCACTGCTGTTCCCTTTTCCGCCTGTCGCCGGAAAAAAGACAAGACCCTACCGGTCGAATCGGCATCCAAAGCAGAAGTCGGTTCGTCTATAATAATCAGAGGTTTATTGAGCATAGCGGCTACGGCGAGCATGATGCGTTGACGCTGACCGCCCGACACTTCATTCACTCTCTTGGTATATAATTCATGTTCCAGTCCCAATTCATCAAAACAGGCAAAAAGCCTTTCTTCCGAAAAAGGGACAGAACGGTTCACTTTCAGTCCGAACGGGAGA
>ENA-UOOA01006367-UOOA01006367.1-human-gut-metagenome-genome-assembly--contig:-P61old-NODE-6367-length-11448-cov-6.094532_pt1 | contig 11448 bp, 7 predicted proteins | sample MGYA00242467_ERZ724014 | MGnify/ENA metagenome assembly ERZ724014
ATTCTGACATTGGTTTACTAAGTTTACTGTAAACTTTTTTCAGGACAATACATTATGGTTGCTCTACCCTTTCGCTATCTCATAAACATATCATGAACATAGCAACTACATAACATGAATACTGACGGGTGTATGTGCTCCGTTCGGGTTATGTAGGAATTTTGTAGCTGCCTGCGGGAAGGGATAGAGAAGGGATTAGTAGGGTATGGCTCAGCCCTGTTTTTAAGAATGTATTTATTAGAATTAATTTTGCTTTTGATTTTAAAAAAAACGTGTTTCCATTCACCCGTTTTGATTTTTATTTAGTCCTACTTGTAAAAAATGAGAATAGATATGGCTATTTCAGATTACATGGAAGATTTGATTTATCGAGTGCTGGCAGGCGAGGTGGACGAGCTAGAACGGAAGGAGTTCGAGACGTGGTTACGGGAAAATGATGAACACCGTGTCTTTTTTGAAAAAATAGAACGGGCTTGGTACACGGGGAAATATGCGGCCCGATGGAAAAACGTGGAGATGAGTGCCGCATGGAAGGCCGTGGAACACGGGCGGGAACAGAGACAAAGGCGTCGATTCAGACGGATCGGGTGGGGAGTGGCAGCGAGCGTGGCGGTGTTGGTCGGAATAACATGGATTGTGGGACAGAGAGAAGAAGGATCCCTTGTTTCGGTTGTGGCTCAATCTTCGGTGGTAAAACCGGGTGAGGCGAAAGCTCGCTTGGTGTTATCATCAGGGGTTGAGGTTGAGTTGGGATGTGTAAATGGAGATATAATTAATGAAAAGGGGGGGCCGATTCTGAACGGGAAAGAGTATATTGATTATAGTAAACAGGAAAACACCTTGCAGGGAGATGTCGTGTATAACGAGTTGATTGTTCCGCCGGGAGGAGAGTACCGACTAGTGCTGGCTGATCGTACGGTAGTTTATATGAATTCCGAATCTCGATTGAAGTATCCGGTGATGTTTGGCGGGAAAAATCGCATGGTGGAATTGGAAGGAGAGGCGTATTTTGAAGTCTCCAAGGATGAAGATCATCCTTTTATTGTGCGTACGGAACGTTTGGACGTGACGGTATTAGGTACAGGATTTAACGTGATGGCCTATAAGCAGGATCCCCGGACAGAGGTTACCTTGGTAAAGGGAAAGGTGGATGTAAGAAGAGGGAAAATTAACGAGATATTGACACCTAGCCGACAATTTGTGATGAACAACGAGAATCAAGAGTATGAGGTGAAGACTGTAAATGTGGCTACTTACGTGGACTGGAAGGACGGGGTGCTCAATTTTGACGGAATGCCGTTGGAAGAGTTGGGAGATAAACTGGGACGTTGGTATGAAGTGAAGTTTTTCTTCACGAAAGAGAGCTTGAAACGGTTGAAGTTTTCGGGTGCTTTTAAGAAATATAACGAGATTGGTTACATACTTTCTTTAATCGAGGCAACGACCAATGTTACTTTTAAAATCGATAAAGATATGATTGTTGTTAATGAAAAATAGAGAATAGGATTACTTCTGGGGAATAAAAATACCGGAAAGTGTTAGGACCACGATCCGGTAATCACTCCCGAAGAAGTATTTAAGTATCACTTAATTTACAAATGTATGAAAAAAAGTAATGTCTTGTGGCTTGTTTTGTCAAAAAATAAGCAGCAACAATTATCGAAAATTATGAAATTGACTTGGATTTTTTGCGTCTGTTTCGTATGTTCTCTGTCTGCAAACGTGATGTCGCAGCAGAGGGTGAACATGAATCTTGGGAAAACGTCAATTAAAACGGTTTTTGAGGAAATTCGACGGCAAACGGGAAAGATCATTATCTATAATGATGATCGTTTAGGCTTGGAACGGGTGGTGAAGGCCGATTTTAAAGAGGCAGATGTACGGGCCGTGCTAGATAAGGTGTTGGCCGGTAGTGGGATGACCTATCGTTTCGTGGATGATTATATCGTTATTGTTCCCGAGGTGAAGGCAATGCGGGATAGTACGGTGAAACAATTCCAGATAAAGGGAAAGGTGACAGATAAAAAGGGAGAGGTGATTCCTGGGGTAACGGTACGTCTGGATAGCACAAGTTTAGGTGCCGCAACGGACGTGAACGGGGAGTTCTCGCTGACGCTATCTATGGACAAGGGAACACTTGTTTTTTCCTTTATTGGGATGAAAACGCAGAAGGTGAAGTACATGGGCCAAAAATATCTTAACGTGGTGATGGAGGAAGATGCTTTGGAAGTGGAAGAGGTTGTTGTCAATGGTTATTTTTCCAAGAGCAAGGAAAGTTTCACGGGTAACGTGGTTTCCGTGAACAAGGAGGAGTTGGCCAAGGTGTCGTCTAGTAATCTGATTAGTGCTTTACAGGTGTTTGATCCTTCTTTCCGGTTGCGCGAGAATGTTGACATGGGATCGAATCCGAATAGTTTACCTGATTTTCGTATTCGTGGTAATTCTGGTTTTGGAGTGGAAGGCGTGTCTGAGGCCACGTTTAGGAATGACCCGAATTTACCCACTTTTATTTTGGATGGTTATGAGGTCGATGTAGAAAAAATCTTTGACTTGAATATTGACCGGATCGAGAACGTGACGATTTTAAAGGATGCTTCGGCTACAGCTATTTACGGTTCCCGGGCGGCGAATGGGGTCGTGGTGGTAACGACGAAAGCTCCGGAAGAAGGAAAGTTGAGAGTGTCTTATAATATGAATATGGCGATCAATGCTCCGGATTTGTCTGATTATAATTTGATGAATGCCAGGGAAAAATTGCAGGCAGAGTTGGATGCCGGGTTGTATGATTCGGATGATCTTTATTCCCAGCAGTTGCTACGGATGGATTATGCAGAGCGTTTGGAACGAGTGAAGAAAGGGGTAAACACGTATTGGTTGTCTCAACCTTTGCATGTTGCAGTCGGACATAAACATTCCTTGTATGTAGAGGGGGGGGACCAGAGCGTGCGTTACGGAATTGATGTGAATTACCAGGCTAATCCGGGAGTGATGAAAAAATCTTCGAGAGATCGGTTCGGGATCGGTTTCCTGCTTTCTTATAATTTGAATAATAAGTTGTTGTTTAGAAATAAGTTGAGCGTGGATAAGGTGAAAGCGAAAGAATCACCGTATGGTTCTTTCAAGGATTATGCCAAGGCGAACCCGTATGATCAGATTTATGATGAGGATGGAAATTTGATTAAATCATACCAACCGCACGTGAGTACGAGTAACCGTTTCTTGAATCCATTGTACGAATCAACATTGAATCATAAAGATAACACAACGTACACGGAGTGGACGGATAATTTTGATTTTGACTGGTTTATCAGCGAGCATTTCAGATTGAAAGCCAGAGTGTCGTATTCGGAGCGTACGGACAAGCAAGAAAAATTTACAGATCCGGAATCAGCGATTTACAATGAATCAGATTATCAAGACGGAGAAGGAATTTTGAAGAGGGGGGAGGCATATAGTTTCCAAGAGAAGAGTTCTAACTTGGATATGAACATGGTGTTCAGTTATAACCAGCAGTTGGGTAGTCATTTTTTGAATGCCGTGTTGGGAGGTAATGTTATTGAGACTCGGTTTGAAAACGAATCATATAGCGTGATAGGTTTCCCGTCGGGCAGTATGGATTACATCTCTTTTGGTAAAGAGTTTAAAGATTTAACCCCGGAAGGAAGTGAGGGATTATCCCGTTTGGTTGGTTTGTTTGTAAACTTGAATTATACTTGGAATAATATTTATTTGCTGGATTTATCTGGCCGTTTGGATGGATCGTCAAAATTCGGTTCCAAGAAGAGATATGCCCCGTTCTGGTCGGCAGGTATTGGTTGGAACGTGCATAATGAAAAATTCTTTGAAGGGTTGAAGGGAGTAATCAATCATTTGAAACTTTCTGCGAATGTGGGGGCTACCGGTAAAGCTTCTTTCGAAGCATACGAGGCTCAGGATGTGTACGAGTATTACAAGGGACAATGGTATGCCGGAGGTTTGGGGGTGATCATGAATAACATGGGAAATACAAACCTGCAATGGGAAAAGACACATACGTTTGACGGGAATTTTGAAATTCAGTTTTTAAATGGATTGGTCAGTGCTAATATGAACTACTACGTGAAGACAACGAAAGATTTGCTTGCGGATATTACTTTACCGCCTTCTTCAGGTTTTGAAAGTTACAGGGATAATCTGGGAGAGCTGGAAAATAAAGGATATGAAATTTCGTTGAGAGGTTTCTTGGTGCGGGATAAGGATTTAGTCGTGAATGTTTTCGGATCGATCGCACATAATAAGAACGTGATTAAAAAGATTTCCAATTCATTGGAAACGTACAACAAGAAAGTGGATGATGAGCAGGATAATTATGAACCGGGATGGGGAGAAGCGATGGAGACAGCCAAACCTCAGGTGCAATTTAAAGAGGGACAGTCAACCACGGCGATTTATGCGGTAAAGTCTCACGGAATAAACCCGATGAACGGGAAAGAGGTGTTTGAGGATTTGAAAGGTAACCTGACTTACGAGTGGAGTGCAGCCAACAAGATCGTGTGCGGGGATACGGAACCCAAGGTTTCGGGTGCTTTTGGTGCCAATGCGGACTGGAAAGGGTTTAATATTAATGTTAGTTTCTTGTATCAATGTGGAGGACAAGTGTATAACCAGACGCTCGTAGACCGGGTGGAGGATGCAAATTTGAGTTGGAACGTGGATCGCCGGGTGTTGAAAGGCAGGTGGAAAGAACCGGGTGATCACACTTTCTTTAAAGATATTAAGAATCGGGATCGGACGGAGGTTTCTTCTCGTTTTGTTCAGGATGAGAACGTGTTACAATTTAAATCATTATCATTTTCTTATTCTTTCCCAACAGAATTGATTCAAAGATGGAGCTTGGAACGATTGAAGTTGACGTTCCAAATGGAGGATATTTTCAGAATATCTAACGTGAAACGGGAACGAGGTCTGGATTACCCGTTTGCCAGAATTTTTAACGTGGGATTACAGGTTCAATTTTAATCCTGTAGAAATGTAAAATAATGGATGATATGAAAAAGAGAATATTGATTATTTTTACGTTATTCGTGTTTGCTTTGACGAACAGCAGTTGTGATAGTTGGCTGGATGTGACCCCGCAAGCACAAGTGAATGCCGAGAAATTGTTTTCTAAACCCAAAGGGTTCGAGAATGCCTTGTATGGTATATATACCTCGATGACGGATGCATCTTCGTATGGAACGCACATGACGTTCGGGTTGATGGATGTGTTGGCCCAGTATTATGATGTTTACCAGGACAAGTATCACTTTCTTTACGAGGCATCCCGGTATAATTACAAAAATTCGAATTCTCAAGATGTGATTAAGAATTTGTGGTTAAAGAATTACAATAGTATTGCGAATTGTAATGTTTTATTGGATTACTTGAGTGAGAAGTCCCCCTCGTTTTTTGAAGGTGAAGAGTATAAGTTTTTGGTTGCGGAAACGAAAGCATTAAGGGCTTACTTACATTTCGACTTGTTGAGAGCATTTGCCCCGTCATGGAAGGAGAATTCAGAGGCTTTGTGTTTGCCTTATGCCGATAACTTCACGGACCGGGTGCATGGTCAAAAAAAGACGAGCGAGATAGTTCGATTGATTTTGACAGATCTTGATAGTGCCCGAACGATGTTAAGTACGGTTGATCCGGCCCGGGAAGAGGGTTTTAAGGATATGTATAACCATTATGTGACAGAAATCGGGAACGATTTTACAACAGCCCGGGCGTATCGCATGAACTATTGGGCAATTACTGGGTTGATGGCTCGTGTGTATCATTACATGGGGGATGAAAGGGCTTACACGTATGCCCAAGAAGTTATCCAGGCCGGGAAAGATGGGTTCTTCCCTTTTACCGAGGAAAGTGCAGTGAGTGCTCCTTTGAAGAGTCGGGATGTCGTCATGCAAAACGAGATTCTGTTTGCATTGAATTATGCCGGTATTCATGATTTGTGGTACTCTTATGACGCCTCTCAAGATAATTACTACACGATAAATGATGTTACTTCCATTTATCCTTCTTCTGATGATTTTCGGAAGGAATATTTGGTAATTACGAATAGTAATGGGTATGATATATCGGTTAAATATGCGGATGTGGATTCTGAAAATGGGGGGAAAGTTCCGATGATCCGTTTGTCTGAAATGTATCTGATTGCGGCGGAAAGCGGTTTTAATGCCCATAAAGATGTTGCCATCGGTTTGCTTGAAGAACTGCGTAAAAACAGGGGTATAGCCGAGGAAATTTCAACAACGATTACTTACGATAATTTCGTGAAGGAGTTGACAAGAGAGGCTCGTCGGGAATTTATAGGGGAAGGTCAGTTGTTTTACTGGTATAAACGTTTGGGCTTACCGGTTGATCAAGGGAGTACCACGATAACGCTTGAACCGTCTCAATTCTGTTTGCCGTTGCCAGCTACGGAAGTAGAGTTTGGCGGGCGTAAGGAAGATTATTTAAATAATTAAGTAGTAGATTAATATTTGGCTATGAAAATATTATATGTAATTATCATGATGTTGTTTCTTGGAATGGTGTCATGTTCGGAAGATAACCTGAAAGGGTATTCCAGTAGTAACTATATACAATTTGATAAGTTGTCAAAAGATAGTACCGTTTTCTCGTTTGCTTATGATGAGACGCTGGAATCGGGAACGGTGGCTTTGAAATTAGTGATGATTTCGCCTCTGGTAGATCGTGACCGGAAGTATAACGTGAAGTTTTTGCAGGATGAAAGTTCTGCCCAAGCCGGGGTGGATTTTGAAATGCCAGCTGAAGAACAGGTGATTGCAGCAAATGATTCGGTTGCTTATCTGAATGTTATTGTAAAAAGAAATAAAGCACTTAAAGGGAGTGCGATAGCCGTTTTCGAAGTGCAGGCATCAGATGATTTTATGCCGGGAATTGAGGCAAATCGGAAAGGGCGGATTTTTATCACGAATCAATTAACTCGTCCGGGGTGGTGGAATGACTGGCACGAGGCGAACGGGTTGGGTACTTATTCTGACTTGAAATACCAAACTTTTATTCGGGAAATCGGGGTGACGGATATGACGTTAGAGGCAGACGGGGGAGAGATGAATTACTCGACGATGCGGGCTTACGTGCTGCAATTCAAATATTGGTTGCAGGACCATCCAATTGAAGATGAGGATGGTAGTTTGATGAAAGTGGCAATGAGAGGTTAATATTTAAAGATGAAGTTATGAAGAGATTATTTGTATATATCATCACGGTAATGGCGTTGTTCATTGCCGGATGTTATGAAGATAAAGGAAATTATGACTATGATACCGTGCCGCAGGTTTCTGTGAGCGGTATAGAGAAAAGTTATGATTTTTACGTGGGTTCACAGGAAACGATTACCCCGACGGTGACCTGGACAAATGGTAAGCCGGATAAGGTTTCTTATGCTTGGAGAATAAACAATAAGGTGGTTTGCGAGGAAGAAAGTCTGAATTTTGTTGTGGGAGACCTTCCCGTGAAAGCCGGATTGTATGCCGAGTTTACGATTACCAATGAGGATTTAGGGGTAGAGTATATCAACCGTTTTAACGTATCGGTTTATTCCACGTATTATTCCGGATGGATGCTCTTGGCGGATAAAGGTAACGTTTCCGAGTTGTCCTATGTTCGGGATGATGGGGGACTTTATGCGGATATTTATAAAAGCGTGAACGGGACGGATTTGGTCGGGGGGGCTTGTGCCTTGATGGAACATTGGTTGCCGACGTCAGAAGAGATCGGACAGATTTTCGTGGCTTGTCAGGATGGACCAGAATATTCTGTGGAATTGGATGGAAACACGTTTAGTAAAATGGTAGCTACGAAGGATGAGTTCGTGGGGGATGCACCCAAGGATTTCAAGCCTATGAGAATGAATTGCGTGACGAATTACGATTATCTTATCAGTAATGGTAAGTTGTATGTACGTAATATTCAAGCATCATATGATGCTCTTTATCAGGATGGTCTGTTTCCAAATTTCCCTTATCCAGGTGATTATGAATTAATAAATCTGGGAATTCGGGGAAACTTGCTTTTTAGTAATGATATTATCTGTTTTGATAAGAAAACTTCAAGTTATATGTTGGTGCGAACCGGAGAAATGAAACGATTTGATTACACGAATGATTCGGAAAAGGCATTTATCCCTTACGATATGGGGAAAACGGTACTGGATGGAGGACCAATCTCGACGGCAACCCCGACGGATGAATTCCTGACAGTTCTGAAATCGAATTTGGAAAACAAGGCATACGTGCAGAAATTCCGATTCTCCGGATGGGGTGCGAAGACGTATCGGTCGATCTCGGAGGTGGAGTTTCCTGATCCTTCAATCATCAATGAGAATACGAAATTCGCTGTTTGCCAGAATCGTCCTTACGTGTATATAGCATCAGGTAACGTGCTGTATGTTTATAATCACAAGGATAATACGGTAAAGCCATTACGTTCTGATTTTGGACGGACGATTCGGGATATTGCTGTTTGTCCCACGAATTATGAACGTTTGGGTATTGCTTTGGAGAATACGGATGACACGTCGAAGAGTGACTTTATGGTACTGGATGTTTCGGTCGTTGGGGATGGAAAAACTCTGGAAGGAATGGAATTTATCGGAAAGTTCGGTCGTGTGGTGGATTTAATTTATAAGATAGGTAATCAGTGGGATACTTATTAATAAATCAGTATTCTCCCGCTTAGCGGGAGAATACTTTAATGTATAGGTGATGAAAGTATGTAAAAATGTATGGCTATTGGTTAGCTTGCTATGCCTGTTTTGTGCATGTAAAGAACGGGAACATGATCGTTTCACGATTTCCGGGGTGATGGAGGGATTGCCTAGAGGTGTCGTGAAGTTGTACACGAATCCGCCGGGAAATGTTTTACTGGATAGTTGCGAGGTGAAAGATGGGAAGTATTTTTTGGAAGGGAAGATCACGGAGCCTCAAGTCGGTTTGTTATTTTTTGACATGGAACCGCAATACCAGCGATTGGGAGCCTCAATGGTGGCAATATTTATAGAACCGGAGGATATGAAGGTGTATAGCGAATTGAATGACGTGAAAAAAACGTTGAAGTTTACTTCTGCCCCAATTAATGAAGATATTCAAAAGTATAATGTTTATTTGAAGTCTTTACCAGAGAAACAAATGGTTGCAGAGCTTAATGGCAAAATCCAGATGGCTTTTGCCGAGGCTAGGATGGAAGAAGTGCGGGAGATGAGTCGAAAGCGAGATTCGTTGCAAATGGTGATTATTGACCGGTTGTTTGCTTTTGAGCCGGGAGTTTCTAAAAGTCAGGCAGCAGCTTATTTGGTGGCTCAATTGTCCGCATCTTTGGATGTTGTGCAAAGAGGGAAGATAGTGGAAAAGTTTGATCCGAGTTTTACTGATTCTTATTATCTGAACGGAATGCAGGAAAGCGTGGAGCGGGAAACGGCTTTACAGCCGGGAAAAGCCTTCCCAGATTTTCAGGTGTTTGATAAAGATGGTAGGAAGTACACCTTGGCTGATTTCCGGGGAAAATATTTATTTGTTGAATTTAGTGCATCCTGGTGTGGCTGGTGTAAAAAAGAGATTCCTTTTATTCGTAAAGCATATCACGCTTTAAAAGATAAAAATGTTGCTTTTGTAACGATGATGATGGATGATCGGAAAGAGGCTTGGTTACATGAGATCAAGGAGTATAATATCGAGTGGTATTGTTTGTCTGATCTGAAAGGGATGAAAAACAGTCCTTTGGCTAAGGCTTATAATTTGGGAGGAATTCCAGATTCTTTCGTGGTTGATCCGGAAGGGCGAATCGTGTGTCGGGACTTGAGGGGGAATGAAGTATTGGAGACATTATCTACATTGTGTAATTAATGGAATAAGGTATGTATAAGATATTAATCGGTTTGTTTTTATCTGTATTGTGCTTGCAGGCAAAATGTCAAATGCAATTTGATGAGGGAAGTTTCTCGGAGGTTCTGGCAAAAGCAAAACAGGAAAAAAGGATGGTGTTTATGGATTGCTACACGAGTTGGTGCGGTCCTTGTAAAATGATGGTACAGGATGTTTTTAGCCAGGAAGACGTGGGACAATTTATGAATACACGTTTTGTGAATGTTAAATTGGATATGGAAAAAGGAGAGGGGCGGGAATTGGCTAAGAAGTATCAAGTGAAGGTTTACCCAACTTTTTTGATCTTGAATGAAGATGGAGAGGTGATTCATAAAATGGTGGGAGGAATGAAAGCAGAGGAATTTTTACAAAATGTGCAAAATGGCATAGGGGAACATTCTTTGTATTCTTATGAGAAGAGATATGCCGACGGGGAGCGTGATCCGCAATTCGTGTATAGTTATATAGAGACTTTGGCTAGGGCTTTTATGAAAGAACGAATGGAAGAGGTGTTGCACGAATATTGGGGAACATTGACGGATCAAGAGAAGAGTTGTAAAGAAAATTGGATGCTCGTGAAACGATTTGTGAAGAATCCGGCGTTACCGGAGTACAAGTATCTTTTGGAGCATAAGAAGGATTTTGATGCGGCGGTTAGTAAAGATAGCGTGGATCGTAAAATATATGATGATTTGTTCCCGTTGATTGTGAATGATTGTAACGAAATTATTTTTCATGATAAAGTAAATGCAGCTCAACTTTTAGAAACTTATGAGGTATGTGTTACTCGATCGGGAATTGCTGGACAGGATTATCTGTTGGATATAGTGGAGTTTACCAAAGTTTTTTTGTCCGGTGATTTGAAGAAGGCATTGAAAATGTATGATAAGAAGTTTTCCCGTTTAGATAGTGATGCTCGTTTTGATGTAACTTTACAGTTGAATGGAATGTTGATTCGTAAGGGAGATGCAAAAATGTGTAAGCGAGGATTGGAATTGATCGAGAAAACGATGAAAGATTGTGGATGGTCGGTGGATAATCCTTTGTTTGCAGCCGTGGTTTCCGGATTGAAAGATAAATTTAAAGATGATAAAGATGAATAGATTATTGATTTTGTTGATAGGATGTTTGTGCTGTTTTTCGTGTGTATCCAAAACAGATGGTTTTAAGGTAAAAATGCATTTGGAAAATGCTTCAGAGTGTGAGATCTTCGTGAGTGAAAGGGTCCCGAATCCTACTCAGTGGTATATAGATACCTTGAAGTTGAAGGATGGCCAAGTGGTTTATACGGGTAAGGTGGATTACCCTCGTTTGGTTTCTTTCATTGTTAAAAAAGGAGAAGATGATTTCGTGGGGTCTTTTAGTATATTTTTGGATAATAGTGAAATTGAGGTTCGAGGGGATTTTAATAATTTGAAGAATTTAGCGATTAGTGGGAGTAAAACACATGATGAATTTGTTGCCATAGAAAAGAATGGACAGAAATTTATGAAAGAGTATGGCAGAATCGGTTACGACCGGAGTAAGGCGTTTAAAGATAACC